>Ga0209256_1002686_pt1 | contig 13912 bp, 9 predicted proteins | sample AraplaCol_mCL_r2_2_FD_184270 | JGI IMG/M metagenome (GOLD analysis project Ga0209256, IMG submission 184270) | Arabidopsis root microbial communities from North Carolina, USA - plate scrape MF_Col_mCL_r2 (SPAdes) (version 3) | ecosystem: Host-associated > Plants > Roots > Endosphere | place: USA...
TGTCCGGCGATGTGTTCGGCAACGGCATGTTGCTGTCGCCAAAAATCCGGCTGGTCGCCGCTTTCGACCATCGTGATATTTTCATCGACCCCGACCCGAATATGGAAAAGACGCTTACCGAGCGCCGGCGGCTTTTCAATCTGGCCCGATCGAGCTGGCAGGATTTCGACAAGGGGGTCCTTTCGAAAGGCGGCATGGTCATTTCGCGATCGGCGAAGTCCGTGACGCTGACGCCGGAGGCAGTAGCCGCAATCGGTATAGACAAGGCCGTTGCGACGCCTTTCGAAATCATGACGGCCATTCTGAAGAGCCCCGTCGATTTGCTGTGGTTCGGCGGTATCGGCACCTACGTCAAAGCGCCGTCTGAAACAGACGCCGAGGTCGGCGATCGCGCCAATGACCCTATTCGTGTCGCGGCGGAAGACGTGCGCGCCAAGGTGATCGGCGAGGGCGCGAATCTTGGCGTCACACAGAAGGGACGTATCGCCTATGGCCTGAGAGGCGGGCGCTGCAATTCCGACGCAATCGACAATTCGGCCGGCGTCAACACGTCGGACGTCGAGGTCAACATCAAGATCGCTCTTGCCGCGGCAATGCACGATAACCGTCTCACACGGGCGAAGCGCGACCAGCTGCTGTCGTCAATGACCGACGAGGTCGGCAAGCTTGTGCTCCGGAACAACTATCTGCAGTCTCTGGCGATTTCGCTGACCGAGCGTAAGGGTACAGCCAACGGGCTGGAACTTGCCCGGCTCATGACGGTGCTCGAAGGCGCCAAGCAGTTGAACCGGAAGGTCGAGACGCTACCCGACGACACCGTCCTTGCCGAGCGCTATGCAGCAGGCAGGCCACTGACGAGACCCGAGATCGGCGTCCTGCTTTCCTATGCCAAGATCGTCTTGTTTGACGCTTTGGCGGCCAGCGATTTGCCTGATGATCCCTATTTCGCCGCAACGCTTTCCAATTACTTCCCTGCGAAGATGCGCAAGACGAACGCGTCCGATATCGACGCCCATCGTCTGAAACGGGAGATCATTGCCACGGTGCTCGCCAACGAAGCCATTAACCGCGGCGGCCCCGGCTTCGCCGTCAGCATGATGGATGCCACGGCGGCATCCGCGCCGGAGGTCGTTCGGGCGGCAATCATTGCCCGTGATGGCTTCGATCTCGGACGCCTTTGGACGGACACGGATGCGTTGGACGGCAGGATTGGCGGCCAGATGCAGAACCGCATCTACGAGGAGATCAGCCACACCTTCACCGTCCTGACGCGCCTCCTTCTGAAGACACAGATGGCCAAGGGCGATATCGCCACCACTATTGAGAGGCTTCAGGCAGCCCTGAAGAAGCTCAAGCCGATATTCGCCAACCAGACAGTGCCCGAGCTTGAGGCACGTCAGCAGGAGTATCGCGAGGCTGGGGTGCCGGATAAGCTGGCCGCCGAGATTTCGGGGCTGCTCGGCTTTGCGCTGGTACCCGAGATCATGCAGATCGCCGAACGCACGGGCGAGCCGCTGGCGCGTGCTGCGGAAAGCTATTTCACCGTCTCCCAGACATTCCGGATCGGACGGTTGCTCGCCGCCGGATCTCGCATCGTCACGGCCGACCACTACGAAAATCTGGCGTTGGCGCGCAGCATCGACCAGATCGCAAGCGCGAGGCGCGATATCGTGATTTCGGCGCTTGCAAACCATGGGAAGGACAAGCTTCCCGTCCAGGCCTGGCACGCCGGCGATCGCATCAGGATCAACCGGATTGCCGAGGAATTGTCGGGGTTGAGTGACAGCGGCGATCCGAACCTTGCCCGGATTACCGTGGCTGCAGGCCTGTTGACTGACCTTGCGCGAGACGGAGCGAGGTGAGACAGTTCCGCTCGAAATCAGGAGCGGACTGTGAATCGCATCGACTGGACGGGAACTCAGCCGGCTAGAGCATCGGAGAAGGGCATCTGGGGCTGGATGCTCTTCGACTGGGCAGCTCAGCCGTTCTTCACTGTTGTGACGACCTTCATTTTCGGCCCTTACTTCGTGTCGCGTCTGACAGACGATCCGGTATCGGCCCAGACGATGTGGAGCAACATGGCGACGATCTCCTCGGTGATCATTGCCATCTTGTCGCCTGTCCTGGGGTCGATCGCAGATCAGTCCGGCGCGCGAAAGCCGTGGATCGCCTTCTTCGCCGTCATCAAGATTGCGAGTCTCTTCGGTCTCTGGTTCGCCGCACCCGGTTCGCCTCTGATCTACCCCATGACATTCATGATCCTGGCTTCGGTCGCCGCCGAGTTCTCCATCGTCTTCAACGATTCCATGATGCCGCGGCTCGTCGGCAAGGAAGAGGTCGGCAAACTGTCGAATACGGCCTGGGGCCTGGGTTACCTCGGGGGGATGATCGTCCTGATCGCGGTCGTGGTCCTGCTTGCGGGAAGCCCCCAATCAGGGAAGACAATTCTTGGTCTTGAGCCCTTGTTCGGCCTCGATCCGCACCAGGGCGAAGATGCCCGCATCACCGGGCCGATCTCGGCCATCTGGTACCTGATCTTTATTCTTCCGATGTTCTTTTTCACGCCTGATGTCAGCAAGGGCCTTTCGTTTGGCGCCGCTGTGCGCACCGGCCTTACGGAGCTGAAAAGCACGCTTGGCGAGCTCAAGCGCCGTCGTGGCATCGTTCGTTTTCTGATCGCCCGCATGATCTATCAGGACGGCGTCAACGGACTGCTGATACTCGGTGGTGCCTTTGCCGCCGGTATGTTTGGATGGGCAACGGTCGAGATCGGAATCTATGGGATCATACTCAATGTCGTTGCGATCTTCGGCTGCTTCATTGCGGGCAGGGTCGATCGGCGCATCGGCTCCAAATCGACGATCGTAATCAGTCTGGCGATGCTGTTGCTTGCCACCATCGGCATCGTGTCGACATGGCCGGGATACACGCTCTTTGGCTTGCTTGCGCTGCCAACTGCAGATTCCGGCGGCCTCTTCGGTACGGCAGCGGAGAAGGCATATGTTGCCTATGGTCTGCTGGTCGGCCTTGCCTTCGGTCCGGTGCAGGCGTCGTCGCGCTCCTACCTCGCCCGAAGCGTGAGCCTGAACGAGGCCGGCCGCTATTTTGGCATTTATGCGCTTTCGGGGCGCGCCACCAGCTTCATGGCAACGCTGTTTTTTTCCATCGTGACCTTCACGACTGGCTCGTCGCGGCTTGGAATGGCAACCTTGGTGCTCTTCCTGGCGGCGGGACTGATCCTGCTTGTCCGTACGCCCTATCCCGCGGACAGGGCGTAACGGCAGAGGCTACAGGTCAGTGGCGGAAGTGCCGCATACCGGTAAAGACCATCGCGACATTGTGCTCGTTAGCAGCGTCGATCACTTCCTGGTCACGCATCGATCCGCCCGGCTGGATAACAGCCGTCGCGCCGGCTGCGATCATCGACAGCAAGCCATCGGCGAAGGGCAGGAATGCCTCCGAGGCAACAGCCGAACCGCGCGTCAACGGCTCTGCGAGACCGAGCGCCCTGGCCGCTTCCTCGGCCTTCAGGCCAGCAATCCGCGCAGAATCGACGCGGCTCATCTGGCCCGCGCCGATGCCAGCCGTCTGGCCGTCCTTCGCATAGACCACGGCGTTCGACTTGACGTGCTTGGCAACCTTGAAGGCAAATTTCATGTCTTCGAGTTCCTGCTGGGTCGGTGCACGCTTGGTAACAACCTTCAGCTCCAGATCCTCGACCATGCCGTTGTCGCGGCTCTGCACAAGCAGGCCGCCTGAGACGGTTTTCGCCGTCAGGCCCGAAGACCGCGGATCCGGCAGGCCGCCTGCGGTCAGAAGCCGGAGGTTGGCCTTGCGCGCGACGATGGCTTTCGCCTCTTCAGTCACGTCGGGCGCGATGATGACTTCGGTAAAGAGCTTGATGATCTCCTCGGCGGTTTGGGCGTCAAGCGTCTGGTTGAGCGCGATGATTCCCCCGAAAGCAGAAACGGAATCGCAGGCAAGCGCGCGCTTGTAGGCGTCGAGCAGGTTGGAACCCGTCGCCACGCCGCAGGGATTGGCGTGCTTGATGATCGCGCAGGCCGCCGACTTCTCCGGCAGGAACTCGGCAACGAGTTCATAGGCCGCATCGGTGTCGTTGATGTTGTTGTAGGAGAGCTGCTTGCCCTGAAGCAGTGACGCCGTGGCAACGCCGGGGCGGCGCTCGCCCGTAACATAGAACGCCGCCTTCTGGTGCGGATTCTCGCCATAGCGCATCTCTTCCTTGAGCACACCGCCAATGACGCGATGGCGCGGGGTGTCGATCGAAAGAACCTCGGCAAACCAGTTGGAGATCATGGCGTCGTAAGCGGCGGTCCGGGCGAAAGCTTTGGCGGCCAACCGCTGGCGGAACGCATAAGCGGTCTGTCCGGCGTCCGAGGCAAGCTGCTCGAGCAGTTCTGGATAGTCCGCCGGATCGGTCAGGATCGTCACGTAAGCGTGGTTCTTGGCCGATGCGCGGATCATCGCAGGACCGCCGATGTCGATGTTTTCGACGGTCGTCGGATAGTCGCCGCCGGCGGCACGGACATCCTCGAATGGATAAAGATTGATGACCACGAGGTCGATGCCCTCGATACCGTGCGCCTTCATCGCCGCTTGATGATCAGCATCGTCACGGATAGCAAGCAGGCCGCCATGCACTTTGGGATGCAAGGTCTTGACGCGACCATCCATGATCTCCGGAAAACCTGTGACATCGGAAACGTCGGTCACCGCGAGCCCGGCCGCTGCAATTGCCTTGTGAGTGCCACCAGTTGAGAGAAGGCGGATGCCCTTGTCGTCAAGCGCGCGCGCGAGTTCGACGATACCGGTCTTGTCGGATACGGAAAGCAACGCGGTCTTGATGCTGACTTTGTCGGGTGCAGGGATTTTCTTGGAAACAACGGCCATGAGGCTTCTCCGTTTGGTCTTCAGGAGATATCCAGCGAGGGATAAGCGGATGATGGGGCCGCGTTAGCACAGCTTTGCGCCCGCGGAAACAGCCGCTAGCTCTTGCGCGATAAAAACCAGCGTATTTCCGGCCTGTCGGGGTAGGAGAGGCCGATCTCGATCTGATCGGATCCGCAAATGCCCGAGGCATCGGCAAAGAAGACGTCCTCGCCGATCAGCACTTCGTTGCCAGGCGAGGAGAACAGCCATGTTTCTCCGTCGGGCGCCGTCATCATGATCGACTCTTTGTCGATTTGCTTCAGGTTGATGGAGGGGTGGGCGTGAAAGCGCGCCACGGCCCGCACTGCCTCATCGACCTTGCCCTCCGGCGCGACCAGCCGATCACAACCGGTCACGATCAGCCCTGTGGCATTCAGGGTCAGCTCGCGCTCATGCAGGACGCCAAAGGCATTGAGGTAGCCGTCGTGACTCGCCTTGATCACGTCGCGGCCGTCATCGGCGAGCCCGCGATCGACATTCACGGTCTTCACGCCGTCTGTAATCACATTCGCAATGAAGTCGGACGGAGCGAAGCGGCTGGATGAGGTGTCGTTGACGGTCACCGTGGTATGGGCGGCAGTCGTTCGGGCAATCTGCACATAACGCCGGCCGGCAAATTTCGGCGATCCGGAATTGACGATAAAGCGATGGCGTCCAGACGACATCTCGAATGACAGGCAACCGGCATGGGCCGTGCGGGACAGACTTCCGGTGGGCGGCAATCCGGTATCGGCAATGACTACCGTTTTCCCGGCTGCCAGCCGCTGATAGCGCGAATGCGGCATCGCCTTGAAGGGATCTCCCGCCGTCTCGTCATACCGCAGCAAGGACATCAGCTCTGTCGCAAGGGTCGACGTCGCGCCGTTGAAAAGGGCGAGATCACCATCCTGATGCCTGAAGAAGCGCAGGGCTGGGTACATGCGGTCGATGCCCGAGATCAACTTCTGCGGCAGGTCATGGCCGAGATTGACGTAGGTTTGCCGCAGCGGGAGGAGATCAAGGAGCAGTTCCAGCCCTACCCGGGGATTGCGTGAGACATGGCCGCCGTCAGGCAGGATCTGGCTGTCGAACTCCTGATCCAAAGCTTCGGCAGCGCGCCGCAGCGCGCCTGCGCGCGTCGGCATTGCAATCGAGGCCATCGCGAGGGCAATCCGCAGCCGAAAGCGAACCTCCCCCGGCGGCGCGTACTTGGCCATTCGCCGCAGGAACCGGACCTGAAAGGCAAGCGACCGCAAGAAGCGGCGATAGAAGCCGCGGTCGGCATTGTGAAGAACCACAGGCGAATGCGAGAGCCAGGAAATAACGCGCTGCGCCGTCACATTGATTTCCCAGGCGATGCCCTCGATGCGGCCGCCATGCAGCGACAGCCAGTCGTTGACAATGGAGCGGGCAACGCTCGAGTGAAGGTCGCTTTTCTTGGTCCGCATATGGCGAAGCCAACCGAAGCCATGAAGCCGCAGTGCGAAGGAACGGGACGGAAGGCTGAAATTGAAGGGCGACTTGCCACCGGTTTCGAGAAGCCGCCCGGCAAGCGGGAAGCGACCGTTCAAAATCTCTTCAGCGACATGCGGATCAACCGCACGCAGATCGGTGGGGGCCACAATCAGGCGCTCGGGGGCGTGGGTCGTGTGGCGGAAGAGACGCAACCGCATGATTGCTCCGCGGCACAGCGTGCGCCGCCAAGCCTCTCTCACATAAAGAGTCGAGAACCCGGACCACATGTTTATTGTCTATTGACCCGCGTCGTTAAGAATAAGTGAATAAGCCCGGAATCCGTGACACTTGCGTATCAAATTATGACAGGTGCTCAACTATGCCAGTTGCCCTGCGATCAAGCAACACGGCGCATCACGACAGCGTAGAAACCGTCAAGACCGCCCGCAAAACCAGCGGGAACCTCCAGCATGTCTGGTGTCGTGCGGAATTCGCCAAGCGCGCTGATTGCTGCTTCGAGCCCGGGCCAGCGCTCAGGATCAACGGCCGCTCGCTCGACTGAAGGCGTATCCGAAAGGACGCGAGCCACGACGTCTTCGCCTTCGGCGGGATCAAGGGAACAATTGGAAAAGACGATCGTGCCATCCGGCTTCAGCAAAGTGATCGCATGGCGCAGCAGCCGCTCCTGAAGCGCAGCAAGCTTCGCTATATCTTCCGGCCCCTTGGCCCAGAGAACATCCGGATGCCGGCGCGTCGTTCCCGTCGATGAGCAGGGCGCATCCAGCAGGATCGCATCGAACAGCTCTGCAGGCTCATATTTCGTCAGGTCGCTGGCGACTGTCTCGGCTTTCAGTCCAAGCCGATCGAGGTTCGCGCGCAAACGCTTGATGCGGTTTTCAGACTGCTCAACCGCAGTAACGTCACCACCGGCGAGAACCAGTTGGGCAGTCTTTCCGCCGGGCGCCGCACATAGATCGGCAACTCGCTTTCCTGTCAAATCACCAAAGAGCTGAGCTGGGATGCTGGCGGCCGCGTCCTGGACCCACCAGTCGCCTTCCGAAAATCCCTCGAGTGAGGGGATGCTGCCCTCGAAGGCAGCCAGACGCACACCACCCGTCGGCAGCGCGAAACCACCCAAACGTTCCGCCCAGCGCTGCGCATCAGCTTTGACGGTAAGATCGATCGCTGCCGGCTCGAGCTGCGATTCAGATATCGATTGCGCCCTTTCCTTGCCGTAAGCCTTTTCGAGCCTTTGAAGAAACCATTCCGGCATCACCGGAATGGTCGCGATCTCAGCAAGGATTTGGTCCTTCTCGCGTCCAAGTCGGCGCAGAACGGCGTTCACCAGCTTTGCAAAGCGACGATTGCGCGGGTCCTGATTTGATTGCTCGACTGCCAGGTCGACCGCAGCATGATCCGGAACATCAAGGTAGAGGATCTGCGCTGCGGCAATCGCAAGAACATGGTGCAGCGCTCGCGCACCTTCGGGAAGCGGCGATTCAAGCAGGCGGGAGATCGCGGCGTCGATGCGCGGCAAATGCCGAAGCGTTGTATTCAGAATGGCGCGGACGAGGGCGCGGTCACCCTCGTTGAGCGCCTTATAGGCCGGATTGCCGTGTTCATTGTCCAAGGCGCCGTCCAGCGAAAGCTTACGGTCCACGACCGCTGCCAGGATCTTTGCGGCGGCGGCACGAACCTGGAATCCGGGCTTTGCCGGACCAGCCACAACGCCCGGATTGGACGACTTTGGTTTTCGAAATGGTTTTTTCTTGCCGTCTGAATTCAAGACCACGGACCTTTCGGCGGTTGTGAACCACCGCGATCAAGACCGGTATTCGGAACCGAGCGCGATTTGCGCATCGGATTAGCAGCGCGCGCCGGCGCCGTCGAGCCATTCATGCCGCCGCGCGCCATTTCCTGCAGCGCCGCAATCCGGTTTTCCGTGTTCGGGTGCGTTGAGAACAGGTTGTCCACGCCAGCACCGGTCAGCGGATTGATGATGAACATGTGGGCAGTTGCCGGGTTTCGCTCGGCATCGTAATTCGGCACGTGCGAGGCGCTACGTGCAATCTTGCCCAGTGCCGAAGCCAGCCACAGAGGATTGCCGCAGATTTCCGCGCCTCGGCGGTCGGCGGAATATTCGCGCGTCCGGCTGATGGCCATCTGAACCATCATCGCGGCAAGCGGCGCGACGATCATCGCCAGCAATACCCCGATGAAACCCAGGGGATTGTTGTTGTTTCCCCGGTTGCCGCCGAAGAAGAAAGCAAAATTGCCCAGCATTGAGATTGCACCGGCGAGGGTCGCCGTAATCGTCATCGTCAGGGTGTCGCGATTTTGCACGTGAGCCAACTCATGGGCCATGACGCCTGCGACCTCTTCCGGCGTCAGTGCGCTCAGTAAGCCGGTGGACGCGGCAACAGCAGCGTTCTCGGGATTGCGACCAGTCGCGAAGGCATTTGGTTGCGGACTGTCGTAGAGGTACACCTTCGGCATCGGCAGGCCAGCATTGCGCGTCAGATCCCTGACGATCGCGAAGAACTCGGGCGCATTACGCTCGTCAACCTCCTGCGCGCGATAGGCCGACAGCACCATGCGGTCCGAATTCCAGTAGGAAAAGATGTTCATCCCAGCGGCGATCACGAACGCGATCATCATGCCGCTCCGCCCGCCGATCAGAAAGCCGACGGCCATGAACAATGCGGTCATGAAGGCAAGCAACATGGCTGTACGGACGAGGTTCATTGCTATCTCCAAAACACCCCTAAGCGGGCCGCGCAAAACCGGAGGGTTTCAATTGAGGCGCCGGCGCTCTATGATTTGGTCATTCACCAGCCATTTTCAATATATTTCGGGCGGAATCGCGTGATGCAGGCAGCGGACAACGACAACAATGAAACCCTGGCGACTGAAGCCGCCGAGGCGCCACGCAAGTTGCTCTCGCCAGCCGCCAAGCGTGCGCTCGCCGAGGCCGAAGAGCGGCGCCGAAACGAAAAGCCGGTAGAAATGCCAACAGAGATAGGTGGCCGCGGCGGCGCTGATCCTTCCCGCTTCGGAGACTGGGAAATCAACGGCAGGGCCATCGATTTCTAAGTAAATATTCCTATTGACTTTCGCTCGTGATCGGAATTTATTCCTTTCGTGAGAGAGATTGCTTCGTTTGTTGCGCTGACCCTTCTTGTGACTGCGGTAAACGCCGCGGCGCGCGACGAAATTGAAGGGCCAGTATCAGCCGAAATCCTGAGAGTGATCGATGGAGACACACTGCTGGTCGAAGCGCGCCCTTGGCCGCAGCAGACAATGGAAGTCTATGTCCGTATTCGCGGGATCGACGCGCCCGAGATGCACTCGAGCTGCGCTGACGTAAGGCGCGCGGGAATCGACGCCCGTCACGCCCTGGAAAACCTGACATCCGGATCCTCCGAGATCCAGCTTACGCAGATCGCCGGCGACAAGTATTTCGGTCGCATCCTCGCAAATGTAACCCTTTCGGATGGCAGGAATCCGGCTCAGGACCTCTTGGAGGAAGGGATTGTCCGGGCCTATAACGGCGGCCGAAAGCCACGAGAAACCTGCCCGTAGAGAAGTGAAGCCGCCCCGATCGCTCGGAGCGGCTTTTGCTTAGGCAGTCGCCTTGTTCTGGCGGTTCGCGATCAGGTCGTCGACAACCGCCGGATCGGCAAGCGTCGAGGTGTCGCCCAGAGAGCCGAAGTCGTCCTCGGCGATTTTGCGCAGGATGCGGCGCATGATCTTGCCGGAGCGGGTCTTCGGAAGACCCGGTGCAAACTGGATCTTGTCAGGTGCAGCGATTGGGCCAATCTCGCCGCGAACATGCTTGACGAGCTGTTGGCGCAGATCATCCGAACCCTCATTGCCGGCCATCAGGGTGACGTAGCAATAAATGCCCTGACCCTTGATCGGGTGCGGATAGCCGACGACAGCAGCCTCCGAGACAAGATTATGCGAAACGAGTGCGGACTCGACCTCGGCGGTACCCAGGCGGTGGCCCGAAACGTTCAGCACGTCGTCAACGCGACCGGTGATCCAGTAGTAGCCGTCCTCATCCCGTCGGCAGCCATCGCCGGTGAAATACTTGCCCTTGTAGGTCGAGAAGTACGTCTGGATGAAGCGCTCGTGGTCGCCATAGACGGTACGCATCTGCCCCGGCCAGCTGTCGGTAATGCAGAGGTTTCCGTCGGCGGCACCCTCAAGCACATTGCCTTCGTTGTCGACCAGCTGCGGTTTCACGCCGAAGAACGGGGTCGTCGCCGAACCCGGCTTCAGATCGGTCGCGCCCGGCAGCGGCGTGATCATGTGGCCGCCGGTTTCCGTCTGCCACCAGGTATCGATGACGGGGCAGCGCTTGTCGCCGACAACATTGTAGTACCATTCCCACGCTTCCGGATTGATCGGCTCGCCAACCGTTCCGAGCAGGCGCAGGCTGGAGCGCGACGAGCGGGTGACGAAGTGGTCGCCGGCACCCATCAGCGACCGGATCGCCGTCGGTGCCGTGTAGAAGATGTTGACCTTGTGCTTGTCGATGACTTCCCAGAATCGGCCCTGATCCGGAAAATTCGGCACGCCTTCGAACATTAGCGTCGTCGCGCAGTTCGCAAGCGGACCGTAAACGATGTAGGAGTGTCCGGTAACCCATCCAACGTCGGCGGTGCACCAGTAGATATCGCCGGGGTGGTAATCAAACACATATTCATGGGTCATCGCTGCATAGACGAGATAGCCGCCCGTGGTATGCAACACACCCTTCGGCTTTCCGGTAGACCCCGAGGTGTAGAGGATGAACAGCGGATCCTCCGCCTTCATCTTCACCGGCGGGCACTCCGGTTTAACCGTGGCGATTTCCTGATGGTACCAGAGGTCGCGACCCGGTGCCCAGCCGGTCTTGCCGCCTGTACGCCGTACGACGAGAACCTTGTCGACGATGACATGCTGACGGGCGGCAATGTGAATTGCCGTGTCTGTATTGTCCTTCAGCGGCACCGGCTTGCCGCCGCGCACCCCTTCATCGCAGGTAACCACGAAGGTGGATTCGCAATCGACGATCCGGCCGGCCAGCGCCTCCGGAGAAAACCCTCCGAACACCACCGAATGGACCGCACCAATGCGCGCGCAGGCGAGCATTGCATAGGCAGCCTCGGGTATCATCGGCATGTAGATGGTAACACGATCACCCTTCTTGACGCCATGCTTCTTCATGACGTTCGCCATGCGACAAACATGCTCGTAGAGCTCGTTATAGGTGATCTTCTTGTCGACGTAGGGATTGTCGCCCTCGAAGATGATCGCCGTCTGATTGCCGTTGGTCTTCAGGTGCCGGTCGATACAGTTGTACGAAACGTTCGTCTGCCCGTCCTCGAACCACTTGATCGAGACTCGGCCAGTGAAAGACGTGTTCTTGACCTTCGTGTAGGGTTTGAACCAATCGATCCGCTTGCCATGTTTACCCCAGAACTTGTCGGGGTTCTCGACGCTTTCCTCGTACCATTGCTCGTACTTGGCCTTATCGATAAGCGCATGGTTCTTCACCGGCTTTTGCACCGGGTAGATCTTTTCGGACATGGAACTCCTCCTCACTCGGGCACCGGGCGACCAAAAAGCGAAGCAGCCCGGACTGGCTATAGGCATTCATAGCAGTTCACATCTGCCCGGCAATTAGACAAAGGTCATTTCATTCGTGATCAATTGCAATTCTGCATCACTGCGGTTATATAGCGCCATATTTCCCGGACATAGTGGTGACAATCCACGGACCGCGACACCGGCGCGGACGACAGAAGGACTATATCCATGGCTCAACAATTGCTCATGCCGAAGGCGACTGCCATCTGGCTCGTCGACAACACAGCCCTGTCATTCGACCAGATCGCTCAATTCTGCAGACTGCATCCGCTCGAAGTGAAGGCAATTGCCGACGGCGAAGCCGCACAGGGCATCAAAGGTCTCGATCCGATCGCAACGGGTCAGCTTTCGCGCGATGAAATCGCCCGCGCTGAAAAGAACCCGGCGCACAAGCTGAAGCTCTCGGAACCGAAGGTTCGCGTGCCAGAATCCAAGCGCCGCGGCCCGCGCTACACGCCGGTTTCCAAGCGCCAGGATCGTCCGAACGCCATTCTCTGGCTGGTGCGCAATCATCCGGAATTGAAGGACGCACAGATTTCCCGCCTCGTCGGCACCACGAAGTCGACAATCGAACAGATTCGCGAGCGTACGCACTGGAACTCGGCTAACCTCGCACCGATGGATCCGGTGACACTCGGTCTTTGCAGCCAGATCGATCTCGACATGGAAGTCGAAAAGGCGGCAAAGGGACGCCCGCTGCCGACAGCGGCCGAACTCGGAGCGACCTTGGAGTCGGCGCATGAAACCGAGCGCCTGACCCGCCATGAGCGCGAAGAGGAGAAGGAAATCGATGCCGATGCCGTCTTCGCAAAGCTCAAGTCGCTGAAATCCTCTCCGAAGGATGAGGACGAAGACGACCAGTATTGATTGCCTACGGTGATCGATCCACAAGGCCCTGCGTAAGCGGGGCCTTTTCTTTTTGTACCTACATCGGCAGCGAACCATATCCACGCTTGCGCAGGGCTTCGGCTATCTCCTCAAGAATGGTGGGGTCGTCGATCGTCGCCGGCATTTTCCAAGGCACGCCGTCGGCGATTTTCTGCATCGTGCCGCGCAAGATCTTGCCGGAGCGCGTCTTGGGGAGGCGCTCGACGGTTATCGCCGTCTTGAACGAAGCGACCGGGCCAATCGCATCGCGGATCAGCTGTACGACCTCCGATTCAATGGCCGATGTTTCCCGTGAAACATTCTTCTTCAGAACGAGAAAGCCGCAGGGGACCTGACCCTTCACCTGATCGGCAATTCCGACCACCGCGCATTCGGCAACATCGGGATGCGTGGCACAAACCTCCTCCATCGCTCCTGTCGACAGCCGATGGCCCGCACAGTTGATGATGTCGTCGGTGCGCGACATGATGAAGAGATAGCCATCCTCGTCGATATAGCCGGCATCCGCCGTTTTATAGTAACCGGGAAATTCAGCCAGATAGGCTGTGTGGAAACGCTCGTCGGCGTTCCACAGCGTGGGCAGGCAGCCAGGCGGCAGGGGAAGTTCAACAACGATATTGCCGAGCGTCCCCGGCTCAACCGCGTGGCCGGCATCATCAAGAACATGAATGCTGTAGCCGGGCATCGGCATGGAAGGGGAGCCATACTTCACCGGCAGAGCTTCAAGGCCGAGCGGATTTGCCACCATCGGCCATCCGGTCTCCGTTTGCCACCAATGATCGATCACGGGAACATCAAGCATGCGCTCGGCCCACTTCAGCGTTTCGGGATCTGCGCGCTCTCCCGCAAGGAACAGGGCACGGAAATTCGGCATCGGATAGGCCTTGAGACGAACCCCATCGCTATCCTCCCGCCGAATGGCACGGAAAGCGGTAGGCGCCGTAAAGAGAACGCGGACATCGTGCTCTGAAGCGATGCGCCAGAAGACGCCGGCATCCGGTGT
>Ga0209256_1002696_pt1 | contig 13872 bp, 20 predicted proteins | sample AraplaCol_mCL_r2_2_FD_184270 | JGI IMG/M metagenome (GOLD analysis project Ga0209256, IMG submission 184270) | Arabidopsis root microbial communities from North Carolina, USA - plate scrape MF_Col_mCL_r2 (SPAdes) (version 3) | ecosystem: Host-associated > Plants > Roots > Endosphere | place...
GGCGACACCGTGCACGACTCTCAGCTTCCCTTCTTTCTGCGGTCACACTGACCCTTCCCCCATGCGTAGCTGGAGTACAAGCCGGTGCTAAACGCAACTCGTTTGGCCGGAGTTTTGCAGCGGTTTCAAGCCTACCTCTCGCGCTTGTGGCACGGGTTAGAGCAAACTGCTGACAATAGAAAGCTGGTTTTTCGAAACGGCTTTGTGTGCCTGTCCCGAAGAACCGGGGAGCTTTGTGGTGTGCAAAGCGTCCTTAACGTTACCGCGCTGCACAATTTTGGTCAAGCTTATTCTGCATTTTTTGTTAAAATGCCGGTTTGTTCAGACTAGCGATATAGCGCAGCCCTCTTTTTCGACGCATGGCCACAGACAAAGAACTATCGGATTTCCTCGAAAGCGTCGAGCGCCGCGCCTTCAAGCAAGCGGTCTATGCCGTCCGAAAGGACGAGTCCGCCCTGGACATTGTGCAGGATGCAATGATCAAGCTGGCCGAGAAATATGGCGACAAGCCGGCGGCCGAGTTGCCGATGCTGTTCCAGCGCATCCTGCAAACGACGATACTTGATTATTTCCGCCGGGAAAAAGTCCGTAACACCTGGGTCAGCCTGTTTTCAGGTCTTGGCCCTGGGCAAGACGAGCATGAGGACTTTGATATACTGGAATCCTACGAGGCTGAAGAGGGTTCCCAGGCGGCCGAGTCGAGTGCGGATCAGGTAGAACGGGCACAGATCTTGCAGATTATTGAAGAAGAAGTGCAAAAACTGCCTGCGCGTCAACGAGAAGCGTTCCTCATGCGTTACTGGCAGGACATGGACGTAGCAGAAACCGCCGAAGCGATGGGATGTTCCGAAGGGAGCGTAAAAACGCATTGCTCACGAGCAACACACACTCTCGCTGAATCGCTCAAAGCCAAGGGAATTAAGTTATGAACACCGATGACACCAACTTTGCATACAGCGTGCGGCGCGCGCTCAATGAAAAGCTAGACGACCTGCCAGCCTCGACCACGGATCGCCTGGCCGCTGCCCGCATGGCGGCAATGAAGCGCAAGAAGGCCGATGCTCCGGCCCGCGTACGCGTGACCCGCACCGCCCCTGCCCTGGCTGGCGGCGCTTCGGGCTTCTTCGCCAATCAGTTTGCCTGGTTCAACCGCGTCAGTGTGGCTCTGCCACTGCTGCTGGTGTTGGGCGGCATGGTCGGCGTGTACCAGTACGAACAACAGCAATCGATCGTGGAACTGGCAGAAATGGACGCCGCTGTGCTGTCCGATGAGCTGCCGCTGTCCGCTTACCTTGACCAGGGCTTTGGCGCCTACCTCGAGACTCGCGAGCAATAAAGTATGGCGAGTGTGAGCGGTGGCAAGAAATGGGTTGCTGGAACAATCGCCGTGCTTGGGGTGGGGATCGCTGCCGTCATCTGGCTGGTGACCCGCCCTGCCGCGCCGCCGGCGCCTTCGCCTTCGGCCTCCGCTACCGCTGCCGTCCAGCCAGTAGGTGAAAAACCCCATTGGTCCGACCTGAATGCTGCCCAGCAGCAGGCGCTGTCTCCGCTTGAGCCAACCTGGGAAGAGCTGGGTCCGGTGCGCAAGCAAAAATGGATTTCCATCGGCAACCGCCTGGCCAAGATGAACCCGGATGAAAAAGCGCGCGTGCAGGAACGCATGCGTGAATGGGTCAACTTGACTCCGGCCGAACGCAAGGCCGTGCGCGAGAACTTTGCCCGCGCCCAGAAGAAAGCTACCCCGCCTGGCCAGCGCGCCGCTGAGTGGGAGCAATACCAGCAACTGCCGGAAGAAGCCAAGCGCGCGCTGGCGGAAGCTGCTGCCGCAAAGAAAAACCAGGTCGTCAAGACTCCTAGCCCGGCCCAGGCTGCCGTGAAGACCCCGGCGCCGGTGAAGGCGCAAGGCGTGGGCCTGGTGCCTGCTCCGGGTACCGTTCCCCCAGGCACTGTTCCTCCGGCGCCGATCGGCCTGCCGCAAGGCTCGCCGGCTATCGTGCCGCCAGGCAGCGCACAAGGTGTGGCGCCAGTTTCCAGCGTGGCTGGCGCCCCTGCCGCCGCCGGTTCCGCCGCACCGGCTGCACCAACTGCTGCGCCGGCCACTGCACCGGCCACCGATGCTGCTGCCGCCGCACCCGCCGCCACCTCAACTGCTACGCCAAGCGCGCCTACTGCCGTTCCTAATGCAAGCAAATAACGCTGTTCCGACCGTCAAGCGTCGCCTGATTTCGATGGTCTATGAAATCCTGCTCGGCGTCGCCGTGCTTTTCCTGCCCTTACTTCTCGTCGAATTCGCGACCCGCGCTGGCGTCGCCCCGTGGGCCTGGCACGCACGCCAGGCCACCGTATTCCTGGTGTTGGGAGCTTATTTCATCCACCAGTGGAGCCGCAAGGGCCAGACCCTGGCGCTGCAAACCTGGCGCATCAAGCTGGAATTCCCAGGCTATAGCCACGTGCCACTGAAGATTGCTGCGCTGCGCTATGTGCTGTGCTGGCTTTGGGTAATGCCGGCTGTGCTCGTCAGTAGCGCCTTGCATCTGGAGCACTGGCATGTGTTGTACGCACTGCTGGGTGGCATCGTGTTGTGGTCGCTGACTGCCTTCCTCGACAAGGACCGCCAATTCCTGCACGACCGCCTGGCCGGCACCCGCCTGGTGCAATTGCCGAAACCAGAGAAAAAAGCCAAGAAAGCCGCCTAAGCTCTCGCTATACTGGACCTTGGACAAGGGAGGCAACCATGGACAAGGACAGTAGCTTCACTGGCTCAATTCCGGAAACCTACGAGCGCGCCATGGTGCCGCTCCTCTTCACACCCTACGCCATCGACATGGCGCGCAGAGCCGCCCAGCGGCGTCCCTCGCGGATACTGGAAATAGCTGCCGGCACCGGCGCCGTTACGCGGCAGCTGTTACAGGACATTCCCGGCGCGCAGATCATCGCCACCGACCTCAATCCCGCCATGCTGGAGCAGGCACGCAAGGCCGTCGATTCGCCCCGCATTGAATGGAAGCAGGCCGATGGCCAGGAACTGCCCTTCCCCGACGCCAGTTTCGATGCAGTGCTGTGCCAGTTCGGCATCATGTTCTTCCCTGATAAGGCGAAGGGTTTCAGCGAGGCGCGGCGAGTGCTGAAACCGGGCGGCATGTATTGCTTCAATGTGTGGGACGGCATCGCGCATAACGATTTTTCCGCCACCATCAATCATGCGCTGGCCAAGGTATTCCCCGACGACCCTCCACGCTTCCTGGCGCGCGTGCCTTACGGCTGGCACGATATTGATGTCATCAAGGAAGAACTGGCGCGCGGAGGCTGGAAGTCCGGGGTTACGCACGAGGTAGTGACCGCCACCAGCCGCGCGGATTCTGCCCGCTCGACCGCCATGGCTTTGTGCCAAGGCTCTCCGCTACGGGCCGATATTGAAGCGCGCGACCCGGCGCGCCTGCAGGAGGCGACCGACACGGTGATCGCTGCGCTGTCCGAGAAATACGGCAGCGGTGCGATGGAAGGGAAAATGCAGGCGATTGTATTTACTTGCGAGGCGTGAATTCGTAGACGCGGGCGCCTTCGCCCACGTCATCATCATCGCCTAGAGCCAGCTCGCCGCGCTCGAACGCGGCGACCACTTCCAGCGCCTGATCCAGTTCGTCGGAAGGCACCATCACGCGCGCGCCTCCGATAAGCGCAGCCTGGAAGAAGGCAGCCTGCATTTGGCCATCCATTACGGTGGCATTCAAGCCTGCCGCGCGCAGGCAGCCGCACAGGATAAAGGCATCCGCCGGAATCAGGCAGCGGCGGACAAGGCAAAAGTCGTTGTCCATGCGCCCATCATAGCAAGCCTTCGTCGTCGATGGCAGCCCCACCGGGTTCCGACGTCCATTCGATGATGTCGCCTGGCTGGCATTGTAGTTTTTCGCAAATTTTCTCCAGCGTGCCGAAACGGATGCCTTTCACCTTGCCAGACTTGAGCAGGCTGAGATTCTGTTCCGTGATGCCGACATAGGCTGCCAGCTCGCGCGATTTGATCTTGCGTTTGGCCAGCATGACGTCGAGATGGATCACGATGGCCATCAGACGAAGCCCTCGTTTTCTTCAGCCAGGCGGCGGCCCTCGTGCATCAGGCCTGCGATCAGGAAGAACAGCAGGCAGACCAGCATTGCCAGCAGCTCTTCCGACGAGACGCCGATCCTGACGTGACCTTCGATGCCGAAGATCGCGCGCCAGGCGAGGCCACGCAGCAGCGTGTCGAGAACCGACCACACCATGGCGCCCAGCGCGGCACCGGCGAAAGCACGCAGGTGGCCGATGGTCGACGCCGCAAACAGCGCGCCTTGCTGCAGTGCGCGCAACAAGGCATCGAGACGCCACGCTGCGTAAGCCGTCAACAGCACCACCGGCGCGTTTGCGAGCATGGCCACTGCCAGCGGACCAGCCGCCAGAACGGCCACGGCATCAGGCTCGAGCCATTTCGGCGTCATCACAATATGCACGCCGGCGATTGTCGCGCCCTGTGGCACCAGCCAGGCCATGACGAAATAAACGATCTGCACCAGGACAAAGGCGAGCAGCGCCAGCCGAAGGGTTGGAATCCATTTCATTATTGTTTTACGATAAGTTTTTAATGTAATATAGTTATCATATCATTGAAAACGGAGCTTTCATGCGTCGATTTGCCCTGCTGTTGCTGCTTGCCCTTGGCGGTTGCAAGACCGTCGAAATCCAGGAATCCATGATCATCCGGCCGGATGCGCTGACCAAGGCCAAGCCTTTGCCCGAGCAGGTTTTCCAGCATGGCTCGCCGCTTGAAGTCGCGCGCCCCGACGGCGCCGTGCTGCATGGCGTGCTGGTCACGCGCGATGGCGCCCAGCGCACCCTTCTCTACTTCGGTGGCAATGCCTTCCATCTCGACGAAAGCGGCAAGCACGTGGTAGCCGCGCTGGAAGGCTGCAAGGCGAATGTCGCGATTTTTGATTACCGCGGTTACGGGCGTAGCAGCGGCGTGCCGACAGTCGCAAACATGACGGGCGATGGCTTGGCGATTTACGATTTGCTCGCTGCACGCTTCCCCGGCAACGTCGTCGTCCATGGCCAATCGCTGGGAAGTTTTGTCGCGGCGGGTGTGGCGCAGGAGCGGCCGGTGCGGGCGGTGGTGCTCGAAACCACGGCCACTACAGCACTCGATTGGGCCAACAACTCGCTGCCCTGGTACTTCAAGCCCTTCATCAGTTTCAAGGTAGACGATGCGCTGGCTGCCGTCGACAATGTGAAGGTGGCGGGCAGAATCAAATCGCCGCTACTGGTGCTGGCCGGCGGCGAGGACAAGACCACGCCCGCCGCCATGTCGCAGCGCGTGTTCGATGCCGCACCGGTCGAGCGCAAACGGATCGTGTTCCTGCCGGATGCCGGCCACAACAATGTGCTGTCGAATCCATCGACAGCTGCCGCATTGTGTCCGTTTATTGAAGGCTGATGGTCTTGCCGGCGAAGACGATTAGCACTGCTGACGTTGGCCTGGACTCAGGCTCCACTGCTACCACCGCCTCCTCCGGGCACAATCACCGCGTTGAATTGGCTCGCAATCAGCGTGGCCCCGCAAGAAGTCTTCATGCCGGCAAGCGCCACACCTTTTCCATAGATGGTCGAAGTCTGCACTCCCTCCACAATTGTCGGAGTGCCGCTGCATTTTGGGCACGACACCTTGTGACCGATATAAGCAATCGGCTTGTCGTAACACAGATTCGTTTGCGAGCCTTCCAGCACTTTGCCGCCGTGACTAGTCGAGTCACCCATGCGAATAATTTCTCCTGCCATTTTTCTCCTCTTACAGCTTGAACGGCGAATCGGGGTCTTCTTTGCATCGCAGGTACGGAGTAGCCCTTCCCTCTCTGGTAACCTGCGCCACGCCCGCGCGACCGCATGCATCCTCCAGCTTGGGTAATGCGACCTTGCGCCGCACTTTGCCCTTTGCGTTAAAGACGAAGCCCTGCCCTCCGACCACCGTCGAGTTTTGGCAATCCACTTCTGTGCAATAGCGTTCACAGTCTTTGCAGGCAAGCGCTTCGCCGGCATGGAATGGCTGGCACTGCGCATATTCCGCTGGCACCAGGGTGCGGAAAGTGGTCGTGTTGAAGTAGCCGCAGTTACCCACTAAACGGAATCGCCCAACACCCTGCACGGCCGTCGGGTAATCGAAATCGCCGGTATGGAAAATGCCTGGAATAACGACCACGCCTTGCCGATCAACCGCAACCACTTCGCGCGGCTCCGCAATCGTAATGACCGTGATACCCGACTTTTTTGCGGCCAGCCTGTTGCGGTATTGCGGTTTGACCTGACGCATTGCGCCCGAATTCTCGAAGCAGCCGGCAGCCCATTCATCACCTGCCGGACATGGCGCCTGCGCCGCCGAGACGCAGCCGGCCGCCAGCGCGGACAGACAGGCGAGCAAAATCGAACGCATCATTTCACTCCCAGACTTTCACCCGCACCGGCATTTGAAGTGAAGGGCGTGGAAGCGTTACCGGAACTGGCGGTAAGGGCCATGCAAGGTATCCCTCAAAATTAATTGGGGGCAATACTAGCATTTTTAACAATGCGGCCGCGTCACGATTGGAGCAAGGGGTGCTGGGCGGTGTACGCAGCGAGGTGCTCGAGTAGGGCCCGCACACGTGCGGGAAGATAACGCTGTTGCGACCAGACTGCGTACACGCTGCGAGGCGTGTCCGGCATCCATTCAGGCAGCAACCGAACCAGCACGCCCGACTCCAGGCTGGCGTGGCATTGCAACTCGGGTGCCAGCACGATACCAAGGCCCGCCTCCGCCATAATGACTGCCAGGCGGAGCTCATTGATGCGCAAGCGCGCATCGGGATGGAGCACGATCAGGGCTCCGGTTGTCGGATGCTTCAAGCGCCATTCGCGCAATGGCAAGGTGACGAGCGTGGAATGGCCTTCCAGTTCCGCTGCGGTGTGCGGCGTGCCGTTTCGCGTGAGATAGGAAGGCGATGCTGCCAGCACCATACGCACGTTGCCCAACTTGCGCTGCGTGAGAGTGGAATCGGGCATGGCGCCGATACGGATCGCCAGGTCGGCGCCGCTGCCGACCAGGTCCTGCACTTCATTGGAAAGTTCAAGTTCCAGCTTCACCCTGGGATACTGCTCGAGGAAGCTGGCCCATGCCGGCGCCAGATCGCTGGCGAAGTTGACCGGCGCAAGCACGCGGATGGTGCCTTCGATTGCGCCAAGCGTAGCATCCAGCCGCATGGTCGCCTGGCGCAAGGCTTGCACCAGGGGGCGGCATTGTTCGTAGTACTGCATGCCTTCCCCTGTGGGCTGGACGCGGCGCGCGCTACGGTGCAGAAGACGGTAGCCGAGCGAGGCCTCCAGTTTTTGCAGGCGGCGGGTTACGGTGGCAGCGGGCAAGCCCTCCTTCTCAGCGGCAGCGTTCAGGCTGCCCGCTTCGACGATGGCTACAAACAGGGCGAGGTCGTCAAGCATGATTCCATTTTTGGAATTAGAGATTGAAATTTCATCTCTAGTCTACTCCAACGGAATTGACTACGCTTGAGCCATTGAACAACTTTAGCTGGAGAAGACCATGCCCGACCTACGCACCCGGATGATTTTCGCGTTCCTGATGTCGTTATTGATGACCGTGATCATGAGCGGCTGGATCACCTGGCTGAATATCGGCCTCCACCCCGAATACCTGGCGCACTGGGGCCACGCATTCCTGGCCGCCTGGCCAGCCGCCTTCATCGCGGTAATGACAATCGCCCCGATGGTCCAGCGCCTGACCCAGCGCCTCGCCGCAACCCTACGCTAGAGCCCGTGTCCCACCATGGGGTCACACCCGATTCGGGACACGAACTCGGCTATGCATGGAAGAGACCGTGTCCCATTTCGGGTGTGACCCCATGGTGGGACACGGGCTGGGCTGTAGCACTTAGAAGCGTTCGTAGCCTTGCAGGTAGCGCCATTCGCCGGGCTGCAGGCCGGACATGGAGATGCGGCCGATGCGTTGGCGTTTTACAGCGGTGGCTTTCAGGCCGACGTCGGCGCAGAGTTTGACGACCAGGGCCGGCTTCGGTGGCTTGACTGCGAAACGTAGGCGCCGTTCGTTTTGCCAGCTGACTTTTCCGGCGCCTTGGTTCAGCAGGGTCAGGCCGTTGTCGATGATTGCACCTTCCACGTCGACGATCAGCTCTTGTTCGACCGTTGCGCCTTCGTCCACCAGCTTGCGGGCGACGCGGAAGTCTTGGGTGAACACGAACAGGCCGCTGGCTTGTTTGTCCAGCGCGAGACAGGCGGTCAGGTTGCGCAGGTGGCGTTTGAGGAAGCGCACGCGCTGGGCGTCTTTGCTGCGCGCTTCCGGCAGCAGGCAGGCCAGTGCGTCGGCGCCGGCCGGCTTGTTCAGCAGGATGGTGACTGGTGCGATGTCGAGCAGGGTTGCGTCGGGCGACAGCGTGACTTGCTGGCCGGGGCCTACGCGGGCGCCGGGTTCTTCGACGAGTTCTCCGTCGACCATGACGTAGGCGCCTTCGATGTAGTTTTCCGCTTCGCGGCGCGAGCATGGGACCATGTCCGCTACGCGTTTGGCGAGGCGGACGGTGTTGTCGTCGTTGTTCATTATTGCTTGAAGTAGTGGGCGAATACGGCGGCGACGTGTTCGAGGTCGGCGCGCGAGACGTCCAGGTGGGTCACGAGGCGCAGGGTCGGCGCCATCGAGACGCGGATGCGTTCTGCTGCCAGCGCGGCGTTCAGGCCTTCGCAGGCTTCGCGCGGCATGGTGACGAACAGGATGTTCGTTTGCGGCACGCTGACTTGCAGCACGCCGATTTTGGCCAGTTCGGCTGCAAGCCAGGCCGCGTTGGCGTGGTCTTCGGCGAGACGCTGGACGTTGTTCTGCAGGGCGTACAGGCCTGCGGCTGCGATCACACCAGCCTGGCGCATGCCACCGCCCAGCATTTTCCGCCAGCGTTTGCCTTGTTCGATCAGCTCTTTGCTGCCGCACAGGACGGAGCCGACGGGGGCGCCGAGGCCTTTGCTCAGGCAGACTGAGACGCTGTCGAACCCTTTCACTACCTCTTGCAGGGAGACGCCTTGCTTCACAGCGGCGTTGCAGATGCGGGCGCCGTCGAGATGGGTGGCAAGGCCACGTGCGTGCGCGAGACTGGTCGCTTGCGCGACGTATTGCTGCGGCAGGACTTTGCCGCCGATGGTGTTTTCCAGCGCCAGCAGCTTGGTGCGGGCGAAGTGGAAATCATGCGGCTTGATGGCGGCTTCGATGTCTTGCAGGGCGATGCTGCCGTCGGCCTGGTTGGTGATCGGCTGCGGCTGGATGCTGCCGAGGACTGCGGCACCGCCGCCTTCGTATTTGTAAGTGTGGGCGTCCTGGCCGACCAGGTATTCGTCTCCCCTGCCGCAGTGGGCCAACAGGGCGATCAGGTTGGTTTGCGTGCCGCTCGGTGCGAACAGGGCTGCTTCGTAGCCGAAGAGTTCTGCGGCATGGGCTTGCAGGGCATTGACGGTGGGGTCGTCGCCGTAGACGTCGTCGCCCACCTGGGCGGTGAACATCGCTTCGCGCATTGCGGCGCTGGGATGCGTGACGGTGTCGCTGCGCAGGTCGATCCAGCGTTCGCCGTCGGCGGCGAGCGGGCTCGCGCTGGCGCCGGCTGGATAGCCGGTGCTCACGGCGCGACCTCGGCGTCGACTGGCGCCGTGGCGGGAGCGCCGGTGTAGAAGCGTTCGCCCATTTCATCGAGGCCGATGGTGGACAGGACCTCCTTCAGGCGCTCGGCAGGCTTGCGGCGCGGGAGGTTCTTGTACGTGGCGACGATCAGTTCATTCTTCATCGAGTGCTCCCAGCCTACTAGCTCGGTGACGGTGACCTGGTAGCCGTGCGATTCCAGCTGCAGGCAGCGCAGCACGTTGGTGATCTGGCTGCCGAATTCACGCGTGTGGATCGGGTGGCGCCACAATTCGGTGAGCACGTTCTTGCCCAGCGAAGAGCCTTTGTTCTTGCGCAGGACAGAGGCGACTTCGGCCTGGCAGCATGGCACCAGCACGATGTGCTTGGCCTTCTTCTTCAGCGCGAAGTCGATGGCGTCGTCGGTGGCGGTATTGCAGGCGTGCAGTGCGGTAACGATGTCGATCTGCTCCGGCAGCTTGTCGGAGGTGGTCGATTCGGCTACGGACAGCGGCAGGAAGCTCATGCCGGGGAAGCCGAACTTGCGCGCCAGTTCTTCGGAACGGGCCACCAGCTCTTCGCGGGTTTCAATGCCGTAGATGTGCGAGTCGTCGCCCAGCGCCTTGAAGAACAGGTCGTAGATAATGAAGCCGAGGTAGGACTTCCCTGCTCCGTGGTCCACCAGCGATACCGAGCCCTTGGCCGCGCGCACGTCGTTCAGCAGCGGTTCGATGAACTGGTAGAGGTGGTAGACCTGCTTCAGCTTGCGGCGGCTGTCCTGATTCAGCTTGCCGTCGCGGGTGAGGATGTGCAGCTCCTGCAGCAGCGCGACCGATTGGCCGGGCTTCACTTCAGGGATGTCGGTGACCGTGGTCGGCAGAGGCGCCGTCGGAGCTTTACTGCGCTTCATCGATCCACGCCTGCTGGATCGCTTCCAGCACTTTTTCGCCGCCGCGCTTGTGGTCGTCGTCGAAGTCTTCGAGGTCGACGATCCAGTTGTGCAGGTCGACGAAGCGCACCGTCGTCGGGTCGACGTCCGGGAACTTGTCGTACAGGGCTTCGGCAATCGCCGTGACATCACTCCATTTCAGCATGGTGCACCTCGGCTCAGTGGCCGCCTTCGCTGGCGTGGTTGATCGTGTACTTCGGAATTTCAATGACCAGGTCTTCTTCCGCCACGATGGACTGGCAGGACAGGCGCGAGCAGGCTTCCAGGCCCCAGGCTTTGTCCAGCAGGTCTTCTTCGGTGTCGGTCGCTTCGTTCAGCGAGTTGAAGCCTTCACGTACCAGCACGTGGCAAGTGGTGCAGGCGCAGGACTTCTCGCAGGCGTGTTCGATGTGGATGTCGTTTTCCAGCAGGACGTCACATACGGACTTACCGGCTTCGGTTTCGATCACGGCGCCTTCGGGGCACAGCTTGGCATGCGGCAGGATGACGATTTGTGGCACTTCTATTCCTCGGTCAATTAAACAACCTGGTCCAGCGTCTTGCCGGCCAGTGCGCTGCGCACGCTGCGGTCCATGCGGCGCGATGCGAATTCTTCGGTGCCCTGGGCCAGGGCTTCGTAGGCGGCTTTCACCGCGTAGTGGTCGGCTTCACCGGAGCCGGATTTCACCAGCATGTCCATGGTGGTGGCCATCAGCGCTTCGATCGCGGCACGTTCGTCGTCCGACAGCAGCGCTGCATCTTCTTCCAGCGCGGCCTGGGTCGCCAGCATGATGCGCTCGGCTTCCACCTGCTCTTCGCGCAGCGCGCGGGCTTTCATATCGGCTTCCGCTTCGGTGTGCGATTCGGACAGCATGCGCGCCACGTCGTCGTCGCCCAGGCCGTAGGATGGCTTGACGGTGATCGATGCTTCCACGTTGGAGCGCAGCTCGCGTGCCGAGACGGACAGCAGGCCGTCGGCGTCCACCTGGTAGGTGATGCGGATGCGTGCAGCGCCAGCAGCCATCGGCGGAATGCCGCGCAGTTCGAAGCGCGCCAGCGAGCGGCAATCGCTCACCAGTTCGCGCTCGCCTTGCAGCACGTGCACCGCCAGCGCGGTCTGGCCATCCTTGAAGGTGGTGAATTCCTGCGCGCGGGCGCATGGGATGGTGGAATTGCGCGGAATGATCTTTTCGACCAGGCCGCCCATCGTCTCGATACCCAGCGACAGCGGGATCACGTCCAGCAGCAGCCAGTCGTCGCCAGCGGCGCGGTTACCGGCCAGCAGGTTGGCCTGGATGGCGGCGCCCAATGCGACCACTTTGTCCGGGTCAATGTTGGCGTGCGGGATGGTGTGGAAGTATTCGCCCACCGCGCGCTGTACGTGCGGCATGCGGGTCGCGCCGCCCACCATGACCACGCCGTCGATATCGTCGGCGTCGATGTTGGCGTCGCGAAGGGCCTTCTTCACGGCGTTCATGGTCTTGGCGACCAGGTGTTTGGTGATGTCGGCGAAAATTTCAGGCGTGACGCGCTGGTGGACTTCTTCGCCAGAGCGCAGCATGGCGTCGATCGTCACTTCGGACTTGGTCGACAGCAGCTCTTTGGCTTCGCGCGCTTTCACCATCAGGGTCGCGGTGTCTTCGTCGGACAGCGGCGCCAGCTTTTCCTGTTCATGCACCCAGCAGAACAGGCGGTGATCGAAGTCGTCGCCGCCCAGTGCGGAGTCGCCGCCGGTGGCCAGCACTTCAAACACGCCCTTGGACAGCTTGAGGATCGAGATGTCGAAGGTACCGCCGCCCAGGTCGTAGACGGCGAAGATCCCTTCGGAGGCGTTATCCAGGCCGTAGGCGATTGCCGCGGCAGTCGGTTCCGACAGCAGGCGCAGTACGTTGATACCGGCCAGTTGCGCGGCATCCTTGGTGGCCTGGCGCTGCGCTTCGTCGAAGTAGGCCGGAACGGTGATCACGGCGCCGACCAGGTCGTCGCCCAGCGAATCTTCGGCGCGCTGGCGCAGGGTGGCCAGGATCTGGGCCGAGACTTCGACCGGCGACTTCACGCCTGCCACGGTTTTCAACTGCACCATGCCGGGCGCATCGACGAAATCGTATGGCAGGTTTTCGGCGTACGCGATGTCCTTCAGGCCACGGCCCATGAAGCGCTTGACCGACACGATGGTGTTCTTCGGGTCGGTGGTCTGGTGCGCCTGTGCTTTGTAGCCGATATTGGCATGGCCGTTTGGCAGGTAACGCACCACGGAAGGCAGCAGCGGATGGCCGTCTTCGTCGTTCAGCACTTCGGGAATGCTGCTGCGGACGGTCGCTACCAGCGAATTGGTGGTGCCGAGGTCGATACCCACTGCCAGGCGATGCTGGTGCGGGGCGGTCGACATGCCCGGTTCGGAAATCTGCAAAAGAGCCATGGTGAAACCTATTCTTTTTTTACGCCTCGATGGCGTCGTAAGCGAAGCGCACTTCTTCGCCAAATTTTTCGATGAACATCAGCGCGCGCACACCCTGCGCGACAGCGTGATAGTCACCGGCGTTGCAATGCTGTTCGATCTCGGTCAGCTGGGCCTTGCGCGCGGCGCGCAGCTGGCCATCCAGCTTGTCGAGCAAGTCGCCATCCTTGCCGACGCGGGCTTCGGACAGCTCTTCGCGCCACTCCATCTGCTGCATCAGGAATTCCATCGGCATGGCCGTATTGGATTCCATCTTCAAATCGACCCCATTCAGCTCGCACAGGTATTGCGCGCGCTTTTGCGGATTCTTCAGGGTCTGGTACGCCTCGTTGGAGCGGGTCGACCATTGCATGGCGACGCGCTTTTCGGCATCGGTGGCGTTGACGAATTTGTCCGGATGGACGCGGCTCTGGACTTCGCGGTAGGCGCTGTCCAGGGCCGCCGCGTCAACGGCGAACTGCTGGGGGAGCTGGAAAAGTTCGTAGTGGTTCTGCACGATGTTAGATGCGGAAGCTTTCGCCGCAGCCGCATGCGTCCTTCTCGTTCGGGTTGTTGAACTTGAAGCCTTCGTTCAGGCCTTCGCGGGCGAAGTCCAGCTCAGTGCCGTCGATGTACGGCAGGCTTTTCGGATCAACGAAGACCTTCACGCCGTGCGACTCGAAGACGGAATCTTCCGGAGTCACTTCGTCCACGTATTCCAGCTTGTAGGCCAGACCGGAGCAGCCGGTCGTGCGTACGCCAAAGCGCAGGCCAATGCCCTTGCCGCGACGCTCGATGTAGCGGTTGATATGCTTGGCTGCTTTT
>Ga0209256_1002708_pt1 | contig 13818 bp, 6 predicted proteins | sample AraplaCol_mCL_r2_2_FD_184270 | JGI IMG/M metagenome (GOLD analysis project Ga0209256, IMG submission 184270) | Arabidopsis root microbial communities from North Carolina, USA - plate scrape MF_Col_mCL_r2 (SPAdes) (version 3) | ecosystem: Host-associated > Plants > Roots > Endosphere | place: USA...
GGCTCGATCCGAGCCCACTCCTCATCGCTAAGCCACTGAACCTGCTTGGCCATTTCAAGGCTCCCTTCCAGAGCCTTGAATCAGAACCCAGCCCCCGCCGCTAGCGCTTATTGAGTACGGACCCTAGGGCTATGGGGCGCGCCCCTCGTCCGCCAGCCACGCATGAGCGAGGTCGCAGAGCCGCTCGGGCGGATCGACGGCGTCCAGGGTGAACACCGCTTCGTCGATGTCGGGGCGCTCCAGCGTCGCCAGTTGGCTGTCCAGCAGGCTGGCGGGCATGTAGTGGCCCGAGCGGCGCGTGAGCCGCCGCAGCAGTTCCTCATGGCTGGCGTCCAGCAGCACGAAGCGCGTCGGGGCGCCGATGGCGTCGCGCAGGCGCTGGCGATAGCTGCGGCGCAGGGCCGAGCAGGCCGCCACCACCGCGCCGCCCGACGCGACCGCCTGGCCCACGGCCCCGCCCAGGCGGTCCAGCCAGGGCCAGCGATCGTCGTCGTCGAGGGGCTGGCCGGCGCTCATCTTGGCCACCGCGCGCGCGTCATGGAAATCGTCGCCTTCCAGGAACGGGCACTCCAGCCGATCGGCCAGCAGGGCGCCCAGCGTCGACTTCCCGCTGCCGCTGACGCCCATGGCGATGATGGCGAGGCCGGGCGACGGGACGGCTGTCGGGCGGAGGCGGGATGGCGGCTGCAAGCGGTTTCCCTGAACGCGGATGGGCTGTCGAACGACCGGCGCGTCAACCGCACCTCGCCGGTTCTATCGGGCCGCCGACAAGGCGTAACTACGACCATGGTCGAGGATGGCGGGGGTAGGGCGATCCCTTATCGATAAGGGATTGTGTACAAGGAGAGCGGCATGCGGGCGGTCCTTCTGGCGGCGTTGTTGGGGTCGTCCCTGGGGGTCTCGACCCCGGTCCTGGCCCAGTCCCGATCGATGCTGCTCACGGCGCCCGACGATCCCCGCGCCGTCACCGTCAAGGGGGTGGGCGACGGCCGGGCCGACGACACCGACGCCGTCCAGAAAGCCATCGATGCGGCCCGCGACAAGACCGGCCACGGCCTGGTCTTCCTGCCCTCGGGCCGCTACCGCCTGACCCGCACCATCCTGGTGCCGCCGGGCGTGCGCGTGTTCGGCGTGGGCAAGACCCGGCCCGTTTTCGTGCTGGCGCCCAACACACCCGGCTTCCAGACGGGCGTGGGCACGATGGTCGTGTTCACGGGCGGCGACCAGTATCAGGTCGGCGACATTCCCGTGCCCGTGCCGACCGTGGTCCCGGCGACCACCAAGGTGCGCGACGCCAATTCGGGCACCTTCTATTCGTCGATGGCCAACATCGACATCGAGATCGGCGACGGCAATCCGGCCGCGGCCGGGGTGCGCTTCCGCATGGCCCAGCACGCCTTCCTCAGCCACATGAACTTCCGCCTGGGCTCGGCCTTCGCCGGCGTCTACCAGGCGGGCAACATCATGGAGGACGTCCACTTCCAGGGCGGCCGCTACGGGATCGTCACCGAGAAGACTTCGCCGGCCTGGCAGTTCACCCTGGTGGATTCCACGTTCGACGGCCAGCGCGACGCGGCGATCCGCGAGCACGAGGTCGACCTGACCCTGGTCAATGTGGCGATCAAGAACACGCCCGTCGGCATCGAGATCGACCGCGGCTACAGCGACAGCCTGTGGGGCAAGAACGTCCGCTTCGAGAACGTCTCCAAGGCCGGCGTCGTGATCTCGGCCGAGGACAACGTCTTCACCCAGGTCGGCTTCGATAACGCCGTGGCGTCGAACACGCCGGTGTTCGCCCGCTTCCGCGACAGCGGCAAGACGGTGGCCGGCAAGGGGCGCAACTACCGGGTCGGAAACTTTACCTACGGCCTGACCCTGTCGGACCTGGGCCAGATGGGCGAGTACAAGACCGTCGCGGACGTGACGCCTCTGTCGTCCCTGCCGGCCGCTTCCGCGCCTGCCATCCGCGCCCTGCCGCCGGTCGCCGACTGGACCAACGTCAAGGCCCTGGGCGTGAAGGGCGATGGCGAGACCGACGACACGGTCGCCCTGCAGAAGGCCATCGACACCCACAAGGTGCTGTACCTGCCGGTCGGCTTCTACAAGGTGACCGACACCCTGAAGCTGCGGCCCGACAGCGTGATGATCGGCCTGCATCCGGCCATCACCCAGCTGGTGATCCCCGACGACAATCCGCGCCATCGCGGCGTTGGCCCGGTCGCGCCGGTGCTGGAGACGCCGAAGGGCGGCGACAACATCCTGTTCGGCCTGGGCGTGTTCACCGGCCGGGTGAACCCGCGGGCCTCGGCCCTGCTGTGGCGCTCGGGCGCCAATTCGCAGGTGACCGACCTCAAGATCATGGGCGGCGGCGGCACGCCCACCATGGATGGCAAGCCGCTGGGCGCGGCCCAGGCCCGCAGCGGCGACCCCGTGGCCGACGGCCGTTGGGACGCCCAGTATCCCAGCATCTGGGTGACCGACGGCGGCGGCGGCACCTTCGCCAACGTCTGGAGTCCCAACACCTTCGCCTCGGCGGGCTTCTACATCAGCGACACCAAGACGCCGGGCCGCATCTACGAGGTCTCGGTCGAGCACCACGTGCGCAACGAGTTCGTGCTCGACAATGTCGAGAACTGGGAATTCCTGGCGCCCCAGACCGAGCAGGAAGTGGGCGACGGCCCCGACGCAGTGTCGCTGGAGGTCCGCAACTCGCGCAACATCCTGTTCGCCAACTATCACGGCTACCGGGTCACGCGGTCGTATCATCCGGCCAAGACGGCGGTGAAGCTGTTCAACTCGACCGACATCCGCTTCCGCAACGTCCACATCAACGCCGAGAGCGGCATCGCTCTCTGCGACAAGATCGGCTGCGGCACCTATCTGCGGGCCAGCAAGTATCCGTTCGAAAACGCCATCCAGGACGAAACCCGCAAGCTGGAGGTGCGCGAGCGCGAGTTCGCGGTGCTGGACGTCAAGGGCGAGCCCGCGCCGGTCGCCACGACGCCCGATCCGAAGGTGAAGAAGCTGGAGGGCGACTTCTGGTCGATCTCCGGCGCGACGGTGGGCGCGGACGGCGCGCTGTACTTCGTCGAGAAGCGCTTCCAGCGCATCTACCGCTGGACGACGGCCAAGGGCCTGGAAGTGGTGAGTGACTTCTCGCTGGACCCGACCAACCTGGCGATGGACGCCTCGGGCAAGCTTCTAGTGGTGTCGTCGCTGGGGCCGCAGGGCGCGGTCTATTCGATCGACCCGAACGGTCCCAAGGACGCGATGACCCTGATCGCGCCCACGCCCGTCGCCCAGCGTGCGGGGTCGACGACCCTGCTGCCGGTCAACTGGTGGAACAACGGCGAGTTCAGGGACCAGTACGATCCGGCTAGGGGCGAGTTCACGACCCTGGCGGAGATGTTCGCTCGCGACGTCGGGACGCCCAAGGCCCAGGAATATGTCTCGCCCGACGGCAGCCTGTCGCTGCCGGCCTTCCGGGTCTGGCAGCAAGGGCCGCCGGACCACGTCGGCTGGCGCTGGGCCGACAGCCTGCAGGCCCACGGCCTGATCGGCGGCGCGGTGGGCCAGCGGGTGTTCGTCACCAACGGCTCGGAGAACAAGACCTACAGCGGCCAGGTCGGTCCCGGCGGGACGCTGACCGACCTGAAGGTGTTCGCCGAGCGCGGCGGCGAGAGCGTGGCGGTCGACGGCCAGGGCCGGGTGTTCGTGGCCAACGGCCAGATCTTCCAGTACGGCGCCGACGGCAAGCAGATCGGCCGCATCGACGTGCCCGAGCGGCCGCTGCAGCTGATCTTCGGCGGGCCGGACAAGCGGACGCTGTTCGTCTTGACCCATCATTCGCTTTACGCGGTCACGCCCTGATCCGGGTGCGCCCCGGAGGGCTTGCGTTTGTTCACGCGGCGGGCCGACATCGCGCGGTCCGTCGCGGGCAGGGGAGTTTCGTCATGAAGACTTGGCTGGTCGCGCTGGGCGCGGCTTCGATCGTTTTGGCCTCCGTTTCGGGCGGCGCGGCCTTCGCCTCGGTGTCGGTCTTCGCGACCGCGCCCGACGATCCCGCGGCCGTGACCGTCAAGGCCAAGGGCGACGGCCGCGCGGACGACGGCCCCGCCATCCAGGCGGCCATCGACGCGGCCGCGGCCAAGGGCGGCGGCGGGCTGGTCTTCCTGCCGTCGGGCCGCTACCGCATCACCAAGACCCTGTTCCTGTGGCCCGGCGTGCGGGTGTTCGGGGTGGGCGCCACGCGGCCGCTGATCGAGCTGCCCGACGCCACGCCGGGCTTCCAGAAGGGCGTGTCGAACATGGTGATCTTCGCCGGCGCCAAGCGCGATCCGGCGCGCCGCGTGCCGTTCCCGCCGCCCGGCAGCGTGCCGTTCGACAAGGACGTGGCCGACGCCAATCCCGGCACCTTCTACAGCGCGATGGCCAACATCGACTTCAAGATCGGCAAGGGCAATCCGGCCGCGACGGCGATCCGATTCCACGCCGCCCAGCACGCCTTCGTCAGCCACATGGAGTTCGACATCGGCTCGGGCCTGGCCGGCCTCTACCAGGTCGCCAACGAGGCCGAGAACCTGCACTTCAAGGGCGGGCGCTACGGCATCCTGGCCGAGAAGACCTCGCCGGCCTGGGGCTTCGTGCTGCTGGACTCCACCTTCGAAGGCCAGCGCGACGCGGCGATCCGCGAGCACGAGGCGGGGCTGACCCTGGTCAATGTCGCCATGCGCGACACGCCCGTCGGGATCGAGATCGACCGCGGCTACGGCGACTGGCTGTGGGGCAAGGACGTCCGCTTCGAGAACGTCTCCAAGGCCGCGGTGGTGATCTCGAATGAGAACAACGTCTACACCCAGGTGGGCTTCGAGAACGCCCTGGCCGCCAACACGCCGGTGTTCGCCCGCTTCCGCGACAGCGGCAAGACCGAGGCGGGCAAGGGGCCCGCCTATCGCGTCGCCTCGTTCACCCATGGCCTGACGCTGCCGGGCCTGGGCCAGGTGGGGACCTACAAGACCCTGATGAACGCCGAGGCGGTTTCCGGCCTGCCGGCCCGCCGCGCCCCCGCCATCCGGTCGCTGCCCGCGACGTCCGACTGGGTCAGTGTCCGCAGCCTGGGCGCCAAGGGCGACAACGCCGCCGACGACACCGCCGCGATCCAGAAGGCCATCGACACCCACCGCGTGGTCTATTTCCCGGCAGGCTTCTATCACGTGAAGGACACCCTGAAGCTCAAGGCTGACACGGTGCTGATCGGGCTGCATCCCAGCCTGACCCAGATCGTGCTGCCCGATCGCACCCCCGGCTATCAGGGCGTCGGCGCGCCGAAGGCCCTGGTCGCCTCGGCCGACAAGGGCGACAACATCGTCTTCGGTCTTGGATTGAACACCGGCGGGATCAATCCGCGCGCCACCGCCCTGCTGTGGACGGCCAGCGCCGACTCCCTGGTCGACGACGTCAAGTTCCAGGGCGGCCACGGCACCGACCTCTTCGACGGCACGCGTTTCAATCCCTACAACGCCAACGGCACGGCCGACGCCGACACCGCCAAGCGCTGGGCGGGCCAGTATCCCAGCCTGTGGGTGACCAACGGCGGCGGCGGGACCTTCGCCAACATCTGGAGCCCCAGCACCTACGCCTATTCGGGCATCTACGTGTCGGACACCCAGACGCCGGGACGGATCTACCAGACCTCGGTCGAGCACCATGTGCGCACCGAGATCAGCCTGAACCGCGTCGCCAACTGGGAGCTGCTGGCGCCCCAGACCGAGGAGGAGGCCGGCGAGGGCGAGGACACCGTCTCGCTGGAGATCCGCGACTCCCGCGACATCCTGGTGGCCAACTATCACGGCTATCGCGTCACCCGCACGCGCAAGCCGGCGCCGGCGGCGGTCAGGGTCTACAACTCACGGAACATCCGCTTCCGCAACGTGGCGGTGAACGGCGAGAGCGGCGTGGGCACGTGCGACGAAAACGGCTGCACCACCTTCCTGCGCCTGACCAAGTACCCGTACGAGAACGCCATCCAGGACGTGACCAGCGGGCTGGAGGCGCGCGAGCGGCAGTTCGCGGTGCTGGACCTGACCGGCGATCCCAAGCCCGTCACGCCTTCGATCTTCCCCGCCGGGGCGCGGCTGGAGAAGCTGGGCGACGGCTTCTTCTCGCTGGGCGGCGGGGCGGTCGACGCGGCCGGGACGCTGTACTTCACCGACCGACGCCACCAACGCATCTACAGCTGGTCGGACGAGCGCAAGCTGTCGATCGTGCGCGACAACACGCTGGACCCGATCAACCTGGCCGTCGACGGTTCGGGCAACCTGCTGGTGCTGTCGTCGGACGGCCGCGACGGCACGGTCTACAGCTTCAAGCCGGGCAGTCCCGACACCGAGGTGACGGTGATCGCGCCCACGCCGTCGGCGGCCCATCCGGGCGCGGCGATCGTGCTGCCGGTCAACTGGTGGAACAACGGCGAGTTCAAGGACCAGCTGGATCCCAAGACCTACCAGTTCACCACCCTGGCCGAGATGTTCGCCCGCGACATGGCGCTGCCCAAGGCCAAGGAATACGTCTCGCCCGACGGCAGCCTGGCCCTGCCGGCCTATCGCGTGATCCAGCAGGGACCGCCGGACTATCGCGGCCTGCGCTTCTCGGACTCGCTGGACAGCTACGGCTTCGTCGCGGCCAAGCCGGGGCAGAGGGTGTTCGTGGCCAACAGCTCCGAGAACAAGACCTACAGCGGTCTGGTGGGCGCGCGAGGCGAAGTGACCGACCTGAAGGTCTTCGCCGACCGCGGCGGCGAGAGCGTGGCGACCGACGCCGAAGGGCGGGTCTATGTCGCCAACGGCCAGGTGTTCGTCTACGCGCCGGACGGCCGCGAAGTGGGCCGCATCGACGTGCCCGAACGGCCGCTGCAACTGGTCTTCGGCGGTCCCGACAAGCGGACGCTTTTCGTCCTGACGCACCGGGCGCTGTACGCGGTTCGGGGGCGGTAATCGCGCCGCGTGGATGGTCCACGGGAGGTCTTCTTCTGACGCCCGTGGATCACCCCGGAACGCCCCCAAAGGCGACATACGACCATGGTCTAATGGTTTGCGCGTTACGACCCTGACACATTCCCTCAAGGCCATCGTCGATGGACTCAACAAGAAGAGGGAGCAGCAGGGATGAGTGGTGTGGGTCGCGCCGACGGGGGACCGTCCTATTTGAAAGCTTTGTTCGCGACGAGCGCGTTGGCCTTGATGGCGATGGCCGGAGCGGCCAGAGCCCAGACGGAGCCGGCTCCCGCGTCCTCACAGGACGTCTCGACCGTGGAGACGGTCATCGTCACCGGTTCGCGGATCCGGTCGGAAGGCTTCACGGCCCCGACCCCGACCCAGGCGCTGGGCCAGGCCGACCTGGAGCGCGCCGCCCAACCGAACATCTTCACCGCCATCACGCAGCTGCCCTCCTTGCAGGGGTCGACCGGCGCGACGACGGGCACCTTCAGCACCTCCAGCGGCCAGCAGGGCCTCAGCTCGTTCTCGCTGCGGGGCCTTGGCACCATCCGCACCCTGACCCTGCTGGACGGCCAGCGGGTCGTGCCGGCCAACGTCACTGGCGTTCCCGACATCAGCCTGTTCCCACAGTTGCTGGTCGAGCGGGTCGACGTGGTGACGGGCGGCGCCTCGGCCTCGTACGGCTCGGACGCCGTCGGCGGCGTGGTCAACTTCATCACCAACAAGCGGTTCGTGGGCTTCAAGGCCAACGCCATGACCGGCGTCACGACCTATGGCGACAACCACCAGTGGCTGGCCCAGGTCGCCGCCGGCAAGAACTTCATGAACGACCGCCTGCACGTTCAGGTCAGCGGTGAATACGACTGGGAAGAAGGCGTTCCGGCGGGCGGCTTCGGCGAAGACGCGCCGGGCAGCCGCGACTGGTACACGACCGCCACCCTGGTCAACCGCGGGATCACCAACGACGGCTCGCCGCAGTACCTCTACCGCGAGCACGCCCAGGCCTATCAGTACACCAAGTTCGGCCTGATCAGCGCCGGTCCGCTGCAAGGCACGGCCTTCGACCAGGCCGGCAATCCGTTCCAGTTCGTGTACGGCTCGAACGGCGTGCCGGTCAGGAACGCCGCCGGCAACGTGACCAACTGCTACTCGAACGGCGGCTTCTGCGTCGGCGGCGACCTGTCGGGCAACGTCGGCATCGGCACGTCGCTGCAGTCGCGGCTCAAGCGCATGAACGCCTACACCCGCGTCGGCTACGACCTGAACGCCGACAACGAGATCTACGCCACCTTCAACGCCGCCCGCGTCGAGAGCAGCAACCAGCCCAACCCGGGCGCGGCCACCACCGGCCTGACGCTGCAGTGCTCGAATCCCTACGTCCCGGCCTCGGTGCAGGTGGCCTGCGCCAACGCCGGCATCACCAGCTTCACCTTCGGCACCAGCAACGCCCTGCTGCCGCGCAACATCTCGGTTCACCCGACGCGGACCCAGTATCGCGGCGTGATCGGCGCCGAAGGCAAGTTCAACGCGCTGGGCAAGGAATGGCGCTACGACGCCTACTACCAGCACGGCGAGAACACGACGAACATCCACGTCAACGACATCCTGCTGACGCCGCGCTATCGGGCGGCCGTCCAGGCGACGACGGTGGGCGGCCAGATCGTCTGCGCCGATCCGGTGGCCCGCGCCAACGGGTGCGTGCCGATCAATGTCTTCGGCGGCCAGCGGCCCAGCGACGCGGCCTTGGCCTACATCACGCCCGCCAACGGTCCCTACCAGCATTCGGTGCAGAAGCAGGACGTCGCCAGCATCAACTTCAACGGCGAGCCCATCTCGCTGTGGGCTGGTCCCGTCGCCCTGGCGTTCGGCGGCGAGTGGCGCAAGGAGCAGTACCACGTCCAAGGCGACCCCTACGGCGACGGCAATACGGACTCGCCCAACACCGCAGAGTACCCCGCCGATCCGATCCTCAATGCGTCGGGCGCCAACTGGTTCGCCGGCAACTACCACTCCGGCCGTGGCAGCTATTCGGTGAAGGAAGCCTATGCCGAAGTGAACCTGCCGCTGGTCAATTCCGAGGCGGCCGGCAAGGCGAACCTCAACATGGCCGGCCGCTGGACCGACTACAGCACCTCCGGCACCGTCTATACGTGGAAGGTCGGGGCCACCTGGGAAACGCCGCTCGACGGCGTCCGCCTGCGGGCCGTCACGTCGCGCGACGTTCGCGCGCCGAACCTGTCGGAGCTGTTCGCTGCTCCGGTGACGACCACCCTGCCGAACTTCACCGTCCCCTCGACCGGCGCGCCCGCGGGCCAGCCTTCCGGCGGCTCGCTGACGGTGTTGCAGAACGTGGTGGGCAACCCGAACCTGAAGCCGGAAATCGCCAAGAACTTCAGCATCGGGGCGGTGCTTTCGGGACCGCAATGGCTGCCGGGCCTCAGCCTGTCGGTCGACTGGTACAACCTGGTTCTCGACGGCGGCATCTCCAGCCTGGGCGCCCAGCAGATCGTCAACTTCTGCTATCAGGGCCTCACCCAGTTCTGCGGCGGCTTCAACCTCAACCCGCCGTCGGCCTTCGTGAACTCCCAGACGTTCAACCTGGCCTCGATCAAGACCAGCGGCTTCGACCTGGAGGGCAGCTACCGCTTCGAACTGCCCGACGTGCCCGGCCGCTTTACGATCCGCGCCTTGGGCACCAACGTCCACAAGTTCGTCACCAACCCGGGCATCCCCGGAGCGGTCGCCATCGACTCGGCCGGCCAGAACTCCGGCGCCACGCCCGATTGGAAGGTCCTGGCCGTCCAGTCCTGGGACACCGAGCGTTTCGCCTTCAGCGTGCAGGAGCGCTGGTTCAGCGATGGCCGGTTCGGCAACACGACCACCGAGTACGTCGAGTGCGCGCCCGGCAGCTGCCCGGTCTCGACCGGCAGCCGGCCGACCATCGACTACAACCACATGAGCGGCGCGACCTATGTCGACGTCAGCGCCTCGTACAAGTTCGGCAACGGCCTGCAGCTCTACGGCAAGATCGACAACCTGTTCGATCGTGATCCTACGCCTTCGCCGCAGACCAATACGGGCCTGGACGCCAACCCGGCGCTCTACGACCTGCTGGGCCGGTTCTACCACCTCGGCCTCCGCTACCAGTTCTAACTTGCGTCGCCTATTCCATCTCCCCCCGGGTGGCGCCGCTCGGGTCTGGCCGGCGACTTCGCCGCGCCGACCCGGGCGTTCTTTTCAGGGGCGGGCGACGTTACGAAATTCGCGCCTGGAAACAGGTCCGCGACGCGAGGCGGTCCAAGCGGATCGCCTCGCGCTTGCGTTCTTGGGCGGGTCGCGTCCCAATGGCCCGGCGTCGAAGGCAAGGCTTCGGCGTTCGGACCCACACGTCGTCGCCGGCTCGTCGGCCGACGTCACCAAGGTTTTCCTTTGAGCAGGCTGGACCGCGCCCGGGGCGCCACCCTCGTCGATGTCGCGCGATTGGCCGGCGTCTCGCGCATGACGGTGTCGCGCGTCATCAACGAGGACGCCAAGGTCCGCGAACCGACCCGACTGGCGGTCCTCGCGGCGATCCGCGAGCTGCACTACCAACCCAATCTGACCGCCCGCAATCTGGTTATGGCCGGCGAACTGCGGATCGGAGTGGTCTATTCCAATCCCAGCGCCGCCTTCATGAGCGACTTCCTGATCGGCGTGTTCGAGGAGGCCACCAACGCGGGGGCCCGGCTGATCCTGCTGCGCGGCGAGAACGGCCAGCCGCCGGCGCCGCATGAACTGCAGAGGCTGCTGGGCGCCGGCGTCCAGGGCGTGGTCCTGGCGCCGCCGCTGGGCGAGTGCGCGATCGTCCGCGAGGTCCTGCGCACCGCCGACCTGCCCGTCGCCGTGGTCGCCGCCGGACGTCCGCCGGCCGACGCGATCAATGTCCGCATCGACGATCGCCGGGCCAGCCAGGCCATGACCCAGCACCTGCTGGACCTGGGCCACCGGCGGATCGGCTTCATCACCGGCAACCCCGACCAGACCGCCAGCGCCGTGCGCCTGGAAGGCGCGCGGGCGGCCGTCGCGGCCGTCGCCGGGGCGGAGCTCGTCCTGGCCGGCGGAGCCTTCACCTACGAGTCGGGCCTGGCCGCCGCCGAGCAACTTCTGGACGCCGACGCGCCCCCCACCGCCATCTTCGCCAGCAACGACGACATGGCCGCGGCCGCCGTGTCGGTGGCTCACCGCCGGCATCTCGACGTACCGGCCGACCTCACCGTGGTCGGGTTCGACGACACGACCGTGGCCACCACCCTGTGGCCGCCGCTGACCACCGTGCGCCAGCCCGTGCGGCAGATGGCGGCCGTGGCCCTGGACCGGCTGCTGCGCGCCTTGCGATCGTCCGAGACCTCGCCGGACGCCGCGGCCGACCATGTCCTGGACCACGCCCTGATCGCGCGCGAGTCCACCGCTCCGCCACGCGCCGGCCCGACGCCGGCCGCGCCAGTTCTCCAGAGGACCTCGAATGTCTGACCCGTCCCTCGACATGGAACGCGCCACCGTCGGACGCGTGACCCGGCGGCTGATGCCGCTGTTCTGCCTGATGTACCTGATCGCCTATATCGACCGGCAGAATGTGTCTTACGCCAAGCTCGACATGGTCCAGGCGCTGGGCCTCAGCGAAGCCGCCTACGGCCTGGGCGCGTCGCTGTTCTTCATCGGCTACTTCCTGTTCGAGGCGCCGTCGAACCTGATCCTGGCCCGGGTGGGCGCGCGGGTGTGGTTCGCGCGGATCATGTTCACCTGGGGCCTGGTCACCCTGGCCCTGGGCTTCACCCAGAACGCGACGATGTTCTACGTCCTGCGGTTCCTGCTGGGCGTCACCGAGGCGGGGTTCTTCCCCGGCGTGCTGTACGTCCTGACCCTCTGGTACCCCCAGGCGCACCGGGCGCGGATGGTGGGGCTGTTCATGATCGCCAGCGCCCTGGCCAATGCCGTCGGCGCGGCCATCGGCGGGCTGCTGCTGGACCTGCACGGCCTGATGGGGCTGGCGGGCTGGCAATGGGTGTTCCTGGTCACCGGCGCTCCGGCCGTGCTGCTGACGCCCTATGTGCTGTGGCGCCTGCCCAACGGGCCTGAACAGGCTCGGTGGCTGCCCCAGGCCGAGAAGGCCTGGCTGTCCCACGCCCTGACCGCCGAGCGCGGCGGCGCCGTGGACGACCATCGCGGCGCCTGGAAGGCCATGTTCGACCCTCGCGTGCTGCTGCTGGCCGGCCTCTATATCGGCATGCCCCTGGGCGCCTACGGCCTCAGCTACTGGCTGCCGACGATCGTCAAGTCGTTCGGCGTCTCCAACACCGTCAACGGCCTGATCAACATCGTGCCCTGGCTGCTGGTGGCCGTGGCCCTGTGGTGGGTGCCGCGCCATGCCGCCAAGCACGGCGCCAGCGCCTGGCACATCGCCGGGCCGGTCTTCCTGGCCGCGATCGCCCTGGTCCTGAGCGTGGTGCTGCCCGGCGCGCCTCTGAAGTTCGCCATGCTGTGCATCGCCGCCCCGGCCATCTTCTCGGCCCAGCCGGTGTTCTGGAGCCTGCCGCCCAGCTTCCTCAGCGGTTCCCGCGCGGCGGCCGGCATCGCGGCGATCAACGCCATCGGCAATCTGGGCGGCTTCATCGCCCAGAACCTGGTGCCCCTGGTGCGAGACGCGACGGGCAGCGACCTGGCCCCGATGCTGGCCCTGGCCGCCGTGCTGACGGTGACCGGCCTGCTGATCTTCGTCGCCATGGGCCGGCTGGCCAAGGCGCGCGCCGCCGCCGGCTGATCCTTCCCTCCGACGCCCTTTCCGGCTGACAAAAAAGGGCGGACGGTCAGACCGTCCGCCCCGAGGGAGGAAAGGAACTTGGAAGGATCTAGAACGACTTCTTGACCCCGATCTCGATGGTCCGACCCAGCGGGTTGCCCATCCACGGGTCGTAGCCGAACTCCTCCTGGGCCGGAGGCGGATCGCGGTCGAAGATATTGGCCACGGTCGCCGTCAGGGCCAGGTCGCCGTCCAGCTCCAGGCGGTAGGTGAAGTCGGTGGTGACCCAGTTCTCGCCGTCCTCGCCGTACTGCACGCCGGCCCGCTCGTCCTTGACGGCCGAGACGAAGTTGACGCCCAGGCGGAAGTTCTGGCGGTTGAGGTTGTAGTTGACGCCGAGGTTGGCGCGCCACTTCGGGGCCGCCTGAGCGAACGTCGCGAAGTTCAGCGTGCCCAGCCGGTCGTCGCCGGTCGAGATCGTCACGCCGTCCAGGGTGGTCGGGCCGGTCCGCAGCTCGGTCACCCGGGTGGCGGTCAGGTTGACGTCCAGCGCCCCCGGCCCCACCGGCAGGCCGTAGCTGGCCTGGATATCGAAGCCCTTGGTGGTCTGGCCAGGGCCGTTGCCGTAGCGGGTCGACACCGCCGAGAACGTGCCGACGCCGCTCATGCCGACCGCGCAGCCGGCGTTGAAGGTGATGCGGCGAAGCAGCGGCTGGACGGACGGATCGCAGGTGGTGATCGTGCCGCCCGCGCCGTTGAACACCAGGCTGGCGATCTGGTTCGGGTCGGCGACCTGTCCGATCTGGTCCTTCGTCTTGATGTCGAAATAGTCGACGATCAGGCGGAAGTCGTGATCATCCGCGAAGCCGCGGCTCTGCCAGATGGCGCCGATGTTCGAGGTCCGGGCGGTCTCGGGCTTGAGGTCGGTGTCGGTGATGAATTGGGCGGCCAGCCAGTTGCTGGCGGCGACCGTATAGGTCCGCGCGGCCACCGTGATGGCGCCCGGCGTCACGCCCAGCGGCGGGGTCTGGTAGTTGGTGCCGTACG
>Ga0209256_1002709_pt1 | contig 13817 bp, 20 predicted proteins | sample AraplaCol_mCL_r2_2_FD_184270 | JGI IMG/M metagenome (GOLD analysis project Ga0209256, IMG submission 184270) | Arabidopsis root microbial communities from North Carolina, USA - plate scrape MF_Col_mCL_r2 (SPAdes) (version 3) | ecosystem: Host-associated > Plants > Roots > Endosphere | place...
AACCTAGAGCTTCCGATATCACATGCGCCGTCGCAAACGGAATCCCCGCGCGCCTGGCGCTGCCGCGCGCGATGCAGGCGCGGTCATCGATTGTATAGAACCAATCGTCGAAGTTCAGCTTGGATGACTTTCCGTCGCCTTGCGGCGTGTCGCGCGCGTAGGTCCAATGAAATGCACAACCGGCCTGCTCGCCAGTGGGTTCACCTTCCAGGCGATTTTCGTGGTCGGTGTACCGGCCTTCGCCAGCTTGTGAATCGTCCAGCGCAGCGTGTCGCTCTGGCCGTCATCGAGGGTGTGGGTTTCGGTCAGGATGACGGTGTCGGTGTCGGCGTCCAGCTTGCCATGAGCCGTGATCGCGCGCGCTTCAGAAGCCGCCAATGAGGCTCTCAACCACCGCTCATCCTTCCAGGCGGCCGACGAAAAACTGCTCAGGGAGAAACACCGGCGTGGTGCCGGCGAACGCATCAAGGGCCATGGCGAGGCCTCCGAACCGTTGACCACTCAAGTCCCCTCTCGGCACCGGGTTCCTGAGCAGAACCCTGCCTGTCTCCGTCGACTGCTTGCGGCGCCTGCAGCCCCCGCGCCCGACACCTCGCATTCTCCACAGCCCCGGGAACACGTGGACAAGCCCGGCCCTGCCGTTTGGGAATCCCTGCCCCGTGCTAAGCGCCGGGAACGATCTAGAGGCGGGGCGGATTCGTCCGGCGAGGAGCGATCTCGATGCTGATGACGAAGGAAAGACGGCCGGCGATCCGCACGCTGCGCGGATGGGCGCTCGGCGTGCTGCAAGAGGCTGGCGCCATCTACGAATGCGAGGAACATGGCTGGGCCAAGGACCGGGCCGATCCTCACGCCCGCGCACGCGCCATCGATCTCGCCCGCGAGGATCCGCCGGCCGGCATTTCTCCCGATGAGGCGACCGCGGAGATCCGGGACGTCCTCGATTCCATCGGAGACAATTGTCCGGAATGCCGGGACGGAGATTGCTGACGCGGCACCGATCGCTGGATCGAACCGCCGGCTTCCATTTCGACGGCTAACCCTCGGCATCTCTCCGCCGCCGCATCTCGGCATAGCATGCGGCGTAGGGCGTGTTCTTCGCCATGTGCCGGTTGAGGTCGGGAGCGCCGTCTCGCCACCACACAGGGCCGCGCTCGCCGAGGGCGCGCTTCGCGTCGTCGACGGCACGATGCGCCGCCGCTTCCAGCTCAGAATCGGCGGACGCCTTGGCGTCGCGGACGGCTCGCCGCGCGTTCATCAGGCGCTTGACCAGCTCCGACTTCTCCCGCTCGCCCAGATGCGGATTGGCCATCCGCCACAGCCGTCCGCGGACGACGAAGTATCGACCGTCTGGCGTCACCGGATGTTTCACGTCAAGCCGATTTCCGTCGCGCCCCCGTGGCTGGCTTCTTCGCCGCCGCGTCCTTCGGTTGCTTCTTGCCTGCGATCGGCATCAGCATCTCCTTCTGTCCGGCCGCCGCCTTCTTCGGCTTCCTGGCCGGCTTGTCGGCCTTCGCAGGCGAGGCCTCCTTCCCGGCTGCCTTGCCGACGCTGCGGCGCAGCGCCTCCATGAGGTCGACGACGTTCTCGCCTTTCGGCCGCTCCTTCGGCTGGATCACCTTCCCGGCGCGCTTTTCGTTGATCAATTCGATCAGCGCCGTCTCGTAATGGTCCTCGAACTTTTCAGGCTCGAAGCGCCCGGCTTTCAGATTCACGATGTGCCTGGCGAGATCGAGCATGTCCTTGGTGACCTTCACGTCCTGGATGTCGTCGAAATAGTCCTCCTCGCCGCGCACCTCGTAGGGGTAGCGCAGCAAGGTGCCGACGAGGCCCTTGTCCATCGGCTCCAGCGCGATGATGTGCTCGCGGTTGGTCAGCACCACGCGACCGATCGCGACCTTGTCCATCTCGCGGATGGTCTCGCGGATCACCGCGAACGCGTCGTGGCCGACCTTGCCGTCGGGCCGGATGTAGTAGGGTCGGATCAAATAGCGCGCGTCGATGTCCGACCTGTCGACGAACTCGTCGATCTCGATGGTGCGCGTGGATTCCAGCGCGATCTCCTCGAGCTCGTCCTTGGAGACCTCGATGTACTGGCCCTTCTCGAGCTCGTAGCCTTTGACGACGTCCTCGTTCGGCACCTCATCGCCGGTCTCGGCGTCCACCTTCAGATATTTGACGCGGTGGCCGGTCTGCCTGTTGAGCTGGTTGAACGAGATCTTCTCGCTCTCGGACGTGGCCGGAAAGAGCGCCACGGGACAGGTGACGAGCGACAGTCTCAGGAAGCCTTTCCAATTGGCGCGGGGGGCCATGTACGCAGAACTCCGGTTCGAGGCGGCTTGGATTCAAGACGAACGGCCGGCCCGGGTTCCGACATGGCATGTGGATAAAAGTGCAACCCTCCGAATTCAGGCGTTTTTACATTCCCACATTCAATTCTTGTTCTTTGACCTTGGCGCCGGCAAATCTCCACCCGCGCGGTCCTTGCCACCGTGCGCGGCGATGAACATGGCGACGGCCGACCGGCAATAGGATTCGATTTCGTTGTCGTCCTCTGCTCTCGCCTGATCGAAGCGTGCGATCATCAGGAGATCGGATCCTTTGAAAAGCGCGGCGAACAAGCGGGCGGACTGGAGAGGATCGGGGACGTTCAGAAGACCTTTCGCGTGCATCTGACGCAACAGGGCCTCGATTTGGGCGGTGATATGGGCGGGGCGGGCTTCGTAATGGAGCTTGCTTAACGACTTTTGATTTGTCGTGTCGGCCATGATCATGGCTTCGACATTGCGGACTTCCGGTTTCAACAGCGTGCGAAGCAGGGATGATCCCACCGCCATGAGTTGATCTTCGGCCGAACCATCGACGCCTTCAAAAAGGGCCTGTGCAAACTCATGGCAGCCGGCCGCCATGGCAGCGCTGAACAGCGCCTCCTTGTTCTCGAAGTGCCTGTAGATGCTGAGCTTGGATATCTTCGCCCGCTGCGCGACCTTGTCCAACGTCGTCGCCTGAAAGCCTAATTCCACAAAGAGTTCGCTCGCGGCATCGAGAATCGTTTGGCCAAGCGCCTCGTTGGCGGGCCGGCCGCGGCGGCCCTGTCTGTTTTCGGTCACGACAATTCCAGTACTTGACAGTATCCCAATTCTGACATTACGATACCACGAAGTACCTTAAATGCGCAAGCCAGTGGGTGGGAGCCCATCATCATGGATGACGTCATCATCATCGGCGGCAGCTTTGCCGGTCTCGCGGGCGCCCTGCAGCTCGGCCGTGCCCGCCGCAAGGTCACCGTTCTCGATACCGGCCTGCCGCGCAACCTCTTCGCCGGCCACTCGCATGGTCTGCTCGGCCACGATCACAAGCCGCCGCTGGACATCCTGGCCGAGGCGCGGCGGCAGCTGGCGCGTTATCCCACGATCAAGCTGGTCAGGGCCCGGGCCGACAGCGTCTCGGGCGCCATCGACGATTTCAACGTCCTCACATCCGAGGGCGAAAGCCATGGGGCGCGGCGTCTGATCCTGAGCTATGGCGTCGCCGACCAGATGCCTGATGTTCCGGGCTACGCCGATTGCTGGGGCACGTCGATCGTGCCCTGCCCCTATTGCGACGGCTTTGAAGTCGCCGGCCGGCATTGGGGCCTCGTCTGGTCGAGCCCGCAGTCGCACAATCAGGCCAGGCTGTTCCTCGATTGGACCGACAAGTTGACTGTCTTTGCCGATGGTCACGACATTCCGCCCGATATCCAGGCCGATCTGGCGCGCCGCAACATCCCTGTTGTCGATGGCCGGATCGTCGAGATCGCCCATCACAAGGGCCATATCGCCACCGTCAATCTCGCGACCGGCCACAAGGTCGCGGTCGACATCCTGTTCGCCAATCCGCGCACCAAGCCGTCCGCAAGCCTGCATGAATCACTGGGCCTTGCCACCGTGCCTACGCCGGTCGGCATCGTCCTCAAGGTCGACGAGCGCCGCCAAACCAGCATGCCCGGCATCTACGCCGCCGGCGACCTCGCCACGCCCTTCTTGCCCTCGGTCACCCAGGCATCGTCGCAGGGCGCGATGGCGGGTATCTTCGCCCAGCAGTCGATGGTGGTTTGAGAGCAAGCAGCATCGGTCATGCCGGTTTCAATTTCGCGATAGAAGGGAGCGCTACCATGGCCGTCTTGAAGCCATTCAAGCCGCTCGACGATAATTTTCCGTTTGAGCGCCAACTCGGTATCGCGGCCGCGCCTGTCGTGCTCATCAACCTCTTCATGGTCGATCCCGCCGACGAAGCGGGCTTCCTGGACGCTTTCAAGGCGGCTGCCGAAATCATAACGAAGCAACCGGGCTTCATCTCCATGCAACTGCACCGAGCGATCGGCGATAGCCCGACTTACCTGAACTATGTGGTGTGGGAATCCACCGAGACGGTCCGCGCCGCCTTCACTGATCCCGAGTTCCTCGCGAAACTTCCGGCATATCCGTCATCGGTCGTAGCCAGCCCGCACCTGTTCCAAAAGGTCGCCGTCCCCGGCTTTTGCACGGCCTGACTCCGGAAATATGGCAAGGCGCGATGCTGGTTTGAGAGCGCAGATTGGAGCTGAGCATGGCCGTCGAACCCGACAGCGCGGGTGTGCGCTTCCCTCCGCCCTTCGTCTATCTGGGAGCACTGCTGTTGGGGCTGGCGGCAGAGCGGTTCGTCACCCTCAGCTCTTTCGGCGTCGACTGGCGGTTGCTGGTCGCGACGGGCGCGCTGCTGTTCGTTGCCGGCGCGGCGATGATGCTTGCGGCGGCGGGGCTGTTCCGACGGCTGGGCACCAACGTTCCGCCGTCGCAGCCGACGACCTTCATCGCAACGACCGGCCCTTATCGGTGGACCCGCAATCCCATGTATCTCGGCATGGCACTCATCTATGCCGGCCTTGCGATCGGCTTCGACGGACCGATCGCCTTCGCCTTGCTCCTGTTGGTGCTGATCGCGATCCAGACGCAGGTGATCGCCCGCGAGGAGCGCTATCTCGAAGCGAAGTTCGGCAACGACTACCGCCGCTACAAGGCCGAGGTTCGCCGCTGGCTCTGACGATTGCGCCGCTGCCGTCTGCGCGGCCGCCCGTCAGCAGCTTTGCCAACAGATCGCTGTCGTTACCCCGAGCAGCCTTCAGTATCCGGAAAGTATCCATCCGTCTTGCAGAGCCGTCGGCTATCCGACAACAGGGTGCATCAATGGTCTACAAACTAATTGTCAAGAAAGAGATCCGCAGGAGCTTCGATCATGTCAACAACCAGCGTTGGGATGACGCTGCAAAGGGCCTGACACCGAACGCGTATCACTGGGTTGCCGGAGATCATGCGTTGGGAGGTGAGCGACATGGAAAGCAATCGGTAAAGCAGTGGTTCGAGCGCATGGGCCGTGTTTTCCCGAAGCTGCTCATCGATATCGAGCAGGTCGAGGTTACGGGTTGGCCATGGAAGACCACGGTGTTCGTCAAGTGGCGCGCCAACGCGAGGCTACTGGACGGCCAAAGCTCGTATGTGAACAGGGGCGTCCACGTCTTCAAGTTGCGATGGGGCAAGGTTCATTCGATTGAGGAATACTTCGACTCGCAGGCTGCAGAACGAAGCCTCGCGATCCAAGCTCGTGCCGGTTTGGATGAAGCTGCGGCTGGACCAATCGTGAGCTAACGCGGGATCATCCGTGTGATGCCGCCATCAGAACAAAGGTGTGGCATGGAAGAGCAAAATGCTGATCAAGTCGCCGGCTGGAATGGCCAAAGCGGGGAGCGCTGGGTCGCCTACCAGGCCCGGCTCGACGCCATGGCGGCGGTGTTCGGCCAGGCCGCGATCGAAGCCGCCGCGCCCGCGACGGGCGAGCGCGTGCTGGACATCGGCTGCGGTGCGGGCGCGTCGAGTCTGGCTCTGGCCGCCCGCGTCGGCGCGGGAGGCCATGTGCTGGGCGTGGACATATCCGAAGCGCTGATCGGCCGAGCGCGCGCGCTTGCGCCACAGGATGCGCCGCTCCAATTCCGGGTGGCCGACGCCAGCAGCGCCGAGTTGCCCGAGGGTGCGTTCGACATCCTGTTCTCGCGCTTCGGAGTGATGTTCTTTGACGATCCTACGGCGGCGTTCGCTCATATGCGCCGTGCGCTCAAGCCGGGCGGGCGGGTCGCTTTCGTCTGCTGGCGCGGCATGGCCGAGAACGATTGGGTGCGCCTGCCGATGGATGCGATCAAAGGCATCGTCCCGCCGACGGCGCCGCCCAATCCCGAAGCGCCCGGCCCATTCTCGTTCGGCGACCGGGAGCGGGTGGCTCGCATCCTGACGGCGGCCGGCTTCACCGACATCGCTCTCGCGCCCTTCGATGCTTCCATCCCGTTTGGCGAGGGCGCGACGCGGGACGCGGCGATCGACGAGGCGGTGAAGATGACGTTCGAGGTCGGCCCGCTGTCGCGCGTGCTCGCTGGTCAGCCCGACGACATCCGCGCCCGCGCATCGGCCGCGGTTCGTGCCGCCTTCGCGGGCTGCCCCGGCGAGCGATCGGTGATGATCGGCAGAACGACGTGGATCGTCACGGCGCGCAATCCGGCAAGCTGAACGTGGCCTTGCACGGCCGGTTCAGAGATCATCCGAGCGACCCGTTCAAGGATCGCGCCACCCCGGCAGAGGACGATGCAAAAAGCTCGGTGCGCTCCGGCAAAGTTCGATGCAAGCCAGCGCAATGAGCAACCGCTGCGGTGGTCGCTTGCAATGGTCGCCACATTCTCAATGCCCCGGCTTGACCAGCGGGCATTCACTGTCGGCCAGGGGCGCATAGACATCGCCGCTCGGGACCTTTCCGAGCAAATTATAGTATTCCCATTTCGACTTGACCTCGGACGGGTTCTTCACCTGGACGAGGTAGAAGTCGTGCACGAGCTTTCCGTCCTCGCGCAGCTTCGCCCCCCGTGCGTAGAAATCGTCGACGGGGGTCGACCGCATGGTCTCCAGCACGGGATCCGTTGCATCGGTGCCGACCTTCGCAACGGCTTTCAGATAGTGGCTCACGCCGGAGTACACCGCGGCCTGCGGCGCCGTGGGCATGGTACCGCGAAGCTTGTAGAAGCGTTCGCCAAAGGCCCGGGTCTCTTCGTTCAAGGCCCAGTACCAGGCCGTGAGCGTCGTCAGGCCCTTGGCGATTTCCGGGCCCATGGCATGAACATCGCTGATGAACATCAGTTCAGCCACGGGCTTCTGGCTGCCCGCATTCATGCCGAATTCGTTCCACTGCTTCATCAGGGTCACCAATTGCTCGCCGGCATTGGCGAAGGCGATGATCTTGGCTCCCGACGCCTTTGCCTGCAGGATGAAGGAGCTGTAGTCCGCGTTTCCGATCGGGTGAAACACGGCGCCGAGCGACTTGCCGCCGGCTTGCGCGAGCACGCGCTGCGACTCCGACACCATGTTCTTGCCGAACGCATAATCGGCCGCGATGAAGAACCAGGTGTCGTAGCCTTGCGAGACCAGCGTGCGGATCGGCCCCGACACCAGATTGTAGGAATCGTGCAGCCAGGCCAGCCCGGTTCGTGAGCATTGCTTGCCGGCAAGCTCGGTGGTCGCCACCGCCGCATAGACCGCGATCTTGTTCTTGTCGCGTGCCAGCGACTGGATGGCCAGTCCAACCGCGGAGTTCGACACGTCGGCAACCATGTCGACGCCATCGACGTCGAACCATTTCCGGACAATGCCGACGCCGATATCCGGCTTGTTCTGGTGGTCGGCGGCCACAATCTCGACCTTGATCGACGGGACCTGCTTCTGGAAATCCTCTGCCGCCATCTTGGCGGCCGTGACGGAGCCCGGTCCCGACAAGTCGGACAGCGGTCCGGTCTGGTCGTTGATGATGCCGATCCGGACCACGCCGCCGGAGAGTTCGCCCGCGCCGGCGGGGAGGTACGATCCGATGAAAGCTCCAACGATCAGAAGTGTCGCGACGCGGCAGTTCGAGGCCATGCGAGTACCTTTCCAAAGATGACGTTGGGGCTTCCCTCCCATTGACGAGCGAGCTTAAGCGGCCGCTCTTGATTTGAGTTTCGTGACCGCCTTCTGGACTGCCGCTGCGCGCTTGCGGAGCCAAGGTTCGGCGTCCGCGCGCATGCGCGCAATCAGCTCGGGTGGTGCATTCTGCACGGTGAGATCGAACGGCGGCTGCGGCTGGTACTCCAGCATGAGCTGGAGATTCTTCGCGACATCCTCGCCGCAGAGTTCAGCCGCGACCTTGAAACCGAAATCGATCCCTGCGGTCACGCCGCCGCCGGAAATGCGGTTGCGGTCGACCACGACGCGTTCGTCGACGGCAATCGCGCCGAAGGCGGCGAGCTGGTCGCTCATCAGCCAATGGCAGGCCGATTTGTATCCGTCGATGAGTCCCGCCGCGCCGAGGATCAGGCAGCCCGCGCAGACCGAGGTGATGTAGCGCGCCGATCCACCTTTCTCGCGCACGAAGGCGATCACCTCGTCGTCGTCCATGGTGTCGACCTGTCCCGGGCCGCCGCCGATGCAGAACACGTCGAGATCCGGGCAGTCGGCGAATGTCGTGGTCGGCAGCAGCGGCAGGCCGACGTCGCTCACGACGGGCTCTATGCGCTTCCACAGCAGATGCACCCGAACGTTCGGCAGGCGGGCGAAGACTTCGAAAGGCCCGGTGACATCCAGTTGGGTCATCCCGGGATAGTACAAAATTCCGATCTCGATCCGCTTGCCGGACATGCATCGCTCCTCTCGCTGAACAAACGCATGTTGACAGGCCCGCCGGTTTGCCGAAATGTCATAATACACGCAATTCCTGCCAAGGCTTGCCCATGGCTCGTTCAACCGTTCGCCGTGTCGTCTTCGTTCTGTTCGAGGATTGCCTGCTGCTCGACTTCGCCGGGCCGCTGCAGGCCTTCGAGCTCGCCTGCGAAACATCGGCGGCCGGGCGCGCGCCCTATGTCTGGCAGATCTGCTCGTTGAAGGGCGGAGCGGTCAAAACCTCGTCCGGCCTGGAGGTGATGACAACCGCACTGTCCGACTGCGCCCGCAAGACCATCGACACCCTCATCGTGGGTGGTGGCCCCGGCGTCCATCGCGCTGCTGCCGAGGCCGGATTGGTCGACTGGTTTCGTTCAGCCGCGCCGAATATCCGGCGTGTCTGCTCCGTTTGCACCGGCACGTTCGTTTTGGCAGCGGCCGGCCTGCTTCACGGACGAAGCGCGGTCACCCATTGGAGCTCCTGCGACCTGCTGCGCGCCCAACATCCCGACGTTTCGGTCCTGGTCGACCCCGTCTTTGTTCACGACCGCGGAATCTGGACGTCCGCCGGCGTGACGGCCGGCATCGATCTCGCGCTCACGCTGCTGGAAGATGATCTCGGACACGGCGAAGCCATGCGCGTCGCGCGGCGGATGGTCGTCTTTCTCAAGCGACCCGGTGGGCAGGCCCAGTTCAGCGTGCCGCTGTCGCTGCAATCATCCGAAGACAGAGCGTTCGAGAATATCGCGACATGGATGCAGGACAATCTCGGCCGCGATCTGCGTGTCGAGAGCCTGGCGGAAAGAGCGGGCATGAGCCCCCGCACCTTCGCGCGCGTCTTCCGGCAGAAGACCGGCCGCACGCCCGGCAAGGCGGTGGAAGAGCTGCGCGTCGAAGCGGCCCGCCGGGCGCTGGAAGAATCCGCATCGAGCATCAAGGAAATCGCCGCCCGCGCAGGATTTCAAAGCGAGGAGCATTTGCGGCGTGCTTTTCGCCGCCGCCTCAATGTGCTGCCGCAGGATTATCGCATCCGGTTCTCTCAGGGGCGGCCGCAGTAAGGGCGGAGAGTTGCCGGCGTGCGATTAGTTCGGTTCGCCTTCGAAGTTCGCAGGCTTATGAATCAAATGCAGATCTCCTCTGACAGCGACCTTTCGATCCGCTGAGATCGAGGCCGAGCTCAACACAAGCGCATGGACCCACGGCGCCTGTCGGACCATACTCCCCAGGCATCACTTTGTTCGACGAGCAAGGGAGCCGGCGGATGTATGCCAACATTCTCTTGAGCACGGATGGATCGGACGTCGCCCGAAAAGGCGTCGAGCACGGCATCGCCCTGGCGAAGGCCCTGAACGCCAGGCTGACGATCATCACCGTGACCGAAGCGCTGCCGGTCGACTATGGCAGCGGACACGCCTCGGGATGGATCCCGACGCAGGACGAGGTCGACAGCTTCGACGCAGCCTGCAAGGCCCGCGCGGACAAGGTGCTCGATGACGCGCGCGCGATGGCGGAGCAGATCGGGACGCCTGCAGAACTTCTGCATGTTCCCAATGCGCATCCGGCGACCGCGATCATCGAAACGGCAAAGTCCAGGGGATGCGACCTGATCGTCATGGCCTCGCATGGGCGCCGCGGCCTCAGGAAGCTGTTTCTGGGCAGCCAGACATCCGAGGTGCTGGTGGACGGAAGCGTACCGGTGCTGGTGGTGCCGAAGCCGGCATGAGTGTAGGACTCTCTTCGCATCGCTCCGCCGTTTCGCCGGGCACCGCGCAGGGCCGCCTGTCTGGCGGCAGGAGAATGTCATGACAAGTGAAAAAGGCCCGAACATCAAGAAGAAGCAGAAGTGCAAGAATTGCGAGGGCAAAGGTTTGGTCAAGAAGGGCGACAAGGTGGTGAAGTGCCAGCGCTGCAAAGGCACGGGCGTGCGGTGACGTTGCGCTGACAACCGCCGGCTCATGCGGTTGCCCGGCCACGACGGGCCCATGTCAGGCAAGCCGTCGCCTGACGCGCGACGAAGCGGCTCTCGTGCCTGGCATGCCATCCTCCTCCAACCGGAGGAGGCAAGGCACCGCCAATGTGCTATCTTCCGCCCGGAAGCACGAACGGAGAGACTCCATGCCCACCAGCGTCAAACAAATGATCGAAGCCGCGAACGCGGCGGTTCCCAAGATCACGTCGGATCAGGCCGCCGAGATGATCCGGAGCGGCAACACGCTCGTTGTCGACGTGCGCGATGCGCCGGAGGTCGCCGCCAGCGGCAAGATCGCAGGCGCCGTGCATGTCTCGCGCGGAATGCTGGAATTCCGCGCGGATCCTGAGCTGCCGTCCCACGACAAGGCGTTCGACAAGAGCAAGAACGTCATTCTTTACTGCGCGTCCGGCGGCCGGTCGGCGCTGGCCGGCAAGCTGCTGAAGGATATGGGCTACGACAAGGTCTACAATCTCGGTGGCTTCAAGGACTGGACGGGCGCGGTCGAAAAATAGGACGCGCCGCCGGATCACGCGGAACGCGGCATGGCGAGGGGCTGGTCGCTTCGCTCGCCCAGCAGCTTGCCGGTGGTGCTGTTGACGAAGTGCAACGACATGCAGGACGGGCACCTGACGGCCACATAGCTGTCCGCCGGCTCGAAATGCTCGGGCTGCTCGTCATCAATCCGATGCTGGACGTTTATGCCGGTGCGCGGGCACCTGAAGAGGACTTGGCGCTGCATGTCCTACTCTATGCTCCCGAACCGCCGCCGGCGATATTGCGGACGATTCCTTAGGGGCCTTCCCATATTTGCGATGGGTCAAGGCGAACGGTTTGCCAGCGGCTATGCTGTGTGCGGCATCGGGCGCTTGTCGCTCCGCTGCCGAACGAAGCGGAACCCGGACTCCTAGGCACTCCGGGCGCCGCTTCGAAGACAGGGCGATCGCGATCGGGGAGCCGGCTCCAGACGGGCGGCTTCGCCGGCAGGTTCGATAGAACCGGCCCGACGGTGCCATACGGTCCCCACGACCCGCCGCCACGCACAGGCCGCCATCGCGCAAGGCCGCCATCGCGACTGCCTCGCTCAGGAGAGCAGCCATGATATCCATATCCGCCAAGCTCGATGATCTGACCGCATTGGCGCGCTACGCGCTCGAGACGACGCGTGCCACCACGGTCTGCCCTTTCCACGACGAGGTCGTCATCCGCGTCGGCGATGACGCCGCCGAGAGCCATGCCTACGAACGCGCCAAACGCATCCTCGGGAGCGAGGGCACCGCATTCGACGGCAACGCCCTCAGGGAAGAGATCGGACGCCAGCTCGCCAGCGCCGCGGACGGGCGCTGCCCGAAATGCGACTGCGCCGATCCGGCCGGCTGAGGCGCGCCGCGTCGCATTCGACGTCTCACTTCAATATTGCGTCCCTCGTCGCGCGAAGGATGTCGTCCGACAGCTTGGGATCACTCACCGCGCGGGCGAGCACGAGGGCGCCGACCATAGAGGCGGCGGTTACGATCGCCCGGTCGTCGCGCTGCCGCGGCTTCGATGCAGATGGCATGCGGCTCCTCAGGAGCGCGATCACGCCTCGCACACCGACGGTGAAGCGCTCCCTCACGCCGCTCGTTTGGCGTGACACCTCACAAGCCAGGGCCGCAAACGGGCAGCCGCTGGCCGGAGCGTCGCGATGGGCCGGCGAGAGGTATTCCGAAACGTAGTCGTCGAGCGCGAAGTCTTCGGGCAATTCCTTCGCCTTGGCGCTGATCGCATGGGCGACCGCTTCCTCGACCAGCCGCTCCTTGGAGCCGAACTGACTGTACAGGCTGCCGTGTGTCATCCCGGCCGCCTCGGCGAGAGCGTCAACACCGACGCCGGCGATGCCCCGCTCCCGCAGGAGGAGTGCGGCGGCATCGAGAATGCGCTCGCGATTTTGGGCGGCCTGTTCCTTGGAAACGCGCATGGACTGGTCCTCGGGCACTGGCCCTTGACAATTATCATTACGATCGTCATGTATATCATTAGTTACGATCGTAATCAAAACATTTTACGGGGCCCGGGCCGCATCGGAGACCAGCTCATGACCAAGTTGAAACCAAAAGTCGCCCTCGTGACGGGCGCCTCGTCCGGGATCGGGGAAGCCACGGCGGCGCGGCTCGCGCAGGCCGGCTACGAGGTCTACGGCACCAGCAGACGGGGGGCACAAGGCGGCAACCAGTCGTTCGCGATGCTGGCCCTCGACGTGACCCGCGACGAATCCGTGGAAGCCGCGGTCAGCGAAGTGATGCAGCGCGAAGGCCGCATCGACCTGCTCGTGAACAATGCCGGTTTCGGCGTCGCTCCGGCCGGCGCGGAAGAGAGCTCGATCGAGCAGGCACGCGCGATCTTCGAGACCAACTTCTTCGGACTGGTCCGGATGACGCGTGCCGTCGTCCCGCACATGCGGCGGCAGGGCGATGGGCGGATCGTCAATATCGGTTCGGTGCTTGGTTTTCTGCCGATGCCTTACGGCGCGCTCTATGCGGCGACCAAGCACGCGGTGGCCGGCTATTCGGAATCGCTCGACCATGAGCTGCGCACGCGGGGCATCCGGGTGGCGGTCGTCGAGCCCGCCTATACCAAGACGCCGTTCGACGCGAATTTGATGGAGCCCGACGCCAAGCTCGACGCCTATGACAAGGCGCGGACCGGCGTGGCCAGGCGGGTGAACGAGGTGATGGCTACGGCCGAACAGCCCGGTGTCGTGGCCGAGACCGTGCTGGAGGCGGCGAGCGCAGCGCGCCCAAAACTCCGATATTCCGCCGGCAAGCTCGCGAAGCGCCTGCGCTTCCTCCGCCGATATGCGCCTGCGAACCTGGTGGATGCCGGGCTTCGCAAAGACCTGCGGCTCGATACGCCCGCACCGGCAACCACCCGCACCGCCCGGGCCTTCTGACGGCGTCGAAGAACCTTTGGACCGAGAGGAGAAAATGAAAGCTCTGATCTTCAAGCGGTACGGCGCGCCCGATCAGGTGGTGCTGGCCGACATCTCCCGGCCGAAGCCGGCGGCCGATGAAATTCTGGTCCAGGTTCACGCCGCGGGCCTGAACCCGATCGACAACATGATTCCG
>Ga0209256_1002726_pt1 | contig 13685 bp, 5 predicted proteins | sample AraplaCol_mCL_r2_2_FD_184270 | JGI IMG/M metagenome (GOLD analysis project Ga0209256, IMG submission 184270) | Arabidopsis root microbial communities from North Carolina, USA - plate scrape MF_Col_mCL_r2 (SPAdes) (version 3) | ecosystem: Host-associated > Plants > Roots > Endosphere | place: USA...
GCCGGCGCATCTCGATCTTGGCGACCTGCACCGTCACGCCCTTGCGCTCGGTCATGCGGTGGTAGGTCTGCCAGAACTCGCGGTAGCGGTGGTCCTGCTCGACGTTGACCACGTCGTAGTCCAGCTCTTCCTTCAGGCGCAGGCCGAATTTCTCGATGCGCTGGGCGATGATGGCCGGCCGGCCGATCAGCGTCGGGCGCGCCACGCCTTCGTCCACCACGATCTGGGCTGCACGCAGCACGCGCTCTTCCTCGCCTTCCGAGTAGGCCACGCGCTTCTTGCTCGCGCGACGGGCGGCGTCGAAGATGGGCTTCATCGTCGTGCCCGAGGCGTAGACGAAGCTCTGCAGCTTGTCGCGGTAGGCGTCCATGTCCTTGATGGGGCGCTGCGCCACGCCGCTTTCCTCGGCCGCCTTTGCCACGGCCGGCGCGATCTTCATCATCAGGCGCGGGTCGAAGGGCTTCGGAATCAGGTATTCGGGGCCGAAGCTGAGCTTTTCACCGACGTAGGCGGCGGCAACGCGCTCGCTCTGCTCGGCCTGCGCCAAGTCGGCGATGGCGTGCACCGCGGCGATCTCCATCTCGTCGGTGATCGTCGTCGCGCCGCAGTCCAGCGCGCCGCGGAAGATGTACGGGAAGCACAGGACGTTGTTGACCTGGTTCGGGTAGTCGGTGCGGCCGGTGGCCATGATCACGTCGTCGCGCACCGCGTGGGCGTCCTCGGGCGAGATCTCGGGGTTGGGATTGGCCAGCGCGAAGATCACCGGGCGCCTGGCCATCTTGGCCACCATGGCGGGCTTGAGCACGCCGCCGGCCGACAGGCCCAGGAACACGTCCGCGCCCTCGATCACCTCGCCGAGCGTGCGCGCGTCGGTCTTCTGCATGAACTGGCGCTTGTCGTCGTCCATCAGCTCGGTGCGGCCCTCGTAGACCACGCCGGCCAGGTCGGTGACGAACACGTTCTCGCGCTTCAGGCCCACCTTGAGCAGCAGGTTCAGGCAGGCCAGCGCCGCGGCGCCCGCGCCCGAGGCCACCAGCTTGACCTCTTCGATCTTCTTGCCCGCCACCTTCAGGCCGTTGACCATGGCCGCCGCCACGGTGATGGCCGTGCCGTGCTGGTCGTCGTGGAAGACCGGGATCTTCATGCGCTTGCGCAGCTCGCGCTCGACGTAGAAGCAGTCGGGCGCCTTGATGTCTTCCAGGTTGACCGCGCCGAAGGTGGGCTCCAGCGAAGCGATGATGTCCACCAGCTTGGCCGGGTCCTTCTCGTCGATCTCGATGTCGAACACGTCGACGCCCGCGAATTTCTTGAAGAGGACGCCCTTGCCTTCCATCACCGGCTTGGAAGCCAGCGGGCCGATGTCGCCCAGGCCCAGCACGGCGGTGCCGTTGCTGATGACGGCCACGAGGTTGCCCCGGGAGGTGTACTTGAATGCGTTGGCCGGGTCCTTGACGATCTCCTCGCAGGGAGCCGCCACGCCGGGCGAGTAGGCCAGCGACAGGTCGCGCTGGTTGACCATCTGCTTCGTCGCCGCGATGGCGATCTTGCCGGGAACGGGAAACTCGTGGTACTCGAGGGCGGCACGGCGCAGTTCTGCGCGTTTGTCTTCGGGCGTGGGAGTCGATGAGGTCGAGGGGGTCGAATCTGACATGTGCCGTAGCTCCTGGTGGCGCTTCTTCTGGGGGCGCCGATTGTAGACCTCGCGCATGACGCCCTAGGCCGCATGGCCAGGGGCTCCCATGACCAATAGCACGGGTGTTTCTTCAGATCGCTGTGGCAATATGCACGGTTCGGACAAAACCTGAAAAAACCTGACGAGGAGCGACCATGGCCCTGATGGATTTCATCAAGAAGCAGTTCATCGACATCATCCAGTGGACCGAGACCGGCGACGGCACGCTGGCCTGGCGCTTCCCGATGGCGGAGATGGAAATCCAGAACGGCGCCTCGCTCACCGTTCGCGAGTCGCAGGTTGCCGTCTTCGTCAACGAGGGCAAGGTGGCCGACGTGTTCGGCCCCGGCATGTACAAGCTCACGACGCAGACGCTGCCCGTGCTCACGTACCTGAAGAACTGGGACAAGCTCTTCGAGTCGCCCTTCAAGAGCGACGTCTACTTCTTCAGCACCCGCCAGCAGGTCGACCAGAAGTGGGGCACGCCCCAGCCGATCACCATCCGCGACAAGGACTTCGGCGCCGTGCGCCTGCGCGCTTTCGGCAACTACTCGTTCCGCATCGGCGACGCCAAGGCCTTCCACACCGAGATCTCCGGCACGCGCGACACCTACACCGTGGCCGACCTCGACGGCCAGCTGCGCGGCCTGGTGCTGCAGAACATCAGCAATGCCATCGCCTCAAGCGGCGTGCCCTTCCTCGACCTCGCGGCCAACCAGATCCAGTTCGCGCAGGCGCTCGCCGCCCAGCTGGTGCCCGAGTTCGAGAAGATCGGCATCAAGCTCGAGAACATCACCGTCCAGAACGTCTCGCTGCCCGAAGAGCTCCAGAAGATCCTCGACCAGAAGATCGGCATGGGCATGGTCGGCAACGACATGGGCAAGTTCATGCAGTACCAGACGGCGCAGGCCATTCCGAAGTTCGCCGAAGGCGCTGCCGCCGGCGGCAGCGGCATCGCGGGCGACGCGATGGGCCTGGGTGCCGGCGTGGCGCTCGGCCAGGTGCTGGCCCAGAACCTCGCGCAGGGCCTGAGCCCCAACGCGGCGGCTGCCGCCGCGGCACAGCAGCAGCAACCGGCGGTGGCCGTGGTGAGCGCCGCCGACGTGATGACCACGCTCGAGAAGCTCGGCGAACTCAAGACCAAGGGCATCCTCACCCAGGAAGAGTTCGACGCCAAGAAGGCCGAACTGCTCAAGAAGCTGGTCTGACCCGACCGCTATGTTCTCGATAGCACCTGACGCCCCTTCGATGGGCGTCAGAAGCCTCATTGGCTTGAAGAAAGCATGGCCGTCCAAGCCATGGCGCGGGTGCCATGGCTGAGGAAAACGGCAACCAACGCTACTACCGGGCGCCCTGCCCCGGCTGCGGCGCGCCGGTCGAATTCCGCTCGGCGCAATCGACGCACGCGGTCTGCCCCTACTGCCAGAGCACCGTCGTGCGCCAGGGCGAGACGCTCGCGCGCACCGGCAAGATGGCGGAGCTGTTCGACGACTTCAGCCCGCTGCAGCTGTTCGCCGCCGGCCGCATCCAGGACAAGCCCTTCACGCTGATCGGCCGCCTGCAGTACACCTACCCCGGCGGGCGCTGGACCGAATGGATCGCCGCGCTCGACGGCGACCGCACCGGCATCCTCAGCGAGGACAACGGCGCCTACGTCTTCGCGCTGCCCTTCGATCTGCAGCGCACCGCGCCGCCGCCGGTCGACCTGCGCGTGGGCGCCACCAGCGCCTTCGCTGGCCAGAGCTACACCGTCACCTCGAACGAGCAGGTGGCGCTGACCTCGGCGCAGGGCGAGCTGCCGCACCTGCCCGAGCTCGGCCGCTCCTTCGCGATGGTCGAGCTGCGCAACGACCGTGGCCTGGTGCTGAGCATCGACTACGGCACCGCCACGCCCAGCGCCTATCTCGGCCGCTCGGTGCAGCTCGAGGACCTGCAGCTCACCGGCCTGCGGGCCGAATCCGCCAAGGACGAAAAGGGCCGCAGCTTCAACTGCCCCAACTGCGGCTCGCCCGTCACCGTCAACCTGGCGGACAGCAAGAGCATCACCTGCGGCTCGTGCAACAGCATCATCGACCTGTCGCAGGGCATCGGCGGCGAGCTGAAGCACGCCACGCAGGACGAGCCCGTGCGCCCGCTCATCGCGCTGGGCAGCATGGGCCAGCTGCAGGGTGCGCAGTGGCAGGTGGTGGGTTTCCAGCACCGCATGGGCAGCGAGCCCGGCGACGACGAGCAGTTCGGCTGGGACGAATACCTGCTCTACAACAAGAAGCGCGGATTCAGCTTCCTGGTGGACGCCGAGGACGGCTGGAGCATGGTCAAGCCGACCACCGGCGCGCCGGTGATGGCCGAGAGCGGCAGCAGCGCCACCTACCTCGGCAAGCGCTACCAGCAGCAGTACGCCTACAACGCCGAGACCACCTATGTGGCGGGCGAGTTCTACTGGCAGGTCGAGCGCGGCCAGAAGACCTTCAACCGCGACTTCGCCAACGGCGGCGCGCTGCTGTCGATGGAGCGCTCGACCAACGAGCTCACCTGGTCCTCGGGCAGCAAGATCGACAGCGGCGCCGTGGCCACCGCCTTCAAGCTCGACGCGCGCAAGGACATGTTCAAGCGTGCCGACGCGCTGCCTGTGAGCGCCGCCTCGGGGCTGGGCTGCGGCACCATCATCCTCATCATCGTCGTGATCATCATCCTGCTGATCATCCTGAGCACCTGCTCCAGCAGCGGCGGCTCGGGCTACCGCAGCTCGGGCGGCTCCTACGGCGGCTATTCGAGTGGCGGCGGCCACAAATGACGGCGAAGATGCACGCGATGTCTCTCATCATTACTACGACTGGAGGTCCCCATGGGATTTGAATGGCTGAAACCGGGCGTGGTCCTCGGATCGCTCGTGTACGCGCTGATCGGCGTCGTGATCTTCTGGCTGTGCTTCCTGATCATCGACAAGATCACGCCCTACGACCTGTGGGGCGAGATCGTCGAGAAGCAGAACGTGGCGCTCGGGCTGGTGGTTGCCGCGATGAGCCTCGGCATCAGCATCATCGTCGCAGCAGCAATCCATTGAACGACGCGGCCCTGCCCGCGCGCACCCCGGACGCGCGGGGGCCGCAGCCCGTGGAGATCGCGCTGCTCGCCAGCGTGTTCGTGGTCGCCGCCTGCGGGCTGGTCTACGAGCTCACCGCGGCCGCGCTCAGCTCCTACCTGCTGGGCGACTCGGTGCTGCAGTTCAGCACCATCATCGGCACCTACCTGTTCGCGATGGGCGTGGGCTCGTGGCTCTCGCGCTACTTCGAGCGGCAGCTGCCGGCGCACTTCCTTCGCATCGAACTGCTGGTGGCGCTGATCGGCGGCGCGCTGCCGGCGATCCTGTTCCTGGCCAATGCCTACGTGCCCGGCGCCTTCAGGCTGCTGCTGTACGGCCTGGTGATGGTGGTGGGCACGCTGGTGGGGCTCGAGATCCCGCTGGTGATGCGCATCCTCAAGCGCAACATCGTGCTCAAGAACCTGGTGTCGCAGGTTCTCACCTTCGACTACCTCGGTGCGCTGGCGGTGTCGGTGGCCTTTCCGCTCATCCTGGTGCCGCAGCTCGGAATGATCCGCACCGGCCTGCTGTTCGGCTTCATGAACGCGGCGGTGGCGGTGTGGGCGCTGTGGCTCTTCCGCCATGAACTGCGTCGAGTGGGCGCGCACGCCGTCGCCTGCTTTCTCGCGCTGGCCGCGCTGGTGGGCGCATTCGCCGGGGCCAACCACATCACCACGCTGGCTGAGGACAAGTTCTACCAGGACCGCATCGTCTTCAGCGCCACCTCGCCCTACCAGCGCATCGTGGTCACGCGCGGGCTGCTGGGGCACCGGCTCTTTCTCAACGGCAACCTGCAGTTCGCCGAGCGCGACGAATACCGCTACCACGAGGCGCTGGTGCATCCGGTGATGGCCGCCCAGGGCGCGCCGAAGAAGGTGGCGGTGCTCGGCGGCGGCGACGGCATGGCGGTGCGCGAGATCCTCAAGTACCCCTCGGTCGAGTCGGTCACGCTGGTGGAGCTCGATCCGAACATGACCAAGCTCTTCACCGAGCACGAGACGCTGGCCGCGCTCAACGGGCATTCGCTGTCTTCGCCGAAGGTGAAGATCGTCAACACCGATGCCTTCCAGTGGCTGCAGCAGCCGGGCGACATGTTCGACGTGATCGTGGTCGACTTTCCCGATCCCACGAACTTCGCCATCGGCAAGCTCTACACCAACAGCTTCTACGCGCTGCTCGAGAAGCGCCTGTCGGCCAGCGGTTACGCGGTGATCCAGACCACCTCGCCGCTGGTGGCGCGCAAGAGCTACTGGACCGTGGCGACCACCATCGAATCGGTGGGCCTGCGCGCCACGCCGTACCACGCGCATGTGCCCAGCTTCGGCGAATGGGGCTACATCATCGCCAGCCGCAGGCCCTACCGCCTGCCCGATGCGCTGCCGCCAGGTCTGCGCTTTCTCTCGCCGACCACCCTGCCGCTGATGTTCGACTTTCCGCTCGACATGGCGCGTGTGCCGGCGGAAGTGAACCGGCTGTCGAACCAGATCCTGGTCACCACTTACGAGCAAGAGTGGGGCAAGGTCATGGCTCACTAGCCCCGTCATGCAAAGGCGCGAATTCCTCGGCGTGGCGGCGGGCGCGGCGGGTGCTCTGGCGCTCCCAGGCTGCGAGGCCCCGCCACCGCCCATCGAAGGCGGCTTCACCGGCATCGACGTCACGCGCGGCCATGCGATGCGGGATGGCTCCCTGAAGAGCGCCGCGCCTGCCGCGGTGAAGCGCACGCGCGTGGTCATCGCCGGCGGCGGCGTGGCGGGCCTTGCGGCGGCCCGCGCGCTGCGGCTTGCGGGCGTCGACGACTTCGCGCTGCTCGAGCTGGAAGACACCGCCGGCGGCAACGCGCGCGGCGGCATCGTCAACGGCATCGCCTGCCCGCTGGGTGCGCATTACCTGCCCGTGCCCGGAGACGACGCGCGCGAGGTGCAGGATCTGCTGGAGGAGCTCGGCCTGCGCCGCCGCGTGGCGGGCCGCTGGGAGTACGACGAGGTCACGCTCTGCCACAGCCCGCAGGAGCGCCTGTTCCTTCACGGCGAGTGGCAGGACGGCCTGCTGCCCATGCACGGCGTGAACGACGCGACCCTCGCGCAGTACCGCAAGTTCGCCCAACGCATCGACGCGCTGCAGCATGCCGCGCACTTCGCGATTCCGACGCTCAAGGTCGGCATCACGCCCGAGCTGCTGGCGCTCGATGCCATCAGCTTCCAGAGCTGGCTCGACAGCGAAGGCTTCAGCGATGCGCAGCTGCGCTGGTACCTCGACTACTGCTGCCGCGACGACTACGGCGCCGGCATCGGGCAGGTGTCGGCCTGGGCCGGCATCCATTACTTCGCGAGCCGGCACGGCTTCCACGCGCCCGGCGATCCGACGGGCAGCGTCAACGATTCGAGCCCCGAGCGCGACGGCATCCTGACCTGGCCCGAGGGCAACGGCTGGCTCACGAAGCAGCTCGCCAGGCCGCTCGGCGAGCGGCTGCGCACCGGCAGCGTCGTCACGCGCATCGCGCAAGTGCGCGACGGCGTCGAGGTCGATGCGTGGGATGCCGCATCGAAATCCATGGTGCGCTGGCAGGCCGAACACTGCATCGTCGCGCTGCCCGTGTTCATCGCCGCACGCGTGGTCGAGAACCCGCCCGAGGTGTTGAAGAACGCTGCCGCGCACGTGCACTACGCCCCCTGGCTGGTGGCCAACATCCACCTGCGCGGCCCGCTGGCCGACCGGCCCGGCGCCGCGCCGAGCTGGGACAACGTGATCTACGGCACCAGGGGCCTGGGCTACGTGGACGCGCGCCACCAGGCGCTGGACCCCACGCCGCGCGGCACCGTGCTGAGCTGGTACCGCCCGCTGGGCCCGAGCGGCTACGACGCCGACGACGGCCGCAAACTGCTGCTGGAGCGCCCCTGGACCGGGTGGCGCGACGACCTGCTCGCCGAACTGTCGGTGCCGCACCCCGACCTGCCTTCGCTGGTTTCGCGCGTCGAGATCACCCGCTACGGGCACGCCATGTCGATCCCCAGGCCCGGCCTGCTGGCGCAGATAGGCCCGCAGCGCAGCGCGCCCGACGCCGGGCATCGCGGCAGCGTGGTGGCGGGCCGGCTGTCGTTCGCGCACGCGGACTGGTCGGGCTATTCGATCTTCGAAGAGGCGTTCACGCGGGGGCATGTCGCGGGAACGGAAGCGGCGGCGGCAGCATGAAGATGCACGGCCGCGGTCGTGGCGCAGGCGCATCGAGACACCGCGCCTGCCACCGCTCTACGCGCGCTCCAGCGCTGGGGGGGAGCCGCGGGGCTCCCCGGCTTTCGCGGCAATGGTGGTAGTGCTCTATCTGATGTGAACAAGCCCCAGCTATGAGCCGTTGAAATGAACCGATGAAAGAAGGCCCGGCGCGGGCCTGTGCGGTTTTCACCAAGACTTCACACACAGCGCGATTGCTTCACAGATGGCTCGCAGACTCGCGGGCGCCAACAAAAACACAGTGGGAGCCTCCATGCTTCAAGTCGCCAACAGAAAACTCGCGTCGATCAGCGACGTGTTCTTCACCGGGCTGGGCCGCGCGCTCGGCTTCCTGCGTCCGCTGGCCCGCGGACTCATCGGTTCCTGGCGACCACCGGGCTGGCTGCGCATCCTGGGCGCCTTCCTTCTTCTCGGGCTGCAGTGGCTGCAGCAGCGGCTTGCATGGCTGGTGCTGCTCGTGCTGCTTGCACTGGCCGGCTGGGTTGCCCATCCTCATGTCATGAAGTGGTGGCACGGCCTCACGCCTGACCGCGTCGAACCCGTGGTCGCCACCGCGAAGTCCGAGCCGCCGCAGCGCACGCAGATCGAGCTCGACAGGGGGGCGAATCCCTTCGTCATCAACTTCTCGGCCTCGGTCGCGCCCATCGCGCGCATCGGCCAGGAAGCCATCGGCGTCAGCATCGAGCCCGCCATTGCCGGGCGCTGGACGTGGACAAAGCAGAACCGCCTCGAATTCCTGCCCGCGCAGGACTGGCCCATCGGCCAGCCGTACAAGGTGCAGATCGCCGACAGCGCCCTCGCGCCGCACATCGAACTGGCGCAGCGCAAGTACGAGTTCACCTCTCCCGAGTTCACCGCGCAATTCATCGGCGCCGAGTTCTACCAGGACCCGGTCCAGGCCAACGTGCGCCGAGCGCTCTTCCAGGTGCGCTTCTCTCACCCCGTCAACACGGCGGAGTTCGAGAAGCGCCTGGTGCTGACCTACGACCAGCCCTGCAGCAGCTCCTTCTTCAGCGTGGGCAAGTGCGCGAGCGAGAAGTTCACCGTCAGCTACGACAAGCTGCGCCTCATCGCCACGCTGCAGTCGGAGCCGCTGCCCATTCCGGAGAAGAACCGGCCCGCGATCCTCAGCCTCACGGCCGGCGCGGTCGCCCAGAAGGGCGGGCCGGCACTGCGCAACGACCTGTCTCGCGCAGTCGACATCCCCGGCCTCTACAGCCTTTCCATCTCCGGCATCGAGCCCACCATCGTCACTGGCGAGAACGGCGAGCCCGAGCACGTGATGCAGGTCAGCGCGTCCATGCCGGTGCACGAGCGCGAGATGGCACGCGTAGTGCAGGCCTGGCTGCTGCCCGCCACGGAGGAAGCCAAGGGCGACCCCGACGACAAGTTCGACTGGTCCGCGGACCCGGCCAAGATCACCGACGCCGTGCTGCGACGCGCGAAGAAGCTCAACCTGCAGCCCATCGCCAGCGAGCGCGAGGTGACCGAGATGGTCAGCTTCCGCATGCCGCAGGCCGAGGGCGGCCGCTACCTGCTGGTGCGCGTGGCCAAGGGCCTGAAAACGCCCGGCGGCTACCAGCTGGGCGCCGCGTTCCAGGACGTGCGCCTGCTCAAGACCTTCGCGCCCGAGCTCAGCATCATGAGCCAGGGCTCGCTGCTCGCGCTCTCTGGCGAACGCAAGCTGCCGATCCTGGTGCGCGACCTGCCCGGCATTCGCCTGGAAATCGGCCGCCTGCTGCCGCAGCAGCTGCAGCACCTGGTGACGCAGACCAGCGGCGACTTCGCGCATCCGCAGTTCTACGGCGGCCTGCAGTCGGACAACCTCGTCGACCGCTTCCAGAAGGAGATTCCGCTGAGCATTCCCGCCGGCAAGGCGCACTACGAGACCGTCGACTTCGCCGAGTACCTGCGCAGCGACGCGACCGATCGCCGCGGCGTGTTCCTGCTCAAGGTGCAAGGCTACGACCCGAAGGCGAAGAAGAAGCCCGAGGGCGAGGCTCGACCCGAGGAAGCACAGCAGCAGGAAGAGCAGTCTTCCAAAGAGGAAGGTAGCGGCGACAACGGCGAAGGCGGCAGCCCCGAGCAGCAGATCGACCAGCGCCTGGTGCTGGTCACCGACCTGGGCATCGTCGCCAAGAAGTCGCTCGACGGCACGCGCGACGTGTTCGTGCAGAGCATCGCCAGCGGCCAGCCGGTGGCGGGCGCGCTGGTGGAGGTGTGGGGCCGCAACGGGATGATCGTCGCGTCGCAGTCCACCGACGCCACCGGCGCGGCCAAGCTGCCCAACCTGGCCGGCTACCAGCGCGAGAAGGCGCCCGTGGTGCTGGTGGTGCGCAAGGACGGCGACCTGAGCTTCCTGCCCTTCAACCGCAGCGACCGCACGCTGGACATCTCGCGCTTCGACGTCGGCGGCCTGCGCGCGGCCGGCGTGCCGAACCAGATGACGGCCTACCTCTTCAGCGACCGCGGCATCTACCGCCCCGGCGACACCATGCACATCGCGATGATGGTGAAGGCCGGCAACTGGGCCACCTCGCTGCGCGACCTGCCGCTGGAGGCCGAGATCATCGACGCACGCGGCCTCAGCGTGCGGCGCGAGAAGCTCAGGCTCGGCCCCGGCGGCGCGGCCGAGATCGCCCACACCACGCAGGACACCTCGCCCACCGGCAACTACGCCGTCAACCTCTACCTGCCGCGGCAGTCGTCGCCGGGCGCGCCCGAGGTGGAGAGCCTGCTGATCGGCAGCACGACGGTGAAGGTGCAGGAGTTCCTGCCCGACCGAACCAAGGTCACGGCGAAGCTCAGCAGCGAAGTCGCCGAAGGCTGGGTGAGCCCCAAGGACCTGAAGGCGCAGATCGACGTGCAGAACCTCTTCGGCACGCCCGCGCCCGACCGCAAGGTGGAAGGCACGCTCACGCTGAGCCCCGGCTACCCGGTGTTCCGCGCCTTCACCGACTACGCCTTCTTCGACCCGCAGCGCGCCACCGAGAAGCAGGTGGACGACCTGGGCAGCGTGCAGACCAGCGCAGACGGCAAGGCCGAGTTCGACCTGCGCCTCTCGCGCTTCGACGCCGCCACCTACCAGGTGCACGTGCTCGCCAAGGCCTTCGAGCCAGAGGGTGGACGCAGCGTGTCGGCCGAGGCGCAGACGCTGGTGAGCGACCTGCCCTACCTCGTCGGCGTGAAGGTCGACGGCGACACCAGCTACGTGAGCAAGGGCGCCACGCGCAACGCCACCGTGATCGCCATCGACCCGCGCGCCAAGAAGACGGCCGTGACCGACCTGAAGATCGAGCGCGTGGAGCGCAAGGTGCTGTCGGTGCTCATCAAGCAGGACAACGGCCTGTACCGCTACGAGTCGCGCCGCAAGGAGATCGTGCTCGACGAGAAGCCCTTCGCCATTACGGCCGCGGGCAACAACGTGGTGCTGGACACCGCCGCGCCCGGCAACTTTGCCTACGTGGTGCGCAACGCGCAGGGGCTGGAGCTCAACCGCGTGGAATACAGCGTGGCCGGCAACGCCAACGTGTCGCGCTCGCTCGACCGCAACGCCGAGCTGCAGCTCACGCTCGACCGCAAGGACTACGAGCCGGGCCAGGAGATCTCGGTGAGCATTCGCGCGCCATACGTGGGCGCGGGCCTTATCACCATCGAGCGCGACAAGGTCTACGCCCATGCGTGGTTCAAGACCGACAAGACCGCCTCGGTGCAGAAGATCACCGTGCCCAAGGACTTCGAGGGCACCGGCTACATCAACGTGCACTTCGTGCGCGACCCGGCCTCGGACGAGGTCTACATGAGCCCCCTGTCGTACGGCGTGGTGCCCTTCGCCACCGCGCTGACGAAGCGCACCGCCAACCTGCAGCTCACCAGCAGCGAGCTGGTGAAGCCGGGGCAGACGGTGAAGATGAAGCTCACCAGCGACAAGCCCACGCGCGCCGTGGTGTTCGCGGTGGACGAAGGCATCCTGCAGGTGGCGCGCTACAAGACGCCCGACCCGCTGAAGCACTTCTTCCAGAAGCGTGCGCTCGAAGTGGGCACGCTGCAGACGCTCGACCTGATCCTGCCGGAGTTCAAGAAGCTCATGCAGGGCGCCGCACCCGGCGGCGATGGCGAAGGCGAACTGGGCAAGCACCTGAACCCGTTCAAGCGCAAGCGCGACAAGCCGGTGGCCTACTGGTCGGGCCTGGTCGACGTGAACGGCAGCCGTGAGTTCAGCTACACCGTGCCCGAGAGCTTCAACGGCAGCCTGCGCGTGATGGCCGTGGCGGTGAACGACGAGACCACCGGTGCCAAGAGTACCCGCACCGTGGTGCGCGGCGACATGGTGATCCTGCCGAACGCGCCGCTCGCGATGGCGCCCGGCGACACCGTCGAGGTGGGCGTGGGGCTGGCGAACAACATCGTCGGCTCGGGCAAGGAGGCGCCCATCGCGCTCACGCTCACCGCTTCGGGCGGGCTCGAAGTGGTGGGCGACGCCACGCAGACGCTCAAGGTCAACGAGCGCGGCGAAGCCAGCACCAAGTTCAACGTGCGCGCCAAGCCGGGCGAGCAGGCGGTGCTGGGCTCTTCCGCGCTGGTGTTCACATCGACGCACAAGAACTACAGCGCGCGGCTTTCCACCGAGGTGAGCGTGCGGCCCGCGTCGCCCTTCGTCACGCTGGTGCAGGCCGGCAGCTTCCAGCGCGCCGGAGAGATCTCGAGCCAGGCCGACCTGTATCCGAACTTCCGCCAGAGCGACGTGGCCGTGTCGGCCGCGCCCTGGGCCTTTGCGACCGGCCTCATGCAGTACCTGGAGGCGTACCCGCACGGGTGCACCGAGCAGATCACCAGCCAGACCTTCCCGGCCGTGCTGCTGTCGGGCCGCCCGGAACTGGTGAAGGAGATGTCGCGCGGCCGTACCGCTGAGCAGGGTCCATTGCCCGAGGCGCGCAAGACCTTCGAGCGCTACCTGGTGCAGCTGCGTGCGCGGCAGACGGCCGACGGCGGTTTCTCGCTGTGGCCCGGTGCCGGCACCGACCCCTTCGCCACGCTCTACGCGGTGCAGCTGCTCGTTGAAGCGAAGGACCACAAGCTGCCCGTGCCGCAGGACCTGTTGCAGAAGGCCAATACCTACCTGCAGGGCTGGCTCGGCAGCGGCGACAACACGCTCGACGGCTGGCGCCAGCGCACGCAGGCCGCCTACCTGCTGACGCGCCAGGGCATCGTCGCGCCGGCCGCGCTCGCCAACCTGCGCGAGGCCCGCCGCAACCAGCTGACGCGGCAGGCCGTGGGCTGGGGCGACGACCTCGGCGCCGTGTACCTCGCCGCGAGCTACCAGCTCGTGAAGCAGGAGCAGGTGGCCAACGAGCTGCTCGACCCGGTGTGGTCCGATCTGCTCGCGCGCACCGAGAAGAAGCAGCGCCGCAACGCCTGGGGCGCCTATTACGACCCGCTGGTGCACGACAGCATGACGCTGCATCTGGTGGGCCGCCACTTCCCCTCGCGCCTGAAGACGCTGAAGCCCGCGGTGTGGGAGGGCATGGCCCAGATGGTGCGGGAGGGTTGGTACAACAGCCTGTCGTCGGCGTCGATGCTGCTGGCGGTCGACTCCTACTTCGAGGCCGTGGGGCAGAACGTGGAAGGCAAGCTCTCGGCAAGCACCGTCAATGCCCAGGGCCAGGCCGCGGCGCTCGTGCTGGGTGCGGTGAATCCGATCAC
>Ga0209256_1002727_pt1 | contig 13667 bp, 16 predicted proteins | sample AraplaCol_mCL_r2_2_FD_184270 | JGI IMG/M metagenome (GOLD analysis project Ga0209256, IMG submission 184270) | Arabidopsis root microbial communities from North Carolina, USA - plate scrape MF_Col_mCL_r2 (SPAdes) (version 3) | ecosystem: Host-associated > Plants > Roots > Endosphere | place...
AATAGATTGTGGATTATTTTCCTATGCACTTCAGTCGCGGCAGTACTCGAGTGTGGAGCCCCCTCATCCGCCCTACGGGCACCTTCTCCCCGAGGGGAGAAGGGAAAATCGGAGCAGGCCGCGAGTCCCCTTCTCCCCAGCGGGGAGAGCGACTGTCTTTGGCGTCAAGCGTTTTGCCATGGTTTTGCGTCCCGGATGATGGCGTTGAGGATGGTGAGGAGCTTTCGCATGGTTGCGACGATGGCGACGATCTTCGGCTTGCCCGCGGCGACGAGCCGGTCGCGGAAGGCCTTGAGGCCTGGGTTGTGACGGCTTGCGACGAGGGCGGCCATGAACAGAACGGCGCGCACCTTGCCTCTGCCGCCGCCGATGAAGCTCTTGCCCTTCCATTTGCCCGACTGCCGCGTCCAGGGCGCCAGTCCTGCCAGTGAGGCGATCTGGCGCCGGTCGAGGCTGCCGAGCTCCGGCAGTTCGGCCAGCAGCGTGCGGGCCGTTGTCGGCCCGACGCCCGGCACGGAGACCAACAGGCTCTCGCGCACCCGCCATATCGGCGACTTGCGGATATGGTCGTCGAGATCGGCATCGAGGCTTTCGAGTTCGCGCCGCAAGGCCGCAAGCAAGCGCTTGATGCTTTTCTGCGCCTGTCTTGCCAACACCATACGCAGCCGGTTCTCCTCGGCAACGATCATCTGCACGATCTGGCGCCTGCGGGCGACGAGTTCCGAAAGAGCCTGCGTCTCGGCATCGCGCAGAGGCCGGATCTCGGGCTTGGTCGCCAGCACGAAGGCGGCAATGACGGCCGCGTCGATCGGGTCGGTCTTGGCCTTGCGGCCAATGGCATTGGCATAGGCACGCACCTGCGCCGGATTGACGACGAGCACCGTCAGGCCTGCCGATGACAGTCCGGCCACAGCTTGCGTCTCGAAGCCGCCAGTCGCCTCAAGCGCGATCGCATCGGCCCCGATCGCCTTCAGTCGGCCGGTCAGCTCGCCAATGCCGGCATCGTCGTTGTCCACCGCAAAAGCCTCACCCTGCGGAAGCACCGCCACGTCGAGCCGGTCTTTCGAAACATCGATGCCTACTATCGTCTCCATCTGATCCCATCCTTGCCTAAGCGGGCTTTGCCTGCGCAAGCGGCCCTGGCGACTGTTCGGGTTCAATGGAACGGCGGACGGAGACCCAGGCTCTCCCACGGGCTTGGTGTCCCAAAGGTGCATCGGTCTTCCATCCGCCACCGCGATAGGCATTACAGCCTCGATAGCGGATAAAGGGAGGTTACAAAGGTGCCCGTAGGGCGGATGAGGGGGCCACGGGTGAGACGCTCAATCGGTCAACTTACAACCCCGCTTCGGCCATCCAGATCTCCGCATCCGCACCGCCGGGAATGCGCAGTGGCGCGGCGGGATCGGTAGCAGCGCGCCAGATGGCTGCAGCAACATCCGGCGCATGGGTCACCGGGCCGGTATCCTCCTGCACGCTCTTCACGAATTGCTGGAGCAGCGGCGCGTAATCGGGATCATCGGCGCCGCGCAGATGCGGGCGGGCGTTCTGGCCGAAGCGGGTTTCGGGCGAGCGGCCGGGCAGCACGATGTGGACGCGCACACCGAAGGACGCGACTTCGACGGCGAGGGATTCGCTCAGCGCGTTCACCGCCGCCTTGCTGGCGCGGTAGACGCCGATGACCGGCAGCGTCTTGACCGTTACCGTCGAGGTGACATTGACGATGACGCCTGCCCGGCGCTGGCGCATCTGCGGCAGGACCGCCTGGATCATCGCCAGCGTGCCGATCACATTGGTCTGGAACAGCGACTGCGCCGTTTCGGGGTCGGTCAGCTCGATCGGCGCCGGGGCGCCGAAACCGGCATTGTTGACCAGCACGTCGACCGGACCGGCGCTGGCGACCGCCGCCGCGATGCTTGCGGGATCGGTGACATCGAGCGCCAGGACGCGCAGGCGCTCGGACGGCGGGAGCCGGCTGGCAGCGGGCGTGCGCATCGTCGCGATGACATCCCAGCCGCGTTCGAGAAAGAGTTTCGCGGTCTCCAGGCCGAAGCCGGACGAGCAACCGGTGATCAAAATCGTAGGCATAATCTTCTCCATGTGAAAAGGAATGCCGCAATGCTAGTGACCGGGAGCAAGACTTACTATAGGCTAAGGTCTCCATTTCTTTAGCGTCAGTCCTGATCATGACCATCGATCCGCTTGCCGACATCGTCACCCTGCTGCAGCCGGCGGCGCGCTTTTCCAAGCTGGTGGAATGCGCCGGCGCCTGGCGCATCCGGCGCGAGGCAACCGGCGAGCCGTTCTATTGCGCCATCCTGGAAGGCGCCTGCCGCGTCAGATTCGGGGACGATCCGCCATTCATCCTGGAGGCCGGCGATTTCGTGCTGGTGCCGGCAATGCGCGACCTGGTGAACGAGAGCCTCGAGGTGCCAGCCGATCTGCCGGATACGATCCCGGTGCAGCTGAGCGATGGCCGCTTTCGCGCCGGGCGCCTCGAGGGGCTGGCGGATCTGCGCATGCGGATCGGCCATTGCAGCTTCGGCGCGCCGGATGCGGCGCTGCTGGTGTCTCTGCTGCCAGACGTCGTCATCGTTCGCGGCGAGCCGCGGCTGGCGACGCTGATGCAGCTGGTCGGCGAGGAAACCCGCGCGGAGCGTCCGGCCCGCGAACTGGTGCTGGAACGGCTGCTCGAAGTGTTGCTGATCGAGGCCCTGCGCTCCGGCACGGAGACGGCCGATGCGCCCGGTCTCAGCCGCGGCCTTGCCGACGAGCGCCTGGCCGCCGCCCTCCACGCGCTGCATGCGCGCCCGGCCCATCCCTGGACGGTGGCCGATCTTGCGGCGGCAGCAGCGCTCTCGCGCTCCGCCTTCTTCGCCCGCTTCCAGCGCGTGGTCGGCGTGGCGCCGATGGAGTATCTGCTCGCCTGGCGGATGGCGCTGGCCAAACAGCTGCTGCGCAGGCGGGAGATGGGGATGGACGAGGTGGCGGAGCGCGTCGGCTATGGCTCGGCGAGCACGTTCAGCGTCGCCTTCGCGCGCTATGCGGGGGTGCCTCCGGCGCGGTATGCGCGGGGTGGGTGAGGTTGCTGGATCGCAGAGCTTGGAACGCTTGGCCCCATCGTGGAGCTTGGAGCGCGAGGCCCCCTCATCCGCCTGCCGGCACCTTCTCCCCTGGGGGAGAAGGGAAGACTGCGTTGGCCCTCCTCTGCCTGTCTATGAGCAACGCCGCGATTGTGGCCTCCCCTTCTCCCCAGCGGGGAGAAGGTGCCCGGCAGGGCGGATGAGGGGGCTCCGGGTGATGGGTCTGCGGGCGAGACGCGCACGAGCTATCGACTCCATCAGGCACAGCCATGCGGAACATCGCCACAAGGACCCGAGATATAGATCTCTCATCTCTCATCTCTCATCTCTCATCTCTCACCTCTCCCTCCCCCCTCCCCACCCTTGTCATCAAACCGATACACTTCACTTGCTAATGATTTGCAATTGCAGACCGGACACCATTGATGACCGAAGACCATATCGAGACCAGTATTCTCCTTCCCCTCGCCGTTCTCTCCATCGCCCAGCTGATCGGCTGGGGCGCGGTCGGGTTTCCGGCTGTCGCCGCGCCGCAGATGGCGGCGGATCTTCAGATCGGGATGCCTGAAGTCTTTGCCGGGACGACGGTTTTCTACGTGGTGATGGGAGCGTGTTCGCCGTTGTTGTCGCGGGTGTTTGCGAGCCTTGGGGCGCGGCCCGTGATGATTGCCGGGACGGCCGGGTCGGCGGCCGGGCTTCTTCTCCTGTCGCTGGCGCATTCGCCGGCCGGCTATTTCCTGGGATGGCTGATCATCGGCGCCGCGGGCAGTGCCAGCCTGACGACGCCGGCGCATATCCTGCTCAACGAGATTGCCGGGCGCAAGGCGGCGCGGGCGATCGGCACGCTGATGCTGGTGACGGGCCTGTCGAGCACGATCTTCTGGCCGCTCACCTCGTTTCTGCAGGCCGAGATCGGCTGGCGCGGCGCCTGCGAGGTATATGCGCTTGTCATGGCTTTCGTCTGCCTGCCGCTCTATGTCTTCGGCCTGCCGCGCAGACGCATCGAAGCGGCCCCTTCAGGCGTGGCGGCGGCGCCAGTTGCGGCGCGCAGCCATGACCGGACTTTCGCGCTGATCGTGGCGGCCATCGTCTTCAATGCCTTCATCACCTATGGTTTCAGCTCGGTGCTGATCGAGCTCTTGAAAGGCGAAGGCCTCAGTGCGGCGCAGGCGCTGACCTTCGGCTCGGCGCTCGGCATCATCCAGATCGCGGCGCGCGGCGTGAATTTCGTCGCCGACAACAAATGGGATGGGGTGGCGATCGGCATCGGCTCGTCGGCGATGCTGTGCCTGTCGCTGGCGATCCTACTTGCGGTGCAGGGTTCACCGGTCGCGGTCGGCGTCTTCCTGGTGCTCTACGGCACGAGCAGCGGCGCTCTCGCCGTGGCACGCTCGACGATCCCGCTGGTGTTTTACGACAAGGGCGAATTTGCCAGGGCGTTGTCGCGGATCGCTCTGCCGCTCAACTGGATTTCAGCCGCCTCGCCGCCGGTTCTCATCTGGCTGATGAGCAATTACGGCAATGGCGCGGTGCTGTCGCTCTGCCTGTTCTGCTCGCTCTCGGCCATCGTCATGCTCTGCCTGCTGCGCGGGCGGCGGCCGGCCGAAGCGGCGCTCGCGGCATAACGGCATCCGGAAACGAAAAAAGCCGGGCGGGAGCCCGGCTCTTGGCATCGACAGCGCGCTGATATCAGCCGCGGCCGCGCTTGCGGCGCTGGCCGAGACCCATTTCCTTGGCGAGGCGCGAGCGCGCTTCGGCATAGGCGGGAGCGACCATCGGATAGTCGGCGGGAAGATCCCACTTTTCGCGGTATTCTTCCGGCGAAAGGCTGTGATGGGTCATCAGGTGGCGCTTCAGGGACTTGAAGTTGCCACCGCATTCCAGGCAGGTGATCTGCTCGTCCTGAACGGACTTGCGGACAGAAACAGCAGGCTTCTGCTTTTCTACGATCGCTGCGGCGGGTTGAGGCACGGACGTGTTGCTAAGGGCGGAATGCACGTCGGAAATCAGATTGGCCAAGTCGGTGACCGGGACTACATGATTGCTGACATAGGCCGCTACGATATCGGCCGTCAGCTCTACCAGCAATTCCGGCCCAGTGCCGGTCGCGGTATCCGTCATATTTTGTTTCTCCTGTTCGCATGCATGGATGATCTATGCTTCGAGAAGCAAAAAGATCGCCTTCGTAGAGGCTAACAGCAGAAGTCCAGCCTAAGGCAGCATGTCCTAAAACGCGAATCCACCCCTAGATTCTTGCCGCCGAATTCTGTCCCAATACTGCCTGAATCCGAATCATACCGTCGCACTCTTCGACCGCAGCCCTAATTAGACATTGGATATCAATGTTAAGGATGGAAAAGCGAAACGATTCTAATTCGAAATCAGAACTCTACTTGCAATTCAATTATCATCGTTTTACCGAAAGTCCAATTCTTATTTGCGTGATTTCTACGTAAAAAATCGACGCACATTAAGATTTTGCAAGCAAGCACCCGACTTTAGTCCATAAGCGAAGGCAAAATTTGCGTAAAACTGCTTAACGCCCTGTATTTTATACTCTCATCGTTTGCGCATCTCATCACGTACGGAACCGTCCCACAATCTGTGCCCGGTCGCATGCGCGGCCTTCGCCAGGAGGTGCGCGGCAACCGGAGCGGTCAGTAGAAGGAAGACGATGCCGGCTAGCGCTCGCGCAAAGATTGCAAATTCCCCGGAATAGGTGCCGGCCGCCAGAAGCAGCAGTCCGGAACCGACTGTGCCAGCCTTGGACGCCGCGTGCATGCGCGAATAGAGATCGGGCAGACGCAGCACGCCGATCGCCGCAGCGAGCGCAAAAAAGGCGCCGCCGAGCATCAGAAGCGAGACGAGGATCGCGATCGCATATTCCATCAGCCAGCCCTCCCCGGCTTGGCGGTCTTGCGCTTCGGCTTGCCCTTGGGCTTGGACTTTTTGACAGCGGACGGCGCCTGCTGCTCGCCGCGCGACAGCACGAAGCGGGCGAAGGCGACGGTGGCCAGGAAACCGACGAGGCCGAGCGAGATGGCGATGTCGATATAGAGCGTGAAGCCGGTCTTGACCGCGACGACGGCGATGAAGCCGATGGCGATGCCGGTCAGCATATCCAGGCCGACAACCCGGTCCGATAGCGTCGGCCCGGCGATGATGCGCCAGGCGGTCAAGAGCAGGGCAAGGCCGAGGACGGCGAGCGCGATATTGGCGGCGAGCGCGACGATGGCTGACGGTTCCATCAACGGAAGGCCTCCATGATCTTGCGCTCGAAGCCCTCGGCGATCGCCTTGCGGGCGGCCTGCGGGTTGGAGCAGTCGAGCGCGTGGACATAGAGCGTGCGGCGGTCGTCGCTGACATCGACGGAAAGCGTGCCAGGCGTCAGCGTGATGAGATTGGCGAGCAGCGTGATCTCGAAATCGCGGTCGACGGTGAGCGGAAAGGCGAAGATGCCGGGCTTGATATCCATCCGCGGCTTGAGGACGGTGAGCGCCACCGTCCAGGCCGAGAGCGCCAGCTCCTTCAGGAAGAGCAGTGCCAGAGACAGGATGCGGCCGGCGCGGAAGACATAGGCGCCGCGGCCGATCGACTGGCGCACAATCTCGAGCGCGATGGCGCCGAGCACGAAGCCGAGCAGCAGATTGTGCGGCGAGGCACTGCCGGAGACGGCGGCCCAGGCGATGGCGAGCAGCAGATTGAAGAGGAAGGCGATCATGGCACGCCTCCGGGGAAGACGGAGTGGATATAGGCGGAGGGATCGGCGAGGCTTTCGGCCGCCGATTGCGTCAGCGACAGGAGCTGTTCCGGCAGGATGCCGAAGGCGACGACGAGCGCGGTCAGGAGCAGCAGCGGCACGGTCATGGTCCAGCCGATTGCGGCGGGTGCGGCCGCCTCGCCGGCCGGGCGCCAATAGGCGAGCAGGAAGACGCGGCCGAAGCAGATGGTGGTGAGGAAGCCACCGACCAGCAGCGATGCCGCCAGCCACCAGGCGCCGACATCGAGCGAGGCCTTGACCAGCATCAGCTTCGGCCAGAAGCCGGAAAACGGCGGCAGGCCGGAGGCGGCAAAGAACAGGATGAGTGAGACGGCGGCAAACCAACCGCGCGCCCGGTAAAGGCCGCCGAGCGACGCCAACGAGAAGCTGCCGCCAAGACGCCCGGCAATGCCGGCGGCGAAATAGAGCGCCACCATCAGCACGATCGAATGCAGCGCATAGAAGATCGCGCCGCTGACGCCGCCCGGTGTGCCGATCGATATGCCGACCAGCATGTTGCCGATGCCTGAAATCACGACATAGCCGAGCAGGCGGCGGATATCGGTCTGCGCCAGCGCGCCGAGCGCACCGGCGAGCGTCGTTGCGGCGCCGAGCACGGCGATCAGCAGGCTGAGCTCCTCACGCTCGACCGGCATCAGCATGACCATGACGCGGATCAGCGCGTAGATGCCGACCTTGGTGAGCAGACCGGCGAACAGCGCTGAAACGACGATGCGCGGTGTGTGATAGGAGGCGGGTAGCCAGAAATTCACCGGGAAGGCGGCGGCCTTCATGGCGAAGGCGAAGAGGAAGAGAGCGGCGAGCGTCACCAGCGGCGCGCTGTCGCGAAGACCTGCCGCCTTCTGCGCCACGTCGGCCATGTTGAGCGTGCCGAAGATGGCGTAGAGATAGCCGACGGCCGTCAGGAACAGCGTCGTGGCGATCAGGTTCAGCACCGCATATTTCATCGCGCCGTCGATCTGCCGGCGCTCGGAGCCGAGGATCAGCAGGCCGAAGGACGAGATCAAGAGCACCTCGAACCAGACATAGAGATTGAAGACGTCTCCCGTGAGGAAGGCGCCGCTGACACCGGCCATCAGGAGAAGCAGCAGCGGGAAGAAGCCGAAACGGCGATGCCCGGCATCGGTATCGGCAAGCGCATAGAGGCTGCCAGCCAGTGCTGCGATCGCGGCCGCAAGCGCCATCAGCGCCCCAAAGAGATCGGCGGTGAAGGCAATGCCGAAGGGCGGCAGCCAGCGGCCCATGACCATGGTGACCGGCCCTTCGGCGATGACCTTCTGCAGCAGCAGCGCGTCGATAACGACGAGGGCCGCGAGGCCGGTGACGGCGATCGGGGCGTGGAGGCGGACATGGGCGCGCAGCGTCAGCAGCAGGGCGCCGAGGACGATGCAGAGCGCGACAGGGAGGATGACCAGCCAGTGGCCCGCCGGAACGGGGGCGGTGAGCATGGCGGTGGAGAGGTCGATTGCAGTGGTGGGCGTCGCCATCAGCGCGCCTCTCGCGGCGTTGTGGCCTGGAAAAAGGCCCTCTCTGCCCTGCCGGGCATCTCCCCCACGAGGGGGGAGAAACGCTGGGCGCGTCCGCTCGCCCGGCAGTCATCCGGAAGCGTGAAGCCGCCGCCCTGCTTGATAAGGGAGTGGTGAGCCCGCCACGAGTCTTCTCCCCCCTTGTGGGGGAGATGCCCGGCAGGGCAGAGAGGGACTTCGATGCACACAACCCCCATCATCAATACCCCACCGGCGGAACCGGCTCGTCACGCGGCTCGGCAAGCCGCATCTCGTCGGTATTGTCGGTGCCGATGTCCTGGTAGGCGCGGTAGGTCAGCACCAGCAGGAAGGCGAGGAAAGAGAAGGAGATGACGATCGCCGTCAGGATCAGGGCCTGCGGCAGCGGATTGGCAGCGCCCTGCGGCAGCGTGTCGAGACCGGCGGGGATGATCGGCGGCACTTCGCGGGTCAGGCGGCCAGCGGTGAACAGCAGCAGGTTGACGCCGTTTCCGAGGATGGCGATCCCCAGCATGATGCGGATCGAGAATTTCGACAGCATCAGATAGATGGCGGCGGTGAAGAACAGCCCGGAGAGAATGGCAAGCAACGGCTCCATCATTCCACCTCCCTTTCCTCAAGCGTCAGGGCAATGGCGGTGATGGCGCCGAGCACGACGAAATAGACGCCGAAATCGAACAGCATCACCGAAGAGAGCGGCACCTCGACGCCGAGGATCACAGGATAGATCCAGAGCCCGGTCATGAAGGGCACGCCGGCGAAGATGGAAATCAGGCCGGCAACCGACGACATTAAGAGCCCTGTTCCGGCGATGGCGAGCGGGTGGAACCGGATGGCGCGGCGCACGGCGGGAACGCCATTGGCGATGCCGTAGATCGCGAGCGCCGAGGCCGCGATCAACCCGCCGATGAAGCCGCCGCCCGGCTCGTTATGGCCGCGCAGCAGGATGAAGACCGAAAAAAGCAGCATCAGGGCCGTGAGGAACGGGGCGATGGTGCGGAAGATCAGCGTGTTCATGGGCGGGCTTCCCTCTTTTCTTCCCTTCTCCCCAACGGGGGTCCGAAGGACGGGGCGAGACCGGCGGCTCGACCCCGGTAGGTGCCCGGCAGGGCGGATGAGGGGGCTGCTGGCTCGAAGTGGTCAGGAGGGGTTGTAACGGTTTTGCCGTGCGGCCCCCTCATCCGGCCCTTCGGGCCACCTTCTCCCCGAGGGGAGAAGGGAAAAGCTTGAGCCACCATCACGTCCCCCTCCCCGGTTGTTTCGGATCCGGCGGCGCCAGTTTGCGTTCGCTGCCGGCGCGCATGCGGATGAGGGCGATGATGGCCAGGGCGGCGATGGCGACGACGGCGATTTCGCCCAGCGTGTCGGTGCCGCGGAAGTCGACGATGATGACGTTCACCACATTGGTGCCGTGGGCGATGGTCTTCGAATAGGTGTTGAAGAAATCCGAGAGCGCCGTGTCGAAGCGGCCGGAGGTGGCGCGGAGCAGGAGCAGCGTTAGGCCGAGGCCGCAGGCGAGCGCGATCGTGGCATCGAGGAGCCGCTGACCGCGCGGGCGCCGGTCGGTGGGCGAAAGGCGCAGCCGCGTCATGACGAGGGCGAGAATGACGACCGCGAGCGTCTCGACCATGAACTGCGTGAAGGCGAGATCCGGGGCGCCGAACATCAGGAAGATCAGTGCGACCGAGAGGCCCTGGATGCCGAGCGCGGCAATCGCCGTCAGCCGGTCGCGGGCGGTCAGCACGGCGGCAAGGCCGATCACCGCCAGCAACAGCACCGCCCATTCATGCAACCGGACATGATCCGGCCAGGCGATGCCGGTGGGCAGTTCGCCATAGAGATAGAGCGGCACGAGCAGGATGGCGGCAAGCAGGATGAAGGTCGCCGTCACATAGATTTCCAGACGCCCGGGCTGCAGGATGCCGGTGACGCGGTGCGCCAGGCGCACGAGGCCGGAGATGAAGATGTCGAAACCCGTATCCGGGCCGGGACCGGCAGCGCGGAAGAAGGCATCGGCGAGACGGCGGCTGCGGTCGAGCTGGAAATAGATGGCGATGCCGAGCGCGATGGTCAGCACCGACAGCAGCAGCGGCACGCCGACATGCGGCATCAGCGAAATGGTGATCTCGACCGGCCTGTGCTCGACGGCCGAGGCCATCGGCGTCGAGATATAGCGGTGGGCGGAGGCGGAGAAGATGGCGGCGACGAAGCCGAGCAATGCGAGCAGAGCCGGGCCGATCCACAGGAGAACGGGCGCCTCATGCGGCGGCTTCGGGGTTTGCGAGCGTTTACCGATGAAAGGCTTCAGGCCGACGGCGAAGGCGATCGCGAACATCAGCGCGTTGCCGAAGACGGCGACCGATGTGAAGACGATCGAGCGCAGGTCGCCGATCGCCAGCGCCGCATAGATCTCCTCCTTGGCTAAGAAGCCGAAGAAGGGCGGCAGGCCGGCCATCGAGAAGGCGGCGGCAAGGGCGGCGGCGCAGGTCAGCGGCATGGCGGCGGCAAGGCCGCTCAGCCGGGTGATATCGCGCGTGCCGGTCTCATGATCGAGAATGCCCGCGACCATGAAGAGCGCGCCCTTGAAGAGCGAATGGGCGACGAGATAGAGCACCGCCGCCTCGATGGCATATTCCGAGCCGAAGCCGGTGAGCAGCACCAGCAGGCCGAGCGAGGAGACGGTCGTATAGGCGAGCTTCAGCTTCAGATCGGTCTGGCGGATGGCGAGCGCGGCACCGGTTGCCAGCGTCATGCCGCCGAAGAAGGGCAGCAGGATTTCCCAGGCGGGCGTTTCGCCGAGCAGCGGATGCAGGCGCAAGAGCAGATAGACGCCTGCCTTCACCATGGTTGCCGAATGCAGATAGGCCGAAACCGGCGTCGGCGCTTCCATGGCGTTCGGCAGCCAGAAGTGAAACGGAAACTGCGCCGACTTGGTGAAGGCGCCGCCGAGGACGAGGAGCAGTGTGGCCAGATAGAACGGGCTCTCGCGCATCAGATCGCCCGCTTCCATGATCAGCGACAGCTGGGTGACGCCCGTTATGTTCCAGATGAACAGCAGGCCGGCGAGCAGGCAGAGCCCGCCGCCGCCGGTGACGACGAGCGCCTGCAGGGCTGCCCTTCGCGCCGCCTCGCGCTCGTGGTCGAAGCCGATCAGCAGGAAGGAGGTGATCGAGGTCAGCTCCCAGAAGATGAAGAGCATCAGGAAACTGTCGGACACGACCAGCCCCAGCATCGAGCCCATGAACAGGAAGATGAAGGAGAAGAAGCGGCCGTGATCCCGGTGCCCCTTCAGGTAGCCCCCGGCATAGAGCACGATCAGCGTACCGATGCCGGTGATCAGCAGCGCGAAGGTGAGCGACAGGCCATCGAGAAACCAGGAGAAGCTGAGATTGTAGCTGGGCACCCAGACATAGCCGCCGGTCGCGACTTCACCGGCAGCGATCTCCGGCAGGAAGCCGAGGAAATGCAGGAAAGAGAGCAGCGGGAACAGCGCCAGAAGCCAGGCGGCATTGGCGCCGAACAACCTGACGGCAAAGGGTGCGGCAAGGGCGCCGATGAACGGCAGGCACAGGGCAAGAAATGTCAGACCCGTGACACCGGCCATATGCTCTCCTTGATGGAAACCCCTCGGAAATCCGGAAAACCGGATGCGTTTCCAAGACCTAGGTCAATCGGCGCCGGGCCTCAAGCCTTTTCGGGATGGGTGCACAGGCAAAGCGCGGGCCGAGCGCGGCATGCACCAATGGCGCGAGGAGGATCAGCGGCCAGACGATGCAGGCGGCAAGACCGGCAATTCGGGAGGGCGTATAGCGATCATGCTCCGCCCAGCCCTCCAGAAAGGTGATCAGAAAACAGGCGGCCGAGATGGCGGCGTAGACTGCGAAAGCGAGGATAGTCAGCACGTCGAAGTCCCCCCTGGCACTCCCCGTTCAGACGAGAATACCGGAGAAGCGCCAACGCCCGCAAACCGGCAAAACGGACTAAAGCTTTCAGGCTATAGACGCATCACTCTTGATACCGCCCAATTTCCGCTCCACATTCGCGGCGTCGGAAAATCTGTCTTCTTTGGCGCCGAAGGAGCAAGCCCCCATGCCCGATATCGACATTGCGAAGTTTCACAGGACCGATGACGAGTGGAAAGCTCAGCTGACACCCGAGCAATACCGCATCACCCGCCATCACGGCACCGAGCGGGCCTTTACCGGGCCTTATTGGGATAGTTTCGAGACGGGGCTCTACAGCTGCGTCTGCTGCAACGAGCCGCTGTTCCGCTCCGATACCAAATTCGATGCCGGGTGCGGCTGGCCGAGCTATTTCGAGGCCGTATCGCCCGAGGCGATCACCGAGCACCGCGACACCACCTATGGCATGGTGCGCACCGAGATCCGCTGCGCCAATTGCGACGCCCATCTCGGCCACGTCTTCCCCGACGGACCACCGCCGACAGGGCTGCGCTACTGCATCAACGGGCATGCGATGGTGTTCGAGGCGGGACGGTAAAAGCTCAGCTGCCGCGCAAGCGCTGGAGAACGATCGCCGCGGCCTCGGCGATCGGCAGGTTCGACGTATCGAGGATTTCGCAGCCCGCATTTGTGGCCTCGCGGCGCAGGAAGGCTGCCCAGTTCATCATGTCGTCATTGGCGAGTTCGGGCTGGTTGCGATCGGAGGTCAGGCGGTGGCGCCGGGTCGCGTCGTCGCAATCGACGAGGATGATGTGGCAGGCAAGGCCCATGGCGGCGGCGGCATCGACGACGAAGCCGATGCGCATCTGGCCCTCGAACAGGACGGGGCGGCCGGGCTGCATGGTTCCGGCGAGCCGCGCCATCCATTCAGCCGTCATCGCCTGCTGCCAGCCGGCCGGCGAGCCGAACAGCGCGTTCATTTCCTCGACGGGCGGCACGCCGATCGAATCGAAGAAGCGGATGTCGATGTCCGCGCCATGCTCGGCGGCGATCAGATCGGAGATCGCGGTCTTGCCTGCGCCCGAGGCGCCTGTGAGGACGACGAGGGTCAATTCGGTACCCTCAGTTCCATGAAGGTCAGGTCCAGCCAGCGGCCGAACTTCTTGCCGACTTCGAAGAAGGTGCCGCCATTGCGGAAGCCGAGCTTTTCGTGAAGGGCGATCGACGCCGCATTGTTGGCCTCGATGCCGGCGATCATGACATGGATGCCGTTTTCGCCGGCGCGCTTGATCAGCGCCTGCATCAGCAGCTTGCCGATACCGGCGCCCTGATTATCCTTCTCGACATAGACGGAATGCTCGACCGTGTGGCGGAAACCATCGAAGGCGCGCCAGTC
>Ga0209256_1002737_pt1 | contig 13632 bp, 17 predicted proteins | sample AraplaCol_mCL_r2_2_FD_184270 | JGI IMG/M metagenome (GOLD analysis project Ga0209256, IMG submission 184270) | Arabidopsis root microbial communities from North Carolina, USA - plate scrape MF_Col_mCL_r2 (SPAdes) (version 3) | ecosystem: Host-associated > Plants > Roots > Endosphere | place...
GCACCATCGTTCGCATTGAGAAACCCGCGGATAGCCATTGTCCGTGCGATCGAAACGAGCAGCCACGTCCGGTAGTCCGCCATGCTTCAAGGCGTCAGAGCCGTGCCCTTGCCGGAACTTCAAAGAGTCGCCCTGTTAGCCCAGTCATCATTGAGGACGTCCGTATGTCAAAGAACAACGATGAACGGCAGCCAAAATGAGCGCTTGATGTGGGCGACCTGCGCTCGATCGACGTCGAAATCTTTCTTCGGCAATGCTAGTGGAGTTCGTCGACCGTAAGTAAGTGGACGGATACGCAAGTACTCGGTGGTCACTCCCTTGTTGCTGACGAGCGCTTCCGCCATGCACCGCTCGGCCAGAGCCTAAAGTCGTCTCGCCCACAGCGGCTGGCAGAAGCTCGACCGAAAATGAGGCTACAGACTGAACTCATTGACATTTTCAGACGACCGATCACTCGATCATCAGCATGGCCACAAAGAAAGCTCGCCCTCGAATGAGGGCGAGCCATTGCCATCTACAGGAGTGGAATTCTGTATCGATGGGTGAGGCCGATCCGGCAGGGAACCGAACCGACCTCCTTCTTCTGAATTGGAGGTCACCAAAGCAGAAGCCTGTGATGAAAAACCCCAGGATGCGATCCCGGGGTTTTCAATGTTTAGATTAGAACGAACGCTGCAGGCGGAAGTAGCCCGTCGTGACGTCGTCGCCATCTTCCGGATCCAGGTACTGGACAGAAGCCTTGGCGTAGAAGTTGTCAACGATCTGGTAGTCAACCGTCAGGCCGACCTTCCAGGCATCGCCGAGACCGTCGAAGTCGTCCGGAACCACAGCATCTGAGCCAATGGAGCCCAAATAGTTGCCATAGTATTGAACACCAGGAGTGATCTTCAGCTTGTCGGTTGCCTTGATGGCATATTCGGCAGCAACTGCCCATTCAGCATTCGCGTAGTAGGAGTTCGGGCCGCTGGAGTAGACAGCAGCAAGGCCGAGCGTGCCCGGACCAATTTCAGCCGTACCCATAGCGCGGATTGCGCCGTCTTCATTGTCGAAGTCCCAGCCGCCGGTGATCTGGTAGCTGAAGGCGCCAGCCGTGCCACCGATGCCGAAGGCAACGCCGACATTGTTCGGGTCTTCACCGACCTGAAAAACACCATCTTCCAGTTCGTCGACGCTCAGACCAGCGTAGAAGGAGCCGGTTTCGTACTGATAACGGATCGAGTTATGCAGGGTAACCGGAGAACCGATATCGTCCGTCTCGCCGGAGAGACCATCGTCCCACCAGGAGTAGAAGAGACCAGCGCGGAAGCCAGCAACGTCGAGGTAGGCGGAGTCGAGGATCGTGTCCTGGTCCGTTGCGTTGTCGGCATTGGCCTGGAGAACGATAACCCCGGTGAGCGGACCGTACTCTGTGTCGCTCTTGGCAGTGAACTGTACCTGACCACGGGTTACAGCATCCCAGCTCGAATCGTTGGTGGCAGAGGTGCCGCCAGCGTTCGGGCCAACGTTAACTTGGAAACGAATGTAGCCTTCGATCTTCAGGCAGGTTTCCGTGCCCGGGATGTAGAAGTAGCCGGTGCCGTAAGCGTCGCAGACGCGAACGTACTCAACCGGCTCCGGCTCGGCAGCAACGATTGCGTCTGCTGCGAATGCCGGTGCAGCCACGAGGGCAGCTGCGGAACCGAGCAACATCATACGAATATTCATGGAAAACTGATCTCCTAAGTCCGGGCGCATGTCTTGGAAGAAACACCCCGCTGATAAAACCCGATGTAATCGGTACCGGCAATCTACGTCGAAACCGCTTGGCATCAAGGCAGCCGTGGAGGGTTCGCTCGCCGCTCGATGACGAAAATGAAACTCATGTGACAGGAAAGCAACAGCCATAAAGCCAATGGTCGTTTGATCGCATCGCACAGGTCAAGCCCGTTCGTCCAGATTTTGTGTGAGGATAATCACCGACCGGGAGCGGGGTTGTTTCCGCGGTCGGCAGGAGCCGCCGCATCATGGTCTTCGCAGGATGGCCTTCCTGTGCTCAGCACGCAGTTTTAGGAACTGCATCCAATCTAAACGGAATGACCAGACCCACGTCCGCGGCAGGGACCTCTCACGCGACGATCGTGACGCGCAGAATTTCTGACTTTTAGGGCCTCGGATTATGCGGGAACGACAACCAACCGGTTGAATGGCTCTTCCATCTTCAGCATCCTGTGCATGATGACGGCCAACTTACGCGCCACCGCAACGGCGGCACGCTTGATACCGAGACACTCTCGAAGCCTGAGCCCCCAATTCTTGAGGCCACTGTCATTTCGGGACTTGGTCCGCGTGAGCATCACCATCGACGCTTCGTAGAGAAGGCTTCGCAAGTGGCTATCTCCACGACGGGAGATGTGGCCGTCGTAATCGATTTCTCCGGATTGATTTCGTCTCGTGGTCAATCCGAGCCAGGCGCCGACAGAGCGAGATCGCTTGAAGTTGTCCGGATCTTCAATCGCGGATGAGAACGACAGCGAGGTGATGGCGCCGATACCCGGGATTGTCATCAGTAATTTGGCTGCCTTGCTGTTGCGCGCCGCTGCCAGCAACTCCCGGTCCAAGTTGGCAACATGCTTGCGGATGTCGCGCGATGCATCGACCAGAGGTAATATCCCCTTGGCCAGATTGTCGTTTCCGGCGAGCAGTTCTCGAACGTGCCCCTCGAATACCTGGCCTTTGCTCCTTGGCACGATGAGCCAAACGTCTTCATCACACCACGGATTTGGTTGCTGAGCTGGATCGACATGCCCGAGACCTGCTTGCGAACCCAGTGTACATAACGATTCCTTTCGAAAGCAATCGTTGTGGTTCCCGCGATACCTTGCGGGATGAGATCGAGGTTTTGAGAGGAAATCGGAAAGGCGCACAAGGCTCTGGAACGACGTCACAAGCAATGGTCGATAAAAACTATATAAGCTCAACCTATGGTTTTGCAATTTGGTGCGCAAATCGACGATTCTACGGTGGGAGCGATGAGTCTCCGCCCTGCCGTTCACGACGAAGTCAATATGCATGCACAGCACCGGAGAGGCGGTTACCTAGAAGAAATTCGCCTTGCCCACCGCGTCGTTGTCTGAAACGCGCGTGTAGTCTCTCGCAAGATCAGAGGTCGATCAACGCGATCCCGAGGTCCTTCCGTTTTTTTCGGCGAAATCCCTCGGCGCTTTCCCTGATGATGATCTCAAGAGTCGGATGAACAATGCCTTTCAAGAAGTGCCCGCCTTTTGTGGATCCGTCCGGAAAGCCGAGAACGACATGCATGTGGAGACTGGGCTTTCCATCGTCGCCGATTGCAATATCGCCGATCGCGCTGAGCACCTCAGTCTGGTCATCAACAGGTATTTCCCGGTAGCTTTTCGTTGCGAAGTCGAAAAAGCCTAGCATGGCGCTCCGGAAGGCGCCAATCGCGGTCAGGGATGCCCCGCCGATCTCATGTTTTTCGGCAAACCGGGTAATGGCCGCGAACGCCTCTTCACCATTATCGAGCACGACTACAAAATTGCGCTCCCGCCATGGGTCGCTCTCGGCAAGTTCCTTGCTCTTCATTTAGATCTCCGATTTGTTATCGCTTATCCCAAACGGCCCCAGGCTGCATGCCACTCGATGCCCTCTACAAGCTCGACGAAAATGGGCTTATGGTCGTCATTGTGGGAGTCGGCCAGTTTGAAGGCTGCCTCAGGTTCCATCTCTTCACCGGGGAAGATCGTGTCACCCGTGCCCGGGTCCGCGATCTTGCGTACATACCCCCGGACCTGGTCGCCCGAATGGTAGAATTTAATGACCAACGATCCCGCGGGCGTTGCGCCCGGAACATACTGCTGATAGCCAGCGTGTTCTGCCGTTGCCGATGCGTCGACATCACCTGCTTTATACCAATGCGCAAGGACCTGGCCCTCCGGGCGTCCTTCATTCTCCCAGATCTGATAGGCCCGAAGCCTGCGTGCCTCTTCGTCGATCGGGGCTCTCTGCGGCTGCTCGACGACCTTCAGAACCACTTTTCCGCGGATATGCTTCTCCTTGAGCGCGGCCTGCGCCTCCGCCACTTGGCGAAGTCCGAAGGTGGCGTCGACAATGACCTTCACCTTGCCTTGGTCGATCAGGGCGGCGATTTCCTGCAGTTGGGCGCCGCTTGGCTGGGCCGTATAGCGACTAACGCGGATATTCAGTCTTTTGGCCTTCCGTTTGTCCGGTTCCTGAAGCGTTGAAATCAACGCTCCACCAGGCTTGACGACGCTGAAGCTGCGCTCCTGCGTCTCGCCGCCGATAAGATCGAAAACAAGATCCACGGGCTCAGCGCGGTTTTCGAACTTTTCGGCTTTATAGTCGATGACCTGGTCCGCTCCGAGATCGCGTACGAATTCCGTATCATCCGAGGACACTGTGGTTGCGACCCAGGCACCTTTCGCCTTGGCGAACTGAATGGCGAAATGACCGACACCGCCGGCACCGCCATGAACAAGGACGCGCTGGCCGGGCTGGAGACCGCCATGATCGAAGAGTCCCTGCCAGGCGGTGATACCAGCGAGCGGTACGGCAGCTGCAGCGATCGTGCCCAGTGAACGCGGCGTGGCGGCGACCTCGTCTACCCGTGCGAGGACGAACTCCTCGTATCCTCCGTGTTCTGGCGACAGGAATGCAAAGACCTCATCGTCAAGCTGGAAACTGGAAACGTCTTCGCCTTTGGCTTCGATACGACCGCTGACGTCCCGCCCAAGCACATAGGGGAGATCTCTTTCGGTCACCACCGGATACCTGCCTTCCCGCATCTTGGCATCGACCGGATTGACGCTTGCGGCGAAGACTTTGATGAGCACTTCGTTCGCGGCAGGTGCCGGCCGGTCGATTTCCTCGATCGCCATCACTTCCGGTCCGCCGAAACGATGAATACGGACAGCTTGCATGATGAGGTTCCTCTCAAAATACGGACACGACGATGTGTTATTGGTTGTCTGGGATGGCGACGCTGAGCACCCCAAGCGTCGTTCTAGCGTTTCGGCTCCCTGCCGAAATCCTTGCGCAATTCATCCTTGGCCCGATCGAGCGTGGCCAATCTTGATTTCGACAGATGCTTGCCGGCGCGATTGATGTAAAAACTGAGCATCGACATGGCGGACTGGAAAGGACTTGCCTTGCGGCGGCCGCTCTGTTCGGACGATTTTTTCAGGGAATCCGCAATCTTCTTGGCGCTGCGCTGCTTGAACACGCCTTGCTTCAGGTCCATTGCGTCACTGTCGTCGGTCACATCCTGGGACCATTTCTGCTTGGATTTCTTTTTTGGCACGACTGTTCCTCCACCAAAGAGAACGGCGCCGGGTCCTATCAGTGATGAGCGTGGTGTTCGTTGCGTTTGCGGGTTGCCGCAGCTTTTTTGGCTGATGCAGAACGCTCCTCCTTCGTGCGTGACGCGGCGGCCGCCCCACCCTTGCGTCCGTCCTTTTCGGAGGAAGCGTGGTTTTCCTTATGCCCGCGACCGGAACCGGACCTTTTGCCACCGCCGCTTTCCTTGTTGACGGTAGCCCATGCACGGCGCTCGGCTTCCTTTTCCGAGACGCCGCGATCTTCGTAGCTTTCCTCGATGTGTTCGGCCTTGCGCTTCTGCTTGTCGGTATAAGCGGATTTGTCACCTTGTGGCATGGAACATCTCCTGTTGTTTCGATGAAGCAAGGAAAACGATACCCGGTTTACAAAGTTCCTGAACGAAACCGGGCCGTTTGTAACGGAAGATCCCTGAGATCGTCGCGATTTTGACTCCCGACGGCAGGCTGGTCCTATCGGTTCGAGACGCCGCCCCGCCATTGAGGAGAAGCGCGTTTGCGCTTGCGTCGCCATGGAACCATTTTCCGAACCAGTGAACGTTTCCTTGGAGAGCCGACCCTCAGCGGTTTCCAGGCAGAATCTGACCCTGCCGAAGGTCGTCGATCGACTGGTCCTGAGGCCTCCTGTCGCCTGCAGGTTGGCCGCCTTCAGAAACATCGCGCTGATGACCTGTCTGAAGTACGTCATCGACGACGTCGTCGGGCAGTTCCTCCGTCAGCTCAAAGGCGCGGACGCGAGGCGACGTCGCCTCGGTACTGCGAGCATACCGACCGACGCCCGTCGCAGCACCGGCAGCGGCGTCCGCCTGAAATACGCCATCCTTCGTCGCGACCGCCGATCGGTCGCGTCCGGCCGTCCAGCCTTCTTCGCGCCAGAGATCGGCTCGCTCATCCATGTCGATGGAACCTTCGTCGTCGAGAATATCGTGGGCTATGTCGTAATTGCCCCGGTCGACGGAGGCGGAGACTAGGAAACCTCCGCGCCGAAGACCTTCGGCATACACGTCGCGGTCATCGTCCGGGAAGAACCAGTCTGCGAGCCCTGCCCAGAAGCCTGAGCCTTCCGATGCTGTCGTCAATCCTTCGCCGTCGGCCTCGTAGCCGGGCATCAAGCGGACGTCGACAACGCCTGCGCTCTTCAGCTTGTCGATCGCCGCCTCGGCGTCGCTTCTGGAATCGAAAAAGGCCGTTAACGTGCTCTTGGCGCGATTGCCTGTGATGACGGGCGCGCCGTCGTTATAGAGATTGGTCACGAGAGTTCCTCCGAGTTCGTGTGGCAGACCAACGAAGGGAGGAGGCTAATGTTCCGGTCACCCTAGGTCGGATCCATGCATGTCCGAGGAGGGCGCACATCCCGCAGGCAAGCGCGCCGCTCGGGAGGCTGCCGGAACTACGACAATGGACGGCCTCCTGCAGAGAACGCTCTTCGACGGCGACGCAATGGAAATCCTGCCGCTGAACAGAAGATCTTGGGCCGAGTATACGGGCCCGGCCCGTGCGATTACCGTGGCGCCGTGCCTTGATGGACGACGACTGTTGCGGGAGATGCGAGGAACGGCTGTTGTCACAGACGGGTGGGCAGGCATTTAGGCTTTGGAAAGGGTCAGATCGCTCGGACGTTTTCGGCCTTCGACTTGCCGGTCTCCCGATCCTGGCCGAGCTCGTAGGAGACGTTCTGCCCATCGCGCAGCGCGCCACCTTGGGCTGCGGAAATATGAACGAAGATGTCCTGTCCGCCGTTCTCTGGTGTGATGAAACCGAAGCCTTTGTCTTCATTGAAAAAACTTTACGGTTCAGTTTGCCACTTTCGTCCCCCGGTTCGTGGATTGCTGACGTGCATTTGATAGCCGTACCGCCGCCATTTCGCAACAGCGGCCCGCCAGGACTTTGGCCGCCCGTCCTCTTTCGAATGAGACGGAAGGAAACGATGGAACTTCGAATGCCAGCAGGGGTTTGCCATCCAAATTATCAAGAGGATGACCTATGACCCTGAAAGCCCTGGCGTTCAACGCGACCTTGAAGCGCAGCGAGAACAAGGAGCCGTCTTCAACCGGACGCATGCTCGACCTCATTGCTGCGGAGATGGCAAAGTCCGGCGTTGAGACAGAGACTATCCGGCTTGCCGATTATGACATCCTGCCGGGCGTCACTTCCGACGAAGGGACCGGCGACGCATGGCCGGCACTCCGCAAAAAGGTGCTTGCAGCCGACATCGTCATATTCGGCACTCCGATCTGGATGGGGCAGCCAGACAGCATTTCCAAGCGCGTCCTCGAGCGCATGGACGCGTTCCTCGAGGAGACCGATGACGAAGGCCGGATGGTCTCCTACGGCAAGGTCGCGACGGTTGCCGTCGTCGGCAACGAGGACGGTGCCCATCATGTGTCGGCCGAGATGTACCAGGCGCTAAACGACGTCGGCTTTACGATCCCGGCTAATGCCGTCGCCTACTGGGTGGGTGAAGCGATGGGGAGCACGAACTTCGTGGATCTGAAAAAAGTTCCCGAGGAGGTCACGACGATGGTCGAGATGCTCGCCCGAAACACCATTCATCTGGCAAAGCTCCTGAGGTCCAGCCAGTACCCCGGCGAGAAGTAGCCTACCGCTAGCCTAGGTTCCCAACCGAATAGTTTGCAAAGCATCAGAGCAATTCCATCATGCCATTGAACAGCCGCGTCCGCGATATCTTCAAGCCTGAGTTCAAGTTCGGCATGGGCGGCGTCTCGCTCGGCAACGAGTTCAACAAGATCTCCGACAGGCAGGCCGAGGCCGCACTCGAAGCGGCATGGAGCGTCGGCGTGCGATATTACGATGTCGCGCCCTGGTATGGCCCTGGGCTTGCCGAACGGCGCTTCGGGCATTTCCTTCACAATCAGAAGCGATCCGACTACCTGCTGTCCACGAAGGTCGGAAAGCTCCTGAAGGCGTCGAAGGGAAACGGCCACGAGAAGATGTACCCGCTGTCGGATTCTCCGAACGACCTCCTCATCGACTACACCGCAGATGGCGTCCGTCGTTCGATCGAGGACAGCCTCCAGCGCCTGGGCGTCGACAGCATCGACATCGCCTTCGTCCACGATCTGTCGCCCGACTTCGCATTCTTTCCGACCCCGTGGGAGGAGCAGTACGAGATCGCCCGCAAAGGCGCCTTTCTCGAACTCACGAAGATGCGGGAAGAGGGCATCATCAAGGGGTGGGGCGTCGGCGTGAACACGCCGATGGCGATCCTCAAAGTGATAGAGGACGCTGATCCGGACGTGTGCCTGTGCGCCCGCCAATATTCGCTGATCGATCACGAGGCTACAGTCGAAAAGCTCTTCCCGAAGGTGCGGGAGAAAGGCGTCGGGCTGGTCATGGGTTCGAGCCTCAACGCCGGCTTTATCGGCGGCAGCCCGCGCTACAACTACGGGGTGGACAACTACAAGATTCCGCCGCAAGTCATCGAGAAGCGCCGCAAGCTGCGGGAAGTCGCCGAACAATTCGGCGTCGATCTTCGAACCGCCGCCATCCAGTTCTCCGCCGCCCCGGACGTCGCCGTCGCCCTCGTGGTTGGCGCCGGCAGCGACCGGCAGATCCGCGAGGACTGGAATTCCCTGCAGACCAAGATCCCCAACTCGTTCTGGCAGGCGCTGAAGGATCGCGGTCTGGTCCACCGCGATGCTGCCGTGCCATCGGTCTGATATCGCGCACTTGCCGGCAATCCATCGGGCGCCATTTCCCTGCAATGGGATCAAGGGGAGGGTGGTCACATGACCGGATGGCTGGCGGAATATCAGATCGAGATGCGGTTTCTTCCGCATGTCGCAGCACTGCTCTTTGCCCTTCATCGACGGGAGACCGGTTTCTCGCGCTGGTGAAAGGTCGCCATCAACCGCCGGACACGAGCCGACATTTCGGGCTGGTCGTCGACTGCCGCGGACGGGTAGGCGAACTTGCGCTTGCCGCCAAGGCCACGATACTCGACGGCCCTTTCCTGGACTTCCTCGACCCCTGGGGCAATCGCATCGAGGTCGTCGAATACTGCGATCTGCAGTTCACAAAGACGGATGCTGTGTGCGCTCGATGGGTCTTCACCCTGAAAAGACGGACGAGGCGGTGGCGGAAATCCGGAACAAGGAGATGGCTTGAGCGAGCTCGTCCGAAACTCCTTACGAAAGGGATGCAACCCTGATGGAAAAGGATGACCTACGGATAGAGATCCCGCGGCTCGCGGCGGAGGCGGATGCAGATCCCGCATCGACGGTCGATCTGAAGGCGCTGGCCATCCATCTCTAGCCGAACTTCAACGAATTCTCCGGGGTCGGAACGGCCGGCGCGGCGCTATTAGCCGAATATCGAGGATTTGCGAGATCCGCGTTACGAGGGTGGCTGGGATATCGTTGGTGTCACGCGGTGTGCCGCGCTTCGATACAGCATTTAGTTTCGCGCGTTGTCAGGGGTGTGCAGCGAGGCCCCCGCCTTTTCGGCCGCTGCCCGCAGTCGCTTGTCTCTGGTCCATAGCGCCGCTCGTTTATCGAGGAGAACTGAGGCCAGCAAGTGGGCATCTGTGTAGCCAATGCCCATGCTGAAAATGGCGTGGCGATCAATCATCATCATGACTTCTTCGTGAGTGGCGACGAACGCTTCGCGCTGGGCCGCCAGGAAAGCTATCACGCCAGTGCGCTCCCGAAAGCTGCCAAGTGCGAGCTCTCCGATTACGGCTGAATGGCATAAAAGACGATCGTCTTCAATAATCTTACGCAGCTCTGCATCGGCATGCCGGAAATGATCGATCCAGATGGAAGTGTCGGCAAGTATCACTTGGCAGCTGCGCTCCGGCGGCGTGGGGCTGCCTCCGCATCCGGCATAGTTCCGCCGAGCGCGATGAGGCGTTTTCCCGACTCCACACGAACAAGCGTTTCCAACGCTTGGCGGACCAAAGTGGCGGTTTCTTTCGTGCCGGTTAGGGACCTAGCCCTTTCTATAAGGGTATCGTCGAGATTGATAGTCGATCGCATCGTTTGGTTTCCTGAGTTGATCTTATAAATAGCACCATTTGGTGATGAAATATACGCCTTATCTCCACTCTAATAAGTCCGCCGTCGGATGATGCAATTCCGGCAACGTGTTATTGCCCGGGCGCGGGCACCCTCAGCTCAAGGCAAGTGTGGCCTCGCCAGCGATATGCGTCGACTTCGTACCCTTGAAACCTAAAAACTGCAGGCGCGCGCGGTTTTGTATCCCGTCGACAGAACGATTGCGGAATGGCGGGGTCGGTTGTTCGTATCCCTTCAAGACTTCCAACAGGACCCGCCGACACCTGCAGCACTAACTTCAGGAATATGGGTAGGAAGAAAGTGCGCCGCGCGGGTCCTCGCTGAGCATGGCGGCAGGGCAGTTTTGACATCGATGAGCGTTCGTAATCGGTTCGTGCCGAATTGCCCAACTGCTTCGGCCCTATCCCCATGAGCAACCGGCGACATAGATCTAACTCCAGGGTATGAGGCCTCGCAGCGCTTTCAGGTTGTCTTGCCATCGAGAGCGATTAAAAGTCGGAAGGAAAATATGGGCGGTACCGGCGGGAGAAGGCATGGACGAGAATGATGTGAAGAGCGAGCAGCGCTACCGACTTCTGATCGAAGCGATCACTGACTATGCGATCTACATGCTCGACCGGGGCGGCTTCCTGACAAGCTGGAACCCTGGCGCCGAACGGCTGAAGGGATATACGGAACAGGAAATCGTCGGGCGCCACTTCTCAACCTTTTACACGGACGAGGATCGCGCCGCGGAGCTTCCTGCAAGGGCGCTCCAAATCGCTGAGCTGGAGGGCCGTTTCGAGCGCGAAGGTTGGCGTCAGCGGAAGGACGGTTCCCGCTTCTGGGCGAACGTTATCATCGATCCGATCAGGAACGCCGACGGCGAGCTCATCGGTTTCGCAAAAATCACCCGAGATATCAGCGAAAAGCGCGCCGCCCAGGAGGCAATATTCCAAGCGCAAAAAATGGAAGCCGTTGGGCAGTTGACCGGCGGACTCGCACATGACTTCAACAATCTCCTGACGGCGATCCTCGGAAGCCTGGAGATCGCAAAGAAGAGAGCAATCCGGCCAGACGTCGCCGACCTTATCGAAAACGCCATCCAAGGCGCCCAACGTGGCGCGACCCTGACCCAGAGGCTCCTTGCCTTCTCTCGTCGTCAGGAGCTTCAGCTCGGTCCCGTTGATGTCGGTGATCTGGTTGGAGGAATGGCGGAGCTGATGCGGCGAACAATCGGGCCGGAGGTCGTCATCACCACGCTATTTCCGCCCGAACTGCCTCTTGTCCGCACGGATGCAAACCAGCTTGAGAGCGCGCTTCTCAATCTCGTCGTCAACGCGCGCGACGCCATGCCGGAGGGAGGTGAGATCGTTATCGCCGCGGAGCGGAAAGCTATCGAGGCGGGGGCGGTTGCTTTGCTTCCCGCTGGCGAATACCTCTGTCTGTCCGTGAGGGATAAGGGGGAGGGAATGGACGCCGAGACGCTCGCCAATGCCACGACACCCTTTTTTACCACGAAGGGCGTCGGCAAAGGCACTGGACTTGGTCTGCCGATGGTACACGGGCTCATGGCCCAATCCGGCGGTCAGCTCATTCTGAAATCGTCCCCGGGCGAGGGCACGACCGCCGAGCTTTGGCTCCCGATTACAGTTGATGCCGCTACTCCTGCGCTTGCCGAAGAAGTTCCTATCGATCCAGCTCCAACCGCTATGACGGTTCTGGTCGTCGACGACGATCCGCTCGTTCTCATGAACACGGTGCTGTTGCTGGAGGATCTGGGAATGGAAACAATCGAGGCCTCCTCCGGCGAGGAGGCTCTCGCTATCCTGGGTTCGGGGCAGCTTCCCGATGTGGTAGTCACCGACCATGCGATGCCGAAGATGACCGGTGCGCGCCTCTGTGAGGAAATCCACGCGAGGTTTCCCACGCTCCCGGTCGTGCTTGCGACGGGCTATGCGGAACTACCAGAGGGCGCCGGCGACATCAGTGGGGTCGTAAGGCTGTCGAAGCCGTTCAGCCAGAAACAGTTGTCGCGGGCGCTGGCAGAGGCCCGCCAAGGTGGCCGCTGTTTCTGATCGATATCAGCGGGGGTTGGGCGGATGCGTTGCGAGGCTGCGATTTGGCTTGATGTGCAAGCGTCGTGCGACTCATCCAGAAGCGAGCATGTCCACCGCTACCGATGTCAGACGCTCCACTTCTCCAAGGGGACATCTGAGGGAATAGCGGCACTCCTCTCCGCAATCGCTGTTGGGTTATCTTCGAGAACCTTGCCGCACCTCCTCCCGCGGCACGCTTGCGTTTTGCCTTGGGGCCGTGACGAGAGGCCAAGCAAATCCAAAATCGTACCCAGCCAGAATTTTCTCGATTGGATGCGAGCCATAAACCGGCTCTGAAGGTTACCGTGAACCAATGAGCGAATGGCATTGTGGCTTCGCTAGTCCAAGGACCGTCAAGATATCTCCATAGATCGAGCCCCATAATGTCGATGTCGTGGGGATGGAAATTGCCGGCGAGTTCGCGATGAAGCTTGCTCGCTTCGGCGACGGAGACCTTGTTTTGGATCGTGATGTGCGGCCGCCACGTCTGCATGTCCTGCGACCCAAACCAGTGGAGGAAATCCCTGCGTAGGCCATCCCCGATCGAGTTCAGCTCCGTGCTTTCGATTGTGAATGCCACGCCGGCTCCGAGATGACGGACGCCGCTAGCGCGGGCTAAGATCGTGCGCGTCTCCTTCTTAACAAATTGAAGGCTTTCGACGATCCTTCCAACCTATTCGCCCGGCAGCCGGTGAAACATCGTCAGATGAGCCCGCAGGAAATTCCGGTCTTTGGGAAAAAAGTTTCTGACGTAGCAGATCGGACGGGATGACATCATGCTCGGCAATTCGGGCGGTCAGGATCATGGGATGGCGTGTCTTCAAATCGGCGGTCCCGACTCATCTAGTAAAGTCAAATCAGTCACAAAAGCGTCTGCTGGGCGAACGGACACTGTCGGTGCTTGCGTTTCTCCTCGCCGCAGACGCTCCGTATCGGCGCTAAAGCCAATGTCCGCGCCGCGGTCCCTTGTGAAGGCAGTGAGTGTCTCCATAGAGAGGCGTTCCCAGCTTTTGCCGCGATCAGGACCCGCCCGAACCCCGGGTAATATGCCCGGCTCAGAACTCCGAAACAGGAGCTTATCCAACGAAGCGGCGTTTAGCTCGTCACGCAGATGATGGGCCGTGACATAGGCATCGGGCATGGCCCGATGGGCGGGCAGGCCGATCT
>Ga0209256_1002755_pt1 | contig 13571 bp, 18 predicted proteins | sample AraplaCol_mCL_r2_2_FD_184270 | JGI IMG/M metagenome (GOLD analysis project Ga0209256, IMG submission 184270) | Arabidopsis root microbial communities from North Carolina, USA - plate scrape MF_Col_mCL_r2 (SPAdes) (version 3) | ecosystem: Host-associated > Plants > Roots > Endosphere | place...
CTTTTCGATCGGGATGGCGTCGGGGCGACCGAGACGGGATATGATTTCGACTCCATCGAGGCTGCCAAAGCGGAGGCGCGGCGCGTGCTCGCGGAGATGGCGGCCGAAGGCCTGCCGGCTGCGCCTTTGAATATGCTGTCGGTGGAACTCTTCGATGAAAGCCGGCGGCCGCTGGCGGAAATCCGGCTGGTTCTCGAAGAAATTTCGAAAGAGCCGCGATCGGCGCGCCGGCCTTGAATAGCTGTCGATCGAGCCGAAGCAATCGAAAGACTATGTCAAATTTAATTGTCGGCTATGAAGACGGGTCTTAGCGTCGCGTCACAATCGACCGAGTCGGATTGATGCGTATGTGTGACCGGCGGCAGCCCTTGAACGGCGGCCGCTATCGCAAGATGTCGAGCCATTCATTGTTGAAGACGAGGCTGGCAACCGTGACCGGATCGCCTTTCTCGTTGCGAACGGTGACGGCGATCGTCATGCGGTCACCCGCAGGCAGTTCGTCCCGGGCCACATCCAGCAGGATGCGGGTCACTTCCTTCGGAATGTCTTCACGAGATCTGAGCTCGGTGCCGTGCTCATCGCGCGTGGGACCTTCCCCGTTGTGTAGATCGAAATAGTAGCGAGCCATGGTTTTTCCCTACGCGTTAGAGGGGAAATCACAGATGAAGACAATTGTTCCCGAGGCTAGGCATTGATTCTTATAGAAAAACTGGGTTGCATCGAAATCGGTCGGGCCCCTCGCGATATCGGGGGGCAGGCCCTTGATTGAATCCCTGCTGCTCAACCTTGGAAGCCGCGATGTGCTGTCGGATGAAGAGGAAAGCCATCTCAGGGCGATCATCGTCAAAGACAGGTATTTTGCTGCCGGGGAGGATCTCGTCTCCGAAGGAAGCAGGCCTGGCTACAGCACGCTACTGCTCGACGGTTTTGCGGCGCGCTACAAGGTGATGGCCGACGGCAGCCGCCAGATCACGGCGCTGCATGTCGCCGGCGATTTCGTCGATCTGCACGCTTTCCCGATCAAGAAGATGGATCACGGCATCGTTGCGCTGTCGTCCTGCCATGTCGCCTTTGCCGATCACGCCGACCTCAGGGCGATCACCGAGCGCATGCCGCACCTGACCCGGCTGCTCTGGCTCGACACGCTGGTCGATGGCGCCATTCACCGGGAATGGATCGTCGCCATGGGCCGGCGCTCCAAACGCGCCCATATCGCTCACCTCGTCTGCGAACTCTTCGTGCGGCTGCAGGTGGTGAAGCGGACGCGCGGCGCAAGCTTCCAGTTTCCGTTGACGCAGATCGAGATGGCCGACGTGCTCGGCGTTTCCGTCGTCCATCTGAACAAGACGCTGCAGGCGTTGAGGCGCGAGGGGGTGTTCACCTGGGAGAACCGGACGATCACCATCGTCGACTGGGAACGCCTGCAGGAAATCGCCGAATTCGACCCCGGCTATCTCAGCATCTCCAGGGAACCGCGCTAACTTTGTGAGGCCGAGCATTGCACAATCCGGTGACAACAGCTCATTGCAATTGACAAACCATTTATTGGGGCAGAACACGTGCCAATATTTTTGAAAACCCCATGAAGGCCACGGCTTCGCCGCGTCGGCCGGTGATATCGCAATGGACATATCCCAAAGCCCGGGGAGCGTTCTTCGCCACCCCGGCTATCTGAACTTCGCCGCCTCCCGCGTCTTTTCCTCGCTTTCCTTCCAATCCATCGGCATCGCCATGGGCTGGATGATTTACGATCAGACGCACAGCGCCTTTGCGCTCGGCCTCGTCGGCTTCTGCCAGTTCCTGCCGATGGCGGTGCTGACCTTTGTCGTCGGCCATGTCGCCGACCGGTTCGACCGGCGGCGCATCGGGCTTGTCTGCCAGTTGATCGAGGCGGTGACGGCGCTGGTGCTGGCGATCGCCACCTGGCAGCAATGGCTGACGCCTGCCGGCATCCTTGCCGCCGTCACCGTGCTTGGCGCCGTCGTCGCCTTCGAGCGGCCGACCATGGCGGCGCTGCTGCCGAATATCGTGCCGGCCTCGATGCTGCAGAAGGCGGTCGCCACGTCCACCTCGATGATGCAGACGGCGCTGATCATCGGCCCCTCGCTCGGCGGCCTGCTCTATGGCCTTCATCCCGTGGCGCCCTTTGCCATCGCGGCGCTGCTGTTTGCCGTTGCGAGCTTCAATGTCATTTCGATCCGCATGCAATGGAGCCCTGCCAGGCGCGAGCCGGTGACGCTTGCTTCCGTCTTTGCCGGCGTCTCCTTCATCCGCAGCCGGCCTGTCATGCTCGGCACGATCTCGCTCGATCTCTTCGCGGTGCTGCTCGGTGGCGCCACGGCGCTGTTGCCGATGTTTGCCCGCGATATCCTGCATGCCGGCCCCTGGGGCCTCGGCCTGCTGCGCGCAGCGCCGGCAATCGGCGCGCTCGCCATGTCGATCGTGCTTGCCCGCCGGCCGCTCGAAAGCAATGTCGGGCGCAAGATGCTGGCCGCCGTCGCGGTGTTCGGCGTCGCCACCATCGTCTTCTCGCTCTCCACCAATATTGCGCTTTCCGTCGCGGCGCTGCTTGTCGTCGGCGCCTCCGATACGGTGAGCGTTGTCGTGCGCAGCTCGCTGGTACAGCTTCTGACGCCGGACGAGATGCGTGGCCGTGTCAGCGCCGTCAACTCGCTGTTCATCGGCACCTCCAACCAGCTCGGCGAATTCGAATCCGGCATGATGGCTGCAGCCCTCGGGCCGGTCGCCACCGGCGTCGTCGGCGGGCTCGGCACGATCGTCGTCGTCGTCCTGTGGATGCGGCTCTTCCCCGATCTCACCAGGGTCAAGACGCTGCAGGGCTGATGCTTGCGCCTCGTTCAACCGCGTTGAAAGACGGGAGCGGTCCCATTAGGTTCGGCGGCGGGAATCATTTGGCGGGGCGGCGCGTGACGAGACATTTTCTATCTTCTGCGCTGACGGCGTTTTTCGCGTTGGCGCCGGCGGCAGCGCTGGCCGAATGGCCGGCGGTCGAGGAGGTGCGGCCCTATTCGATATCGGGCAAGACCGGGGCCGAACTCTACGAATCGATCGGGGCGCGGGGACCGAAGGCCGGGGTCACGGGCCGGGTGATCGCGCATACGACGTTCAAGCTGACCTGGACGAGGAAATACGAACCGCAGGGCAATGCCTGTGTGATCGTCACCAACCGGCCGAAGCTCATCATCACCTACACGCTGCCGAAGCCGGCGAGCGAGCTGCCGGCGGCCGTCGACAGCAGCTGGCAGGCCTTTATATCGGGTGTTGCGGCCCATGAACGCGTGCATGGCGTGACCATCAAGGAAATGGTCAAGGAAATCGAGGCGACGAGCATCGGCCTCACCGTTGCCGATGACCCCGATTGCAAGAAGATTCGGGTCGAGCTGACCCGGCGCCTCGGCGAGATCTCGATGCGCCAGCGCCAGCGCGGCCGCGACTTCGACAAGATCGAAATGGGTGACGGCGGCAATATCCAGCAACTGATCTTGAAGCTGGTGAATGGTCCCTGATCGGGCCGAAGCTGATCAGCGGCGCCGTCAACCACTCGCCAGCGGGCTGGACCCGCTTGGTCAAGCTCCTATCTCCCCCGCAATAACAGACACATGAGAGGAGGAGTGCAATGTCCTATGTCGATGGTTTCATCGTCGCGGTGCCGAAGGAGAATGTCGGGGCCTACAAGAAGTTCTCGACCTTTGCCGGCACGATCTGGAAGGAATATGGCGCGCTCGAATATGTCGAATGCATCGGCGACGACGTGCCCTATGGCGAACTGACCTCCTTTCCCCGCGCCGTGCAGGCGAAGGCGGATGAGGTGGTGGTGTTTTCCTGGATCGTCTACGGCTCGCGCCGGGAGCGCGACGATATCAATGCCAAGGTGATGGAGGATCCGAGGCTCAAGGGCGACCAATGGCAGATGCCGTTCGACGGCAAGCGGATGATTTATGGCGGCTTCGAGATGCTGCTCAAGCTCTGATGGCGCCAGGCAGCCTTGACTTCCCCCGGCAAGCTTGACTCGCCGCCAGCGGTGCGCCAACTCGCGGGGAATGTCATTGCGAGATGGGAGAGCGCCTTGCCCCAGACGATCCTTAGCCTGTCCACACGCGGACAGGGCCTTTACGAATTCACCGACCAGGCGAGCGCTTTCGTCAACGCCTCGGGGCGGGAGGAGGGGCTTCTGACCGTCTTCGTGCGCCACACATCCTGCTCGCTGCTGATCCAGGAAAATGCCGATCCCGATGTGCGCACCGATCTTCTCTCGTTCTTCCGCCGTCTCGTGCCGCCGGCCTCCGATCCCGAGATGAGCTGGATCGTGCACAGGGCCGAGGGGCCGGATGATATGCCGGCGCATATCAAGGCGGCGCTGACGCAGGTCTCCATCGGCATTCCCGTCGCCAGGGGGCGGCTGATGCTCGGCACCTGGCAGGGGCTCTATCTCTTCGAACATCGAGACCGGCCGCACCGGCGCGAGATCGTGCTGCATCTCAGCCCCTGAACATCGAAAGAGAGAGTCGATAATGCCGGAAACCGCCGACGTTTTCGGCATCATGCTGTTGTGAATGCAAACTGAATGCCCGGTTCGAACACCATTCATTTTGCAACGTTTACTGTCGACACAATCCCTGAAGGGAGAGCTTGGAATTCAATCGACGGAGACATCCATGACGCATTTCCTCACCAAGGCTTCGCTTGCCGCTCTGCTCGCCCTCTGCACCATTCCGGCCACTGTTTCCACGGCCGCCGCCGCGGGGCCGCAGACGAGCTTCGTCGTCGAGGCACAATACCATCGGCCGATCCGCGGCTGCTCGCCGATACACGCCGTGAATAAGGCGCGCGATTTCGGCCTGCGGAGAGCCCATGTCACCCGCATGTCGCCGCGCGTCGTCGTCGTCGCAGGGCGCGACCGTCGCGGCTGGGACAGAATGGTCTTCGCGAATGTCCGCGGCTGCCCGCTGATCCGGCGCTGAGGACTGCGGTCGGAGGCGCCGAAGCGGCGCTTCCGGTCCGTTTTGCCTTGACGGCGACACTTTCAGCCGTCTCTTCTCTGATCTGTATGAGTGATTCTCAAATGACGCTTCGGCGTAATGTGGAGAGTGGGGAGAGCGGCTCGACCGCTCCGACTTTCAAACGAAAGGTTTTTCGATGATGCAGTTTTTGGCAAAGGCGGGTCTTGCCGTCATGCTGACAGCCGGCACTCTTGCCGGCACGGTGGCCCCGGCCGCCGCCCAGTTGAATATCATTATCGGCGAGCCGGACCGTGGTCCGCCACAGGATTACCGCCGTCCGCCTCCGGGCTATGACCGTCCGCCTCCGGGCTACGGCCGCCCGTCGCGCGGCTGCAATCCGCAGCTCGCCGAAAATCTCGCCCGGGATTACGGCTTCCGCCGCGCCCGCGTCGTCGACATCACCCCGCGCCGCGTGATCGTCCAGGGCTGGACGCGTCGCGGTCCCGATGAAATGAGCTTCGGCAACGTGCGCGGCTGCCCCGCCCTGCGCCGCTGATATCAAGTAGAATACCGCCTCGTCTCCCCGATGCGGCGGCCAGAACCGCCTTTGCCAGTCTCCCCGGATCGGCAAGGGCGGTTTTCTTTTTGAAAGACTTTTTACAGCGCTGCGGGTCTGAAAAGACGCGGAGCGCTCCGTTTGTGACAAATTTCGCTCGCCCCAGCCTCATCCTCGGTATTGTGCCACTGCTGTCCGGTTTACGCGCATAGAGGGCTGCTTCTCGTCGATCTCCAAGCGGTGGGAGGTCGTGTCACGCTGAACTCTTGCTGTGTATTGTCGGCAGCATGAGCACCGCACGTTTCTTCAAACGCGCGGTGCTCTCCTTTTACTGCTCGATGGCGAAAGTCACGGTGACGCTGACATTGTAATTATTCTCGCCGCCCTGGACGGGAACGGCAGTGTCGGAGGTCTCTTTCATCATCGTGGCGCGATAGACCGGCTGCGGCATGGCGCGCGGCACATTCTCGTTGATCTCGAGGATGCGGCCGAGCTTGACGCCGGCGGCTTCGCTCAGCGTCTTCGCCTTCTTGACGGCATCGGCGACGGCATCCTTGCGTGCCTCTTCGAGAGTGGCTTCCGGTTTGTCGTTGGTGAACTGGATGTCACCGCCTTGGTTGATGCCGAGGGTGACGGCCTGATCGATCACCTGGCCGAGCTTGGCGAGATCGCGCAGCCTGACGGTGACCGAATTGATGGTCTGGTAGCCGACCAGTTGCGGCTGTTGCTGCTGGCCGTCGACGGGCTGCGGATAATTGTATTGTGGTTGGATGGAAAAGCCGGAGGTCTGCAGATCGCGCTCGGCGATGCCGCCGCTCTTCAGCGCGGTCAGCACGTCGTTCATCGCCTTGTTGTTCTCGTCGAGCGCTTCGCGGGCGGTTTTCGCCTGTTTGACGACGGCAAGATTGAGGACGGCCATATCGGGCGCTGCGGACGATTCGCCGTCGCCCGTCACCGAGATCACCGGCTCGCGCGGCTTTACCTCCTGCGCGAATGCCGGCGCTGCGGCGGTCAGCGGCAGGGCCAGAAGGGCAGTCATCAGAACAGTTCTGGTGTAGATTGGCGCCATGTTTTCATTCCTTGGTTGTCGTTTCCCTGAACAGCTTTCTGTCGGTTGATTGTGAAGCTATTGCGGCGGAAAAGACAGGCGCATGCGCATCGCGAGAAAAATGTGGAGTAACGAGGAGAGGATATGCCGCGGTCACCCTCTCTGCCCTGCCGGGCAGAGGGGCTCACACGGCACACCGGTAAAGCGCAGGCAAACGATACTTCGCCTCGCATCAACCGACGTGGCGACGCCACCGCTTCCCAAATTCCGCAAACCTGATAGCAAATATGGCGGGTTAAGGAACAAGCGGCGGCCGCACAGCACATCGTGCGGCCGGCAAGGGGGCAGCATGCGATTCTTGGCAATTCTTTCGATCAGCCTCGCCGTCGATCTGGCGGGCTGTTCTCAGGTGGCGGAAAAGGCGGAGAATGCCGCCAACCGCTCTTACACCAGCTATGCGCTGGGCAAGCCCTATGCGGAGGTCGCCAATCTCGGCCAGTCGCCGATGGCGCGGCTTTCCGGCTCGGAAGCGACCTTCGGGCCGATGATCGGTGCGACGTCATTGACGAACGGCATGACGATCTACCGGCACATGGCGCCCGGCGCCAAGACCGAAACCGGCACGAATTTCGTCGGTCTGGTCGGCAGCTCCACCGTTTCGCAGAACAACCGGCTTTCCTATTTCCTGGTGGGCGCCGACGGGGTCGTCAAGGATTGGGCGACTGGCTCGGCACAGGGCAACGCCAGCGACTGCGTGCAATATATCGGAGGCATCATCAACCGCTGCACCGACATGCGGCAGCTCCAGGCTTCGCTGGCGCTCTACGACATGCGCGTGGCGACCAAGGCCGGCCAAGCCATTTCCAGCTGGGGTGAACCGGCTGCACCCGCAGTGAACTAAGGACGCGCGCCGGCGAGGGTAGGGGCGTTTCCCTACCCGTTGGCCGGGGAATGTATTGGACGCTTAGGCGCCGAAATCGTCCATGAAGGATGGATGGATGGCGGGCTGGCGCTCTTCGCGTGCGGCGCGAATGCGCTGGGGAACCGCACCGAGACCGGAGACGAAGCGGGTCAGGAGATTGCGGTGGAAAAGTCTCTGTATGGCACTCATGGCAATTCACTCATTCTTTTTTTTGTTAGCCGACAGCATATATTTTGCCCAGACTGCCGGAACAATGGGCAATTTCACATGACAGTTATGCGACAGTGCATGGCTTGAGGAGATGGCCTGCACGCTGATCACATTGGCGTTAGATCGGGCCGCTAAGGCCGGTCGGCCACGATAAATCCTCGTCTGTCGTCGCCGTGGCGTGGTAGATTGCCCGCTTGGGGTAAAACGATACCCCTCCGAAGGAGAAGCTCAGATGAACCGATTTTTCGCATTTATCGCGACCGGAACGCTGATCAGCCTTGCCTCGATCATCTCGGCCTGCACTTCGTCCGGAAGCGTCGACCAAACCTCCTCGATCGGCTACTACCACGAGGATCTGCCGCTCAACCCAGCCTGCGGTGGTGGGTTCAGGCCGAGCGATGGGCGTTCTTGCAGCTATTAGAAATCTGCGCCGATCGGGCATGATGCCGCCGGATGAAGTCGTCTGACTGGCAATCGCTGGAGGCGAACTATCGCTGCAATCAGACTTCCAATTTTTCCCGCGCTAATAGCTGCACGGACGATCATTGCCGAATCCATCGCGGCAGGCAGGCCGGAGGTCAAAGTCAGCGCTCCGGGCGGTATACCCGACCGAGCCCGTTTGCATCGAGTCGTTTGGGCTCGTGGTGCAGGCCGATGCCGACATGGCAATGACGAAGACGGCTGTCATGGCCCCCGATAGTTTGCGAGTTTGAAGCATCTCCCCACCCTTCACTGTCCAACGTGTCCGTATACTCGTGGCAAGTAGGGCCGAAGAGGCGTCCTGATAACTGTCGTTGCCGATCAAGATTTTGTTATTTGTTGAAAACCCCTTCGCAAGCGCTTGCTGCCACGATCAAGGTTGTTTGGCCATGCCTGCAGAAGGGATCCACGGCTACGTCGGCTTCACCTAAAGAACTAGGCTTGGCGAAACGGCCACGCAAGGCATCAACTATCGATGATCTAGCCACTGGTTGCCAATTCACGGAAGGTGAAGAAACAGGGGCACGCCGCTCGACGAGTGGATAGCACATGCTTTCGAGTTACCGGGAGCCTACATGCTTCATATTGCTAAGATTGCGCCACCTCGGTTCAGGCTATGGACGCGCGCTTCACGAGAATGGCGCCATGGTGAGCCCGAGCTTCGGATCCTCGATCGATTATGCCGTCGGAGCCAGACTGCCATCGATATAGGTGCGAACTACGGTGTCTATTCTTGGTTCTTGACCAAGTATGCGCGCAATGTCGTCGCCTTCGAGCCTCAACCTAACATGGTAGCTTTTCTGAAGGCCGCGCTTGGTTCGTCGGTTCGGGTGGAGCAGGTCGCACTTTCCGACAGCGCTGGCGTTGCAACGATGCGGATCCCCAGTGATCAGCGCATGGATGGCTGCGCCACGATTGAGGAGCAGAATAGGCTTTCGACGCAAAATGTCGAAGAAATTTCCGTTCCAACCCGGCGCCTGGATAGCTATCAGTTCGACACTGTAGGCTTCATCAAGATCGACGTTGAAGGGCACGAACTAAAAGTACTCGAAGGCGCGGAGGCTATATTGCACCGGGATCGCCCAAATCTGCTTATCGAAGCGGAAGACCGACATCGACCCAACGCTGTCGGCAGTGTGATCGACTATCTTAAGCCGTTTGGATATTCTGTATATTGCCTGAAAGATCGAAAATTTCGTTCCCTGTCGATCGACGAGGTCCGGAAAGGCTCTTCCGGAACGCCTTACAACTACGTTTTTTCTATCCGCGACGATCTATAAGCGCACTTAGTGTGCCCACCCCCCGCCGGCCGACCTTCAGCGGCAATGACCGCTGGCGCGTCGCGGCAAAGCGCTCGGAAATCGGACGGGATTGGACCTCGGGCGGGAGGATATTTTGCCGGCCCTTTGAGAACGGTTTAAACGCTCCTTGAGCCGTCCTTAAGACCTGATTGGGCTTTTCAAAAATTCGGGAACCTCGTGTCAAAATTCCAAAAAATCACGTCCGCCGAGCCGAAGGAAGTTCAACGGCCGGTGTTTTTCTGAGAAGCGCGCGTTCATCGGAGGTTAATCCTTGTTAACCCAGAATCGAAGCCTGAAAGGATGATCCGATGAAGATGCTTTTTTCGTCACTTGCAGCCATTGTTTGTCTGCATCGTTCGCCCTGCCGCTAAACGCCACGCCGATTGTCGTGCCGAACGCAGCACAACTGCACACCCCAGACGTCGAGCAGGTCAAACACCGGAAACATGGGAAATGGCATGCAAATCGCCACTGGAAACAGCGATACGCCCACCGCGACTGCAGGTATTATGGCTCGTGCTACCGTCCGCGGTATTACGGTCATCGCGACTATTACGGCTATCGCGACGATTACTCCTATCGTCGTCGGTCAGGAGTGACTGTGTATTTCGATTTTTAGTCGGCACTGCCACGGGCGCCAACCTATAAAAAGAAAGGTCGGGCGAATGCTCGCGCCGACCTTTCTTTGATTGCATCGCACGGTGCCAGTACATCCGTGGTCACCAGCAAAAGCTATCCGATAGATTGAATTTATGCGCCTCGTGAATTTTCGCAAGGATTAGGGGGCTGCTGATTTAGAGCTAGGCAGGGGGCGCAATAACCGCGGTACGACGAGAAGTACGACACGCGCTCTGAAGTGCGCTAGTTGCTCGGCCGATCCGTCCAGTCGATCATCGCGGCGGCAGCAAAACGGAAGCCCTACCATAGCGCGCCGTCAGCCTTACCAACCGGCGGCTATTGACCAACATGCCCTGTTTGCGTGGCCGCCGCGGCTTGTGTCGGCATAGGCGCCACTCTGCTCGATCATATGGTTGGACAAGGTGCTATGCCCTGTCCGCGAAAGGCCGGAGCCTCGATCGCCGCAAAAAAACGGTGCGACTAGCGATCAGCTCAAGGCAATATTCGGATGGTTACACCCGCGCAGCACGTCGCAAGAAGCTAGCCGGAGACGGCGCCAAGCTCCTCTTGCCGGATCGGAACGAGAACTAAAATGTCTAACTCGGTGGGTCTAAGCTTGAAAGCTGGGACCTTGAACGCAAATATATGCAGGAAAAATAGGATCTTAGAGAGTTGAATGGTGGGCCTGGAGGGCGTCATAAAATCGTTCTAAAACAGATGGCTAAGTGGCGTCTTTCGCTTGATCCTCTGATCGCTCAAAGCCATTCGTGCTGCTGAACGCCTATGGCAACCCCTATAGCGAAAAGTCGCTTACGGGAATGATGGCGCACTGGACGAAGATGGCCGACATGCCGAAGGGCTGCACCCTGCACGGCCTGCGCAAGACGCTCGGCAAGCTTTTGGCCGAAAGCGGATCGACAACTCGACAGCTGATGGAAATGCTCGGCCACGACGATATCGAGCACGCGGAGCTTTATAGCCGCGAAGCCGAGCAGCAGAAACTGGCCCGCGACGCGATGGCCAAACTCTCCCGTAAGCTGTCGATAAAGAAGGCGCCGGCGAGGCGCAATTGACTTATTCCGTCCCGGACGGTGAAGGTGTGTCGCCGGTATGATCTGTGAGCGGTAGAGTGTTATTGAGCATTCTCGCGGAAGTCAGCCTGCCAAAAGCGGTGGAGAAAGAAATGATGCGTGTTAGTGCGTGGATTGCATCGTTAATCCTTTTCGCAGTTTTCCTTTATCTCGTCCTCACTGGAGCAGAACAGGTTCGCTTCATTTCTGTGGCGTTCGTGCTTGTTTTTGCCGTCTTAGCGACGCGATTAGATGACATCCAAGACCTGACATTTGGTCCAACAGGGCTGGCGGCAAAACTGGCGAAACAATTGGAAGAGGCTCGGGCCACAGTGAAGCAGCTTCAAGACTTTGCTGAGGTGTTTGCTGCTCGTAGTGTCCAGCAGATCGCGGGTGATAACCGAATGAGCGGCCTATCACCGAAACAAAAGCGTGAAGCGATCGCAGAAATCGTGCGTGGGTTGAAATCCATACAGCTGCCGGATGACCGCATCGATCGGGTGCTGTCGTTATCCGACCCCTATGATGACTACGATTATTGGAGCTGGACGATGTCGCCGATCTACAGCGCTAATGATAGAGAGGTCCAAAAGCTCGCGAACCAGTTTTACGACGTTGGGACCAGCAAAGGTATCGGCTACAATCCGGATGCTGAGACCACCGATAGGTTCCTCAAAACTCACAATCTTTATCAGGGCGAAATCGCAGAGCGTGTGATTGATTGGCGATATTGGAAAGCCAACCGCAAACATCGTCGCCTCGATGAATGGGAGGCGCGTCACGAAACACGGAATCAAGCGAGAAGCTTGGAAGATGTCCTCAATATCAAGTCGAAGCCAGGAACAAAGGGCTAACCGGATGGCTAACCTTGCTGGCTAACCACCTTCTAAGGCCTCTGAAACATGGGAGGAATGGTGGGCCCGGAGGGACTCGAACCCCCAACCAAGCGGTTATGAGCCGCCGGCTCTAACCATTGAGCTACAGGCCCTTGGCGCCGGGTGTCCGGCGCTTGGGTGCCGGGGCAATGGTTCCCGCGGCACGGGTTCCGCTCTAACGCAAATCGGGAAGAGCCACAAGCGGAGAGCGCACGCATCTGTGGACGATGCATATTCGTGGGCAGCCACTGGAAGCTTCCCGCGCGGACCACAGTTATTCAAGTGACGTTCCGCATGAAAAGGGCGATCGCAGATGGTGGCTTTGAACAGTGCCGTGGTGCTCATCGTGGAGGATGAGCCGCTGATCCGGTTCAATATCCTCGATGTGCTGGAGGATGTCGGCCATGTGGCGCTGGAGGCGGCGAATGCCGATGAGGCGCTGGTGGTGCTGAAGGGCAGGCAGGATGTCGATATCCTGTTCACCGACGTCAACATGGCCGGCTCGATGGACGGCCTCCAGCTTGCCAATCGGGTGAGGGCGATGCGGCCGAACATCGGCATCATCATCACCTCTGGCATGGTGCGGCTCGATCCGATGGCGCTACCCGCCAATACCGCTTTCCTGCCGAAGCCCTATATGCACGACACGTTGATTTCGACGATCAATTCCCTGATGACGTAGTAACACCGCGCAGCCGCAAAACGGGGACTGGTTTTGCGGCTGCGCGCGAGGCGCCGGGAGACATGGCTCGTCTTCAGGCACGGCGGAGGGGAACAGCGCCCTCAGCTGAAGCTGCTCTTCAGCGCCTCGTTCTCGTGATGGGCTTTCTTCTCGTAGATCGTGAACAGCGCCATCGAGAGGAGATAGGAGAGGAAGGGATCCCCTATCTGCGTAGCGAGGTCGCGGGATGCGAGAACATGGCGTTCCAGCGCGCCGATATCCTTCTGCGTGGCGGTTTCAGCGAGGCGGTTCATGCTGCCATCTCCAGGAATTGGGTCACGACCGAGCGAGCCGGCACGTGCCTGACATAAAGGGGTAGGGTGAGGCCGAGGGCGGCGCGCATCTTGCGCAGCACGCGGTCCGAAACTTCGAAGGCGCCGCAGCAGACGGGATATTTGCCGTAGCCGTCGGCGCGGCCGAGTTCGTCCACTTCGGCGCCGGCGCGCTTGTAAACGCGCTTGAGGTAGGGCTCGTAGTTGGAAATCATCGTATGGATGCCGTGATCGAGCGCGCATTCGCAAAGCGCAAGCAGCATCATGGAGAAGGCGCGGCCGGCATCGATGCCGGGGAAATCCCGGGCGATCGCCTCTTCATCGATGCACATCCGCGTGCCTTCCCAGATACCGGGGGCGATGAGATCGGCGGCATCGGGAAAGGTCTCGCGGAACACGTCGTAGAGAAGAGTCGGGCCCGTCGTCGGCATCAGGCGCATGCCGCCATAAAGACGGGTGCGGTTGTCGTTGCACCAGACGAGATAGGCGGGAGCCAGCGAATCGTAGCTGTCGCGTTCGTAAGGGCCGATGACGGGC
>Ga0209256_1002763_pt1 | contig 13536 bp, 14 predicted proteins | sample AraplaCol_mCL_r2_2_FD_184270 | JGI IMG/M metagenome (GOLD analysis project Ga0209256, IMG submission 184270) | Arabidopsis root microbial communities from North Carolina, USA - plate scrape MF_Col_mCL_r2 (SPAdes) (version 3) | ecosystem: Host-associated > Plants > Roots > Endosphere | place...
CAGTTCGCCGAACGTTATCCGGGAGTGCGCGTGGATCTGAACATCAGCAACCGCAACGTCGACCTGGCGGCCGAGAATTTCGACTTCGCCATCCGCCAGGGCGCGCTGAAGGACAGCGGCATGATTGCCCGCAATCTGGAAGACGCCCAACTGGTGCTGGTCTGCTCGCCGGGTTACGCCAGGCGCAAGGGCATGCCGCGCAGCGTGGAAGACTTGCCGCAACATGACTGCCTGGCTTTCCTGCTGCCGCGCACCGGACGCAGCTTCCCCTGGCAATTCATGCGCAACGGCGAGGAACTGGACTGGCAGCCGACATCGGCGCTGGAGGTGACGGAAGATGCCTTGGGAGTTGTGTCGCTGGCGGAGGCGGGCCTGGGCATTTGCCAGACCTTCCGCTTCATCGCACAGGACCGCCTTGAGCGCGGCGTGCTGGTGGAAGTGCTGCCGGAATTGAAGGGCCGCAGCCGGCCCTTCTCCTTGATCTACACGCCGCAGCGCCGGATGACGGCTGCGGCGCGTGCCTTCATTACTTGCCTCCTCGACCAGCCTTGATCAGGAAGTTCTGCATGGTCGATTCCGCCACCGAGGCCCACTGGTTCTGGTCGTTGCGGAAGCGCTTCCACGGTTCGTAGATCTTGGCGAACTTGGCGTTCTTCGAAGCTTCCTCCGCCATCAGTTCGTTGGAAGCCTTGTAGGCCGCTTCCATGATGTCGTTGGAGTAGTTGCGCAGCTTGACGCCGTTCTTCATCAGGCGGCCCAGCGCGGTCGGGTTCTTGAAGTCGTATTCAGCCTGCATCACGACGTGCGCCTCATAGGCGGCGGCTTCGATGGCAGCCTGGTATTCCTTCGGCAGCTTTTCCCATTCCTTGATGTTCACGTACAGTGTGAACGATGCGCCCGGCTCCCACCAGCCCGGGTAGTAGTAGAACGGCGCAACCTTGTAGAAGCCCAGCTTCTCGTCGTCGTAAGGACCAACCCATTCCGCCGCATCGATGGTGCCTTTTTCCAGCGCCGGATAAATGTCGCCGCCGGCCAGTTGCTGCGGCACGGCGCCCAGGCGCTCCATCACCTTGCCGGCCAGGCCGGCAATGCGCATCTTGGTGCCCTTCAGGTCAGCCACGGATTTGACTTCCTTGCGGAACCAGCCGCCCATCTGGGTGCCCGAATTGCCGGCGATGAAGTTCATCACGCCGTAGTCCTTGTAGAACGCGCGCAGCAGTTCCTTGCCGCCGCCCTGGTCGTACCAGGCGGTGTGTTGGCGCGAGGTCAGGCCGAACGGCACTGCGCAATCGAGCGAGAACGTCGCATCCTTGCCGTAGTAGTAGTACGAAGCGCTATGGCCGCATTCCACCGTGCCCGCCTGCACCGCGTCCAGCACCTGAAGGCCCGGCACGATTTCGCCGGCAGCGAAGACGCGAATGGTGAACTTGCCGCCGGTGAGCTGCGACACGCGTTTGGTGAACGTGTCGGCAGCGCCGTAGATGGTGTCGAGGGATTTGGGGAAGCTGGATGCCAGGCGCCAGGTAATGGCGGGCAGTTCGGCTGCGATGGCCGGTGCGGCGATAACTCCTGCGCCGGCACCTGCTGCGGCCTTCTTGATAAAGGAACGACGTTCCATACGCACTGTCTCCTTATAAGGGGTTTTATCTCGGGACAGTGTATGGAAATATTTAGTTTCCAGCAACCACCATCTTCTCGATCAGGATCGAGCCTGTTTGCTTGGTGCCACGCACCAGGACATCGGTGCCGATGCCGACGATATCCTTGAACATGTCCTTCATATTGCCGGCGATGGTGATCTCTTCCACCGGATACTGGATCACGCCATTCTCGACCCAGTAGCCGGAGGCGCCGCGGCTGTAATCGCCGGTCACATAATTGGTGCCCTGGCCCATCAGCTCGGTGACCAGCAGGCCGGTGCCCATCTTGCGCAGCATGCCCTCGAAATCGTCGTCCTTCTTGGTCAGCGAAGACGTGATGGACAGGTTGTGCGAGCCGCCGGCATTGCCGGTGGTCTTCATGCCCAGCTTGCGCGCCGAGTAGGTCGACAGGAAGTAGCCTTGCAGCACGCCGTTCTTGACCACGTCGCGCTTGTGGGTGCGCACGCCTTCTTCGTCGAACGGCGCGGAGCCGATGGCGCCCACCACATGCGGATCTTCCTTGACCTGGATATGGGACGGGAAGATGTCCTTGCCCAGCGAATCGACCAGGAAGGACGACTTGCGGTACAGCGCACCGCCCGAGGTAGCCTGCACGAAAGCGCCCAGCAGGCCGGCGGCCAGCGGCGCCTCAAACAGCACCGGACAGGTGCGGGTTGCCAGCTTGCGCGCATTCAGGCGGGCCAGCGAACGCTCGGCGGCGTAGCGGCCGACCGCTTCGGCGCTGGCCATCTTCTTTGGATCGCGCACCGAGGTGTACCAGTCGTCGCGCTGCATCTTGGCGCCCTTGCCGGCAATCGGGGTCACCGACAAGGTGTGGCGCGAATAAGGATAGCCGCCGATGAAGCCGCGCGAGTTGGCCGACACGAAGTGCGACTGTTGCACATGCACTCCGGCGCCTTCGCTATTGGTCACGCGCGGATCGACCGCGAAAGCCGCCGCCTCGGCGCGCTGCGCCAGGGCCACGGCCTCCTCGGTGGAGATGGCCCATGGATAGAACAGTTTCAGGTCTTGCGGGTTCTTTTCCAGCAGTTCTTCTTCCGCCAGGCCGGCGCAATCGTCTTCCGCCGTGAAACGGGCGATGTTGTAGGCCGCTTCCACGGTCGCCTTCAGCGAAGCCGACGAGAAATCGGAGGTGCTGGCATTGCCGCGCTTCTGGCCGATGAAGACCGTGACGCCGATGCCCTTGTCGCGGTTTTGCTCGATGGTTTCGATCTTGCTCTTGCGAACCGAGACCGAAAGACCGCTGCCTTCGCTGATTTCGACGGCAGCATCGGTACCGCCCTGCTCGCGCGCGTACTTCAAAACGTCGCGGGCAAGCTGTTTCAACTGGTCCTGGGAGTAGGAGAAGGCGGATTCGCTCATGGGGTCTTTTTGGGGGTCTGGGCGTTAAAACAGTTATCATAGCAGCCGTTTACCGTTTTTACAGGTAGGGTGTGACAGCCCCTGCCTCTCCTATCATGCCTAATCCAAACCGTGGCTCCTGCGGCTTCCAGTCCAGCGAGTTCGAACAAGAATACGAACGCCCTTCCAAAACCGAGATGAAACGCCAGTCCGACGCCCTGCAAGACCTGGGCCGGGAACTGGTGGAAGCACCGCGCGACCGCGTCAAGCGGGTGCCGATGCCGGAAGACGTGCGCGATGTCATTCTGGAATGCCAAAACATCAAGAATCACGAAGGCCGCCGCCGCCAGATGCAATTCATCGGCAAGAAGATGCGCACCCTGTCTGAAGAGGAAGTGGCGATCATCAAGCGCACCATCGAAGGCTGGAAAGGCGCCTCCAAGGCCGATACCGCCGCGCTGCACGCGCTGGAACGCCGCCGCGACAAGCTGCTGGCCGACGACAAGGCCCTGACCGTCCTGCTGGAAGAAGCGCCGCACCTGGACGTGCAGCACCTGCGCACCCTGATCCGCAACGCCCGCAAGGAGCAGGCCGAGAACAAACCGCCGAAGGCTTACCGTGAAATCTTCCAGATCCTGAAGGACCTGGACAAGAAGTCGGCCGCCTCCGAGCCGTCGCCGGGCCCGGACGTCGACGTCGACGCACCTGAAGGCGATGAAGATGAGTGACGAAACCCTGGTCGTCGGCCTGGTATCGATCTCCGACCGCGCCAGCGGCGGCGTGTACCAGGACCAGGGCATCCCGGCATTGGAAGAATGGCTGCGCAGCGCCATCACCACGCCGCTGCGCTTCGAAACCCGCCTGATTTCCGACGAGCGTGCCCAGATCGAGTCCACCCTGGTGGAGCTGGTCGACCAGGTGCGCTGCCACCTGGTGCTGACCACCGGCGGCACCGGCCCGGCGCGCCGCGACGTGACGCCGGAAGCGACGCTGGCCATCGCCACCAAGGAAATGCCGGGCTTCGGCGAACAGATGCGCCAGGTCAGCCTGGCCTTCGTGCCGACCGCCATCCTGTCGCGCCAGGTGGCCGTGATCCGCGAAACTGCCGATCATGCGGCCCTGGTCATCAACCTGCCCGGCCAGCCGAAAGCCATCAAGGAAACGCTGGAAGGCCTGAAGGACGCCGAGGGCAAGCAGCTGGTTGGCGGCGTATTCGCAGCCGTCCCCTACTGCATCGACCTGATCGGCGGCCCGTACGCCGAAACCAACGACGCCGTGTGCAAGGCATTCCGCCCCAAATCCGCCATTCGCAAGAAGGACAACGCATGACCCACCTGCTGGATTCCATCGTCATCGACACCAAGCCCAATCCCGAAGTTTCCGTGATCTGGATGCACGGCCTGGGCGACAGCGGCGAAGGCTGGGCGCCTATCGTCAATGAACTGGATTTGAGCGGCCTGCCGGGCATCCGCTTCATCTTCCCGCATGCGAACACCATGCCGGTAACGATCAATGGCGGCTACGTCATGCGCTCGTGGTACGACATCGTGCACACCGACCTGGGCCGCCAGGAAGATGAAAAGGGCCTGCGCGAGTCGCAGATCCTGGTCGACGCGCTGATCGAGCGCGAAATCGCCCGCGGCGTTCCTGCCCACCGCATCGTGCTGGGCGGCTTCTCGCAAGGCTGCGCGATGACGCTGCAGGCCGGCCTGCGCTATCCGAAGAAACTGGCCGGCCTGATGTGCCTTTCCGGCTATGTGCCGCTGGCCGACAAGGTGGCTGCCGAACGCCATGCCGCCAACCAGGACACGCCCGTGTTCATGGTGCACGGCCGCATGGACCCTGTGATCCCGATTGCCCGCGCCACCGCTTCGCGCGACCTGCTGGCAAAGCTGGGCTACCAGATCGAATGGCATGACTACCCGATGCAGCATTCGGCATGCGCCGAAGAAGTGCAGCATATCTCGGCATGGCTGAAGAAAGTGTTCGCATAAACCTGCGAACGTGAATTGACGGCCGCGCTAATCGGCGAATGGTTGTCCCAGATAAGCCAAGAGCCGCCTTGACTTGTCATTCTTGGCGTCGACATTCGCCAGCACATTTTGTGCGGCCGCTGGCCCAATTTTCCTGACGAACTTGCAATAGTCCTCAGTCTCCCGTGGACAAAACCGAAGACTCAAGAGCTGCCGCGTTTTCTCAATCAATCCAAGCGATTCAGCCTCAGATAAGAGCTCAATCCGATGCTTAAGTGCCCGTGCAATGGCGCTCTTGATGAGCTTCCCGAATGGAAGATGCGGGTCTTTCAGGATTAACTGATAGCCGACTTCTGCGGCAGTCCGGTCGCCGTTCCTGATGTGCCGAGCAACATGATCGAGCGCACGGGAGATGCGGATGCCGGGATGGTCGATTTTTGAACCAGCCTCGTACAACGACAGGTCCCGCCCAAGAAATCTCTCCAAATCCTCAAGCGTCTCGATGTGTTCCATTGGAATGGTCCGAAGTATCGTTGATCTGCACTTGCACATTGATCCGCACGTTCGGCGCCGTCAGTATGGCGCCTGCCGCAGCCAACACCATCAGGACAATGAAGAGCAGGCCAAGCGGAATGAGCCAATGCAGCATGCCTTCCTGAAGCGGCGAAATGAAAACCTTCATTCCATGGCAGTTGTAGGCAATAACATTCTGGGTTGCCGGCACGGGGATGCGAGGGTTTGAGCAGATCGTCGTCAGCAGGTAGCCCCAGGCCCCGGTTACTGCCAACACTCCAAGGACAAACAACGCCAGCAGGATCTTGGCTAGCAGATGAAGGCGGGCTTTCATGACCGATTTACTCAGCCAAGGTTGCGGCTCAACTTATCTAGGCTGGTAGCAAGCCGTTCCACATCCCCGGCGGTGATCGCGCATGCTTCCGCGATCTGCTCGCTCACCTTCAAGCCCGCGGCGCGCAACTTGCGGCCTTTGTCGGTCAGCGTCAGGACACGGTTGCGTTCATCGTTCGGGTCGCGGTCGCGTAGCAGGTAGCCTTCCGCCTCGAGCCGCTTGACCAGCGGCGTGATCGAACCCGGATCCTGCTGCAGGCGCTCGGCCAGGCCTTTGATGCCCAGGCCCTCTTCCTCCCACAGCACCACCATCACAAGGTACTGGGGATAAGTGAGGTTTAGCGGAGCCAGGATCGGCTTGTACAGCTGCGTCATCTTCAGCGAAGTCGAATACAGCTTGAAGCAGAGATGCTGGTCCAGCGTTGGGGGCGTGCGTTTTTCCATGGCGCGTACTGTAGCACAGCCCCCGATTGCGATTAACGCTTGACCGCAGCCAGGATCACCTTGGCAACAGCTTCCGGTTGCGACGCCATCGGCACGTGGCTGGTCGGCAGCGTGGTGGTGGTCGCGTTGATCTTGGCGGCGAAGGACTTCTGCAGGCCCGGATCGATCATGCGGTCCTTGGATGCCACGATGTAGTAGCTTGGCTTGGTCTTCCATGCCGCCACGTCGACCTTGTCGCCGAAGGCGCTGGCCTTGATCGGGCCTTGGGTTGCGGTCATCAGGCGGTGCTCGGCCGGGGTCAGGTCTTGCGCGAAGTTGACTGCCATCGATTCGGCCGACAGGTAGATAAAGCCGTTATTGTCAGGCTTGAGGGTGGCGATGCCCGGCGGCACAGGGAAGTCCTTGCCCAGCTCACCAACGACCTCGCCTTCCGACGGAGCGAAGGCCGCAACGTAGACCAGCGACTTCACCTTGTCGCTGGCGCCTGCCTGGGTAATCACGGCGCCGCCCCAGGAGTGGCCAACAAGCACCACCTTGCCGCTCTGCGCATCGATCACGCGCTGGGCAAAGGCCACGTCATCCGCCAGGGAAGTCAGCGGGTTCTGCACCGAAACCACTTTCACGCCCTGCTTCTGCAGGATCGGAATCACTTTGTTCCAGCCGGAGCCGTCGGCAAAGGCGCCGTGCACCAGAACGACGGTGGTGTCTTCGGCAGCGTGGGCGGGAACCAGGGCGGCGCCGGCAACCAGGGAAGCAGCGAACAGGGCGGATTTGATGGTCGATTTCATGGCAAAACTCCTTTGATTAGTGTATTAATGATTAGCGCGCTTAGCGCATGAGTTGAAATATAGCGTACTAATCGTTAGTGTGCAAATTATTTTTCAGGGACGATCGTTCGAAAATTGTGGCAATTTCTTCACTCATTGCAGGTTTATCACAGGGAAACGTTGTAAAGCGACCAAGCGCGTGTGATGATCGCGCATTATCTTTTTTGCCACATAAAGTTCACTATGGCATCATCGATCAACGGCATCGGCACCACTTTCTATGGGCAGGCAGCGTTCGAGCCGGACGGATCGTTCGTCACGACCAAATGGATCATTTTCGCGTACCTGCCGATCATCCCGACAGCCAGCATGCGTGTCCGGTACGCGGGAGAAGACAAAGGCTTCTTCTCGTCCAGTACCAGTTACGAAGTGATTATGGATTACCCGATCGACATCGGGCAGGTTCTGCGGACCTGGGCATATGTCATCAGCTTTATCCTGCTATTCACCCTGGTGGACAAAGGTGAAAGCTCCGGCTGGAAAGTTGCACTGTTGTGCGCCATGGCCCTGCTGCCCCACACCTTGCGCTGGTTCTCCAGGCGCTGGGCCATGGACGATCACAGGAACGTATCGCAACGAACGAATGTCGGCGCGAAGCCGGCGCCCCGCACGCGGCTTGAAGACCTGCCGCGCGTATCGACATGTCCCAAGTGCCGGTACACCCGGAAACCCGAAGATTACGCGCCCGCCTGGCAATGCCCCAGCTGCAAGGTCGCCTACAACAAGGTTTCAAATTAGCTTATCGAGGGTAATCGGCAAGTCGCGCACGCGCTTGCCGGTGGCGTGGTAGACCGCATTCGCCACCGCGGCGGCCACGCCGACGATGCCGATTTCGCCGATGCCGCGCGCGCCCAGTTCATTGAAATGGGTGTCGCTGCCAGGCAGCGCCACCACGTCGATCTCGCCCACATCGGCATTCACCGGTACGTGGTAATCGGCCAGGTTGGCGTTGGTGGCGCGGCCGTAGCGCCAGTCCATTTCCGTTTTCTCCATCAACGCCATGCCAAGGCCCCAGACGATGCCGCCAATGAACTGGCTGCGCGCAGTCTTCGCGTTGAGCACAGTGCCGACGTCGTAGCAGGCCACGATGCGCGGCACATGCACCGTGCCCACGTCGGGGTCCACGGTGACTTCCACGAAGACGGCGCCGAAGGAATGCATGGAATACTGCTTTTTCTCTTCGCCCGGCTTTGCTTCTGCATCGCCGGTCACCGCCTGTCCGCCATTGCGTGCGATGACTGCCGCCACGGGCTCGCCTTTTTCCGGCGTTGCGCGCAGGCGCACCCAGCCTCCCGCTGTCTCTACTTCCGCCGCATTGAAGCCATGCAGCGGTGACGCCTTGTCGGCTACCGCCAGGGCCACCAGCTTGTCGCGCGCGGCCGTACAGGCGCGGTGTACGGCTGGACCCACGCTGGCCGCGGTCATGGAGCCGCCGGATACGGGCGCTTCCGGCATTTCCGTATCGCCCAATTCAAAGCGCACTTTCTCGAGCGGCAAGCCAAGCGAATCGGCAGCAACCTGCGTCATGATGGTGTAGGTGCCGGTGCCGATGTCCTGCGAACCGCAGCGTACCAGCGCGGTTCCGTCGGGCGCGATGCTGGCCCGGGCCTTGGCCGGCATGCGGTTGGCCGGATAGGTCGCTGTGGCCATGCCCCAGCCGACCAGCAGGCGGCCCGCTTTCATCGAGCGCGGCGCCGACGTGCGTTTGGCCCAGCCGAAGCGTTCCGCGGCCACCTTGTAGCATTCGCGCAGCTGCTTGGCCGAGAAGGGGATGTTCTTTTCGGGATCCTGTTCGGCGTAGTTCTGCAAGCGCAAGGCTACCGGGTCCATGTTCAGCGCATAGGCCATTTCGTCGATGGCGCATTCAAGGGCATAGCTGCCTGTCGCCTCCCCCGGCGCCCGCATATAGGTCGGCACGCCGACGTTCAACGTTGCCAGTTGCTGGGTAGTCTGCAAGGCGTCACTGGCGTACAGGATGCGGGTTGGAGAACTGCATGGCTCGGTGAAATCGTCCTGCACCGAGGTGTGGGAAATCGTGTCGTGCACCACCGCCAGCAGGCGGCCATCGGCTCCGGCGCCGACGCGGAAGCGCTGTTCGGTCATCGGCCGTGCGCCGACCGGCGCGAACATCTGGGGCCGTTCCAGCGCCAGTTTGACAGGGCGTCCCGCCATGCGCGCGGCCATGGCGGCCAGCACTACGTGCGACCACATATTGCCTTTGCAGCCAAAGCCGCCACCGACGTACGGCGACACGACCCTCACCTTTTCCTTCGGGATGCCGAGCGCGCGGGCGCAGTTCTTCTTTACTCCGGATACGTATTGGGTGGCGTCGTACAGCGTGAGGCGGTCGCCGTCCCAGGCAGCAATGGTGGCATGCGGCTCCATCGGGTTGTGGTTCTCGATAGGCGTGGTGTACTGCACGTCGACGCGCTGTGCAGCTTGCGACAGGCCGGCCTGCACATTGCCGCGCTGCGTCTGCATCGGCCGGTCCGGCTGCTCCTTCGGCTTGCGCAGCTGGCGCTTGGCCGCCTGGAAATCCAGCAAGGCCTGCTGCGGGGCGTAGCGCACCTTGATGGCGCGCGCCGCATCCTGCGCCTGTTCCAGCGTTTCCGCCACCACGACCGCAATCGGCTGGCCGTTGTATTTGATCTCGTCATCCTGCAACAGGTTCAGTTTTGGCGGTGGCGGCTTCTGCTCTTCGCCGCCCGGCTTTTCGCGCGGCAGCCGCGGGGCATTCTTGTGCGTCATGATTGCCAGCACACCGCGCATGCCGCTTGCGCGTGCCGTGTCGATGACGCTGATGCGGCCCTTGGCGATGGTGCTGAGCACCAGCACGCCGTGCGCCACGCGCGGCAAGGCATGCTCGGAGGAGAAGGTGGCGGCGCCGGTGACTTTCAGGCGGCCGTCGGTACGGGGGATGGCTTGTCCGATCTGTTTCATGCGCCCTCTCCTGCGATGCGCAGCGCACGCACGATGGCCCGTTGCGCGAGTTCGACCTTGAAGCGATTGCCGTCCAGCGGCTGGGCGCCTTCCAGCAGGCGCTGCGCGGCGGCACGGCATTGCGCGTCATCGAGCGGCCGGCCGTGCAGGATAGCTTCCGCCTCCGGGCGCCGCCACGGTTTGTGCGCAACGCCGCCCAATGCGATGCGGGCTTCGCGCACGACGCCGCCGTCCATGTCCAGCGCCGCCGCGACGGATACCAGGGCAAACGCATAGCTGGCGCGGTCGCGCAGCTTGAGATAGTGGCTGTGGCGTGCCATGCGCGATGGCGGCAGGTCAATGGCGACGATCAGCTCACCAGGCTGCAGTACCGTGTCCTGCTGCGGCGTGTCGCCCGGCAATCGATGGAAGTCGCGTAGCGCCACCTCACGGTCGCCCTGCCGTCCGCGCAACAGCACCACCGCGTCCAGCGCGGCCAGCGCCACGCTCATGTCGGAAGGATTGACTGCCACACAGGCCGGGCTGGCGCCGAGGATCGCATGCATGCGCTGGTAGCCCTGGCGGGCATCGCAACCGGAACCAGGCTGGCGCTTGTTGCAATGGCTGAAAGCCGTATCGGTGAAATAGGGACAGCGCGTGCGCTGCATCAGGTTGCCGCCCATGGTCGCCATATTGCGCAGTTGCGCCGAGGCGCCGGACAGCATGGCCTGCGCCAGCAAGGGATAGCGCTGGCGGACGACTGCATGGCGCGCCGCGTCGGCATTGCGCACGCCTGCGCCGATACGCAGGCCGCCGCCAGGCAGTTCGTCGATGCGGTCCAGTCCCGCGTGGGTGATGTCGACCAGCCGCAACGGATGCTCGACATCGCCTTTCATCAGATCCAGCAGGTTGGTCCCGCCAGCGATGAAGCGAGCACCATCCTGCTGCGCCAGGCGCAATGCCTCTGCCGCATCGCGGGCACGTTCGTAGTAAATGGATTGCATGGCGCGCTCCCTCAGCTGCGCCGCAGCGCCACCTCGCGGATGGCGGCGACGATATTGGGATAAGCGCCGCAGCGGCAGATATTGCCGCTCATGCGCTCGCGGATTTCGTCATCGGTGAAGCCCGCGCCGTCGGCGCGCACCTCGTCCAGCAGCGCCGTGGCCGAGCAGACCTGGCCCGGCGTGCAATAGCCGCACTGGAAGGCGTCATGTTCGAGGAAAGCCTGCTGCATCGGCGACAGCTTGTCGCCCTGCGCCAGGCCCTCGATGGTGGTGATCCGCTGGCCTTCATGCATGACGGCCAGCGTCAGGCAGGCGTTGATGCGGCGCCCGTCCACCAGCACCGTGCAGGCGCCGCACTGGCCGCGGTCGCAGCCCTTCTTGGTACCGGCCAGGCCGATATGCTCGCGCAGGGCGTCGAGCAACGTCACGCGCGGTTCCAGCGACAGGTTGTAGTCGCGGCCGTTGATATTCAGGCGGACCGGCTGGGGCGGTGCAGCCGGAACGGCCGGAGCGGCCGGCTGAGATGCGCTGGCGGCAACTGGCACCTGGGTGGCGCCGACAGCGGCCAGCGCAGATTGCAGGAAACTTCGGCGGTCGGGCATCGTTCGCTCCCCGGAAAAAAGCAGCGATATCGATGGTGCCGTGTAAGGCGGCGGGCTTCCGTTAGCCCGCGCACACAAAGGCTATCCGGCGAGCGGCGTTGCGGTCGAGGGCGGTGCTGCCGAGCGAGCGCCGTTCATCACCATGGCCAGCAGGGTGTAATAGCCATTGATGCCCATCAGGTCCGTCACGCCTTTTTCGCCAAATTGCAGCATGGCGGCGGCCCAGGTGGCATCGCTGACTTGCTTTGTCGTGTGCAGCTCGTGGCAGAAGTCGTAGACCGCCTGCTCGTCAGGCCGCATGCCCTGCGGTGCCTGCCTTGCCGCGATGGCATCGATGACAGGCTGCGGCACGCCTTCCTGGGCCGCGATGGGAGCATGGATCGCCCATTCCACCTGCTGGTCCCATTGCCGCGCAGTCACGAGAATGGCGAGTTCGGTCAGCCGGGTGCCGATCGCGCTGCGGTAGCGCAGGTATTCACCCAGCCGCTGGGTGCAGGCCATCAGTTCGGGGCTGTGCAGCAAAGGCACGAAGGGCCCGTACAGGGCGCCGCGCGGGCCATCGATGACCGCCTGGGCGGCGGCGCGCTGTTCGCCGGTCATCGCAGCGGCGGCAATTGGTCCTAGTCGTTCATTCATAACGACAAATGGTCGCACAGGACAGGAGAAAAATCAAAACGCCACGGCAGCGTGCGCGCTAATGTCCTTGGACTACCAACCCTGCGAGGAGCCGCCATGACTCACCTGATCCACCGTGACCTGCGCCGCACGCCACCCATCGCCGTCTGCGCTTTCGGCATGCAAGTGCGCGATAGCGAGGGCAAGACCTATCTCGATGCCAGTGGCGGTGCGGCCGTGTCCTCGCTGGGGCACAGCCATCCTGACGTTCTGGCGGCAATGCAATCGCAGCTCAAGGTGGCCGCTTACGCGCATACTTCCTTTTTCACCACCGAGGCAGCGGAAGAACTGGGCGAACGGCTGGCACAGGATGCACCGGGTGACCTGAATCATGCCTATCTGGTATCCGGCGGATCGGAAGCTATCGAAGCGGCGCTGAAGCTGGCGCGCCAGTATTTCGTGGAGCATGGCGAAACGGAACGCCGCGTCTTCATCGCGCGGCGCCAGAGCTACCACGGCAACACGCTTGGGGCGCTGGCACTGGGCGGCAACGAGTACCGCCGGCGCCATTTCGAACCGATGCTGATGGATGTGGCGCGCGTGTCGCCCTGCTTCGAATACCGCGAGCGCCGCGCCGGGCAGGATGTGCATGAGTACACGGCCAACTTGCTGCAAGAACTGGAGGCCAAAATCCTGGACCTGGGGCCGCAGCATGTGATCGGCTTCTGTGCCGAGACGGTGGTGGGCGCGACCAGCGGTGCGGTGCCGCCAACGCCGGGCTACTTCAAGGGCGTGCGGACGCTATGCGACAAGTACGGGATCCTGATGATTGCCGATGAAGTAATGTGCGGCATGGGGCGCACCGGCACCCTGTACGCCGTCGAGCAGGAAGGCGTGGTGCCGGACATCGTTGCGCTGGGCAAGGGCCTTGGGGCGGGCTACCAGCCGATTGGTGCGGTAGTGGCGCGCGACCACATCGTGCAAAGGCTGCGTTCAGGCAGCGGGGTATTCCAGCATGGGCATACCTATGTGGGGCATCCGGTGGCAGCCGCGGCGGCGCTGGCGGTGCAGAAGGTGATCCGGCGCGATTCCTTGCTGGGCGCGGTGACCGTGCGCGGCGCGTCGTTCAGGCGCATGCTGCGCGATGCGTTCGGGATGCATCCGAACGTGGGGGACATACGGGGGCGCGGCATGCTGCTGGCGTTGGAGCTGGTGCAGGACCGGGAAGGCAAGCGGCCGTTCGATCCGGATTTGCGGCTGCATGCGGCGGTGAAGGATGCCTGCATGGAGTGCGGGTTGATGGT
>Ga0209256_1002764_pt1 | contig 13535 bp, 10 predicted proteins | sample AraplaCol_mCL_r2_2_FD_184270 | JGI IMG/M metagenome (GOLD analysis project Ga0209256, IMG submission 184270) | Arabidopsis root microbial communities from North Carolina, USA - plate scrape MF_Col_mCL_r2 (SPAdes) (version 3) | ecosystem: Host-associated > Plants > Roots > Endosphere | place...
CCCGGCAGTCAGCGCGCCTCAGCGTGTCAGTCCGTCTTCCTCATCGCGCGCAGTAATCGCGTAGTCTCCGCGATGAGGAACAGCTCATCGTCCGGGTGACCGCACGGACATGATCACAAGCCAGGCGCGTCTCTTCACCTACGCTGCGCGAATACCGATCGGGATGCGCCGGCGGCCTTCGCCAACGTAGCGACCGACCAGTCCCGGGACGGATCCTGGTGTAAGGGGCTTCTAGGTATGGAGCAACCCTTGATTCGCATAAGGTATATTATGGAATATCTTTATGTACAATCAGATCAGTTATTTAGGCGAAATTCCTGCCATCGCACCTTCGCCCCGGTCCGATTTTCGATCTGGGCTCCGCCTGTCACCTCAGCTCTTGACGGCTACTGTGCATGGGGTTGTTTTTCAGATTTCGAATCCGGCCGATGTCTCCGAAAGCCGATATTGCCGTGACGTTGTCCGGCTGCAATAAGCGAGGCTTCCGCGAGATCGCAGATGACCTTCTGACCTTCCGTCCGTATAGGTTTGCGTCTCAGAACAACAACAAACCTTCCGAGGAAGCAGACCCATGGTCTTTTCGACGCGCTTTTCCCGACGCACGCTTCTCAAGGCCTCCGCCGCGACTGCGGTCCTGGGCGGCCTCAGTGCGCCCCATGTGGCCCGCGCCCAGAGCGCCGAGTTCACCTACAAATACGCCAATAACCTGCCGGACACCCATCCGCTGAACGTCCGCGCCAAGGAGATGGCCGCGGCGATCAAGACCGAGACGAACGGCAAGTTCGACCTCCAGATCTTCCCGAACAACCAGCTCGGGTCCGACACCGACATGCTGAGCCAGATTCGCTCCGGCGGCGTCGAGTTCTTCACGCTGTCGGGCCTGATCCTGTCGACCCTGGTGCCGGCGGCGTCCATCAACGGCATCGGCTTCGCGTTCCCGGACTACGACACGGTCTGGAAGGCGATGGACGGCGATCTCGGCGCCCATGTCCGCGGCGAGATCAAGAAGGCCGGCCTCGAGGTCATGGACAAGATCTGGGACAACGGCTTCCGCCAGACCACGTCTTCGAGCAAGCCGATCACCGGTCCCGACGACCTCAAGGGCTTCAAGATCCGCGTGCCGGTGTCGCCGCTGTGGACCTCGATGTTCAAGGCGTTCGACGCGGCACCCGCCTCGATCAATTTCAGCGAGGTCTATTCGGCGCTGCAGACCAAGATCGTCGAAGGCCAGGAGAACCCGCTGGCGATCATCTCGACCGCAAAACTCTACGAGGTGCAGAAGTACTGCTCGCTGACCAACCACATGTGGGACGGCTTCTGGTTCCTGGCCAACCGCCGCGCCTGGGAAAAGCTGCCGCAGGACGTCCGCACGGTCGTTGCCAAGCACATCAACGCCGCCGCGATCAACGAGCGCGCCGATACCGCCAAGCTCAATGCCAATTTGCAGCAGGAGCTCGCGACCAAGGGCCTGACCTTCAATCAGCCGGCGGTGGCGCCGTTCCGCGACAAGCTGCGCACCGCCGGCTTCTATGCAGAGTGGAAGGGCAAGTATGGCGACCAGGCCTGGGACCTCCTGGAAAAGGCCGTCGGCAAGCTGTCGTAACGCGTCGGGGCCATCATGGCTCATGTCGAGATCGAGGTGATCGAAGTGGCGGGCGAGGTGGCTGTTCAGTCCCCTCGCCGATCTTCGTTGCTGACTTCGCTCGAGCGCGTGCTCGGTCTCGTCGTCGAGATCCCGGCGGCGATCCTGGTCGTCGCCGAGATCGTGATCCTGTTTGCCGGCGTGGTCGCGCGCTACGGCCTGCACCGGCCGCTGATCTGGTCGGACGAGCTTGCCTCGATCCTGTTCCTGTGGCTGGCCATGCTGGGCGCGGCGGTTGCGTTCCGCCGCTTCGAGCACATGCGCATGACTGCGGTGGTCGCCAGCGCCGGTCCGGCGATGCGAGCCTATCTCGATCTGGTCGCGACCTCCGCGGCGCTGGCCTTCCTGGTCCTGATCGTCTGGCCGTCCTGCGACTACGCCTATGAGGAAAGCTACATCACGACGCCGGCGCTGCAGATCTCCAACATGTGGCGCGCCGCCGCGCTGCCGGCCGGCATCGGCCTGATGGCGGCCTTTGCCTTGCTGCGGCTGCTGCGCGCGCCGGATTACCGGATGGTCGCGGCCGCGGTGCTGTCGGTTGCCGTCCTGGTCGGCCTGTTCTGGCTGGCAGAGCCGTTGCTGCGGCCGCTCGGCAATCTCAACCTCGTCATCTTCTTCGTCGGTGTCGCCGGCTTCTGCGTCTTCGCCGGCGTTCCCATTGCGTTCGGCTTTGGCCTTGCGATCTTCGGCTATCTTGCACTGACCACGCGCACGCCCGTGATGGTGCTGGTGGGCCGGATGGACGAGGGCATGAGCCACCTCATCCTGCTTTCGGTGCCGCTGTTCGTGTTTTTGGGGCTCTTGATTGAAATGACCGGCATGGCGCGCGCCATGGTGGCGTTCCTGGCGAGCCTGCTCGGTCATGTCCGCGGCGGACTGCACTACGTGCTGGTCGGCGCGATGTACCTGGTCTCCGGCATATCAGGCGCCAAGGCCGCCGACATGGCGGCTGTCGCGCCGGTGCTGTTTCCGGAGATGAAGCAGCGCGGCGCCAAGCCCGGCGATCTCGTCGCGCTGCTGGCGGCGACCGGCGCGCAGACCGAGACCATTCCGCCGAGCCTCGTGCTGATCACGATCGGCTCGGTGACGGGCGTGTCGATCGCCGCCCTCTTTACCGGCGGCCTGCTGCCCGGCGTCGTGCTCGCGATCACGCTCTGCATGCTGGTGTGGTGGCGCTACCGCCACGAGGACATGAGCCACGTCCGCCGCGCCAGGGGCGGTGAGATCGGCAAGACCTTCATCGTCGCCCTGCCCGCGCTCGCACTGCCCTTCGTGATCCGCTACGCCGTGGTCGAGGGCATCGCCACCGCGACCGAGGTCTCCACCATCGGCATCGTTTATGGCGCCCTGGTCGGCCTCCTCGTCTATCGCCGCTTCGACTGGCGGCGGCTGTTTCCGATGCTGGTCGAGACCGCAGCGCTGTCGGGCGCGATCCTCCTGATCATCGGCACGGCGACCGGCATGGCCTGGGGCCTGACCCAATCCGGCTTCTCGCGCTCGCTGGCGGCAGCCATGACCGGATTGCCCGGGGGAGCTGCGACCTTCATCGCGGTGTCGATCCTGGCCTTCACGATTCTTGGCAGCGTGCTGGAAGGCATCCCGGCGATCGTGCTGTTCGGGCCGCTGCTGTTTCCGATCGCCCGGGCTGTCGGCGTGCACGAGGTGCACTACGCCATGGTCATCATTCTCGCCATGGGTATCGGATTATTCGCCCCGCCCTTCGGCGTCGGCTATTATGCCGCCTGCGCCATCGGACGCGTCGATCCCGCAGAGGGTATCCGGCCGATCTGGGGCTATCTGCTGGCGCTGCTGGTGGGATTGATCATCGTCGCGGTCTTCCCGTGGATCTCGATCGGATTCCTTTGAGGCGCTTGACGGAGGGTATCGATGAGCGAACGGCAGAACCAATACAATATCGGCCTCGACAAGACGCCCGCCAACTACGTGCCGCTGAGCCCCTTAAGCTTCCTCGCGCGCAGCGCCGCCGTCTATCCCGATCATGTCGGCACGGTCTATGAGGGACGCAGCTTCACGTGGGCGGAGACCCATGAGCGCTGCAAGCGCTTTGCGTCCTGGCTCGCGCGCAAGGGCATCGGCGTCGGCGACACCGTCGCTGCAATGCTGCCGAACATCCCGGCGATGAACGAGGCGCATTTCGCCGTGCCCATGACCGGCGCCGTGCTCAACGCGCTGAACATCCGTCTCGATGCGCCCTCTATCGCGTTTCAGCTCGACCACGGCGGCGCGAAGATCATCCTGGTCGATCCCGAGTTTTCGAGCGTGATCACCGATGCGCTGGCGCAGATGACGGGCGCGAAGCCTTTGGTGGTCGATGTCGACGATGCATCGTTCAAGGGCGGCAGCCGCATCGGCGAGATCGAATATGAGGCGGCGGTTGCGCAAGGCGATCCGGATTTCGCGGCGATCCCGCCGAGCGACGAATGGGATGCGATCGCGCTGAGCTACACTTCGGGCACGACCGGAAATCCCAAGGGCGTCGTCACTCATCATCGCGGCGCGTATCTGAACGCGGTCAGCAACATCCTCGCAGGCCAGCTCGGCCAGCATCCGGTCTATCTCTGGACGCTGCCGATGTTCCACTGCAACGGCTGGTGCTTCCCGTGGACCATCGCTGCGGCAGCCGGCATCAATGTCTGCCTGCGCAAGGTCGAGCCGACGAAGATATTCGAGCTGATCAAGCAACACGGCGTCACCCACATGTGCGGCGCGCCGATCGTGTACAACGTGCTGATCAACGCTCCCGATGCGCCCAAAGGCAACGCCGCGCGCCGCGTCGTCGGCCTGATCGCCGGCGCCGCGCCGCCCGTCGCCGTGCTCGAAGGCGCCGAGAGCATCGGCATCAAGCTGACCCACGTGTACGGCCTGACCGAGGTCTACGGCCCCGCCTCCGTCTGCGCCGAGCAGCCCGGCTGGGACGAGCTTCCGCCGGCCGAACGCGCGCGCATGAAGCGCCGGCAGGGCGTGCCCTACCCGCTCCAGGAGGGTGTCACCGTCATCGATCCGCAGACCATGCGGCAGGTGCCGCGCGACGGCGAGACCATCGGCGAGGTCATGTTCCGCGGCAACATCGTGATGAAGGGCTATCTGAAGAACGAGAAGGCCACCAGAGAAGCGTTCGAAGGCGGTTGGTTTCACACCGGCGATCTCGGCGTGCTCGACGAGCACGGCTACGTCATCATCAAGGACCGCTCCAAGGACATCATCATCTCCGGCGGCGAGAACATCTCGTCCGTCGAGGTCGAGGACATCCTCTACAAGCACCCGGCCGTGCTGTTCGCCGCCGTGGTGGCCAAGCCCGATCCGAAATGGGGTGAAGTGCCCTGCGCCTTCGTCGAGCTGAAGGACGGCGCCAGCGCCAGCGAAGCCGACATCATCGCGTTCTGCCGCAGCCACATGTCCGGCTTCAAGACGCCGAAGGCCGTCGTGTTCGGGCCCATCCCGAAAACGTCCACTGGCAAGATTCAAAAATTCCTGCTGCGCAACGAGGTCGGATCAGCGAAAGCGATCACGGCCTGAGCAACGTCCGGGAGTCTTCCGCCCGCACGTGGCGGGCGGAAGACATTAGTCCTCACATCTTCTTGTAGGCGTCGACCACGGCCTGGCCGTCGGCCCCTGCCTTCTTGAGCCAATCGGTCGTGAGCTGTTCGCCGATCTTCTGGAAGCCGGCCTTGAGCGCCGGGCTCGGCGGCTCCACGGTCATGCCTTTGGCCTTGAGCTGGTCGATGTACCAGGTGCTCTTGTCCTGCCAGGCCTTCCAGCCGCGGGTCTCCGCCGTCGCCGCCGCCTTGAGGATGGCCTCCTGGGTCGGCTTGTCGAGCGCCTCGAACGCGGCCTTGTTGACGAAGGTGTAGTCCTTCGGGATCCAGGCCTGCACGTCGTAGAAGTACTTGAGCGACTCCCAGGCCTTGGCGTCATAGCCCGTGCCGCCCGACGACATGAAGGAGTTCACGACGCCCGTCGCGAGCGCCTGCGGCAGCTCGGCCGCCTGGATCGTGACCGATTGCGCGCCGACCAGCTCGCCGATGCGTGCGGTCCCGACGTTATAGGCCCGCCATTTCAGGCCCTTCATGTCTTCGATGGAGGCGAGCGGCTTGTTGACATAGACGCCCTGCGGCGCCCACGGCACGACAAACAGCAGCTTGAGACCCTGCGCGTCGAGCTTCTTGGCGATCGCGGGCTTGGAGGCCTGATACAGCTTCATGGCGTCCGGGAAGCTGGTCGCCAGGAACGGCACGACGTCGATGCCGAACAGCGGATCCTCGTTCTCGTGGATCGAGAGCAGCACCTCACCCATCTGCGCCTGCCCGGTCATCACGGCGCGCTTGATGTCCGGTGCCTTGAACAGCGAGGCGCCGGGATGAACCGTGATCTGGAGCTTGCCGGACGTCGCTGCATCGACGTCCTTGGCGAAGGCGACCAGGTTTTCGGAGTGCGGATTATCCGCGGGATACGCGGCCGGCAGATTCCATTTGGTTTGGGCCAAAGCGGGCGTTGCGGCCAGCATGGCGCCGGCAATCAGACCTGCGCGAACTAAACGAGACTTCATCGGACTTCTCCTCACGGTCGAATTGAAAGCGTGGCGTGATCAATCTGGAAAGGCAAGCTTCGGCAGGAACATCACGATCTGCGGATACTCCGTGATGATGAACACGGAGGCGAGCAGCAGGACGAAGAAGGGAAACGCTGCCCGGGCAACCGTGAAGGTATCCCGTCCGCTCATGTTCTGCAGCACGAACAGATTGAATCCGACCGGCGGGGTGATCTGCGCCATCTCGACATGGATGATGAGATAGACGCCGAACCAGACCAGATCGAGCCCGGCCTGCTTGACCATCGGTAGCACGATGACGGCGGTCAGGACGATCATCGAGATGCCGTCGATCAGGCAGCCCAGAATGATGTACATGATGCTCAGATACAGCGCGAGCATGCCGGGCGTGAGCTGCTGACCCTGGACCCAGGTTGCGAGCGCCGCCGGAATGCCGGTATAGGCCATCGCAGCCGTGGTGTAGGCCGCGCCCGCCAGGATCAGCATGATCATGCAGGTCAGGCGCGTTGCGCTCATGATGCTCTCGAGGAAGTTCTTCCGCGTCAGCGTGCCGCTCCACCACGCCAGCAGCAATGCGCCCGAGACGCCCCAAGCGGCGCATTCCGTGGCGGTCGCAAAACCCAGCACGAGCGAGAGGAAGACCGCAAGGATCAACAGCAGACAGGGCGCGAGCTTCGCCGACTCCTGCAGCTTCTGTCGGAATGGCATCGGCGGGTCGCGCGGCGGCACCTTCTTCGGATTGAGCAGCGACCAGATGATGATGTAGCCCGAATAGAGCACCATCACGAGCACGCCCGGCAGGAATCCGCCGAGGAACACCTGCAGCACGGAGACATTCGCGGTGACGGCATAGACCACCATCGGGATCGAGGGCGGAATCAGGAGGCCAAGCGTGCCCGCGCCCGCGAGCGATCCGAGGCTCAGGCCCTTGTCGTAGCCACGCTTGTCGAGCTCCGGCAGTGCGATCTTGCCGATCGTCGCGCAGGTGGCGGCCGACGAGCCCGAGACCGCCGCGAAGATGCCACAGCCGATCACGTTGACATGGGTCAGGCGCCCGGGAAGCCACTGAACCCACGGCGACAGCCCCCGAAACATTTCCTCCGACAATTTGGTGCGGAAGAGGATCTCGCCCATCCAGATGAACAGCGGCAACGCGGCCAGCGTCCACGACGAGCTGGCGCTCCAGGTGGTGGTGGCGAGCACGGCGCCGAGCGGCAGGCTGGTGGTCAGAGCCATCGCCACGAAGCCGACGAGCCCGAGCGAGACCGCGATCCAGACGCCGCTCCCCAGCAGCAGGATCATGACGCCGAGCAGGATGAACGACAGCTCGATCATGCCGAGATTGGCCATGGTCAACCTCCGCCGCCCTGAGAGATGCGCTCGATGAACTCGTCCGGCGTCTCATCCGGCGAGCCCTTCTCGTAGCTCGGGCGGTTGCCGCTGACGACGCTGATCATTTCGTCCACGAGCGCGATCGACAGGATCGCAAGGCCGCCGGCGAAACCGAGCTGCGGAATCCAGAGCGGCAGCGCGACGACGCCCTGCGCCACATCATTGAAGCGCCAGGAATCGTAGGTCATATGCACGGCATAGCGCGTGAAATAGAGGACGAAAGCAGTGGCAATACCGAGCGCCACGATCTCCGCGATCTGCTTGGTCCGCCCGCGCAGCTGTTCCAGCAGCAGGCCGACACGGATCATCTCGCCGCGCTTGAAGGTGTGCGCGAGGCCGAGGAAAGCCATCGCGGCCATGCACCAGGACGCGAAATCATCGCCAGCGGGAATGTTGATCGCAAATTGGCGCCCGACCGACATGGTCATCATGATTGCAAAGATCGCAACCAGGAAGACGCCAGCGGCGTAGCCCGCCACGAGATAGAGGAGATCCAGAGCGCGGCGCACCAATCCCCCAGTCGTTACGTCGTCCCCTGTCACGCGGTCCCCATCCTCAACGCGAGGCGATCGGGCGATCCAATAACGCTCGCCACCGATCCTGCCTCAATATCGCCCTTGCCCAACGCCCTGTCTTTCAGACGTTAGATCAACATGATGCAGCCGATGCAAGCAAGGACTATGCCTGCCTGCGGCGGAATTTCTACCGCAGGTTTAGCGCGTCTCCAGCCGCAGCCCGTCAAAAGCGGGCACGACGCCGGCGGGGAGCGATTGCCGGATCACCTCATAGTCGACGTCGGCGGTCATGTTGGTGATGACGGCGCGCTTCGGTTTGAAGCGCTCGATCCAGGACAGCGCGTCGTTGATGCTGAAATGGCTGACATGGCTGGTGTAGCGCAGGCCGTCGACGATCCAGAGGTCGAGGTTTTCCAGCGCGCCCCAGCTCTCGCGCGGAATGTCGTTGAGGTCAGGCGTATAGGCGGCGTCCCCGATACGGTAGCCGAGCGCAGGAATGGCGCCGTGCTGCACCAGGAAAGCAGTCAACGTCACCGCACCGCCCTTCCCCAGGATGGTCTGGCTTTCGCCCGCTTCGATCGAATGCCGCGTCAGGATCGGCGGATAGTCGCTGCCCTCCGGCGAGATGAAGCAGTAGGAGAACCGCGACAGGATGTCCTTGGCGGTCGACTGGTTCAAATAGGTCGGGATACGGCGGCGCATCTTCATCACGACCGAACGCAGATCGTCCATGCCGTGGGTCTGATCGGCGTGCTCGTGCGTCAGGAACACAGCGTCGATGTGATCGACGTTGGTCGAGAGCAATTGCTCGCGCAGATCCGGCGAGGTGTCGATCACGATGCGCGTGGTGCCGTGCTCTGAGATCCGCTCGACCAGCAGGGAGCAGCGGCGACGACGGTTCTTGGGATTGCTGGGATCGCAGGCGCCCCAGCCGAGTGCCGGACGCGGCACGCCGGCGGAGGAGCCGCAGCCCAGGATCGTCAGCGTCAGCGTCATGCGGCGTCCAGTTTCAAGCCTTCACCTTCGAGAACAGGCGGAAGAAGTTTTCGGTGGTCTGGCGCGAGATCTCGTCGAACGATACGCCGCGCGTTTCGGCCAGCACCTTTGCGACCTCGACCACATAGGCCGGTTCGTTGCGTTTGCCCCGGAACTTGCCCGGCGCAAGATAGGGCGAATCCGTTTCGACCAGGATCCGATCGGACGGCAGCTCGGCCGCCAGCGCCCGCAAGGCCTCCGACTTCTTGAACGTCAGGATGCCCGTGAAACCGATATAGAGCCCGAGCGACACCGCCTTCAGCGCCAGCTCGCGTCCGCCCGTATAGCAATGCAGCACAGCACGAAACGATCCCTTGGCCGCCTCCTCCTCCAGGATGCGGGCGCAGTCCTCGTCGGCTTCGCGGGTGTGGATCACCAGCGGCAGGCCCGTCGCGCGGGCGGCGGCGATGTGGGCACGAAAGCCCCTCGCCTGCGCCTCCGGCGAGCCGTTGTCGTAGAAATAGTCGAGCCCGGCCTCGCCGAGCGCGACGACTTTGGGATGCTGCGTGAGTGCGACCAACTCGTCCGGCGGGATGCCGTCCTCCTCATCCGCGTGGTGCGGATGAGTGCCGACCGAGCAATAGACGTCGTCATAGCGTTCGGCGATCGCGAGCAAGCCCTGTAGTCGCCGCACCCGCGTCGAGATCGTCACCATGCGGCCGATGCCCGCGGCTCGCGCGCGCGACACGATCCCGTCGAGATCTTCCGCAAAGTCCGGAAAATCCAGATGGCAATGGCTATCGACCAGCATCGCGCGAACGTCCTAGGCTGCCGGCTCGATGTAGCGCGGGAATGCCGGCGTCGGCGCCGGCAAGGTCGAGCCCGGCGCGATCCGCCTCGCGCCGCCGAGCGTGGCGAAGGTACGCTCGGTCGCGGGAATGCCGAGGCTGTCGAGCAGCAAGCCCGAGGCGGTCGGCATCGCGGGCTGCGCCAGGATCGCGATCTGGCGCACGACTTCGGCGGTGACGTAGAGCACCGTCTTCTGCCTGGCCGGATCGGTCTTGGCGAGCGCCCACGGCGCCTCACCCGCGAAATAGCGGTTGGCCTCAGCAACGACGGCCCAGACGGCGTTGAGCCAGTGATGGATCTGCTGCGTCGCCATGGCCGCGCGTGACGCGGCGACCATGCCGTCGGCCATCGCCAAAATCGCATTATCGTTGTCGCTGAACTCGCCGGGCTCGGGCAGCACGCCGCCGAGCTGTTTTGCGATCATCGACAGCGAACGCTGCGCAAGGTTGCCGAGATCGTTGGCGAGGTCAGCGTTGATGCGCGCCACGATGGCCTCGTGGTTGTAATTGCCGTCCTGTCCGAACGGCACCTCGCGCAAGAAGAAATAGCGCACCTGGTCGACGCCGTACTGGTCGGCGAGGTTGAAGGGATCGACGACGTTGCCGACCGACTTCGACATCTTCTCGCCCCGGCTGAACAGGAAGCCGTGGGCATAGATCCGCTTCGGCAGCGGAATCCCGGCCGACAGCAGGAACGCCGGCCAGTACACTGCGTGGAAACGGATGATGTCCTTTCCGATGATGTGCACATCGGCCGGCCAGTAGCGCCAGTTCTTGTCGCTCTCGTCAGGGAAGCCGACGCCGGTGATGTAGTTGGTCAGCGCGTCGACCCAGACATACATCACGTGCTCTTCGTCGCCGGGCACCTTCACGCCCCAGTCGAACGTCGTGCGCGAGATCGAGAGATCGCGCAGGCCGCCTTTGACGAAGCTCACCACCTCGTTCTTGCGCGAGTCCGGCCCGATGAAATCAGGGTGATCCGCGTAGAGCTTCAGCAGCTTGTCCTGGTACTGCGAGAGGCGGAAGAAATAGCTCTTCTCCTCGACCCAATCGACCGGCGTGCCCTGCGGTCCGAGCCGTACGCCGTCGTCGTTCAGGCGCGTCTCGTCCTCGGCGTAATAGGCTTCATCGCGCACCGAGTACCAGCCGGCATAGGTGTCGGCATAGATGTCGCCGTTCGCCTCCATGCGGCGCCAGATCTCCTGGCTGGATCGGTGATGCTGCTCCTCGGTGGTGCGGATGAAGCGGTCGAACGACACGTTCAGGCGCTCGTCCATCTCCTTGAAGCGGCCGGCATTGCGGGTCGCCAGCGCTGCTGCGGTCATGCCCTCACCGGCCGCCGTCTGCACCATTTTCTGGCCGTGCTCGTCGGTGCCGGTCAGGAAGAACACATCCTTGCCGTCGAGCCGCGCAAAACGCGCCAGCACGTCGGTCGCGATCGCCTCATAGGCGTGGCCGATATGCGGGCTGCCGTTGGGATAGGCGATCGCGGTCGTGATGTAGAAGACGTTGTCGCGCGCGGGGGCGGCAACCGGCGTCGCGGCTCGCGGAGCTGCGGCGGACTTTGGAGCAGGCGGGGCCTTCGGTTGAGAGACCTTGGGTTTAGAGACCTTGGGCTTTGCAGCCTGCGGCGGAGCGACGACGGGAGCCGGCGCGGCGACGACGGCCGGCGCTGCGGCCTTCTTGGCTGCTTTCTTCGCAGGGGCCTTGGCGGGCTTTTTGGCGGCCGCTTTCTTCGAAGCCTTCTTGGCGATGACTTGCTTCTTCGCAGCCTTCTTTGCCGGCTTCGCTGCGCCCTTTTTTCCACTCCTCGTCGTAGTGGCCTTCTTGGTCGTCTTGACCTTCTTGGCAGCTTTGCGCGTCAGCGCCTTCACAGCCTTCTTCGTGGCTTTCTTGGCAGTCTTCTTGGCTGCTTTCTTCGCAGCCTTCTTGCCCTTGGCGGTTTTCTTAGCTCGCGTTGCCACGACGAATTCCTTTACGGCTTCTCGAATTTTTTGAATCGAATCTGCGCCTAGCGCGTTGCGTCCGCCAGCCAGCCGAACACCGAGAAAACCAAGGGCTTGCGCTCCAGATTGTAGGTTTCGGTGTCGCGCGCGGCGCGGACGATCTTTTCCCATACCTCAGCTAGACGCGCAAGGCGCGGCAGGTTCTGGTTGGCATTGGCCTCGTCCGCATGCAGGCGTTCGGCGATCCAGCGATCGATGCCGTCGATGAAGGCGGCGAGCGCGACGCGGTCGCTGGTGCCGAGCGAATCGCCGAGCGTGTGCAATTCGCGCGGATCGACCTGCGGCAGGCGCGCGAGCAGCGCCGCCGTACGCTGCTGGAGTTTCAGCGCATCGCCACCCAGCAGCGTCAGGGCCCGTGCGACGCTGCCCTCGGAGGCCTCCGCCGCCTCGCGCAGCGCGGGGTCGTTCGGATCGAGCTCGGCGGCCGAAGCGGCGGCGCTGATCACGTCGTCCGTCGCGAGCGGCCGCAGGCGCAGCTTGCGGCAACGCGACTGGATGGTGGCGAGCACGCGCGCGGGCGCGTGGCTGACCAGCAGGAACAGCGACCGCTGCGGCGGCTCCTCGAGAATCTTCAGAAGCGCATTGGCCGCGTTTGGATTGAGCTCGTCGACGGTGTCGACGATGCAGACACGCCAGCCTTCGGCCGCCGCGGTCGAGCCGAAGAAGCCGATCGTCTCGCGCGTTTCGTCCACGGTGATCACGGTGCGCATCACGCCGCGGTCATTGGCGGTGCGCTCCAGCGTCAGCAAGCCGCCATGCGAGCCGGCCGCCACCTGCCGCGCCACGGCCTCATCAGGATCGATCGCAAGGTCTTCGGCGCGCTGCACGGCTTCCGCCAGTGGCTGGCCGTGGGCGAGCACGAAGCGCGCCATCCTGTAGGCCAAGGTTGCCTTGCCGATCCCTTGCGGTCCGCCGATCAACCAGGCGTGCGGGATTCGCCCGCTGCGATAGGCCGCCAGCAGCGCCGCCTCGGCGTCGCGATGGCCGAACAGCCTCGATGTCTCGCGCGGGTGCGGAATGGCGCTGTCGCGCTCGGTCTGACGCGGGCTCATGCGGAAACCACCGAGGCCGGCGTCGGAAGCAGATGCTCGCGCAACGCCGTCCAGACGCGGGCCGCAACCGTGTCCGGATCGGAGTTCGCGTCGATCAGCACGCAGCGCGCGGGATCGTCCGCAGCGATCTTGCGATAGGCCTCGCGCAGGCCCTGGTGGAAGCTCAGCTGCTCGCTCTCGAACCGGTCAGGCGTGCCGCTGCCGCGGCGCGCGGCGGCGCGCTGCAGGCCGATCTCGACTGGCAGATCGAGAATGATGGTGAGATCAGGCTTGAGATCACCGATCGTGACCCGCTGCATCGCGTTGATCAGCCCGGCCGGCACGCGGCCGAGGCTGCCCTGATACGCGCGCGTGGAATCGGCGAAACGGTCACACAGCACCCACGTGCCCTGGTTCAGTGCAGGCAGGATCACGGTGCGGACATGGTCATCGCGCGCGGCGGCAAACAGCAGCGTTTCCGCCTCAGGGCCGAGCAGCCTGCCCATGCCCGACAGTACCAGATGACGCATGATCTCGGCGCCCGGCGAGCCGCCCG
>Ga0209256_1002765_pt1 | contig 13526 bp, 15 predicted proteins | sample AraplaCol_mCL_r2_2_FD_184270 | JGI IMG/M metagenome (GOLD analysis project Ga0209256, IMG submission 184270) | Arabidopsis root microbial communities from North Carolina, USA - plate scrape MF_Col_mCL_r2 (SPAdes) (version 3) | ecosystem: Host-associated > Plants > Roots > Endosphere | place...
TGCCGATCCTGGCGCTCTACATCGTCGCCGCCGAGGAACAGGGCGTCAGCCCCGACAAGCTGTCCGGGACCATCCAGAACGACATCCTCAAGGAGTTCATGGTCCGGAATACGTACATCTACCCGCCCGGTCCTTCGATGCGGATCATCTCGGACATCTTCGCCTACACCTCGGCGAACATGCCCAAGTTCAACTCGATCTCGATTAGCGGCTACCACATGCAGGAGGCCGGCGCCTCGGCCGACCTGGAGCTGGCCTACACCTTGGCCGACGGCGTCGAATACGCCCGGGCCGGCGTGGCGGCGGGCATGTCGATCGACGCCTTCGCCCCGCGCCTGTCGTTCTTCTGGGCGATCGGCATGAACTACTTCATGGAAGTGGCGAAGATGCGCGCCGCCCGCTTGCTGTGGGCCCGCCTGATGAAGCGCGAGTTCGATCCCAAGGACGACCGCAGCCTCTCCCTGCGCACCCACAGCCAGACCTCCGGCTGGTCGCTGGCGGCCCAGGACGTGTTCAACAACGTGGCCCGCACCTGCGTCGAGGCCATGGCCGCCGTGAACGGCCAGACCCAGAGCCTGCACACCAACAGCCTGGACGAGGCCCTGGCCCTGCCGACCGACTTTTCGGCCCGGATCAGCCGTAACACCCAGCTGTTCCTGCAGATGGAGAGCGGCACCACCCGCGTCGCCGACCCGTGGGGCGGCAGCTACTACGTCGAGAAGCTGACCCACGACCTGGCGGTGAAGGCCCTGGCCCATATCGAGGAGGTCGAGGCCCTGGGCGGCATGGCCAAGGCCATCGAGCAGGGCCTGCCCAAGCTGCGCATCGAGGAGTCGGCCGCCAAGACCCAGGCCCGCATCGACAGCGGCAAGCAGAGCGTGGTCGGCGTCAACCGCTACAAGCCCGAGATCGCCGACGACATCCCGGTGCTGAAGGTCGACAACACCTCGGTGCGTAACCAGCAACTTGAGAAACTGGCCCGCCTCAAGGCCGAACGCGATCCGGCCCGGACGGCGGCGGCGCTGAAGGCGCTGGAGGACGGCGCCCGGGGGACCGGCAACCTGCTGGCCCTGGCCGTCGACGCAGCCCGCGCCCACGCCACGGTCGGCGAGATCAGCCTGGCCATGGAGAACGTCTTCGGCCGCCACCGCGCCACGATCCAGTCGATCCAGGGGGTCTACATGAAGGAAGCCGGCGCCGATTCCGCCGTCGCCCGGGCCAAGGCCATGGTCGAGGCCTTCGAACAGGCCGACGGCCGCCGCCCGCGCATCCTGGTCGCCAAGATGGGGCAAGACGGCCACGACCGCGGCCAGAAGGTGATCGCCACCGCCTTCGCCGACCTCGGTTTCGACGTCGACATCGGCCCGCTGTTCCAGACCCCGGCCGAGGCCGCCAAGCAGGCGGTCGAGAACGACGTCCACATCGTCGGCGCCAGCTCGCTGGCGGCGGGCCACCTGACCCTTGCGCCGGAGCTCAAGGCCGAACTGGCCAGGCAAGGCCGCGGCGACATCATGATGGTGGTCGGCGGCGTGATCCCGCCCCAGGACTTCCAGGCCCTGCGCGACGCCGGCGCCGCGGCGATCTTCCCGCCCGGCACGGTGATCGCCGAGGCGGTGATCGAGCTGCTGGACAAGCTGAACAAGCAGCTGGGCTATACGCAGGGCGAAGCGGCGTAGGATCGGGGACATGCCCTTGGGCGTGTCCCCATCGGCGCACCGAGCCAAGACTTGGGGACACGCGCGAGCGCATGTCCCCGCCCGGGAAACCCGGCCGGTTGGGAGGCGGCGGAGCGTCCGGGCCATGCCCGGTGTAGAGTTTTGTGGAGTACCGTTTCGACAGGGTCAGAACGCTCCGCGCGGACCGTTTTCCAGAAGCCTTCGGATCGCGGATTTTTAACCCGCTCCGATGGAGGCCCCCGACGGGCGGGGAGTGGCTAGCTCCCCGGACCGCACGGGCGATTTCAGCCCGTGCCTGCCGCGTCCGCCGATCCTCCGCCGCCAGGGCTTCGTCCCGATGTTGCAGGGAACCTGACCTGGACCGCCGCGAAGGCGTCACTCAAGACCACCGACGAATGCTTCCCGCTCGACCGCCCCTGTCGCACGTTTCGGTCGCCGGCCGGACGTCCTCCCCGCGACAGGGCAAGGCCTAGTATGCGGGCGGTTTGAACCCGGCGGCGGTTGTGACGCTGATTTTTCTGTATGACGTTGAATTGGTTAGGGTTTGTTTCCCAGTTCGCGGGGATTGAGCCTTCTACATCCCCTCGCACGTCAACCAACTGCCCCCCTACGGATCGCTTCGCGATCGTCTTCCCCCATAGGGGGAAGAGGCCGCGATTTCATCCTCCGCCCCTATGGGGCGGACAGACCGCGAAGCGGTCAGGTGGGGGCAAGGGGGTGTGATCCTACGCTCCCTGCACCGCCCCTTGACCACATCTCCCAGGCTCTCCCGGCCACCTCCCCACGAACGCAGCGCCTGATGAGCCCGACCGCAATCGCCAAGGCTCCGCCCGATGTTCCCACCACCCGCCCACGAGATGACGACCGGCTTCCGGGTCGTCCTCGCGATCCTCTTCGCCTTCGCCTTTCCGCCGACCGGCATAGTCCTGTTCGGCGGCGAGCTGGCGCTTCCGATCCACCTCGAGCAGACGGCGACCGTGCTCGCGCTCCTGCCCTCGCTGATGATGCTGAGCTTGATCGCGGGTTGGATCTTCGTGCTCCCCGCCTGCGTCGTCTGGGCGGTCCTGCACCAGTTCGCCGCCCATCATCACTGGGCGGCCAGTCTGATCGGCGCCCTCACCGGCCTCGCCTTCGCCTCGCTCCTGAACAGTTTCGATGACAATCACGCACAGGCACTGGCGACGTCCGCCGCCTGCGCGTCGATCGGCCTGGGCACGGGTCTGGGCGTCTGGTGGATTTCCTACGGCCGGCAGAAGTCGCTGCCCGCGCCTATCGTCACCCGCCCCCCGCTCTCCCTATGAAAAGCCCAGCTTACATAGAACGGCTTGCTCGTCTGGCCTTGGCCTCCGTTTGCGTCGCGGGGCTTATGTCCACGACCTGGTGGGTCAGCCGCCAATTGGAGGCCGACGCCTGCCTGGACAGCGGCCATGTCTTCGACTGGGAACGCGGGCGATGCGATTTCACGGCCCAGCGACTGTCCGGCCCGACAAAGTGGTACGATCGACTGCTCTAGTGCCGCGCCTTCTTCACCTTCCGCTTCTTCCGCGTCTTGGCGTCGATCTCATCCGGCAGCCCATGCCGGGACTCGATGTCCTTCTGCAGCGCCTTGGCGGCCATCAGGTGGCCGGGGAACAAGGTGTCGACCGCCCAGCCGGCCACGGGGACGGCGTCGGTGGCGGTGTCCATCGCCACATAGGCCAGCATCCGGGCCAGGGTCGCCGCCGAGGCGCCCGCCTGCATGGCGTGGAACAGCAGCAACCCGCCCGCGCCCATGCTGTAGATCGGCCCGACGCCCGGCACCCAGGCCAACACGCCGTCCAGGCCCAGGCCGAACGGACCGATGCCGATCAGCCGGTCGGACAGCCGCTTGATGGTCTCGGCATGTCGCCAGGCCTGGTGCGCCTTATGGCGGCGGCTGGAGGTTCCTTCGTCAACGACGAAGCCCTCGAGGGTGTCGGTGCGCTCGGTCATGTTAGGTCAACGCGCCTCCGCTCCGATGGTTGTCCAGCTCGCCTAGCCCAGGAAGACGACCCGGCGCTTTTCCTTGCCGGAGCGGATGCGCTCCAGCAGGTCGCGGTACTCGGCGGTGCCTTGCACCTCCTTGCGCGTACCTTCGAAATAGATCGTGTCGTCCATGTGGTTGGTCAGCATGTCGGCCGACCATTTGTGCCCGGTGAACAGCATGTCGGCCACCTTGCCCACGCCCGGCACGGCGCCGGCCACGGTGTCGACCACGATGATCGCGGCGATCTGGATGACGATCATCGGCGCCGAGCGCGCGCGGATCGCGTCCCAGACGATCAGCCCGCCGGCACCCAGGCTGTAGAGCTCGCCCGCCCCCGGAATCCAGGTCAGAAGCCCGTCCAGACCGATGCCCAGGGGACCCACGCCGACTACGTTGTCCGACAGCTTCTTCACCCTCGCGACGTTGTTGCGGATGTTGTGCAAGTCGAGATGCGATTTGGCGAAGATCACCCGGCGGCCCCCAGCAACGGTACCGCCGCAATCTGCCTTAACCATGGTCCCGCCGAAAGTGGTTACGGCGCAGTTTCGCGTCTCACGCGAAAGCGACCGGCAATTTGCTCGCGCTCCGAGGGAGCCCCTCGCGAAGCAGGCCGTTTGCGCTTAAGTTAACCTAGAGCGCCGATGCCGGCCGACGAGGATCTCTCGATGCTGATCTCGACCACCCCCTTCATCGAAGGACGGCCGGTCCAGGACTACAAGGGCGCGATCTACGCCCAGTCGATCCTTGGCGCGAACGTGGTCCTGGACCTGATGGCCGCCATACGCGACTTCATCGGCGGCCACTCCAAGTCCTACGAGCGGGTGCTGGCCCGGGCGCGCGAGGACGCCCTGAAGAACCTGGTCAAGGAAGCCGAGAAGCTGGGCGCCAACGCCATCGTCGGGGTCGATCTCGACTACAACACCGTGGGCCCGCACGGCTCGATGATGATGGTTTCGGTTTCCGGGACCGCCGTCGTCCTCTAGGGAGCCGAACGCCTCGTCCTTCGACAAGCTCAGGATGAGGATTTCTACTGAGGGGTCTTGCCAATAGCCCTCATCCTGAGCTTGTCGAAGGACGAGGGCGGCCCCGCGGTCGTCGACCTGGGTTCCGCCTTGAAGCCATCTATCGACATCGCCGATCTCGAGACGCGCCTGGTCGCCGGCGACCGCGCCGCCCTGGCCCGCGCCATCACCCTGGTCGAGAGCCGCCGCCACGATCACCAGAAGGCCGCCCGCGCCCTGCTGGAACGGCTGATGCCGCGCACCGGCGGAGCCCAGCGGATCGGGATCACCGGCGTGCCGGGAGCCGGCAAGTCCACCACCATCGAGGCGTTCGGCACCATGCTGACCGCCGCCGGCCATCGCGTGGCGGTGCTGGCGGTCGATCCCTCGTCCGGCCGCCACGGCGGCTCGATCCTGGGCGACAAGACCCGCATGGAGCGGCTCAGCGTCGAGCCCAACGCCTATATCCGCCCCTCCCCTTCCGGCGGCGTGCTGGGCGGCGTGGCGCGCAAGACCCGCGAGGCCATGCTGCTGTGCGAAGCGGCCGGCTTCGACGTGATCATCGTCGAGACCGTCGGCGTGGGTCAGTCCGAGACCGTGGTGTCGGACATGGTCGACATCTTCCTGGCCCTGCTGATCCCGGGCGGCGGCGACGAGCTGCAGGGCATCAAGAAGGGCCTGATCGAGCTGGCCGATCTGCTGGTGATCAACAAGGCCGACGCCGATCCGGACAAGGCGCGACGCTCGGCCCGCGACTACCGCAACGCCCTGCACATACTCACCCCCGCCTCGCCCGACTGGACGCCGCCGGTGCTCACCGCCTCGGGCCTGACCGGCGCCGGGCTGGACGAGCTATGGACTCAGATCCGCCGGCATCGGGAGATCATGACCGCCAACGGCGCGAGAGCCGCGCGGCGGGCGGACCAGGACAGTCGCTGGATGTGGGCCATGGTCCAGGACCGCCTGGCCGAAGCCTTCCGCGAGGCGCCCGCCGTGGCGGCGATCGCCGGCGACGTCGAAGGGCTGGTCAGGGCTGGGGAATTGCCGGCTTCCGCCGCGGCCGACCGGCTGCTCTCGGCGTTTGGATTGGACTAGTTCATCCGCTCATCCCCGGCGAACGCCGGGATGAGCGGATCAAATGGATATCAGCTAACCGCCGCCAGCCGCTTGGCCTGGGCCACCCAGGCGTCGCGTTCGGCGCGCCCCTTCAGGTTCAGCTTGGCGTCGAACTCGGCCAGCTCCGCCTCGCCCCAAGCGGCGATCTCGGAAAAGCGGGTGACGCCCAGCTCGGCCAGCGACGCCGCCAGCTTGGGGCCGACGCCGACCAGCAGCGTCAGGTCGTCACCCAACGCCTCGGCTTGCTCCACGGCGGCCTGGACCACCGGTTCGCCGATCGCTTCGACGGTCTCCCTGGCCTCGGTCGCCAAGGCCTCCACTGTGTCCAGCGTCTCTTGGACCGTCTCAGCCGCGCCGTCGGCCGCGGCGGCGACCGGCTCTGGCGTCTCAAGCGCGACGGAGGTCAGGATCGGGGCTTCTGTGACAGGGTCGATCACCGGCTCAGGGGCCGACAGGACGGCCGGTTCGGGTGTCAGCGGGACCTCGGCTAATCCCGGGGTCAGGGCCGGAGCCATCAGCGCCTCGACATTGACCGCCGCCTCGCGCCAGCGCGCCGACCACCACCACCAGGTAGCGCCCGCGACGGCCGCGCCGCCGAACACCAGCCACAGCGGCGAGGCGGCTCCGGCCATAAGGTTGGGGCCTTTTTCAGGATCGATCTTGGGCATTTCGGGAAGGAACGACAGGGACATGGCCGAGCTCCAACAACCGTTTGTTGCAGTGCAGCATAACACGGTTTTCGAACAGGCCGAGTCGGTAAATCGCGCCGACGCGCTCAAATCAGCCCGATCGCGCCCAGCGCCAGTCCGGCGGCCACCATGGCGCCCACCACCGCCAGCACTGGCGCGCGCAGGGCGAACACCAGGCCGCACGCCAGGATCGTCAGGCCCGCCGCCGGCAGGTTCAGGCTGGCCAGGTCCGGCAGCTCGGCCCGCAGCGGTCCCCAGGCATGAACCGAACCCGATCGGAACAACAGGTGGATCGCGAACCACACCGCCAGATTGCCGATCACCCCGACGGCCGCCGCCGACACCAGGCCCAGGGCCCGGGCCGGCCGGGGCCGCGAGCGTAGGCGCTCGAAGAACGGTCCGCCGGCGAAGATCCACAGGAACGACGGCGCGAAGGTCGTCCAGGCGGCCATCAGCCCTCCGGCCAGGGCGGCCAGCCACGCCCAGTCGGCGGGCGCGTTCTGATGGGCGCCCACGAAGCCGACGAAAACCAGCACCAGGGTCAGCGGCCCCGGCGTGGTCTCGGCCAGGCCCAGGCCGTCCAGCATCTGCCCCGGCGCCAGCCAGCCGAAGGCGGTCGCCGCCTGCCCCACATAGGCCAGAACCGCATAGGCCCCGCCGAAGCTGACCAGAGCCAGGACGCTGAACACCCCGCCCATCGCGGCCAGGGTCGATCCCGGCGCGACCGCGAAGGCCAGCAGCACGGGCGCCAGCCAGACGGCGAGGCAAACCAGCGCCGTGCGCCACGGGGTCTGTGTGATGGTCTCGGACGACGCTTCCGAAACCGCCCCGCCGCCCAGCGCCCAGCCGATGGCCCCGGCCGCCAGGATGATCAGCGGAAACGGCAGGACCGTGAAGGTCAGGGCCAGGAACGCCAGCCCGGCCGCCCACCAGCCGGCCACGCCCTTGATCGCCCGCCCGCCCATGCGGATCAGAGCCTGTAGCACCAGGGCGACCACCGCCGCCTTCAGCCCCAGCAGGGCCGGCCCCGCCCAGCTCGCGCGGCCGTGGGCGATGTACAGGGCCGACAGCCCCAGCATCACGGCCAGGCCCGGCAGTACGAACAGCAATCCCGCCGCCACGCCGCCACGCACGCCGTGCAGCCGCCAGCCCAGCCAAGTGGCCAACTGCTGGGCCTCGGGTCCCGGCAGCAGCATGCAGAAGCTCAGCGCGTGGGCGAAGCGCTCCTCGTCGATCCAGTCGCGCCGCTCGACGACCTCGCGATGCAGCAGGGCGATCTGGCCGGCTGGACCGCCAAAGCCCAGGCAGCCAACCTTGAGCCAGACCCAGAACGTTTCCCGAAAGCTGGGTCGGCCGGACGTCACGCGCGCCAGATCCGCGCCTTGGCCCCGGCCTCGCCGAGGCTGTCGGCCAGCCAGGTGGTGACCTCGGCGATCGCCCCCTCGGCGGTCTTTGGCGTTCCGACCATCACCATGGCGCAACCGTTCATCTTCATCGGATCTGTCAGGGGGCGGAGGCGGAGCTCGGCAGCTAACGCGTCATTCGTGACGGTTTCCATCGCGCGCATGAACGCGTCGAAGGTTTCCAGGTCCTTCAGCGGCATCCAGGCGGCGATCACCGCGTCCTTGTCCTTGGCCAGGACGGCCTTGATCGCGGCGACGGTCTGGGCGTAGTCGTCGGGGCGCTCGAAGGGCGGGTCGATCAGCACGAAGGTGCGGCCGCCCTTCCCAGCCCGCGCCGCGGCGGTGGCGTAGCCGTCGGCCTGGACGGCCTGGGCGAAGGCGTAGGGCGCCAGGGTGCGGCGCAAACTGTCGAAATCGTCGGCCCGCAGCTCGCACGCGGTGTAGCGATCGCTCCTGCGCAGGGCCTTGGCGATCAGCAGGGGCGAGCCGGGATACAGCGTCCCGTCCTTCCCGCCGTTCAGCGCTTTCACCGCCGCGATCAGCGAGGCGAACACCGCCGGCGCCTCCGGCATCGCCATCAGCCGCCAGATCCCCGCCGCCGCCTCGCCCGACCGCCGGGCCATGTCGCCGCCCAGGTCGTAGGCGCCGGCCCCACCGTGGGTGTCGATCACCGACAGCGGAGCCTCGTCGGCCGTCAGGGCCGTGAGCAGGGCCAGCAGGATCGCGTGCTTCTGCAGGTCGGCGAAATTGCCGGCGTGGAAGGCGTGTCGGTAGTTCATGTCTGGCGCGTCGCTCCCGGAACCGGCGCTCCGTCTATCACGTTGGCGAGGATTAGGCTGGGAGCGTTCCGTGTCTGGACATTTTTCCAAGGGGGACAAGGTCAGTTGGGCGTGGGGCGCTCATAGGGCCCACGGCGAGGTCGCCGAACGGTTCGAACGCCGCGTTCAGCGCACCATCAAGGGCGAGAAGATCGTCCGCAACGCCAGCCGCGAGGAGCCGGCCTACCTGGTCACCCAACAGGACGGCAACCGCGCGCTGAAGTCCGCTTCCGAACTGCGCGGAGACCAATGAGCATGCCCCGCGACACCCTGGAAACCACGCCCGCCGAACGCACCCTGCTGGCCTATGTCAACGACCAGGAACAGGGCATCCGCCGCCTGGCCCACGGCAAGAACTTTTCGTACGTCGACGAGGACGGCCGCCCGGTGAAGGACGAGGCCACCCTGGCGCGGATCAAGGCCCTGGTCATTCCGCCCGCCTGGACCAATGTCTGGATCTGCCCCGATCCCAACGGCCACATCCAGGCGGTGGGCCGCGACCAGAAGGGCCGTAAGCAGTATCGCTATCACCCGGACTGGCGGGCCGACCGCGACGCGCGAAAGTATGACCGCATGGCCGCTTTCGGCCGCGCCTTGCCCAAGCTGCGCAAGCGGGTCGAAGCCGATCTCGCCCGACGCGGCCTGCCGCGCGAGAAGGTGCTGGCCGCCGTGGTCCGTCTGCTGGAGCTGACCCTGATCCGGGTCGGCAACGACGAATACGCCAAGACCAACAAGAGCTTTGGCCTCACCACCATGCAGAAGCGCCACCTGAAGCTGGCCGGCGGCGGGGCGGTGTTCGAGTTCAAGGGCAAGAGCGGCAAGATGCACAAGACAGGCTTCCGCGACCGCCGCCTGGCGCGGATCGTCGGCGCCTGCCAGGAGCTGCGCGGCCAGCGACTGTTCCAGTATCTCGACGACGACGGCCAGCGCCGCGCCATCGAGAGCAGCGACGTCAACGACTACATCCGCGGCGCCTGCGGCGACGACTTCTCGGCCAAGGACTTTCGCACCTGGTACGGCTCGCTGGCGGCCCTGGAAGCGCTGAGCATGTCGCCCAAGCCGGCCACCCAGACCGAGGCCAAGCGCACGCTGAACACCTGCGTCAAGGCGGTGGCGGGCCTGCTGGGCAACACGCCAGCCGTCTGCCGCGCGGCCTACATCCACCCCAAGGTGCTGGAAGCCTTCGAGACCAGCGCCCTGCCCAAGCGCCGGGCCAGTTCGCCCAGAGCCAAGGAGCTGGCGTTGCTGAGGCTGGTGGCCGCCTAAGCAATTTATCGTTTGACAGAAAGAAATTTCGGAACGAGCTTGAGGGCACTGGAGGTCGTCCATGTCCGTCATCCTGCTCAAGCCACGCGCCGAAACCTTGACCGCGACTGAAACCGCCGCCCAGCGCCGGGTGCGCCTGGGGAGCCGCGCCCTGGCCTGGCTGTTCACCGGTCTGCTCGGTGTCTCCGTGGCGATCCTGGTCGCCGCCCTCCTCGCCATGCTGTTCTACAGGGGCGAGCTTCTACGGATTGGGCCGGACAACTGCTACATCGGCGAGGGTCCGCCCAATTCCGTGGCCTTCGGGTCGCTCCCACTCGTGCACCGGCTGGTCTACTGCGGGGTGGGGATCGTGCGAGCCACGCCGATCATCATGCTGTTCTGGAGCCTTCGGGATCTGTTCCGCCTTTACGCCGGCGGCAAGGTGTTCGCCCCGGCCAACGCCGCGCAGTTCCGGCGTATCGGCATCTGGCTGTGCGCCTATGCCCTCTCGCCCTTCGCCTGCCACCTGGTCCTGGACGCCACCGGCTACGAGATCGACAGGAATTGGGCCCACATGGCCAGCGTCCAGGCCTTTGTGCTGGGCCTGCTGGTCTTCGTGATTGGCGAGGTCATGCGCGTGGGTCGCGAGATCGAGGAAGACCGGGAGGCGTTCGTCTGATGCCGATCATCCTTCGCCTCGACGTCATGCTGGCCCGGCGCAAGGTGCGTTCCAACGTGCTGGCCCGCGCCATCGGGATCACCGAGGCCAATCTCTCGCTGCTCAAGTCCGGCAAGGTGAAGGGCATGAAGTTCGAGACCCTGGAGGCCATTTGCGCCTACCTGGGCTGCCAGCCGGCCGACATCCTGGAATACGCGCCGGACGACACGACCGATCAACTTCCCAGCGAAGATACGCTCAAGCGCGCCTGAGGGCGCTTCATCAGGAGACATCGATGCGACTGCCTTCAACGCCCGCCGCGGCGATAGCCTTCGGCTGCCTGCTGCTCGGCGCCGCTCACGCCCTGGCCGCCCCGGCCTTCGCCCCTGTCGAGGGCGGCAAGGTGGCCTACGAAACCTGCGGTTCCGGACCCAAGGCCTTGGTCCTGCTCCACGACGGCATCCTGGACAGCTCGGCCTTCGACGCCGCCTGGCCCAGGCTATGCGCCAAATTCAAGGTCGTGCGTTACGACCGTCGCGGCTATGGAAACTCGCCCGCCGCCAGCGCGCCATATGACGCCGTCGCCGACCTCGATGCGGTGATGAAGGCCGCGGGGGTCAGCCGCGCCACCGTGCTGGGCTCATCGTCGGGCGGCGGCATCGCCGTCGACTTCGCCCTGTCTCACCCCGGGCACGTCGACGGACTGGTGCTGGTGGGCGCGGCCGTGAACGGCTTCAGGCCCACCGAACACTTCACAAATCGGACGACGAGACTGGTCGGCCTGCTGTCCCAGGGCCGCCTCGCCGACGCGGTGAAGGACCCCTACATCCTGACGCCCGGGGCCGAGACGGAGCGAGCCTTTGTCATGGCCGACCTGATGGCGCATCCCGGCAATTTCGGCGCGTCGCGGATGGTCAAGGATGGGCCCGAGGTCATGGGCCGGCTGGCAGAGATCAAGGCCCCGACCCTGATCATCACCGGCGAGGTCGATATGCCCGACGTCCACGCCCACGCCGGCGCCCTTGAGGCGTTGATCCCGGGCGGCCGGCGGATCGTCATGAGCGGCGGCCACTTCATCTATCTGGACCGGCCGGACGCCTTTGCCGACGTGGTGAGCGCGTTCGTGGACGGGACGCCTTAGCCGCGCCCCTCGTGCGCCTTGAGCGCCGCGCGCAATTCCTCGACCATCATCACGCGCAGGCTAGGCGGGGACAGGATCTCCACGGCGTCGCCCCAGGTGAACAGGTGCCAGGCCAGCTCGCGCATCCCGCTGGCCTGGAAGGTGACCAGCACCGAGCCGCCCTCCTCCTGGGTCACGACCTGGTTCGGATGGAAGCGCCACCTTAGCGCATCCTCGGCGCGGCTAGGCGCGATGCGCAGGGCCACGTCCTCGATGTCGCCGTGGAAGATGCCGAAGCTCTCGTCGGCGAAGGCTTGCAGCGAGAAGTCCTCGGGCGGAGGGGCCGCTTCGTCCAGGGCGGTGACCGCCTGCATGCGGTCCAGGCGAAAGGTGCGCGGCCTGGGATCCTTGCCCTCGGCGGCGACGAGGTAGTTGGCGTGGCCGAACAGGATGCCCAGGGGCGTCACCTTGCGCGTGCGCCCCGGCGCGCTGCCGCCTTCATAGCGGAAAGACAGGGCCTGCAGCCCCTTCACGGCCGTACGGATCGCCGAAAGCACCGCCTCGTCCTCGAACGGCCTTGGCCCGGGATGGACGGCGATGGTCTCGGCCTGGATCAGGGCCTCCAGGTCGGGCGCCACCTTGCGCCGGGCCGCGCCGCGCAGGGCCGACATCAGCTTGCGCTCCAGGGCGTACAGCGCCGCCGCCCGTCCCTCGGCCCCACCGGCGGCGTAACCGTCGGCTGCCGTCCGCAGGGCCGCCAGCTCCTCGGCGGTTGGGGTCTGGAACAGGCTGTCCAGGCCCGAGGGGATGCGGAAACGCTTGGTCGGCGGATCCTCGATCGCCTCCATCTGCGGAAAGGCGGCCCAGACCGCGTCGCGCATTCGCTCGGCCGTGCGCCGGCCCACGTCCATGGCGCGGGCCATCTCGTCGAGGGTCATGCCCTCGGACGATCCCGCCAGCATCCGGGCCAGGTCCAGCAGTCGGGCGGCTTTGTCGTGTCGCATGACTGAATTCTATACGACCGTTTTTGACGCACGACACCCCCAAAACGGAAACCAGAGAAACCCGCTGGCAGAACGCCTCGACCTGGAGCCCGTCATGAACCGCCTTCTCGCCCAAGATTGGCATGTGGCCCCCGTCAGCGCGGCCATGATCTCCACCGTGCTCGACTTCGCCGACATTCATCGCGACCTTGGCGGCGGGCGCACGCTGATGCGGCTCAGCCCGGAGCGGGTGCGCAAGGCCGACATTATCCTGCTGCTGGGCCGCGACGCCGAACGCGCCGCCGACATCGGCCTGGTGTGGAACGACCGCGAGGACCAGATCGTCCGGATCATTGACGACGCCGCTGCGCGTGCGTCGCGGCAGGCGGCCTGGGAAGAAGCTTTCGATCTTTTCGACACCGACGACCGCGACGTGGCGCCGCAGCGTCTGTGCGCCTGACGCCAAGTCGCCGGACGATTGGCCGCAGGGGTCTGCGCCGAGACGAACCGAGCCTCGGACGGCGAACCCGGTATATTTTCCGCCCCGCAGGCAATATTGCGTCAAATCGCCGCAAACGGCCAATGTCGACTAATCGACGCAGAACAACTTGCCCACCACCAAGTTTTGCCTGTGAATAAAATTCCGGCTTCATCCATTTTAAACCGCACCCCGACACCCTGACAGCGAGCAAAAAGCTCCCGGCAGTCAAAATGACGTCGGAACCCTTGAATAGGAACTGTCGAGATGCCGCTGAATAGCATCAACACGAATTCGGGCGCGATGATCGCCCTGCAGAACCTGAACGCCACCA
>Ga0209256_1002792_pt1 | contig 13385 bp, 10 predicted proteins | sample AraplaCol_mCL_r2_2_FD_184270 | JGI IMG/M metagenome (GOLD analysis project Ga0209256, IMG submission 184270) | Arabidopsis root microbial communities from North Carolina, USA - plate scrape MF_Col_mCL_r2 (SPAdes) (version 3) | ecosystem: Host-associated > Plants > Roots > Endosphere | place...
CCGCCGCGCTGGTGGTGGTGACGACCGCGCTGGGCGGCGCTACCGACACGGGCATGCTGCGCATGCCTTACCTGAGCGGCTTTGGCTTCCTGTTCCTCGCCGCATCCTACCTGCTGCTGGTCAGGCGCGAAGCGACCCAGCGCCTGACCGAGAAAGCTCGCATCAGCGCTGCACTCGAGCGCGAGCTGGAAAACCACAAGCTGTCCAGCAGGCGCATCGAGCGCGCCCTGACCAATGACGAACTGACCCGGTTGCCGAACCGCGAGGGCGCGCTGGAAAAGCTGCGCACCATGTTCGCCTGGAGCGAGTCGAGCCTGACCAGGACGGCGGTGCTCCTGCTTGACCTGGACCGGCTGGCGATCATCAACGGCACGCGCGGCTACGAGACGGGCAACCAGGTGCTGATCGAGGTGGCGCAGCGCCTGCGCGAGCATTGCGGCAAGCGCAGGCTGGTGGCAAGGCTTGGCAGCGCGCGCTTCGCGGTTGGCATTGCGGGCCATAAGACGCTGGCCGGGATCGAGCGCGAAGTGGAAGGCGTGCTGGCCGCGATCAAGGCGCCATTCTCTGTGGCGGACACCGTATTGAACATGACGTTCAGCGCCGGCGTGGCAATCTATCCGGACCACGCCAATTCGGCGGAAGACCTGCTGGCGTCGGCGGGCCTGGCGCTGCACGAGGCGCGTGACCTGGGGCCGGGCAACCTGCGCGTGTTCCATCCGTCGCTGCAGCAGTCGCTGAGCGAACGCATCGGCCTTGAGAACGAACTGAAGGAAGCACTGGAAAACGGCGAACTGTTCCTGCATTACCAGCCGCAGGTCTGCGCGGTGACTGAACGCGTACTGGGCATGGAGGCCCTGATTCGCTGGCAGCATCCTGAGCTGGGCCTGGTGATGCCGGACAAATTCATTCCGCTGGCCGAGGCGACGGGCACGATTGCGGCGATCGGAGCGTGGGTAATCGAAAGCGCCTGCCAGCAGTTGCAGGATTGGCGGGCGCTGGGCTTCCACGAGGTGCGGATGGCGGTCAACCTGTCGGCGCAGCAGCTGTTGCTAAGCGACCTTGGCGACAATGTGCAGGCGGCTTTGCGGCGCGCCGGCCTGATGGGGGCCGACCTTGAACTCGAAATCACGGAATCGGTCCTGATGCAGGACCCGCAGCGCTCCATCGAGAAACTGGAATCGTTGCGCGACCTGGGGGTACGCCTTTCGATCGACGACTTCGGAACCGGTTATTCCTCGCTCGGTTACCTGAAAATGCTGCCGGTGCATTCCTTCAAGCTCGATCGCAGTTTCGTGCGCGATATCGGCAGCAGCGAGAAGGATCTGGAAATCTGCGCCACCGCTGTCGGCCTGGCACGCAACCTCGGCCTCGAAATCGTGGCCGAAGGGGTGGAGGACGCGGTGCAGGCGGAACAACTGCGGCAGTTGGGCTGCAACCTGCTGCAAGGCTATTATTTTGCGCGCCCGCTTCCGGCGCACGCGGCCACCAACTTCCTGATGGACCAGGTGGCAGCCGCGGCCTGATTGGTGCGTGTTCGCGACACTTTTCATAAACAACTCAGCAGCAGATCCTGTATAAAACCAACTCAGTGTGCGCCCGGCAATTTAGTGTTTATAATAAAATAACGTGAATTGCCAGAAAGAAAACTGAGGACGGTATGGATACTCCCATTGCTTCGCTCTACCTTGTCTCCGTGGGAGCGCTAGCAATGTGTGCATTCCAGGCGGCTTTGCTGGCGCGCAGCAGCTCTTATGTGCGGGCTTGCTGGACCTTCGCAGCCATTTGCCTGACGTTCGCGCTGTTCCAGCTGTTTAACGTCCGGCAGCAGCTGGCGCCCACTCTCGCCGCAGCCATTGCGGCGCATAAATGGGTTAACTTCTTCTCGCTCCTGCTGGTGCCGCAGATCTGGTACCTGCTTGCTTCGCTCGATGAGCGCAAGTGGGTGTTCCGGATTGCGTATGGCGTGGCCTGCGTGACGGCCTTGCTGGTGGCGGACAACTTCGCGGCGCCTTTGGGCTACCGCTTTTCCGAACTCAAGGCCGAAGTGCCGGTAGATCTGTGGTGGGGTGAGCGCGCCTTCCTGCTGGCCGGCGAGACGACGCCGGCCTATGCCGTCAACCGCCTGCTGTCGCTGGGCGCGGCGGCCTATGCCGCCACCTTCTGCATCCGCGTCCGGCGCCGGCGAGCGCGCTTTTCCAATCGCCTGGTATGGATCTCGGTGGCGCTGATTATCGTCACGACCGCCCTTGGCGGCGCCAGCGATGCCGGCTGGCTGGAGCTGCCGTACCTGAGCGGCTTCGGCTTCCTGTTCCTCGCTGCGTCCTACCTGTTGCTGGTGCGGCGCGAAGCAACCCAGCGCATGAACGAAAAAGTCCGCATCAGCGCTGCGCTGGAACGCGAAGTGGAGAGCCATAAGCGCGCCAGCCTGCGCTTCGAACACGCGTTGACCAACGATGCGCTGACGCGCTTGCCGAACCGCGTGGGTGCGCTGGAAAAGCTGCATGCCATGTTCATCCAGAGCGAATCGAACCTGACGAAGATGGGGGTGCTGCTGCTTGACCTGGACCGGCTGGCAATCATTAACGGCACGCGCGGCTACGAGGCCGGCAACCAGCTGCTGGTCGAGGTGGCGCAGCGCCTGCGGCAGCATTGCGGCGAAGGCAGCCTGGTGGCGCGCCTGGGCAGCGCGCGTTTCGTGATCGGCATGGCGGGCCACAAGACCTGGGACGGCATCGAAGGCGAGATGGAAGCGATACTGGCGGCGGTCAAGCCGCCATTCTCGATTCCGGGAACAGTATTGAACATGACGTTCAGCGCCGGGGTGGCAGTGTATCCCGACCATGCCTCGTCGGCGGAAGACTTGCTGGCGTCGGCGGCGCTGGCGCTGCACCAGGCCCGCGATGCCGGGCCGGGCAACCTGCGCGTGTTCCATCCTTCGCTGCAGCAGTCGCTGAGCGAGCGCATCGGGCTGGAAAACGAGTTGAAGGAGGCACTGGAAAAAGAGCAGTTCATGCTGCACTACCAGCCGCAGGTGTGCGCGGCCTCCGGGCGCATCGTGTGCATGGAAGCGCTGATCCGCTGGCAGCATCCTTCGCAGGGCCTGGTGATGCCGGATAAATTCATCCCGCTGGCCGAAGCCACCGGCGCGATTGCCGCCATCGGCTCGTGGGTGATCGATGCCGCCTGCCGGCAATTGGCAAGCTGGCGTGAAAACGGTTTCACCGAGGTCCGCGTGGCAGTCAACCTGTCTGCGCAGCAGTTGCTGTTGTCCGACCTCGGCGATACCGTGCAGGCGGCCCTGCAGCGCGCCGGCCTGCAGGGCGCAGACCTCGAACTCGAGATCACGGAGTCGGTGCTTATGCAGGACCCGCAACGCTCCATCGAAAGGCTGGAGGCCTTGCGCAGCCTGGGCGTGCGCCTGTCGATCGACGATTTCGGCACCGGCTATTCTTCACTCGGCTATCTGAAACTGCTGCCGGTGCACGCTTTCAAGCTCGATCGCAGCTTTGTGCGCGATATCGGCAAGTCCGCCAAAGACCAGGAAATCTGCGCTACTGCAGTTGGCCTGGCGCGCAACCTCGGCCTCGAACTCGTGGCGGAAGGCGTGGAAGATGCGAGCCAGGCCGCGCAGCTGCGCATGCTGGGTTGCCATTACCTGCAAGGATATTATTTCTCGCGGCCGATGGCTGCCTACGCGGCGACCGCCTTCCTGGCCAACGAAAGGAAGGTGGCGTGATCCGGCTTTATTTTCCAGTCATTCCCAGTGCCAGGACTGGCCCCAGCTTTCCTGGTAATCCCACAGGTGCAAGTCCTGTCCGTCGAATGAGCCCCACCAGGCGTCCTTGACGTCGACCGCCTTGCCTGGAGCATGGGCTGGACGCAGGGTCTGGCCGGACCAGACGAAGCGCTGGTTGGCCTTGTCGTTGCAGTCCCAGACCACCAGCCTGGCGCCATTGCCGGTGCCGAAGGCGTAGACGTCGACGCATTTGTCGGGATTGTTCTTGCTGCGCAGCAGGCCGTCCGGGTCCTGGTACCACAGTTGCGTGACCTGGCCCTGGCAGCTCCAGTGATGGACCGGCGTGCCGTTGGACATATTGTTGCCCTCGATGTCCATGCACTTGCCGCGGCCATCGACCAGCTTGCGGAACACGTAGGCGCTGCCCGGCTTGACGCTGGCGGTCACCCCCGTGCCGGTGATTGAACCGTCCGATACCAGCCGGATGCGCGCGCTGTCGCCGCTGACCATGAAGCTGGTGGCGATGGCGCCGGACAGCGATTTCACCAGCGCCCCATTGCGGTCATACACGTGGATGAAGTCCCGGTTCGCATCGGTGCCGCCATTGAGGTAGACCTTCAGCGCGGCCGCGCCTGGAATAGTCAGCCACTGCGAGCGGTCTTCGTTGTTGCCGTAGGCCCCGCTGCTCCAGGATGTGGCAAGCGCTTCGATGCTAATGCTGGCGCCGCCGGACGTGCCGGCGCCGTCGCTCACCAGTTGCGCGATGACGGCGTTGTCGGCCACGACCAGGGAATGGGCCAGCGCGCCGCTGAAGGCTTGCAGCAGGCGGCGGTTGCTGTCGTAGAGGCGCAGCACGTCGCCGGCGCCAAGCGAGCCGCTGATATTGACGCGCACCGCACCGGCGCCCGGCAGGCGCAAGGTTTGCGCGCGGTCCTCGTTGTTGCCATAGGCGCCGGTGTCCCAGCGGGTTGGCGCATCGTCATACTTTTCCCATTTGCCTTCTTCCGCCTGGTCCGAGTAATTGAGCCAGACTGGATTGGAGCCGGCCGCCAGGCGCAGGCGCTCGTTCATGAAGGCGTTGGCGGGCACGGAAAACGCGAAGGTGCTGCCGAAGGCTGCGATGCAGGCTTGCTTGCCGCCTTGCCAGGCGCCAGCGGCGGCCGTGACGCGCCAGTCGTCGGGCTGCGCCTTGTTCTGGCAGGCGAAGCGCAAGGCAGCGGTGCAGGCGGCATCGTTCCAGCGCCCGTCCCCGCGCATTTGCGCGCAGTCTTCGTTGTTGTAGTCATTCGGCTCGCCATCGGCCCAGGACCAGATGGCGGAACCGATCATGCCTTCGTCCCAGCGGTCCGCATCGACGTTGTCCACGCCGCAGCGCATCAGGGCCGGAATGTTGGAGGCATCGATGGTGCCGGTCTCGTCGACCCAGGAATCGGGCAGCACGTCCTTGCCCAGCTTGGAATCGGAAACCGCGTAGATTTTTTCCGGGTCGATCGGCGCGCCGTCCACCGTGCAGTTGGCGGTGTTGACGTACTTGACCTGCCTGCTGTTCCAGCCGCCCGCGGCGCCGGTGGCGAACAACGGGCCTTGCCAGACCACGGCGCCGTCGTAGGTGTTGTTGGCCGATTTGACGATCACGCGCTTGCCACGGGCGATCATCTCGCGCGGCGATTCCCAGCGGGCGGCAGGCTTGTCGGAAGGCTTGTACAGCAGGCTGCCAAACACCGACAGCAAAGGCCCCACCACGCCGGCCTGGTTGTTGGCGCGGTCTTCCAGGTCGACGAAGACAATCGCCTTCGGATTGGCGTCAAGCCAGTTGCGAATTTTCCACAGCTCGTTGGGGTAGTTGTCGGGCGCGCCGTAGATCGCCGAGCAATCCTGATGGCATAGCTGTACCTCGCCATTGTTCATGTGCAGGTCAAGGTCGATGTTGCGAATGCCCGAGTTGAGCAGCTGGTTCATCGGCCAGCGCTGGTTGGCCCAGGTGGCGCCGCTGTCGTTCCAGGCGTTGTGCGCACCCAATACCTGGACGCGATTAAGCGGTGTATCCAGCGCCACTTCGTATTGGGTACGGATGCCCAGGCCGAGGTCCGCAGCGTGCGCTGCCTGCATCCCGAACAGGAGAGAAACGATGACGCCTGCCAGCTTCATTCTGCCTCCGAAAATAAGTGCCCTGAACCGGCAAACTTACTCCACGAAGGGCCATCGCACGATGGAGGCGCACCTCTAAGATTTTGGCTCGTGCGGTCATTTACTTGTAGCAAAGTCCTGCTAGTTTGGCCGGTTCGCAGTCCGAAACAATCCGTTCACCGATAGACTATTTTGAGGAGCGATAGATGCTGAAATCCCTTAGCTGCGCGGTCGCAATCGCGTGCGCCTGTTCCGCCCTTCCTGCCATGGCAGCCTGCCCGGACTACGTGACGGCGGCCAATCCGCCTGCGCTGTCAGGGCCGGCGCGCAAGGGCTTTGCCAATTTCGGCAACACCATTCTCGCCGGCCTGTACAAGCCATGGCATATGGCGCACGACGTCATCGTCAAGGCCGGCCAGGCTGCAACGATCACCGGGAAATTCGATTACGACGCGGTCCTGCACAAGGACCTGGAGGGCGAGAAGGTGCACGCTTACCTGTACGGCACCGGCATGCAGCAGTGGCAGTATCTCGGCAGCTTCACCACCGATAGCGACGGCAAGGTCAACGTGCCGCTGGGCGTGCGCCCGGTCGGCGACTATGCAGTGCGCTTCGTGGTGGAGGGCGACCTGAGCAGCACCAGCGGCTACCTGAGCGTGGTCGATCCAAGCCGCGACGCGGTGCTGTTCGACATCGACGGCACCCTGACGATCAACGATTTCGAAGCCTATGCCGATTATGTCGGCGTGAAGACTGCAACGGCGTACTCCTATGCGCCGCAGGTGGTGAATGCCTACCGCCAGAAAGGCTACCAGGTGATCTTCCTCACCGGCCGGCCTTACTGGGTGACGAAGGATGGCCTTGAGTGGCTGAAGATCCAGAACATGGGGCAATGGCATTACCACTCCAACCCCTACGGCGATGGTCCCATCCCGCCCAATACGCAACAGTTCAAGACCGATTACGTGCGCTACCTGCGCGACACGGTCGGCCTGAACATCGTGCGTGCCTATGGCAATGCCACGACCGACATCGCGGCCTATGCCGACGGCGGCATTCCAAAGGCACAAACCTATATCATCGGCCCGAATGCCGGCGCCTCCGGCACGCAGCCGGTCCAGGGCGACTACACTGCCCATTACAGCTTTGTGGTGGAGCCCACTCCGCTAGCGAGCTGCCGCCGGTAACGTGGTAGATTCCCACTTTGAACATTGAGACGGAGGTTTGAAGTGGGAATCCTTGACGGCATGCTGGGCAACGCATCCAAGATCGACATCGCGGACTTGCGCGAAGACTTTGCCAAAGTCCTGGCGCCGAATGAGCGAGTGGAACACGCCTACCAGCTGATACGCGACTATTTTGTTTTCACCGACAAGCGCCTGGTCGTGGTGAATATCCAGGGCGTCACGGGCAGCAAGAAGGAGTATCACTCGATCCCTTACAAGAGCGTGACGCATTTCAGCATCGAGACCGGCGGCACGCTGGACCTCGACGCTGACTTGAACATCTGGATTTCCAGCACCGCGGAACCGTTCACGCAAAAATTCAACAAGCGCCTGAGCATTTACGAGGTGCAGGCAGTCCTGGCGAGCTACGTGTTGAAATAGCAGGGTGGCACACATCCATTCTTCGTCGCCGGGCGAATTATTGCGATAGTGCTGCCGCTAGCATGAAGGCTTTTATGGGGGCCTTTCATGCCAGCTTACGAAGTAATCGATATCCCTAGCCACCAGCCGGCACTGGTGGCGCGTGTACGCCACACGGCGCCTGATCGTGGCAATGGCGCGCTGCCCGTGCTGTTCGTGCACGGCTCCTCCTTCCCCTCGGGGCTGTCTTTCGATTTCCGCATGGATGGCCAATCGTGGATGGACTGGATGGCGGCACGCGGCTACGACGTTTACGCGCTCGACTTTCCCGGTTATGGGCTTTCGGACCGCTACGCCGCCGATGCGCCGTCGCCGCCCGGCCGCGCGCGCGAAGTGGCGCAGGATGTAGGCCATGCGGTTGATGCCGTCCTGCGCAGGAGCGGCAAGAAGCAGGTCCTGCTGGTCGGGCATTCCTGGGGCGGCTCGGTGGTCGCGCGTTATGCGCAGGAGCACGCGGCCAAGGTGGCAAAGCTGGTGCTGTTTGCAGCGATTACCCCGCGCACAGTCCACGGCGCCCAGGTGCCCGCACCGGCCGGGCCAGCCGATGCCTACGAGGAGTTGACGCCAGCCAAGCGCATCGCCGCCATGGACGGCCTGCGTCCGCCGCAAGAAACAGCGCTGCTGCACCCCGACATCTTTACCCGCTGGGGCGCGCAATGGCTGGCATCGGATGCGCGCCGCGAAGGCGCAGTGCGCTTCCCCGCCGGCCCCAGTGCCGACCTGGCGGACCTGCAGCAGGGGCGCAGCTATTACGATCCGGCGCGGCTGGAAATGCCGGTGCTGTTGGTGCGCGGCGAATGGGACGCGTGGCCCAGCGACGCCGACTATCGCGCGCTGCAGGCCACGGTCAAGGCGGCGCGCTACGTCGTTATCCCGCGTGGCACGCATGTGATGCACCTTGAAAAAGCCCGTTTCGGCTTGTACGAAGAAGTGCTGGAATTCCTGCGCAGTGAAACGCCGGCAGGCCAATGAAGGGCCGCCGAACGGATGCATTGTTCTTCTCCCGTGGATTCTGTATGCTCGACGCGAGGCGCCAAGGCACAGGGCAAGCGGCTGTGATGGAGGCTGCCTGAAAACCTTCACAGGAGAAAAGCATGAGAGTCATCACGATTAGCGCGATCATGTTGCTGGCCGCCGGAACCGCGCAGGCAGGTGAGCCGATCTGGGACGCCAACAAGGTTCAACTGAAGGTGCAGAAGTTGGCAGAGGGCGTGTACGCCATGCTGCCTGCAGACGCAGCCAAGGCTGCGGAAGGTGTGCCGATCGCCACCACCTCCGGAATCCTGAGCGGCAGCAAAGGCGTCCTGGTGGTCGACACCATGATCAATGAGCGCCTCCACAAGCAAGTGATGGCCGAAGCAAAGCGTCATGGCGTACTGCGCTATGCCGTCAATACCAGTTACCACGGCGATCACTCCTACGGTAATTACTACCTGCCGAAATCGGCCACCGTGATCCAGCATGCCGCGGCCAAGGCATATGTGGACGCCAATTTCGCCAAGGATGTCCAGTTCATGGAGGGAGCCTTCGGCAAGGGGCGCGGCATCGACAAGATCAAGCCGCGCACCGGCGACGTGCTGGTGGCCAAGGACAGCCGTATGCAGCTGGACCTGGGCGGCAAGGTGGTCGACATCATCGACTTCGGCTTCGGGCAGACCGGCGGCGACCTGGTGGTATGGGACCCGCAGGCGAAAGTGGCCTTTACCGGCAATCCGGTGATCGCCGGCCAGCCCTCGCTGCCATGGCTGCTGGATGGCCATGTGCAGGACACGCTGGATACGCTGACCCGCCTTTATAACTTCCTGCCGGCCGATGCTCGGATTGTGCCGGGACACGGCCCCGTAATGGGCAAGGAGGCAATGAAGTGGCATCTGGACTATCTGGCGGCGCTCAGGAGCGCCGTGCAGGATGCCCATGCCAAGGGCATGACGCTGGAACAGGCCCAGTCGCACGCCGACCTGCCCGCGTTCAAAGGCTATGCTATTTACGACTGGGTGCACAAAGGTATCAATGTTCCTGCGGCCTACGCGGAATTCAGGAAGTGATCAGTTGACGCCGTAGCGGGCGCGGATGGCGGCCAAAGCGCCGTTTTGCTCGAGCTGGGTAATCGCCTGGTTGATGCGCGCGAGCTGGGCCTGGGTGGTGCTGGCGGCATTCAGCATCAGGTGTACCGGCGCGCGGTAGGGGACGTAGGGAATCTGCACGATGCGAACATGCTGCAGCCGCGCGATATGCCGCAAGGCATTGGCGTCGCCCATGATCAGGTCACCGCGCCCGGCCTCCAGCATCTTGATGCCTTGCTCGAAGGTGCCGAAGGTACTGCGCCTGCCTTCCGCATTCAGGAGCGGCAGGGCGCGGTCATAGTCGTCGCCGTAATAACCGAGGCGCGGCGCCAGCAGGCTGGCACGCTGCGTGACGATGTCCTGGAAGCTGTCGATGCGGCGCAACTTGTCCAGCTTTTCCGGCACGGTGAACAGGCCCACGGTCTCTTGCCGGTAGGGCAGGCTGAAACGGGCATAGCCGCGCCGCTCTTCCGTCGCGGAAGCGGCCATCAGCAAGTCAAGCTTGCCTTGTTGAAACAGGACATTGCGGCGCGCCGGCGGCATTTCCTTCTCCAGCTGCAGGCCGCAGCCGGCATGCTTGAGTATGGCCTGCAGCAATTCGAAATCGACGCCGCCCAGCACTTCCTTGTCATTGTGATAAAAGTATGGCGGCCATTCTTCCGGCGCCAGGCGCAGGGTGCAAGCCCCGGCAGGGCCGGCAAGTTGTATCAGCAGTGCAGCGAGCAACAGCCTCATGGCCGAAGGCATCCGAAAGTATCCACGAGGACAGTGTTTCAGATGGCAGCGTCGCTGTAAAGTGGAAAGCTTGTCTGTGTGGTGCCGGTATATTTCCCGACCGCCGGCCCCGGTAGTGGCGCCGCAGCGCCAGGTGCACGCATTTTGCTGGCCCAATATGACGGCCGTTTGACGCCCGTGTTACGGCTTGGTGTAATACAGGCCATGAACGAAATACATGCACTCCTGCAACAGGCCGTCGCACTGCACAAGAATGGCGAACTGGGCCGCGCGCAAGCCCTCTATGATGAGGTGCTGCGCGCCCAGCCCCTGAACTTCGATGCCCTGCACCTGAGCGGCGCCCTGGCGCGCCAGCAGGGCGAGCCCCAGCGCGCGCTGGACCTGATCGATGGCGCGCTGGCCATCGACAGCCGCCGCGCGATTGCCCACTGCAACCGCGGCGTGGCGCTGCAGGACCTGGGCCGCTACGACGAGGCCCTGGCCAGTTTCGAACGCGCGCTGGCCTTGCAGCCGGAATACGCCATCGCCCTGGGTAATCGCGGCAACGCCTTGCGCCACCTGGGGCATCTCGAGCGCGCGCTGGAGAGCTATGATGCCGCGCTACGCCTCTCGCCCGGCAATGCGGACGCCCTGTGCAACCGTGCGCTGGCGCTGCAAGCGCTGGCCCGCCACGAAGCGGCCCTGGACAGTTTTGGCGCAGCGCTGAGAGTGAGGCATGAATATCCCGAAGCCCTGCATGGCGCCGCCGTTTCGCTGCTGGCGCTGGGCAAGCCGGCCGATGCGCTGGAAGGCTTCGAGCGCGCGCTGCACCTGCAGCCGGAATATGCGGAAGCTTGGTGCTCGCGCGGCGCCTTGCTGTTGCGCGCCCAGGACTACGAAGAAGCGCTATCGAGCTTCCAGGATGCGCTGGCCGTGCGTCCGCGTTACGCGCGCGCCCAGCTCGGCCTGGCGAATACCCTGCGCGCCATGGGCCGCCGTGCAGCGGCCGTCGAGGCCTACCAGGCAGCGCTGGCTTTTGGCGCCGATGCCGCAACCGTCGGCTACATGCTGGCCATCATGGGCGCTGAGCAGGCGCCGGGCGCCTCGCCGGCTGCTTATGTGAAGGCGCTGTTCGACCAGTACGCCGGCAATTTCGACCGCCACCTGGTCGACGTGCTGCGCTACCGCACGCCATCGCTGCTCGTGGAGGCGCTGCGCCGCCACCTGCCGCCGGGCGAACTCGATGTGCTGGACGCTGGCTGCGGCACCGGCCTGTGCGGACCGTTGCTGCGGCCGCTGGCCTGCCTGCTGGAAGGCGTCGACCTGTCGCCGCACATGCTGGATCGCGCCCGCGATACCGGCTTGTATGACGGCCTGTATTGCGGCGACATGGTTGGCTATCTGCGCGTGCGGCCAGGGAGTCTTGACGTCATCGTTGCCGCCGACGTTTTCGTGTATGTGGGCGACCTGAAGCCGGTATTTTCCGTGGCCCGCCTGGCGCTGCGCGGTGGAGGCTGCTTTGCCTTCTCGGTCGAGGAACACCCAGGCGCTGAAGAGTTTGTGCTGCGCTCGTCCGGCCGCTACGCGCACTCGCGCGCCGGCATTGAAGCGCTGGCGCGCAGCCATGGTTTCACCATCAATGAAGTTACCCCGAGCACCTTGCGCCAGGAGAGCGGCGAAGACATGCGGGGCCTGCTGGTCATTCTTTCGAGAGCCTGAATTCAAAGATGCGCCTGATCCCCTTAGCTTCATTGCTGCTTGCCTGCACCGCGGCGCTTGCATCGCCAGTCTCGCCCAAGGCGGTGGAAGCGTTCCACATGCAGTACCCCAATGATAAATTCATCCCGGTCGAGGCGGCACTCGGCGACTTTAACAAGGACGGGCTGATGGATTTCGCCACCTTCGTTGGCGACCCCGCTACTGACGAAGACCTTCCGATCGCTGTGTTCCTGGCGCAAGCCGATGGCAGCTACGTCCTGCATACGGAGTCGGGCATGGTGATGGGGCATAGCCGCAGCCAGCGCTCGCTGGAGGCGCGCGGCCCGTCGCTTTTCTTGCGCCGCAGCGGTTCCAATGGCTGCTGTTCCGACTGGGCGGAGAAATTCCAGTTCCAATTGCGCGATGGCGTATTCGTCCTGGTCGGGGAGGATAGTTACCATCTTCCCAAAGGGGAGAGCGACGAAGAGGGGCGCCTGAGCGTGAATTACCTGACGCGCCAGGCGCTGGTCTGGCGCAAGCTCGATGGCAAGCGCAAGGAGAAGCGCCTGTCGTTCAAGTTGCCCGCTTTGCTGACATTGAAGGGCTTTGACTACGATAAGCACTACGACGTCATGCCCAAGGCGCTGCATGGCCACTTCGACGAACAGCTGAACTTCATCGAAGGAAAGTAAGCATGGCAGAGCCGCTTGAAATTGCCGCCAACGCGATCATGGCAGTCTCGATCTTCCTGGCGGGACGCAACAACATCCATTCCTGGTGGACCGGCATCGTCGGCTGCGCGCTGTTCTCTGTACTGTTCTACGGTTCGCAGCTGTATGCCGACGTGGCGCTGCAGCTGTTCTTCATCGCCACCTGCATGATCGGCTGGCGCCAGTGGCTGCGCGGCGACCATGGCCATGCGCTGCATATCCGCACCACGCGCACTGTGACCTTGCTGAAGATGGCGCTGGCGGGCATCGCCGCTACGGCGGCCTATGGCCTGATGCTGAAGCATTACACCAATGCCTACGCGCCCTTCGTCGATTCGACGGTGCTGATGTTCTCCATCATTGCGCAAGTTCTGCTGATGGGGCGCCGCATCGAGAACTGGCCGGTATGGCTGCTGGTGAATACCATCTCGGTCCCGCTGTACGCCAGCCGCGGCCTGTACCTGACGGCCGCGCTGTATGGGGCTTACTGGATCAATGCCCTTGTCGCGTGGCGCCACTGGCGCCGGCAACGCGCGGCTGGAGCCTAGAAGGACCGCTCGTAGCCGATGGACACCCTGGCCGCGTTATATTCGCGGAATGTGCTGGTGGTGCGGCCGTTCGGATCCTGGTAGCTACGGGCTTCGCGCGTCGCTTGCTTCAACAGGTTGTAGGCGCTGATGCGCAGCAGGCC
>Ga0209256_1002813_pt1 | contig 13306 bp, 6 predicted proteins | sample AraplaCol_mCL_r2_2_FD_184270 | JGI IMG/M metagenome (GOLD analysis project Ga0209256, IMG submission 184270) | Arabidopsis root microbial communities from North Carolina, USA - plate scrape MF_Col_mCL_r2 (SPAdes) (version 3) | ecosystem: Host-associated > Plants > Roots > Endosphere | place: USA...
CCCACCCCTTCCCATCCCGAACAGGACCGTGAAACGACTCAGCGCCGATGATAGTGCGGATTCCCGTGTGAAAGTAGGTCATCGTCAGGCTAATATCCCGCAAACCCCTCGATCAGTATTGATCGAGGGGTTTTTGCTTTTTGGGCTGCGAGTTTCGCGCCGGTGGCCGCGCCGTCGGATCTCCACTCGAGCGTGGGGTTTGTGAACACTGCGGCTCCCCTGTTTCTGTGGGCCTAGTGACTTAGGTCAGCAGGGTCACGCCCCCTTTGTGGGACTGTTTTTCCGGTCGCTCGCGAATAGACTGCCTTCCTGTTTTTTGGGATTGGAGGGCGGCGTGATGCGTCGAGGGATTGGCGAGAACTCGCTGAGTAACCTGTTTTTGCGTGCCGGCGTTGCTGCGGCGCTCGCGGGGAGCTGGCTGGCTCCCGCACAGGCCGCTGAAGTGGTCGCCATCACGCCGCGCGGCGAGGTCGCTCAGGTGCAGAACATCGCGGTGCGATTCAAGGAGTCCACGACCGCGCTCGGCGACCCGCGACAGGCGGATCCGGTGCGGGTGGACTGCGGCTCGGCCGCAGTGCAGGGCAAGGGACGGTGGACGAATGACCGCGAGTGGGTCTTCGACTTCGCCAAGCCGCTGCCTGCCGGCGCGAAGTGCCGCGCGACCGTGCGCGAGGATTTCCGCCCCACCGCCCCCGGCGTGTCCAGTGCCTGGACGGGCGTGCGCGAGTCCACGTTCCAGCTCGCGGCCCCGACGGTCCAGCAGATCCGCCCATGGGAGGGCGGCAAGATCGAGGAAGACCAGCGCTTCCTGTTGCAACTCTCGGGCACGCCCAAGTTCGACACGATCGCACCCAACCTGTGGTGCGAATCCAAGGCGCTTGGCGAGCGCATCCCGGCCGAACTGCGCGCGAACTCGGAGCGCGATGCGCTGCTGCGTTCGCTGAAGATGGAAGAGGCGGCCAAGCGCCAGGTGTGGGTGCTGGTCGGTTGCTCACGGCCCTTGCCGGCCGGCACGGACGCGTCGCTGGTGTGGGGGCCCGGCATCGCCGCGGGCGCCAACGACTCGGTGCGCACGCGCGGCGAGCGGCGCTTCCATTTCTCGGTCCGCGCGCCGCTGACGGCCGAGTTCTCCTGCGAACGCGAGCGCGCGAACGCCCCCTGTCTGCCCATCCGCCCCGTCACCGTCAGCTTCTCGGAGCCGATCTCGCGTGAACTCGCGCTCAAGGTGCGTTTGAAGAGCGCGGACGGCAGCACCGTGTCGCCGGTCGTGCCGAAACAGGAAGACCAGGAGGCCGCCGGAACCCTGAGTTCGGTGAGCTTCCCGGTGCCGCTCGCGGAGCAGCAGGCCTACGCCGTCGAGCTGCCCAGCGGCATCAAGGACGACAGCGGCCGGCCGCTGTCCAACGCCGCGAGCTTCCCGCTGCAGATCAAGACCAGTGCGGCGCCGCCGCTGGCCAAGTTCGCCGCCGCGCCGTTCGGCATCGTCGAATGGGAGCCGGCCGGCCCGAGCCTGGTCCCGCTGAGCATGCGCCATGTGCAGGGCGACCTGCAGCCGCGCGCCGGGGGCCATCTGCGCATCAAGCGCCTGACCGATGACGGCGAGATCCTGCGCTGGTATGGCCGGCTCTTCCGGCAGAACGAGTGGGAGGACCGCAAGATCGAGATGCTCAAGGGCGAGGGCGGTCTGCAGTCGATGACGGTGCCGGCCGGCAGTCCCGACAAGGCCATCGACGTGATCGGCGTGCCGCTGGCGCAGCCGGGCTATCACGTGCTCGAGCTGAAGTCGCCGCGCCTGGGGCAGTCGCTGCTCGATCCGGTCCAGCCGATGTTCGTGCGCACCGGCACGCTGGTGACCAACCTCGGCCTGCACTTCAAGCTGGGCAAGGACGACAGCCTGGTGTGGGTGACTTCGCTCGACAAGGGGCGCCCCGTGGAGGGCGCGCAGGTGGCGGTCTACGACTGCCGCGGCAAGTCGCTGTGGAATGGCCGCACCGACGCGCAGGGCCTGGCCCGCATCGATCGTCCCAACCTCGATCGCGAGGAGGGACGCGGCGAGTGCATCGGCGAGTCGGGGCTGTTCATCACCGCCCGCGCCGACCAGCCGGGCAAGCCGACGGACCTGTCCTTCATGTTCAGTGGCTGGAGCCGCGGCATCGAACCGTGGCGCTTCAACGTGCCGGTCACCTGGGGCTCGGAACGCACCGTCCGCGCGCACACGATCACCGACCGGCCGCTGCTGCGCGCTGGCGACACCGTGTCGATGAAGCACTTCTTCCGGCTGGAGACGGTCCGGGGGCTGGACGACGCGACGCCGGAGCAGCTTCCCAACAAGCTGCGCATCGTCTTCGAAGGCACCGGCGAGGACGTCGCCGCGCTGGATCTGCGCTGGCAGGGCGCGCGCTACGCGCTGTCGACCTGGAAGGTGCCGCCGGGCGCCAAGCTGGGCCGCTACCGCTTCGTGATGGAGCGCGCCGGCGAGTCTGGCGGTCAACGGACCTGGGACAGCGGCGGCGTGCGCGTCGAGGAGTTCCGCGTGCCGCTGGTCGATGCACGGCTGATCCCGCCGAAATCACCGCCTCCGGGCGCGAAGGAGCAGTCCTGGTCGGCTCAGCTGAACTACATGGCGGGCGGTCCGATGGCCAAGTCCCCGGTGCAGGTCAGCGCGATGCTGCAGCCGCGCTGGACCACCATGGCGGGCTACGACGACTACGCCTTCGAGCCGCCGTCCAAGGACGGCCCGGATGAAGGCGCGGCCGCCGGCGACATGGAAGGCGACAGCGAGACCGCTGGCGGCGCGCCGGGGACGACCCGGCTGCTGGTCGACAAGCTGGCGCTGCAGACCGACGCCAAGGGCGCCGCCGCGTTCAAGGTGCCGCTGAAGGGGACGATCGACCGGCCGTCCGAACTGCGCGTCGAGTTGAACTATCGCGACCCCGACGGTCAGACGCACACGCGCGCGGCTTCGCAGGTCGTGTGGCCCGCCAACGTGGTCGTGGGCCTGCGCGCCGCGACCTGGGTGGCCAACGGCCAGCCGCTGCAGGTGCAGGCCGTGGCGCTGGACACGAACGGCAAGCCGGTGGCGAACCAGAAGATCTCGGTGTCCGCGCGTCAGGTGCAGACGCTGAGCACGCGCAAGCGCCTGGTCGGCGGCTTCTATGCCTACGAGCATCAACGGACCCTGAAGGACCTGGGCGAGCTGTGCAGCGGCAAGACCGATGCGCTGGGCATCATGCGCTGCGAGGTCTCGCTGAGCCAGAGCGGCCAGGTCGAGCTGATCGGCACCGCGGCCGACGACGGGGGCCGCAGCACGCGCGCGGCGCGGTCGCTGTGGGTGACGCGGGCCGGTGAGCTCTGGTTCGCGCAGGACAACGACGATCGCATCGACGTCATCCCGGAGCGCCGCCGCTACGAGCCGGGCGAGACCGCGCGCTTCCAGGTGCGCATGCCTTATCGCGACGCGATGGCGCTGGTGACCGTCGAGCGGGAGGGCGTGCTGCACAGCGAGGTGCGCCGCCTGTCCGGCCGTGATCCGTGGCTGGAACTGAAGATCGATCGCGACTGGACGCCGAACGCCTATGTCAGCGTGCTGGTGCTGCGCGGCCGCCTGCGCGAGGTGCCGTGGTACTCGTTCTTCACCTGGGGCTGGCGCGAGCCGGGCAATTGGTGGCGTGAATGGCGTGCGTCGGGCGACTATCAGCCGCCGACGGCCATGGTCGATCTGTCCAAGCCGTCCTTCAAGCTGGGCATGGCGCCGATCGAGATCGGGCAGGCCAAGCACCGGCTCAAGGTCGAGGTGCTGCCGCAGCAGGCGCAGTACGGGGTGCGTCAGAGCGCCCAGGTCAAGCTGCGCGTGACGCAGGACGGCAAGCCGGTGCCTGATGCGCAGGTCGCCTTCGCGGCGGTCGACGAAGGCCTGCTGGCGCTCGCGCCCAACGACAGCTGGAAACTGCTCGACAGCATGATCCAGACCCGTTCCTGGGGCGTGACCACCGCGACGGCGCACAGCGAGATCATTGGCCGCCGGCACTATGGCCGCAAGGCCGTGGCGGCGGGCGGCGGCGGCGGCTTCGCGACGCGCGAGCTGTTCGACACGTTGCTGACCTGGCAGCCGCTGGTGACGGTCAACGCGCAGGGCGAGGCGCTGGTGCAGGTGCCGCTCAACGATTCGCTGACCCGTTTCCGGCTGGTCGCGGTCGCCGACGCGCCGGGGCAGCGCTTCGGCACCGGCGAGAACAGCATCAACGTGAGCCAGGACTTGCAACTGCTGTCGGGCCTGCCGCCGCTGGTGCGCGAGGGCGACCGCGTGCAGGCGATGCTGACGCTGCGCAACGCGACCGGCCGCGCGATGGACCTGCGGGTCACGCTGGCGGGCAAGGCGACGCTGGAGACCGGCGAACAGCCGGTCGCGGCTGAGCCGCGCAGCGTCAAGCTCGCCGCGGGACAGGCGCAGGAGCTGAGCTGGGACATCCTCGTGCCCGAAGGGGCGCGGCGCATCGTCTGGGAGGCGCAGGCGCAGGAGCAGGGCGGCTCGGGCGCCAAGGACGCGATGCGGACCACGCAGGCGGTCGAGCCGGCCGTGCCGCTGCGGGTGCTGCAGGCGACGCTGCGCCAGCTGGACGGTCCGGTCAGCATCCCGGTCGCGGCGCCCGCGGACGCGCTGCCGCCGCAAGGCGTCAAGCGCGGCGGCTTGCAGATCGGCCTGCAGCCGCGGCTGTCGACCGCGCTGCCGGGGATCCGGCGCTACTTCGAGCAGTACCCGTACACCTGCCTGGAACAGCAGAGCTCGAAGTACATCGCGCTGCATGACACGGCGGCCTGGGATGGCCTGATGGGGCAGCTCGCGACCTACCAGGACGCGGACGGCCTGTTCGCCTACTTCCCGCTGTCGCGCTACTTGACGCAGGGCAGCGACGTCCTGACCGCGCATCTGCTGGCCGTGGCGAAGGAAGCCGGGCGCACGCTGCCGGCGCCGCAGTTGAACAAGGCGCTGGACGGTCTGGCCGCTTTCGTCGAGGGCCGGCTGGAGCGCAAGTTCTGGTCTCCGCGCCCCGATGACGAGCCGCGCCGCATCGCCGCGCTGGCCGCGCTGGCGCGTTACGGCAAGGCGACGCCGCGGCAGCTGGGCACCGTGGACGGCCGCAACCTCACCACGTGGCCCACCAGCGCGGTGATCGACTGGCTGGTGCTGCATCAGCGGATGACCGACGCGCCGGATCGCGCGGCGCAGATCGCGGCGGCGCAGAACCAGCTGCGCGCGCGCTTGAGCTTCGCGGGCACCACGCTGCGTTTCGTCAACGAGGACACCGACGCCTGGTGGTGGCTGATGGGCAGTGGCGACGCGACGGCGGCGCGCGCGATCCTCGCGCTGGTCGATGAGGCCGGCTGGAAGGAGGACCTGCCGCGCCTGGTGGTGGGCACGCTGGCGCGCCAGGAGCGCGGTGCCTGGTTCAACACGACCGCCAACCTGTGGGGCGCGCTGGCCCTGGAGAAGTTCTCGGCGCGCTTCGAGGCGCAGGCCGTGAAGGGCCGCACCGAGGCGAAGCTGGCGGGCGCGTCGGCGGCGCTGGACTGGTCGGCCAAGCCGGACGGCGGCGATCTGAAACTGGCCTGGCCGGCGGCGGGCAACGGCACGCTGTCGATGACGCAGGCGGGGGACGGCAAGCCCTGGGCGACCGTGCAAGCCTTGGCGGCCGTGCCGCTGAAGGCGCCGCTGAATGCCGGCTACACGCTCAAGCGCACGGTCACGGCCGTGTCGCAGAAGGCGGCGCCGAAGTGGTCCCGCGGCGACGTGATGCGCGTGCGTCTGGAAATCGATGCCGCCGCCGACATGACCTGGGTGGTGCTCAGCGATCCGATGCCGGCCGGCGCGGCGGTGGTCGAAGGGACGATCGAGTCGCAGGGCGAGCGCGCCGAGGGGCAGGCCTGGCCCGACTTCATCGAGCGCAGCTTCAGCGCCTGGCGCGCCTACTTCGGCTATCTGCCGCGCGGGCATCACGTGCTCGAGTACACGGTCCGTCTGAACAACGCCGGCCGCTTCCAGCTGCCGACGACGCGGGCCGAGGCGATGTACGCGCCGGACCGTTTCGGCGAACTGCCGAATGCCACGCTGGAGGTCCAGCCTTGACGCTGACGGACGCGCGCTCGCGGCCGGTCCGCAGGGCCGCGCTCGCGGCCGTGCTGGCCGCGCTCGGGATGGCGTCCGGTCCGGCGTCGGCGCAGGACCTGCCGAGCTTCGCGCAGGCGCGGGCCTCGCATCCGGTGTCCGATCTGCAACTGCTCGATCGGCGCGGCGAGCCGCTGCAGACCCTGCGCGTGGATGCCACCCGCAGGGTGCTGCCCTGGGTGCCGCTGGAGCAGATGTCGCCGTCGCTGCTGCGCGCGATGCTGTTGTCCGAGGATCAGCGCTTCTACGAGCACAGCGGCGTCGACTGGTCGGCCGTCGCGGCCAGCGCCTGGGCCAATCTGTGGAACACGCGCACGCGCGGCGCGTCGACGGTCACGATGCAGCTGGCGGGATTGCTCGACGAGGACCTCGCGCGGCGCGGCGGCCGCAGCCTGATGCAGAAGCTCGGGCAGGCCTGGGTCGCGGGGCGGCTGGAGAAGCGCTGGACCAAGGCGCAGATCCTGGAGGGCTACCTCAACCGGGTGCCCTTGCGCGGCGAGCTGATCGGCGTGCCGGCAGCGGCGCAAGCGCTTTTCGGCAAGCGGCCCGCGGGGCTGGACGCGCGCGAGTCGGCGATGCTTTCGGCCATGCTGCGCGGGCCGAACGCGTCGCCGGAGACGATCGCGGCCCGTGCTTGCGGCGTGCTGCGCGCGATGGCGCAGCGATGCGACGGGCTCAATGACGAGGTGGGCGCGGTGCTGCGCCGCAAGGCGCTGACGCTCGCGGACGCGCCGCAGTGGGCGCCGCATTACGCGCGGCTGGCGCTGCGGGCGGACGGACCACCGGCGCAGCGCAGCTCGCTCGACGCCACCTGGCAGCGTGTCGCGGTGCAGTCGCTGCGGCGGCATCTGGCCGAGCTCTCGGGGCGGCAGGTCGAGGACGGCGCCGTCGTGGTGCTCGACAACGCGAGCGGCGAGGTCCGCGTCTGGGTCGGCTCCAGCGGCAGCCAGCTGTCGGAGGCGGCGCAGGTGGACCATGTGCTGGCGCGGCGGCAGCCGGGCTCGACGCTCAAGCCCTTCCTGTACGAGCTCGCGATCGAGCGCCGGCTGATCACGGCGGCCAGCCTGCTCGACGACTCGCCGACGCAGGTCGCGACGGCGGCTGGCCTGTATCTGCCGCAGAACTACGACAAGCAGTACCGCGGCTGGATCAGCGCCCGTGCCGCGCTGGGCAACAGCCTCAACGTGCCGGCGGTGCGGCTGGGCCTGATGCTGACGCCCGAGGCGGTCTTCGAGCGGCTCAACGCGCTGGGCCTGCAGTTGCCGGAGACCGGCGGTTTCTATGGACCGTCGTTGGCCCTGGGCAGCGCCGACGTGACGCTGCTGTCGCTGACCAATGCGTATCGCGCACTCGCCAATGGCGGGCGTTACGCCGATGTGGCACTGCCAGGCGCGTTGCCCGGCGCCAGCTCGCGCGACGCGCTGAAGGCGGGCAAGGACGGCAAGGCGTCCAAGAATCTCAAGAGTGTCAAGGGTCTCCAGGGCGGTCGCGAGGCGGCGGCCGGGCGCCAGGTGGCCGACGCGAAGGCGAGCTTCGTCGTCGGCGACATGCTGGCCGACAACAACGCGCGCGCGCTGACCTTCGGCTTGTCCAGCGCGCTGGCGCTTCCGTTCCCGGCCTCGGTCAAGACGGGCACCAGCAAGGACATGCGAGACAACTGGTGTGTCGGCTGGAGTTCGCGCTTCACCGTCGGGGTGTGGGTCGGCAACTCGAGCGGCGAGGCGATGCAGCAGGTCTCGGGCGTCAGCGGCGCGGCACCGGTCTGGCGCGAGGTGATGCTGGCGCTGCATGCCGGCCGGGTGCCAGCCGCGGTGCAGCCGCCGGCCGGGCTGGTCGCGCAGGACACGCGCTTTGACGGCGGGCAGGAGCCGCCGCGGCGCGAGTGGTTCGTCGCTGGCACGGAGCAGGCCGTCATCCGCCCCGCCGGCACCCCGGTGGCGCTCAGCAATCCGACCGATGGCGCGATCTATGCGCTGGACCCGGACATTCCGCCGGCGGCGCAGCGCTTGCGCTTCTCCCACGAGGGGCGGCTGGCGCAGGGCACGGCGGGCTGGCGCCTGGATGGGCGGCTCATCGGGCGCGGCGCGTCGGTGGACTGGCTGCCCATGCCGGGGCGGCACGAACTGGCCTTGCTGGACGGGCGGGGGGAGGTGCTGCAGCAGGTGCGCTTCGAGGTGCGCGGGGCGGGGCTGAGAGCGCCGTCCGGGCTCCGGACCAGGCCGCAGGCGGCCGCGGCGCGGCCCGCGCCGGGCTGAGCCCATCCCGTCATCCCGCAAGTCAGCCGCTCCAGGGCGCAGTTCGTCGCCCTCCGCTGGCGGCCGGGGGGCTGACTTTCGATACTCCCTCCATCGTCGCCAAGATCCAGATTCGCGCGGGGAGATCATGCAGAGCCGACAACGACACGTGCCCATCAGCTTGAAGATCCTGAGCATCGCCGTGCTCAGCGGCGCCATGCTGGCGCCCGCCGCGCCGGTCCATGCCAGCGAGGTGGTCAAGCTGGCCCGGCTGCTGATCACCGGCAAGCGCCAGGCCAGCCGCCCGGCGCCGCCTCAGCCGGCCGCCCCCGACCGCGACGCCGCCTCTCAGCCGCAGAGCCGCGCCCCGGAGGGTGAGCTCCACGCCCAGAATTCGCGCCGCAGCGCCGAGGGCGGCGCGGTCATCACGATCGACTGAGCTCCTGCGTGCGTTCGATCGCCGGCGGCCGCGGGTGCAGCCGCGCCATCGTGAACGCATCGACATAGCGCCCCTCACGCAAGGCAAAACCGCGCAGGCGGCCTTCGTGCTCGAAGCCGAAGCGCTCATACAGCCTGATCGCGCGTTCGTTGTCGACGAACACCGTCAACTCGATCCGCAGAATCCCCAGCCAGTCATCGGCTTGCCGCGTCAGCGCATCCATCAGCGCCGAACCGACGCCGCGCCCCTGCGTCTCCGGATGGACGCTGATCCCCAGCATCATCGCGTGGCGCCGCCGCGCCTGTGCCCCGGCGGGATGCAGACCGGCCGACCCCACCAGCCGATCGCCGTCGAAGGCCAGCAGCACCAGTTCCGGGCTCGCCGGGTCGGGCGCCTTCGAGAAGCGTTCCTGCCACAGCAACTCGGAGGTGAAGGGCGTCTGCAGCAACCAGGGCTGCACGCCGGAATGTCCGAGCAGCGCGGCGTGGGCGGGGCCGTCCTCCGGACGCGGGCGGCGCAGCGTGATGCCGTCGGCGACGCGCAAGGGGGCGCGGGCGCCGGAGCGAGCGTCGGCAGGGCGGGGCGAGGTTGGTGGGATCTGCATCGGGGTCTCCTTGTGGGGCTTGGAAGGACCAGGGGCTGAAATGAACAAGGCCCGCGGAGTGCGCGGGCCTTGTCGGGGGGAATCGGGCGAATCTGGGGATCGCAGGGGGACCGTCGGGTCCGGGATCCTGGCGGGGCGTCTACCGCGTTCGACGCCCACCGTCGGCAATGGCCTGCAGCGAATGTAGGCACATCGAGACGTGATGGACGGGGTGGAAGACGCGGGACATGCGGACCAGTATCTTGGGGACGCGGCGAATGCGTCAAGCGGCGCGCGATGGACGATGGGCGAATGCAACGGCGCGACAATGCGCACTTCTCGAATTGGCGCGGCCCGGGCCGCGTGCCGTTGTCCATGCCGCGTCTGAGTTCCGTTGCCCCCGCCGAGTCTCCCGCTGCCGCGCCCGGGCGCCCCAAGGGCGAGCCGCAACCGGCTGAGCGATTCGTGTTGACGGTGGGACCGAGTCCGATCGATGGACTGGGTGTCTTCGCCGGGGAGGCGATTCCGGCGCGCCGCAAGATCGGCGAGATGCGCGGGGAGATCGTGCCGGTGCGCGAGGCGCGGCGGCGCATCGAGGGGCGGCGCCGGATTCATGTCGTCGAGGTCACGGACAAGACTGCGATCGACGCGACCAAGTCGGACTGCGCGCTGCGGCATGTGAATCACAGCTGCGCGCCGAATGCGGTGTTGCGCATCCGGCAGGGCCGGGCCGAGTTCTACGCCATGCGTGACATCGATCCCGGTGAGGAGATCTGCGCCGATTACGGCGAGAGCCACCACGAAGGGCGCTTGCGCTGCCGATGCGGCGCGCCCAATTGCAAGGGCCGCTTGTAGGCCCTCCGGCCCGAACTCCCTCGCCCCGCCGAGCGGGGAGAGGGCAGGAGAGAGGGGCCTTCGCGATGCTCAGTGCTTCGAGTCCTCGCCCGTCAGCCCCGAGATCGCATCCTTCAGCGCGCGCTGCTGCATCCAGAACAGGCGCAGGTCCTGCACGGTGAACAGCATGTCGTCGATCAGCGCGTTCTGATCGATCCCGTCCGAATCCTCGTAGGCCTGCTGGATGTACGCCGCCCGCGGCGTCGAGTCCTCGTCCAGCGTCACCGCCTCGATCGCTTCCAGCATCGTCGCCAGATCATCCGCGCCATCCCCTTGCGGCAGCGTCCACGCGTGCGAGTCCTCCACCGCCTGCAGGAAGCCCTGCGCCCACATCGCACCCGGCGCCGGCATGCGCGCCAGCAGCTCCTCGCTGATCGCGCCCTGCGCCACCAGCTCGGCCTTGGTCTCCTCATCGAACTCGGAGATCAGCGGCGTCAGGTGCATCTGCTCCGGCGCCTCCAGCAGCGGCTGCGGTTCCAGGCTGTCGCTGATCTCGTTCCAGCGCACATGCAGCGCTTCCATGAAGGCGTCGGTCATCTCCTGCTCGTCCAGCGCGGCCGGCCAGTCGTCGCCGAACAGCGCATCCATCGCCTGGATCGGCGCCGCGTCCGACGGCCCCACGCACAGGGCGGTCAGGTAGCCATCCAGCGTGTCGAGCGTGATCGCCGGCGCTTCCGGATCCGCCTGGCCGGCCAGCACGGCCAGCAGTTCGCCCAGGCGCTGCGCGTTCTCGACGTCGATCGAGTCGCCGAACTCGTCGGCCATCGGGGTGTCAGTCATTGCTACTCCAGTTGCTTCAAACGACAAGGGCCCGACCGGGGCCCTTGCAGAGGTTGTTCGTCGGCACTCCGGGGCGCGCGGTTCGTTCGATCCGCGCCCCCCGGAAGTGTGCCCATCATCGGTGTCAGAGGCGTTCGCCGACCCAGGCCTGCACGCTCGCCAGCGCGGCGGGCAGCCCCTTGGCGTCCGTGCCGCCGGCCATCGCCAGGTCCGGCTTGCCGCCGCCCTTGCCGCCGACCTGCTGCGCCACGAAGTTCACCAGCTCGCCGGCCTTGACCTTGCCGATCGAATCGGCCGTCACGCCGGCCGCCAACTGGACCTTGTCGCCATCGACGGCCGCCAGCACGATGGCTGCTGTCTTGAGCTTGTCCTTGAGCTTGTCCATGGTCTCGCGCAGCGTCTTGGCGTCGGCGCCCGCCAGCGTCGCGGCCAGCACCTTCAGGCCCTTGACGTCGACGGCCTGCGACAGCAGCTCGTCGCCCTGCGCGGAGGCCAGCTTGCTCTTGGCCGCGGTCAGGTCCTTCTCCAGCGCGCGGACCTGGTCCAGCACCGCCTGCACCCGCAGCTCGACCTCGGTCGGCGCCGCCTTGAGCGTGCCGGCCACGGCGGTCAGCGTGGTCTCCAGCGACTGCAGGTAGTGCAGCGCGTTGTCGCCGGTCACGGCCTCGACGCGGCGGATGCCGGCGGCGACGCCGCTCTCCGCGACGATCTTGAACAGGCCGATGTCACCGGTGCGGCGCACGTGGGTGCCGCCGCACAGTTCCTTGGACGTGCCGATGCTCAGCACGCGCACCGTGTCGCCGTACTTCTCGCCGAACAGCATCATCGCGCCGCTCTTCTGCGCATCGTCCAGCGCCATCACCGCGGCGTTGGTGTCGGCGTTGGCCAGGATCTCGGCATTGACGATCGCCTCGACCTTGCGGATCTCCTGCGCGGTCATCGGCGCGGTGTGCGCGAAGTCGAAGCGGGTGCGCTCGGCGTTGACCAGCGAGCCCTTCTGCTGGACATGCGCGCCCAGCACCTCGCGCAGCGCCTTGTGCATCAGATGGGTCGCGCTGTGGTTGCGCACGGTGCGGGCGCGGCGCTCGGCGTCGACCTTGGCGGTGAAGACGTCGCCGACCTTGATCGTGCCCTCGACGACCTGGCCATGGTGGCCGAATACGTCGGCCTGGATCTTCAGCGTGTCGTCGACGACGACGCGGGTCGTGGCATTGCGGAGCTCGCCCGCGTCGCCGACCTGGCCGCCGCTCTCGGCATAGAAGGGGGTGTTGTCCAGCACGACGACCACGTCGTCGCCCGCGTCGGCGCTCTGCACCGCGCTGCCGTCGACGTAGAGCGCGACGACCTTGGCGTCCTCGCGCGTCAGCTGGTCATAGCCGTGGAAGGCCGTGGCCGAGCCGGTGTACTCCAGGCCCTGCGCCATCTTGAATTTGCCGGCCTGGCGGCCGCGGTTCTTCTGCTCTTCCAGCAGGCGGTTGAAGCCGGCCTCGTCGACGGTGACGCCACGCTCGCGGCAGACGTCGGCGGTCAGGTCGACCGGGAAGCCGTAGGTGTCGTGCAGCTTGAAGGCGGTCTCGCCGTCGACCTGCGTCGCGCCGCCGGCCAGCGCCGATTCCAGCAGTTCCATGCCGGTGGCGATGGTCTTGAAGAAGCGCTCTTCCTCCTGCTTCAGCACTTCGGTGACGCGGGCCTCGTCGCGGCGCAGCTCCGGATAGGCCTCGCCCATCTCCTTGGCCAGCGCGGCGACCAGCTTGTGGAAGAACGGGGTGCGCGCGCCCAGCTTGTAGCCGTGGCGGATCGCGCGGCGGGCGATGCGGCGCAGCACGTAGCCGCGGCCCGCGTTGCCCGGGATCACGCCGTCGACGACGGTGAAGGCGCAGGCGCGGATGTGATCGGCGATGACCTTCAGCGACGGGCTGTCCTTGTCGCAGTCGCCCGCGCCGGCGCCGTCGACGGCCTGCTTGGCCGCGGCCAGCAGGTTGACGAACAGGTCGATCTCGTAGTTCGAGTGCACATGCTGCAGCACCGCGGCCAGGCGCTCCAGGCCCATCCCGGTGTCGACGCTGGGTTTCGGGAGCTTGTGCATCACGCCGTCTTCAGTCCGGTTGAACTGCATGAAGACGTTGTTCCAGATCTCGATGTAGCGGTCGCCGTCCTCGTCCGCCGAGCCCGGGGGGCCGCCGGCCACGTCGGGGCCGTGGTCGTAGAAGATC
>Ga0209256_1002822_pt1 | contig 13270 bp, 10 predicted proteins | sample AraplaCol_mCL_r2_2_FD_184270 | JGI IMG/M metagenome (GOLD analysis project Ga0209256, IMG submission 184270) | Arabidopsis root microbial communities from North Carolina, USA - plate scrape MF_Col_mCL_r2 (SPAdes) (version 3) | ecosystem: Host-associated > Plants > Roots > Endosphere | place...
ACGGGACCGTTGAGGAAGGCCTGCTCCTCCTCCGTCAATCTGGCTGGCGCAATTTTCAGCAGTTTCGACCAGTCCGGATTACCCGTGAAGAGATCGGCGTCCCACCAGACGTCGCCTGCCTCCAGCGCCTCGCGCTCGGTGTCGGACATCGCCGGCAGCACGCCGCGCGCCCAGGAGAAGATCGGCTTGGTGATGTTGTCGCGGCGGAAGCTCATGGCTGACCTCATGCATCGGCGCGGTTGGCGGTTATTTTAGCGGAAAGTGGCCGACGGCGGTGAAGGGTTCGGCTGTAAAATTGACGCGGCCGGGCGGCCCCAGACCATAACGGCCAGGGCGCGCGGGCAGTTCCGGGAGGGGGATGGGGCCGAATGCCCCGCTGTCATTCCGGGGCGCGCGAAGCGCGAACCCGGAATCCATCGTGCGACAGCGTCGGTGGATGAATGGATTCCGGGCTCGACGCTGCGCGTCGCCCCGGAATGACGGCGGAGAGAATACGGCCGGCCTAATCCGGCCGCACCATCTCGAACATGTTTTCCGGCTTGATCTCAAAATAATCGCCGCGGCGGCCGGCGCGGACGATCGGGCGGGCGGCGGCGGTCTGGTAGACGCCGTCCTTGATCATGGCCTTGTCGATGTGCACGGCGACCACCTCGCCCAGCGTCAGCCAGGCATCGGCCTCCTTGCCGTCAGCGCCCTTGAGGCGGACGATGTCGGACACCTTGCATTCGAAGGCTACCGGGCTCTCGCCGACGCGCGGCACGTTGACGAGCTTGCCGGGCACCGCGGTGAGGCCCGCGACCTCGAACTCGTCGACCTCAGGCGCGACATGCGCAGCGGTCGCATTCATGTGCCTGGCAAGGTCCATCGTGGCGAGATTCCAGACGAACTCGCCGGTCTGCTGGATGTTCTCCACCGTGTCCTTCCAGTTGGTGGAGGAGAAGCCGATGATCGGCGGCACGTAGCAGAACGCATTGAAAAAGCTGTAGGGCGCCAGATTGACGTGGCCCTTCGTATCGCGGGAGGAGATCCAGCCGATCGGCCGCGGCGCGATGATGGCGTTGAAGGGATCATGCTTGAGGCCGTGGCCCTTGGAGGGCTCGTAGAAGTAAAGGTCTTTGTCCGTCACCGCGGAATCTTTCCTGGTCCTGGTAGCCCGGATGGAGCGAAGCGTAATCCGGGTCCGCCAGCGCAACGCTGAACCATCCCGGATTGCGCTTCGCTCCATCCGGGCTACGTCAGCTTGCTTATAGGAAAGATTTGCCCGTCCTGTCAGTGCCGCGGCGACAGACCGGCGATGACGAAATCGATCATCTGGTCGATGGTCGGGCCCGGCTTGGTGGCGCATTGGGCGATCATCTGGGGGTGGAAGAACCGCATCATCGCGGTGCAGGAGCAGAGCGCAGCCACTTGCAGGTCGGGTGCCTCGAACTCACCGGTGGCAACGCCTTGCGCGATCATCTGGCCGACCATTCCGGCGACGCATTCCATGTGGTTGACGCAGACGTCCCAGTCCTCCTGCATGGCGATCTCGACCATCTCATGCAGCTTGTTGTCGCCGACATAGCGCTCGGTGTTCATGCGATGGATGGTGGTGAGGAGCTCGCGGAAGCGGTCCAGCACGGGCCCCGGCCTTGCCACGATCCGCTGCGCTTCGAGCTCCACCTCGCCCATGAGCGAGCGGGCCACCGCCTGATGGATCGCCTTCTTCGATTCGAAGAAGCGATACACGTTGGCGGGGCTCATCCTGAGCTCCTTGGCGATGTCGCCGACCGTGGTCTTCTGATAGCCGATCTGGCGGAACAGCCGCTCGGCCACCTCGAGGATACGATCCCGGGTGTCGCCTTCGATATGTTCCGAAATAAGGGCCATCAATCAGGACTCGTTCGTCAGACCTTCATCTCACTTATTCAGCCGCTTCAGCAAGCGGAATTGCCGGATGTTCATCGCTGCCATGCTGCGGCGCGGCAGGCTGCTCCGGCGTACCGGCCTCGTCCAGGCTCTTCCGGAACCAGAGTGCATAGAGGCCCGGCAGGTACAGGAGCGTCAGGAATGTCGCCACGAACAGGCCGCCCATGATGGTGATCGCCATCGGTCCCCAGAAGGCCGAGCGCGACAGCGGGATCATGGCCAGGATCGCGGCGAGCGCCGTCAGCACCACCGGGCGGGCGCGGCGGACGGTCGCTTCCACGATCGCCTCGCGCCGGGTCAGGCCGTGGGAGACGTCGGTCTCGATCTGATCGACCAGGATGACCGTATTGCGCATGATCATGCCGGCAAGCGCGATCAGGCCGAGCAGCGCCACGAAGCCGAACGGGGCATTGGCGACGTTGAGGCCGAAGGAGGCGCCGACGATGCCGAGCGGCGCGGTCAGGAACACCAGGATCAGGCGCGAGAAGCTCTGCAGCTGAATCATCAGCAGCGTCAGCATCACCATGACCATCAGCGGGAAGAGGATGAAGATCGAGGCGTTGCCCTTGGCGGATTCCTCGAACGCGCCGCCCGGCTCGATGCGGTAGGCCGGCTCGAGGTGGTCGATGATCGGCTTGAGCTTCGGCGTGATCTGGCCCGTGACGTCGGGAGCCTGGACGCCGTCGACGACATCGGAGCGCACGGTGATGGCCATGTCGCGGTTACGCCGCCACATGATCGGCTCCTCGTGGTCGTATTCGATCTTGGCGATCTGCTGCAGCGGCACGGCAACGCCATTGCGCGAAGTGATGGTGAGATCACCGACGCCACCGAGATCGAGACGTTCGGACGAGACCGCACGGGCGACCACGCCGACCTTCTCGATGCCGTCGCGCACGGTCGTGACCTGCGAGCCCGAGATCAGCATCGCGAGCGCCTGTGAGACGTCCTGCGGGGTCAGGCCCATGGCGCGGGCGCGGTCCTGATCGACGACGAGCTTCAGGTAAGGCGATTGCTCGTTCCAGTCGAGCTGGACGTCCTTGACGCTCTTGTTCTGCCGCATGACGTCGCGAACCTGGTAGGCGATCTCGCGCACCTTGTTGGCGTCGGGGCCGATCACGCGGAACTGGACGGGGAAACCGACGGGCGGACCGAAATTGAAGCGGTCGACGCGCACGCGCGCTTCGGACAGGAAGCCCTCGGCAGCCGCGTTCTCGATCTTGGCCTTGATGCGCTCGCGCGCCTCGACCCCCTTGGCGACGATGACGATCTCGGCAAAGGCCTCGTTCGGCAGCTGCGGATTGAGCCCGAGCCAGAAGCGCGGCGAACCCTGGCCGACATAGGACGTATAGGTCTCGATGTCCTTGTCGTCCTTCAGCAGCGTCTCGGCCTTCTTCACCGACTTTTCGGTCACGTTGAAGGCGGTGCCCTCCGGCAGGCGCAGCTGGAGGAATAGCTCGGGCCGCTCCGACAGCGGGAAGAACTGCTGCTGGACGTGGCCGAAGCCGACGATCGAGGCCACGAAGACGCCGACGGTCGCAACCACCACCGTGATGCGATGGTTGACGCACCATTGCACGATGGCGCGCAAGCCCCGGTACATGCGGGTCTCGTAGACCGCGTGCGGATCGTGGTTGTGGTGCACCTTGATCTCCGGCAGCAGCTTGACGCCGATATAGGGCGTGAAGATCACCGCCACGAACCAGGAGGCGACCAGCGCGATCGCCACGATCCAGAAGATGCTGCCGGCATATTCGCCGACCGCCGAATTGGCAAAGCCGATGGGGAGGAAGCCAGCGGCCGTGACCAGCGTTCCCGTGAGCATCGGAAACGCAGTAGATTCCCAGGCAAAGGACGCTGCTCGCATGCGGTCCCAGCCCTGCTCCATCTTCACCACCATCATCTCGACCGCGATGATGGCGTCGTCGACGAGCAGGCCGAGCGCGATGATCAGCGCACCCAGCGTGATGCGGTGCAGATCGAGCGACATCATGTTCATGACGACGAAGACGATGCCGAGCACCAGCGGCACCGAGAGCGCGACAACGATGCCGGTGCGCCAGCCCAGTGCCAGGAACGAGACGAACAGCACGATGACGAGCGCTTCCATGAAGGAGTGCACGAACTCGCCGACGGCGTGCTCGACCACCTTGGGCTGGTCGGCGATCAGCTTGACATCGATGCCCTGCGGGACCGCCTTCATGAAGTCGGCTGTCGCCTTCTCGACCTCCTTGCCGAGCTCGAGGATGTTGGCACCCTTGGCGGTGACGACGCCGATGCCGATCGCGGCCTTGCCTTCCTGACGGACGACGAAGCTCGGCGGATCGACATAGCCGTGGGTGACGGTGGCGATATCGCCGAGGCGGAAGACGCGGCCGTTGCTCTCGACCGGCGTTTCGGCGACGGCCTTGGCACCGTCGAGCGCACCGGTGACACGCAGCGGCACGCGCTGCGAGGAGGTCTCGACCGTGCCGGCGGGCGTCACGTTGTTCTGCTTGGCGAGCGAATCGAACAGCGCCTGCGGCGTGATGCCGAGCGTGGCGAGCTTGGCGTGGCTGAATTCGACGAAGATGCGCTCGTCCTGATTGCCGTACATGTCGACCTTGGTCACGCCAGGAACTTTAAGGAGGCGCTGGCGGAAGCCTTCCGACACCTTCTTGAGCTGGGCGTAATCGGCGCCGTCGCCGGTCATCATGTAGAGAATGGAATCGACGTCGGAGAACTCGTCGTTGACGACGGGTCCGAGAATGCCCGACGGCAGCTGGCCCTGCACGTCGACCAGCTTCTTGCGCAAGAGATAAAAGAGATAAGGTACGTCCTTCGGCGGCGTGGAGTCGCGGAAGGTCACCTGGAGCGCGGTGAAGGCTGGCTTGGAATAGGTCTGCACCTTCTCGAAATAGGGCAGCTCCTGGATCTTCTTCTCGATGGGATCGGCGACCTGCTCCTGCATCTCCTGCGCGGTCGCGCCCGGCCAGATCACGGAGACGTTGACCACCTTCACCGTGAAGAAGGGATCTTCGGCGCGGCCGAGCTTCTCATAGGAGAAGAATCCGGCGACGCCGAGAATGATCATCAGGAAGAGAACCAGCGTCGGATGGCTGACGGCCCAGGCCGAAAGGTTGAAGCGCTTCATCGCTCTCTCCGAAAGACGATCCAGTTGCAAAAACGACAGCCGCTCTGTTCAAACCGTCGTCGCGAGGCAGCGAAGCAATCCAGGGGGCTGGGCAGGTTCTGGATCGCTTCGCCGCTTCAGCCTTTGCTTAGGGACAAAGGCCGAAACTCACCTCACACGACGTAACTCTAAAGAAAGCTCAGAAGGACAGTGACGACACGACCCGCACCCGCTGGCCCGGATCGAGCTTCTGCACACCGAGGGCGACGATCTTGGCGCCCTCTTCCACGCCGCTGGTGATGATCACGTCGTTGCTCTCGTAGGCCTTCACCATCACCGGCTTCAAGGTGAGCGCGCCGTTGTCATCGACGACGTAGAAGGACGGCTTGCCGCCCTCGTTGAACAGCGCCGACAGCGGCAGCCGCGCGACGCGCTCGGTCGCGGCGTCCGACAGCGTCAGCGTCGCGGTCATGCCGAGCGAGACCTTGTCGTCGGCCTCGGGCAGCGAGAATTTTGCCAGATAGGTGCGCGTGGCGGGATCCGCAGCCGGCGCGATCTCGCGCAGCTTGGCGGCGTACTTCTTGTTCGGCTCGGACCAAAGAGTGACGCTGGCGACGCCCGACTTGGCGCGTCCGACCAGCGTCTCAGGGATCGCGACGACCGCTTCCTTTTCGGCAAAGCGGGCGACGCGGATCGAAGCCTGGCCCGCGGCGACCACCTGGCCGGGCTCGATCAGCGTTGCGGTGACGACGCCCCGGGCGTCGGCGTTGAGCGTCGCGTAGGAAAGGGAATTCTTGCTCAATTCGAGCGCGCGCTCGGCGCGGTTCAAGCGCGCGCGGGCTTCGTCCGCGGCGGCGCGGCTCGAATCCATCTGCGCGTCCGTGGTCCAGCCCTTGGCCTTCAAATCCTTGGCCCGCTGCTCGGCGGCGGCGGCCTGGGCCAGCACGCCGGTCGCGGCGGTCTGTTCGGCGGCGGCCTGCTCTGCCTGGAGCTTCAAATCGACCTCGTCGAGGGTGGCGAGCGGCTGGCCGATTTCGACGGTCTGACCAACTTCCACCAGGCGCTTTGCGACCTTACCGGCCACGCGGAAGCCGAGATCGCTCTCGATCCGGGGCCTGACGGTGCCGACGAAGCTGCGCTCCGGCGTCTCGGCATCATAATGCGCGGTTGCCACCAGGACCGGCCGCGGCGGCTCGGCCTTCTCGGCGACGGTGTCATTGCACCCGGCCAGGCTGGCAGCCATCAGGGCCAGCGACACACCTGCCAACAGCCTGGAATAGCTCGACAAAACGGACCGAACGAACATTGAAGGACACTCCTGCAGCTCGAATGAGAGGAATGTCGACTAATCACTGATGAAAGTCAATAATCGTCAGTCATCAGGAATGCGTGATCGTTAAGGGGTGGTGAGGATTGGGACAACGGTTGCGAGGGAGGTGTGATTGTAGGGTGGGCAAAGCGGAGGGTGCCCACCAAACTGACCAGCATGAGGAGAGACGTGGGCACGGCGCGCGAAGGGCGCGCCTTGCCCACCCTACAAGGCTTCCCTTACCGCCCCTGCTCGACAAACTCGTGCTTGCTGTCGTGGCCACCGACGAACACCAGAATGCCGGCGAGCAGCGGCAGCACGGCCAGCACCAAGAGACCGGTCGAGGTCTGCCCCGTGGCTTCCTTGACCCAGCCGATCAGATAGGGCCCGCCGAAGCCGGCGAGGTTGCCGATCGAGTTGATCAGGGCAATGCCACCGGCCGCCGCGGTGCCGGAGAGCCAGGCGGTCGGCAGGGTCCAGAACACACCGAAGCAGCAGAACACGCCGATCGCCGCGACCGTCAGCACCACCATCGTCATGGTGGGATCGGTGAGATAGGAGGAGATTCCGAGCGCGACGGCGGTGAGCAGCAGCGGCGCGCCGACATGCATGACGCGCTCGCGCGTCGCATCGGAATGCCGCGCCCACAGGATCATGGCGATGGTGCCGAACAGATAGGGGATCGCGGTGACGAAGCCGGTCTGGGCGTTGGTGAGGCCGAACGCCTTGACGATCTGCGGCAGCCAGAACTGCATGCCGTAGAGTGCGCCGACGAAGCCGAAATAGATCAGGCTGAGTGCGATCACCTTGGGCGATGACAGCGCCTCGCCGAGCGAGACATGCTTCACCGCCTGCTTGGCCGCGATCTCCGAATCGAGTTTCGCCTTGAGCCAGGCCTTCTGCTCCCCCGACAGCCAACCCGCCTTCTCCGGCTTGTCGGTGAGATAGAACCAGGTGACGATGCCGAGCAACACCGAGGGGATGCCCTCGATAATGAACAGCCACTGCCAGCCCTTCAGGCCCATCGCACCGTCGAGGCCGAGCAGCAGACCCGAGACCGGTGCCCCGATCACGGTCGAGACCGGCACGGCAATCGCGAAGGCCGCCAGGAAGCGGGCGCGGTATTCGGCCGGATACCAATAGGTGAGATAGAGGATGATGCCGGGAAAGAAGCCGGCCTCGGCGACGCCGAGCAGGAAGCGCAGGACGTAGAAGCTCGTCACCCCGCTGACCATCGCCATCAGCGCCGAGATGATGCCCCAGGTCACCATGATGCGGGCGATCCAGCGGCTGGCGCCGAATTTCTCCAGCGCCAGATTGCTCGGCACTTCGAAGATGAAATAGCCGATGAAGAAGATGCCGGCACCCCAGGAGAAGATCAGCGGGGTGAATTTCAGCTCGGCATTCATGGTCAGCGCGGCGAAGCCGAGATTGACGCGGTCGAGATAGGAGAAGAAGTAGGCCAGCACCAGGAAGGGAATCAGGCGCCAGGAGATGGCGCGAATGGTCGAGGTCTCGATCTCCGACTTGGAGGCGCCGGCGGAACCGGCATAGGTGGTGGTCTGGCTCATGGCTTCCCCCGATTTGTTGTTCTTGTGGGCTGATGGGCGGTTTTGAGCATCGCGGGCAAAGAGTCAATGGAGCGAGCAATGCACGGGACGCAGCCGGATCAAGCCATTGCGCCGCTCCGGACATCGCTGATCCGCGCCGCCCTCGCGTTGATCGTCATCGCCTGCGGACTGTCCTTGCGCTGGTACGGCTTTCCACTCGGCCTGCCCGCCTTCGTGGTGAAGTATGGCGGCTCGCTCTTGTGGGCCACGATGGTGTTTCTGCTGGCCGGAGCTTTGCTGCCGCGACTCACGCGGACGCAGATTGCAGCCGTCGCGGCCATGATCGCGATCGTCGTGGAATTCTCCCGGCTGGTGCACACGCCCTGGCTCGATGCGTTCCGGCTCACCACATCCGGCGCGCTGCTGCTGGGACGCATCTTCTCGCTGTGGAATCTGGTGGCCTATGCGATCGGGATCGGGCTCGGCGTCTGGATCGATCGGGTGATCGCGATGCGTAGGGCGGATTAGCGGAGCGTAATCCGCCTCTTCTTCTCTTCGTCGCGACGGCCGAGGCGGATGACGCCTTCGGCTAATCCCGCCCTACGAAGTCGCAGCTACTCCGCCAGCTGAAACCGCTCGAAGCGATCGAGCTCGTCCTCGATCTTCTGCTTGAGCTCCTTGCGCCCTGCCGTCTTCTTGCCCTGCCCGACCCAGGTCCATTTCTGCACCAGGAGCTTCCTGGCCTGCCGGTCGGTCTTCAGGTCGAGCGCGGCGACGATCTCGTCGCCGACCAAGACCGGCAGCGCGAAATAGCCGAGCTTGCGCTTGGCCTTCGGCACATAGGCTTCGAACAGATGATTGTAGCCGAAGATGAGATTGGTGCGCTTGCGCTGGATGATCAGGGGATCGAACGGCGAGAGGATGTGGACGAGATCAGGCGGGACCGCTTCACCGCTCGGCTCGAGCGAGGCTGGGGCCGCCCAATGCTCCTGCTTGCCGGCGCCATCGATCGCAACAGGCACGAGCTCGCCGCGGCGGACGCGCGCGGCGACCAGGCCCGCCACCGCCTTCTTGCGCGGCGCATCGAGATGACAGATCGAATCGAGGCTCACCACGCCTTGCGACCGTAATGCTCGGTCGAGCAGATAGGCCGTGATCTCCCTGGCCGAGGCCGGCCTCGGCAGCTTGTCCCAGCCGAAATGACGCGTCATCAGCTCGTAGGTCTTGAGCATGCCCTGCCGCTCGCTGATGGTGACGGCGCCAGTATAAAAGGCGAGCTGCAGCGCTCGCTTCGAAGGCTTGCGGCTCTGCCACAAATGCTCCTTCTCGGTGAGCACGTCATCCTCGATATCGCGGATCGTCAGCGGCCCGGCGCGCACCAGCCGCATCACCTTGCGCATGTCGGCCGGCTTCACCGAAGCGAACCATTTGTGCCCCTCGCGCTGATGCTCGCGCATCGCCGGCCGGAAGAAACGGAAATCGTCAGCCGGAACGTAAGAGAGCGCGTGCGTCCAATATTCGAACACGCGCTTGTCGACGCTCTGGGCGTGGCGCAGATCGGCGCGGCGGTAGGACGGGATGCGGCTGAACAGGATATGGTGATGGCAGCGCTCGATGACGTTGATGGTGTCGATCTGCACATAACCGAGATGGGCGACCGCGTCCGCGACGGCCTGCGCGCCCTCACCGAACGGAGTACGTTCGTCCAGCCGCTGGGCGCGTAGCCAGATCTGCCGGGCTCGTGTCGTGGTGAGGGGAACAGGCTTGGGCGTGCGTGACATTGCAGAATGCAATGTAGCGGGATTCGCGCCGGGAGAAAGCTGTCGACCGGAACCGGCAAAGAAAAAGCCGCGCTGCCATCTGCTGACAGCGCGGCCGTTCGATGTCGCCGAGGCCTACTTCGCCATCATGGCCTTCTGCGACTTCATGTAGTGCATACAGGCGCTCTTCATCTTGCCATTGCTCATGTCGGTGTTGGCCATGGCCATTTCCTTGTTCGACGCCATCTTGGCCGGGGTGTCGGGCGTGCCGCCCATCATCGCGGCGGACTTCATCATGTTGTCCTTGGTGCACGCCATCATCGCAGCGGACGCCGGGGACAGCGAAAGGGTGAACGCGACAAAGGCTGCGGCGGTGAGCAAGATCTTCATCGAAAAGTCTCCTCCGTAAAACGAAACCGGCGTCATGCCGGCCTTCGCAATTACGTATTCTCTCGCGTCGGCGTTTCGCGGAGAAGACAATTTTCTTGCTGCGATGCAGTGAAGGGCGCTCCAGCGCGACGATCCGTTCGCAGAGGTTTCGGTGCGAGCCCGTGCACCTCAACGTGATCCAGGACACACCGGGCCCGCCGCCGTGTGAACCTATCCCGCGGAGACTGCGACCACTGCTATTGGGACGATCAGCGCCGCCGCCGGAGCGGCCGCAAATCGCGCCGGTCCGCGCCCGGAACGCCGGGAAATACGCGAAAATTAGCCTGAAAGCGCTTTAGCCAGCGTGACCAAGATCACATCGGGGCTTTTGAACCCGACCTATGCTCGCAGCATCAAATCGCTATCAGGCGTAACAGCGAGGATACGACAATGACCCGTTTCGATAAATTCTTTGGACTGAAAGCGATAACCCTTTCCGCCGCGCTGTCGATGACGGCGGGCCTGGCTCTGGCCGGCGACAGCAATGTCACCACTGGCCAGATCCTGGATGCACTGAAGCCGAAGCCGGCAACCCGCGGTCTGTCCGTCGGTCCGCAGGCCGACACGACCGTGCAGGCCAAGGAAGCGACCTTCCTGAATACCGTGCGCAACCGCTCGACCCGGTCGCTCTCGACCGGCGAGCGCGAGCAGATCGCCGAGCTCGCCGCGACCAAGCCGAAGATCGACCTGGAGATCCAGTTCGACTACAACTCGGCCGATATCGCCAAGACCTCGATGGCCTCGGTGCAGGCGCTCGGCAAGGCCCTGTCCGATCCGGCGCTCAAGGGCTCGACCTTCGTGGTCGCCGGCCATACCGACGCGACCGGTGGAGAAGAGTACAACCAAGGCCTCTCTGAACGGCGCGCCGACACCATCAAGAAGTATCTGGTGCAGAATTACGGTCTGAACGGCACCGACCTCGTCACCGTCGGCTATGGCGAGACCAAGCTGAAGGATACCGCCAACGGCGCCGACCCGATCAACCGCCGCGTCCAGGTCGTGAACATGGACACCAAGACCGCGTCGAAATGATCTGATGACGACCACCGCCTGCCATCTCTCCGGCAGGCGGACCGTCGCTCAAACCGGCACCGGCCCGGCGAGCGCCTCCCGGACCAGCCGCGCGAGCTCGGCCTTGCGGTAGGGCTTTTCCAGGATCAGGGCCCCCTGTCGGACGTGGCCGTTCGCGGCCAGCGTTTCGAGGGCGTAGCCGGAGGTCAGCAGCACGTGCAGCGCGGGCCTCTCCTTGCGGGCGAGGCCGGCAAGTTCCCATCCGTTGACGCCTCCGGGCATGACGACGTCGGTGAACAGCAGGTCGACATGCGGCGTTGCGGCAAGCGTCTGCAAGGCCTCCTTGCCGTCGACGGCGGAAATCACCTTGTAGCCCAGGCTCTCCAGGCTCATGACCGCATAGGACCGGACGAACGGATCGTCCTCGACGACCAGCACGATTTCCGAACCGCTCTGTGGCACCTCCTTCTCGACCGCCAGCGGCACGCCCTGCGACTTGGTCAGCATGGCCGGAAGATAGATCCGCACGGTCGTTCCCAGGCCCGGCTCGCTGTAGATCGTGACATGGCCGTTGGATTGCTTGACGAAGCCGTAGACCATGCTGAGCCCGAGCCCACTGCCCTTGCCGACCTCCTTGGTGGTGAAGAAGGGTTCGAACGCGTGTTCCAGCACCCGCTTCGGCATGCCCGAGCCGGTGTCAGTCACGGCGATCACGACATACTCACCTGGCCCGACGTCGGGATGCAAGTTGTGGTCACCCGTATCGAGCGAGGCATTGGCGGCCGATATGGTCAGGCGTCCCCCTGACGCCATCGCATCCTGGGCGTTCAGCGCGAGATTGAGCAGCGCCGATTCGAGCTGCGCGGGATCGGCAAAAGCGGGCCGTAGCGTGGGATCGGCCTGCGTGGCGATCTCGATGTCCTCACGCAGCGTCCGCCGCAACAGCTTATGCATGGATTCGACGAGCTTGTCGCATTGGGTCTCGACCGGCCGCAGCAGTTGCTTGCGGCTGAAGGCGAGCAGGCGCTGCGTCAGCTCGGCGCCGCGTTCGCCGGCGCTACAGATGTCGTCAGCGAGGCGTTTCAGGTCCCCGCGCCCCACCAATTGCTCGGCCAGAAATTCGGCATTGCCGACGATCACGGTGAGGAGATTGTTGAAGTCGTGGGCGATGCCGCCGGAGAGCTGCCCGACCGCCTCCATCTTCTGGGCTTGCATGAGCTGCGCCTCGGTACGCTTGCGGTCGCTCAGATCGTGGATCATGCCGACGAAGATCGACGAGCCGTCCTGCTTGGCCTCGCCGACCGAAAGGTCCATCGGGAAGGTCGTGCCGTCCTTGCGCCGGCCCAGCACTTCGCGGCCGATGCCGATGATCTTCTTGTCGCCGGTCGCGATGAAATTACGGAGATAGCCGTCATGCTCGGAACGGTAGGGCTCCGGCATCAGCACCCGAACGTTCCGTCCGAGCACCTCGTCGGCCTCGTATTTGAACAGCCTTTCGCAGGCCGGATTGAATTTCAGGATGATGCCGTCGGAATCGATCAGGATCACGCCGTCAACGGCGGTGTCGACCACCGCCCGCAACCGCGCAGCGCTCTCGCGCAGCTCGCGCTCGACGCGCTCGCGTTCGGTGAGATCGTGAATGATGCCGGCGAAGATCGAATCACCGGCGACCTGCTTGCTCTCGCCGACCGACAAATGCATCAGAAACGTCGAGCCGTCCTTGCGCCGGCCCACCACTTCTCGGCCGATGCCGATGATCTTGCGTTCGCCGCTGACGTGGTAATTCTGAAGATATCCATCATGGGCGTCGCGGTGGGACGACGGCATCAGCATCTTGACGTTCCGGCCGATGACCTCGTCGGCGGCATAGCCGAACAGCTTCTCGCAGGCCGGGTTGAACATCAGGACACCGCCGCGCGCATCGATCAGGATCACGCCGTCCACTGCGGTGTCGACGACGGCACGCAGCCAGTCGGCGTTGGGATGGCCCGGCCTGGCGCTGCGGTCTTCCGTGTTCAACGGTGGACGCTCCGAGTCTGATCGAGTCGGGCCAGTCCACACGCACTGATTGATTCAGGCAAGACATTTCGACCAAGCGTATGCACGCCAGCGGGCACTAGATCCAGTTCTGGAACAGCATCAGGCGGCCAAAGGTCCGCATCGAGGTGCCGACGAAGGCTGCGGAGACCGG
>Ga0209256_1002824_pt1 | contig 13267 bp, 10 predicted proteins | sample AraplaCol_mCL_r2_2_FD_184270 | JGI IMG/M metagenome (GOLD analysis project Ga0209256, IMG submission 184270) | Arabidopsis root microbial communities from North Carolina, USA - plate scrape MF_Col_mCL_r2 (SPAdes) (version 3) | ecosystem: Host-associated > Plants > Roots > Endosphere | place...
GACTTTCACCTACGCGCTGGCGCATGCCAACGGCAGCGTTGCGACGTCGCTCGGCGAGGCGAGAAACTTCCTGCTGGGGCTGGCGGCGGCGATGAGCATGTCGGTCCTGTTCTGGGTGCTCGTCGCAGGAACGCGCTTGAAGCAGTTTCCGTCCGACTTCGCGGCGATGAGCCCGGGCCTGCGGCTTCTGTTTTACGTCGCGATCGGCACGATGGTGCTGCCGATCCTGACCTCGCTCGCGATGGGGACTGATCTGCCGTCGCTGTGGGCGTTGCAGGGCCTGTTCCTGTTCACCATTCTCGTGGTCTGCGGCACGGGCTACCCGATCGAGCGCTTCTACACGGTCAATTTGACCGTGATCGTGGCCGGCGTCGGGCTCGCGGCCGTCCTGATCGCCGCGCCGATCCATGCCGTCTACCGAAACGATCGCGGTTATGAGGAGGGGCGCAATCTCTACGCTCCGGCGGCCGAAGAAGCGACGCGCGCATGGCGGGAGCTGACCGGCGTGCCGTTGAGCGCCGTGAGCGGTGATGGTTCGCTGGCCTTCGCCACCGCGTTCTACGGCGCCGATCATCCGCCTCATGCGGGCCCGTTCGAGTACGTGCCGACGCTCGGCTTGCCGCGCAGGGCGCCGCTCGAGCGCGGTTGGGCCGCGCTCTGTTTTCGCGACCAGGAGCTTTGCACCCGATGGATGGAGTGGGCGTCCTCCCGGAACGGAAACGTCGTCAGGCGTGAGTTCACCGTGCAGGCCACGCTGTGGGGCCGGCCGGGTCTGACGCGCGAGGTGGTTGTGTTGATGGTGCGCCCTGGGGACACGACCCCGAAGAGCGCCGCCGATGATTTCAGCGCCAGCCGGCGCGCGACCGAATAGCGGCCCCGCTCAGCAGTGGCTGTCGCGGACCTGCTCGAGCCCCTCGCTGGCAAAAGGCGTCGTGAAGGTAGCCGGCCCAGTGCCGGGTTCGGAACGTTCCGCCCGCTGCCGCTCTACGTCGCTGTGATCTTCGCGGTGTTCCAGTTCCATTGCAGCGGCCTCTCAGAAATGCTGCAGGACAACATCGCGGCCGCCGGGAAGTTCCTCAAGCGATGGGGTGGTGATGCGGCCTGAACAGCCGGCCCTTCTCGACCACCAGCACGATCGCGAGTGCGGCAAGCGTCGAGAGGAAGAAGCCGACCGAGAACGGCAGCAGCGTGCCGTCGAAGCTCTGTCCGATCGCCATGCCGACCACGATTCCGATCAGCGTCGTGATCGAGCCGTAGAGCGAGGAGGCGGTGCCGGCGATGTGGCCCTGCGGCTCCATGGCGAGCGCGGTGAAGTTCGCGACCATCATGCCGAACGAGAACATCATCAAGGCCGAGAGCGCCATGAACAGGGCGAGCGGCAGCATGTTCAGGCTTTCCGTGATGAGGAGGATCGAGGCCACGACGGCATAAAGCGTCAGCGCGCCGTGGGAGATCACGCGCATGCCCAGCCGACCGACGAGCCGCGCATTCAGGAAACCGGCAATGGCGACGCCGGTCGCGATCGCGGCGAAGGCGAGAGGGAAATAATGACCGAGGTGATAGATGCCGGTGAAGACCTGCTGCGCCGAGAACACATAGGCGAACAGCGCCCCCATGACGCTGCCTGCGGCCATCGCGTAGCCGATGGTCTGCCGGTTGGTCAGGGTCTGTCGGAAGGCGGAAAGTATATCGGCAGGAGCAAGCGACCTGCGTTCAGACTCGGGCAGAGTCTCCGGCAGACGCAGCACGCTCCAGGCGAGGGCGAGCAGGCCATACAGTGCCAGCACGATGAAGATGCCCCGCCATTGCGACACCAGCAGCACCGCCTGTCCGAACGACGGCGCAACCACGGGCACCGCGATGAACACCATCATCGCAAGCGACATCACGCTCGCCATCCTGCGGCCGACATAGCAATCGCGCACGATCGAGGTCGCGATCACACGTGTCGCCGCGGTGCCAAATCCCTGCAGCGCGCGCGCCAGCAACAATGTTTCGAACGAGGGCGCGGCGATCGCCAGCACGCTCGCGATGGCATAGACCGTCATTCCGCCGAGCAGCACGGGGCGTCGTCCGAACCGGTCCGACAGCGGTCCCATGATGAACTGGCCGGCGCCGAAGCCGATCAGGAAGGTCGACAGCACCAGCTGGAGATGGTTGGCGACGGGAATTTTGAAGGCTGCCCCGATATTGGGCAGTGCGGGCAGCATCATGTCCATCGCAAGCGGATTCAGCGCCATGATGGACGCGATCACGATGACAAATTCTGGAAAGCCCATGGGGCGGTGTCCCGAGGACACCCATGAATCGGCATTGACGTCGGACAAGAAGTTCACCTCTGAAATCGAGCGACTTTATCCATCGCCTATGTTGCGTTGCACAACCCATGTTTCGGGATGGCTGGCAGGCGGAACAGGGGCGAACAAGAATCGGTGAGGGGGAGTCAGACCCGCCGGGCCGCCCCGAAGCGCAACCTTGCGATGGTCCGGAAACCGGTGATTCACCATTCCAGCCTAAAGCTCGGCGCCGGACGAGGCTGTTCGATCCCGCGGGATGAAACGGAAACGCATCCTGTCCACTGTGGCGGCTGATTGCCGGCGCCAATGCGGCGCCCCCATCGAACCAGGCCAAAAGGGATCCGTTTGTGTCCGACGTGACCGATGCAGCACGATGGTTGGGAGCCTCGACCGACCCGGCTGCGGGGCGAAGGAACTGGCTGGCCTGCCTGATCGCGCTGACGGCGCTGTTGGTGCTCGGCAATATCGCCAATTATGCCCGGCTCGATCTGAACTATGGCTGGGATATTCACGTCAATTGCGCGGCGGTCGATGCGCATGCCAGGGGGCTCGATCCCTACTTCGTCAAGAACCTGAAGGTCACCACGCTCTCCTATCCCTATTTGCCGGTGACGCTGCATGTCTTCCGCCCGTTCTGCACGGGTGGTCTTCTCGCCGGTCACTATATGGCCGTCTATTTCGTGCTCGCGGTGCTCTGCGGGCTGCTCTTGCCCGGTCTCGGCCGAACGCGCACGCGTGCGCGCAACGTTGCGCTCAGGGTGCTATGCGCGCTCGGCGCTTTCGTCGGTTTCGAATGGGTGCACGTGTCCGGAAACTTCGCGATCCTGAGCGGGGTGCTGACCACGATCGCGTTGATGCTTCTGCTGCGCGCGCCGGCCGACGGAGCGTCGGCGGACCCAAGCTTTGCCTTGCGCCTCGCCGGCGCTGCGCTGCTCGGCCTTGTGACGTCGTTCAAGCTGGTGTTCTTCCCCGTGCTGGCTGCGCTCTATTTTCTGCCGCTGCCGCGTGGACGCAAGCTGGTGCTGATCGCCGTGGCGGCGTTCAGCTTCGCCGTGCCGATCCTGATCTCGCGGCTGTCGTACCCAGATCTGTTCGCGAGCTGGCTGCTTGCGATTGCGGGACAGATTCCCGGTCAGCACTCGGTCGATCTCGTGGAGGTCAATCCGTCCCTGCTGCTGCTCGCGCAGAGCCTGATGGAGCACGCCGGCATCCATGGCAGGCCCGCCGTGCTCGCAACCTATGCGCTCGCGGCACTCGCCCTCGTGCTCGTGCCGTTCGCCTTGTCCGTCCTGCGCGTGGCTGCGGACCGGCCCGTGCGGGAAGGGGGATCGCGCCTGCTGCAGCTCGACCGTTGGCTGATGGATCATCCCCGCGCGGCCACGCGCATCACGGTGCTGGCGATGTTTGCACTCTATCTCTGCTCGCCGCGCCTCAAGGAATACGCCTTCTTCGAGCTCGCGCTCTATGCCGCGATCCTCGTCGTCGACCTGCCGGTCCGTCCGCTCGCCGCGTTTCTCACCATGGGCCTGCTCGCTCCTTCGATGATCTCGCTGGCAGGGACCGCGATCGAGGGGACTTTCATCCTGCTCATCGCCGCGCTGATGTGCTTCTGGATCCTGCTGCAGGATTTTCGCGCGGAGCCGAAACGGCTCGACTTGGAGGGCGCACAGCCATGACTGACGTCGCCGCGTCCGCGGAAGGCGGAGACCGAGGGGCCCTTGCCGCCGATGCGCGGGGCGGCAACTGGATGACCCGCTTTGTCCTGGCGCTGGCGGTGCTGGTCGCAACGCTCGTCGCCATCGATATGGGAATGGACGAGACGTTCGGTTGGGATGCGCGGGTGAACTGCGCGGCGGTCGATGCGCACGTCCAGGGGCTCGATCCCTATTACGTCAAGAACCTGAAGGACACCAAGCTCTCCTATCCCTATCTTCCGGTGACGCTCGATGCCTTCCGGCCGGCTTGCGCCGGCGGCTTTCTCGTCGCGCATTACAAGCCGATCTATCTCGTCCTCGCGCTGATCTCGGCGCTGCTGCTGCCCGGTCTCGGCCAGTCGCGGCCGGGTTTGAGGGAGGTCGCGCTGCGGAGCCTGTTCGCGCTCGGTGGTTTCCTCGGCTTCGAATGGATCATCGCGACCGGCAATTTTGCAATCCTGAGCGGCCTGTTGACGGCGGCATCGCTGGCCTTGTTGCTACGTCCTGTGCAATCCGGGCGCGACGGCAGCACCAGCCTCGCACCGCAGCTCGCCGGTGCGGCCTTGCTCGGCCTCGTCACATCGTTCAAGCTGGTGTTCTTCCCGGTTCTTGCCGCGCTCTATTTCCTGCCGCAACCGAGAGCTCGCAAGCTTGTCCTGATCGCCGTTGCAGCCGGCATGTTCGTGCTGCCGATCCTGGCTTCGCTGCTGATCTATCCGGACCTGTTCAAGAGCTGGCTGAGCGCGATCTTCGGCCAGATCCCCGGACAGCATTCGCCGGGGAACGAGGTCAATCCCTCGCTGCTCTTCCTCGCGCTGTCGCTGGCGGACCGTATCGGGCTCGCAGGCAGCAAGCCGGTCGTGGCCGCCCTCTATGGTCTGATCGCAATCGCACTCGTGCTCGCGCCATTCGCGATCTCGGTGTGGCGCATGATCGGCGCATCGCGCCCGGCTCGCAAGACTTCGCTACTTCAGATGTTCGATGAGTGGCTGATCGATCATCCCGACGCCGCGATGCGCATCACTGTGCTCGCGATATACGCGCTCTATCTCTGCGCGCCCAGATTGAAGGAATACGCCTTCTTCGAGGTGGCGCTGTACGCCGCCATTCTCGTCGTCGATCTGCCCGCGGTGTTGATGGCGGCCGTGCTGACGGTCGCGATCGCCATCCCGACCCTGGCGTCGGTCTCGGGCGTGTTCATGGACGGGTTCAGCCAGCTTGCGATCGCGCTGATCTGTTTCTGGCTGCTTCTGCCGCGTGGATCTTCAGGCAGCCCGGCATCGTGGCGCGGGCCCCAGCGGGGCTGATCTCACCGGGGGGCGGCCTCTTGCCTCGTGTAGAGGCTGACATAGGTGCCGGTGTATTCCTCTTTCCAGCCTCTCTCGCTGACCAGGAAGTGCCGCAGCGGGTCATGCGCTCTGACCCAGAGCACCGCATTGATCCCGTACTTGCCGATCACCTTGTCCCAGCTGGCCGCGTCGATGTCCCACCGAACCAGGCTGAGATAGTCGCGCAGCAATTCGTCCGGGTAGGCGGTCGCCGCCCGGCCGTCGACGAAGACGGGCACTGATCCCCGCGTCCTGAAGATCAGGAGCCCGCCGACATTCCAGTGGTTCAAGAGGTGTGCGTGCGAGGCGTGCGCCTCGAGATAGCGCGCATCATCCTCCGAGAGCATGTCGGGCAATGCGAGAGCCGGTCTTACCTGCATGAACGTGAATGGCAGCAGCAGGATGCCGACGATTCCTGCCGCCAGAATCGCGCGCCGGACCTCGAAGCCGGACATGCGTTTCGGCAGCAGGTGGTCGATGTGGAGCGCCATCGGGACGCTCGAGAACATGAAGAAGAACGCGGTGTATCTGAACTGATAGAGGCCCAGAAACAGGAAGAGCCACGCAAGCAGGCGCGCTTCGAGCGGAACGCGCGTGGAGTTTCGGTAGCGCAGCTCCAGGACGACGAATGTCAGCGCATAGATGATGCCGGGAAGGCTTCCCGGCAGCTCCATGTTGAAGAAGTAGGACCGCCATTCGCCGATGTCGGCCTGGACGAAATGACCGAGCGTCGCCCTCACGCCGTCATAGACATGCCATCCCAGCGGATTGACGAAGATCGCGATGAAGCACCCCACGCCCGCGAAACAGTAATTCCGGAAATTTACCCAATCCCGCCGCAGCAAGGCGATGCCGCCGAACACGCCGAGGATCGGAAAAGCGAGCATGAAGCCGCCATGCAGATTGACCCAGGCGACCATCATCAGCGGCAACAGGAACCAATGCCGCCGCCGCAGGCATTCGCCGTAGAAGACGACGGCGAACAACATGGTCGCGATGTTCGGCGATGCCGCCAGGTACATGTTCGGCGAGGCTTCGTAGCAGGGATAGAGCAGGCAGGCGGCGAATACCGCGATGCAAACCGCCAAAGGCGATGCCCCGCTGCTCAGGCCGCAGAAGGCGAGGTAACCCGCGATGATTGCGCCGCTGGCAACGACCAGAAGGACGATCCCGGCAAAGCCGGCGTGCTGATACAGCGCGCTGGCCATCACGTCCCAGAGCCAGGACAGATTGTACCATCGCTTGTCGCCGAGTGTGAACGCCCACGGATCCTGGAAGGGGACTTCGCCGCGCTGCCGGATCAGGTCGCCGGCGGCGAGGTGCCAGCCCAGATCATAATGGCCGAGCAGAAGCGGTCCGTTCGACAGGTAGAACACGCAGAGGAAGGCGATCAGGAAGACGTAGACCTCGATCCCGTGCTGGGGAAGTCCGGACGGGGCTTGTGCATCGCCAATCCCGGATCGGGACCAATCCTCGCGCGCGTCCATCGGAGCTCTCACCATCGCAGCCAGCCGCTCCAGGCCCTGCATGTCCCTGGGTCTGCATTCGCTTTAGCGGGATACGCTCTAAGGTGGGGTAAAGGCTGATGGCGCGGGGCCGGTTCCGCGCGCGGCAGGCCGGCTTGGTAAACGAACCCTTGCCTCGCGAGAACGGATCGTCAGGCCTGCCGGGTGCCGCACACCGTCCAGCTATAGCCGTGACGATGATAGATCTTCACATCCGTAAATCCGCCGGCCGGGAGCAGCGCCTCCGCCTCTGCACGGGTGTAGTATTTGGCATAAGCGGGATTGAGCTGGTCGTAGATGGTCAGCCTTCGGACGCTGCGCGGAAACTTGGCCAGCACCGAACGCATGTAGGAACGCATGGGCAGCGGCGCGATCCGGCACAGCCCGATATAGGTCGTCAGCGCCCATTCCAGCACGTGGGACAGCGCCACGAGCAGGCGGTGCGGCAACAGCACCGTCACCCTGCGTAGGGGGAGCGCGAGCGACAGATAGGTCTCGTTGCCTTCGTAACCGTAGAGCCAGACGATGCATCGCCCGCCGGGACGCAAGGCCTCGAACGCCGCGCGCACCACCGGGACCGGCTCCGGGATGTGATGCAACACGCCCATCGAAACCACGTAGTCCAGTCCAAGGTCGGGCGGCAATTGGTCCCCGGGAATCTGCAGATAGTCGATGCGGTCCTTGCGCGCTTGCGTGTTGTCCTTCAGCACGTCCATGGCGGCTGACGGCTCGACCGCGACGACGCGACCGGCTCCGGCATCGAGCAGCATGTTGACGATGCGCCCCGAGCCGCTGCCGATATCGGCGATCGTCTTGTCCTTGAGCTCATCGAGCGCAACGAGGGGGCCTAGCAGGTCGGCGAGCAGGACGGCGGACCCGTAATAGCCGGGGTTGTCGCGAAACGCGCTCCATTGCTCGCCGAAATCCTTGATCGTATCTTCCTTGAGGTCTGGCATGCCCGCGTTTCCGGCCTCGTCCGTTCAGCGTGGTGCGGGGCAGGCGAGCCCCTGCAGCCAGATTCCCATGGTGAGGATCGGCCACAACGCGAATGCGTTGTCGGCTCTGCGGTCGAGATGCTCCTTCCACAGAAGCCGGATCGCATCGGGCTTCAGGAACGGTGCGAACGCGTCGGCCTCCCGGTCGAGCACGCGCTCGCAGATCGTCCGCAGCCCGCTCCGCATTAGTTGCGCAATCGGGACGTTGAAGCCGCGCTTGCGCGACCACGCCGCCTCGTGCGGCATGCCCAGGCGCTCGGCGAGCTTGCGCAGCACGTATTTCGGCGCCCCCTTCGGCCAGGGATTGAGCAGCGAGGTGTCGATGGTACCCGCGAGGTCCATCACCCGCCGGTCCAGAATGGGAACGCGCACCTCCAGCGAATGCGCCATGCTCATCGCATCGACCTTCGCAAGGACGCTTTGCAGATGGAAGCGCTGGTCGGCGATCAAGGCGCGGTCGAGCACGTTTGCGTGCGGCTCGGCGTAATACTCGGCGTATTCGGCGAACGGATCGGCCGGTGCCAGATCGGTCATCTCGCCGTCATAGATCTTTTCAGCCAGAAAGCGCGGAACGAGGCGTCGCCATTGCAGATGAGGGCTGTTGCCGGCTTCACCCAGTCCGAGCGCAAAGCGGGCGAGCTGGGCTGCCGCCGGAAGCCGCTTCTCGTTGCCGCGCACGGATGCATAGGCTGTACGGCCGATAAGGCCTGCGACGGGGCGCGGAACGACATGGCGCACACGCTCCGCCATCATGGTCGCGGCGTAAGTTTCATATCCGCCGAAGAATTCGTCGCCGCCGTCGCCCGACAGCACGACCGTGCAGTGCTGCCGGACCGCACCGGCCAGGTGATAGAAGCCGAGCGCGCCGGTGTCGGCGCATTGCCCGTCGAAATGGTAGGCCACGGCGCGCAGCGCGCTCTCGGCGCCTTCGCCAGCTTCTCCATCGATGACGTGAAGCGGCAGGCCCGCGGTCGTGGCAATCTGGCGCGCCACCGCGGTCTCGTCATGGCTCTTCTCGGTGAAGCCGGCCGTGAACAAAGGCGGTTTCAATCCGAGCCGGCCGAGCGTGAGGCTGATCAGCGAACTGTCGATGCCGCCGCTCTGCAGCACGGCGAGCGGCACGTCGCTCACCATCTGGCTCTTCACCACGGTCTCGATCGTCGATTGCAGGCGGTCGACGGCGTCATCGAGGTCGCGGATCTCCGGCGCGCGCACCGGCCGCCAGAAGCGTCGCTCGGTCCGCTCGCGATCCGTGAAAGCGATCATCGTGCCGGGCGGGACCTGCTTGATGTCCTGGTACAGGCTCCGTTGCGTTCCCGGATGGCCCGCGGCGAGATAGGTGTGCAGCGATGCCGGGTCGATCCGCGCGGCGACGTCGCCGCTCGCCGTCACGCCCTTGATCTCGCTTGCGAACAGCACGCGGCTGCCGCTTTCGGAATAATACAGCGGCTTGATGCCGATGCCGTCGCGCGCCAGGATCAGGCGGCCTTCCTTCCGATCCCACAGGCCGATCGCGAAGAAGCCCTCCAGGCGTTCGAACATCGCCTCGCCCCAGGCGAGGTAGGCATAAGGGAGGATCTCGGTGTCGCAGCTGCTGCGAAACCGGACGCCGAACGATCGCTCGAGCTCGCTGCGCAATTCGCGATCGTTGTAGATCTCCCCGTTGTAGGTGACGACGATGCGTTCGGATGCATCGAGCATCGGCTGGCGCCCGGCATCGCTGAGATCGCGGATGGCGAGCCGGCGGTGGGCGAGGCCGACCGGGCCGTCCAGCCAGCTGCCCTCGCCGTCGGGCCCGCGATGGACCAGCGCCGCCGACATCGCCGCAACCGCGCGGGCCTCGGCGGGGCGGCCGTCACGATGAAAGATGCCCGCTATGCCGCACATCGCGTTCCCTTGCCGCGGGAGGTCATGGTCGCTGGTTCATGATCTGCTTCAGCAGCACCGCGAGCAGTCCCATGGCGACGACGAGGATGCTGAGCAGGATCGCGCCGACGCCGAGCACGAAGGCGCTGACGAGCTGCAGGATGATGCCGCCGATCAGCGAGACCAGTGCGAGCGCCATACACATCATCGCCAGCAGCACGAAGATCTTCAGCGGATTGTAGTAGGTGCAGGCCTCGAGGACGTATTGCAGCGTCCGGATGGAGTCGCGGAACAGGTTCACCTTGGAGCGGCCGATCCGTTCCTTGTAGTCGATGTCGATGTAGTCGACGAACTTCGCGTTCATCATGTAGGCGAGCGTCAGCGACGTCGTGAAGCTGAAGAGGTCGCTGACATGCTCGAAGTAGGAGATCGCGACCTGCTTGCCGAACACGCGCAGGCCGGAATTGATGTCGGGAATCTCGCGGTTGGCGGTGAATTCGACGATCGCCTTGAGGATTGCGCGGAGCGGCGACTTCAGCATCGACTCGCGATAATTGGGCCCGGTCCGGGCGCCGACGACCATGTCGAAACCCTGGTTGAAGCGGGCGACCAGTGCCGGAATCGCCTCCATCGGATAAGACCCGTCGGCATCGCTGATGACGATCGTGTCGTAGGTCGCGGCGCGAATCCCGTCCTTCAGCGAGCGGCCATAGCCGATGTTGTGGGGATGCCGGAGCACCTTTGCTCCTGCCTGTTCGGCGAGCTCGCCGGTGCCGTCGGCCGAACCATCGTCGACGATGACGATCTCATAGGGTGTGAGCTGAGCGCCGTCGAGAGCCGCCTTGGCCCGGTCAATGGTTTCGACGATGCCGTTGCGCTCGTTGAGCGCCGGAATGACGACCGAGATCATAGGCGTCGCGCAATGCAGGTGACGGATTGCCCGAAGAAGCTGCGCGAGAGCGGATCGAGCGCTCGCGACAGCGGCACGGCATATTTGTCGAACAGGGCGATTTGTCCGTTGACGGCGGCATCGTTCAAGGACTGGTGCCGCTTCAGGCGATTGGCGAGCCACCCAAGCCCGCCGATCGGATTGAAATAGTTCAGCCGGACCAGCTCGACCGGTTGATCGGCGAGCAGCTTGGCGAGGCGTGTCGTGGTGTAGCGGCGGCAGTGTCCCGCCAGGCGATCGAGATCGTTGTAGAGCAGCATCAGGGCGGGAACGCTGATCAGGAGGTGGCCGCCGGGCTTGAGCACCTGCACCAGATTGGCAACCGCCGTGGCGTCATCCTCGATGTGCTCGAGCACGTTGATGGTGAAGACCGCATCGACACCATCAGGAAACAGGGAACTCAGCTGGTCGCGGACCAGAATGTCGCAGACGGCGAACTTGCGGTCGGGCATCGCAGCGCTGGCCCGCTCGACGCTGTCGCGGTCGTGGTCCACGCCGCAATAATCGCCGAGCTCTCCGAGCACTCTGCTGTAGAGCGCATGCCCGAACCCGACCTCGACGATCCTGCCCTTCAGATAGGGGCGGAACTGGTCGACGACCCAGTTCATGTAATTCTGTGCGTCGGCGATCGCGCTCGAATATGTATCGGCCCCGACTTTCAGGCCTTCCGTCGTGGACTGGGCGGGAAAGGAGGTTTGAGCCATGGAGCCTGCGCTTTGTTCTGGCCCGGGTTAGCAGTGAGCGCCGCATTTCTCAAGAACATGTGGGGCACGATCGCCCTAAAGTTGACGGCTCTCGCCTTCGCCTTCGATCGCGGCGACTTCCATCTCGGCTCAGGTTTCCTTTCGATGCTCGGCGTCATGCCATTCAGCACATCGAAACTGTCCGGCAGGAACACGATGGGCTCCAACGCGCATTCGAATCCGCGCCACTCAGCCATCGGATTGATCGGGTCTCGCCGGACGCGCGGGGCGTCAAATCTCGTGGTGCGGGCAGCCGGGGTCGAACCGGCACAGCGCTTGCGCACCGAGGGATTTTAAGTCCCTTGCGTCTACCAATTCCGCCATGCCCGCTTGATCCAACGAGATCAAACACTTAAGTCCATCCCCGGGCGTCTGGAATTGGTGCTTTGCGTGGGCCGGGGACGTCCTTCCTTAAGCGAGCCGGGCGCACAAGGCAAAGCCTCAATCCGGACACGGGGTGTTGCTTTAGGCATTCTCAATCCAACGGGACTATTGATCCGGCATGGCTGCTTCGTTTGCTTCTTCCCCGCGCGGCTTTGGCGCGCTCCTCGCGCTGCTGCTGGGCGGTGCCGCGCTGTCCGGCTGCGCCAGCATGAGCGAGACGGTCGCGCCGGCCTTTGCCGATCCCGCCAAATACGAATTGTACGACTGCAAGCAGCTGGAGGGTGAGCGCAAGGCGCTCGCCAAGCGCACCGCCGATCTGCAAGCGCTGATGGACAAGGCCGAGACCGGGGCAGGGGGCGCGGTGGTGTCCGAGCTCGCTTATCGCAACGATTATGTCGCGGTGCGCGGGCAGGCCCAATTGGCCGAGGACGCCTGGCGCCGCAACAGGTGCCGGGAATCGCCGCCCGAAGCGACACCGCCTGAGGCCTCGCCCGCGGCCGCCGCCAAGCCGGCATCCAAATCCGGATCCAAGTCCGGTAGAGCGGCCCGCTGACGGGCCGCGCCGGCTGCGCTTTGCCTCACGGCCGCCAGCCGTAGATCCAGTCCTGCCGCGCCAGCATGCGGTCCGGGCCGAGCGCGCGGATCGCCAGATCGCGTGCGGCCGCAAGCGGCCCACTCAGGTGATAGATGCGGCCCTGCTGCCGCGCGGTCCGCTGCACCCGCCGCACCCGCGCCTGGCGCGCGCGGCCGTATTGCGTCAGCGCCGCGGTGATACCCGCGATGCTCTCGGCGGATTCAAGGCTCAGATGCCGCGCGAGCACGGCGGCGTCCTCGATCGCCATGCCGGCGCCTTGCGCCGCGAACGGCAGCATCGCGTGCACGGAATCGCCGAGCAGGCCGACCGGGCCCTTGCTCCAGGGGCAGCCGTCGGGCACGCCGAACAGCGCCCATTTCCGCCAGCTGTCGACCGTGGCCAGCATCATGCGCGCCGCCGGCGGCCAGCGTGGGCCGGCGAAGGCGTCCATCACCTCCAGGGGATCGCCGGCCGTGCTCCAGCCCGGCCTGTTCCAGGTGCCCGGCAGCACCGCGACCACGTTGATCTGGCGTCCGCCCGCGATCGGATAGGCGACGAGATGGGCATTCGGCCCCATCCACAGCTGCACCCGGCGCGCGGTGTAGTCCTTTGGCAGCTGCGTGGCGTCCAGCGTGCCGCGCCAGGCGATCAGCCCGGAGAAGCGTGGCTGCACCTCGGGAAACAGATGCTGGCGCACCGTCGACCAGATGCCGTCGGCGCCGATCAGCGCACTGGCAAGATCGCTGCGGCGGATCGTGCCGCTGCGATGGACCACCGTCAGTCCCTTGGCGTGAGGCGCGACGTCCTCGAAGGTCGCGCCCAGCTTCAGGTCGATGTCGGGATGATCGGCAACGGCGCCTGATAGCGCCGACTGCAAGTCGGCGCGGTGCACGACCCAATAGGGCGCGCCGGCCCGCAGCGAGGCGGCTTCA
>Ga0209256_1002829_pt1 | contig 13246 bp, 11 predicted proteins | sample AraplaCol_mCL_r2_2_FD_184270 | JGI IMG/M metagenome (GOLD analysis project Ga0209256, IMG submission 184270) | Arabidopsis root microbial communities from North Carolina, USA - plate scrape MF_Col_mCL_r2 (SPAdes) (version 3) | ecosystem: Host-associated > Plants > Roots > Endosphere | place...
TTCGCGTTTCGTGCGCCGCGAGCAGTTCGTGCGGGGCATGCTGAACCTTGCCGACGCCTTCATCGCCCCGAGCGCCTTTCTCGCCAACCGCTATGTCGAGTGGGGCATCGCTGCCGAGAAGATCTTCGTGATCGAAAATGGCATCGTCCTGGGTGAAAAGACGCCCGCGCGTGAACTGCCTGCGCCGACGGCACGTCGCAATCGTTTTGCCTATTTCGGGCAGATGACACCCTTCAAGGGCGTTCACGTGCTGATCGACGCGGTATCGCGTGTGCCCGACGATATCTGGGGCGACGATTCGACGCTGATGATCTTCGGCGGCAACCTCGAGCGTCAGCCGGCCGAGTATCAGGAACGCGTAGCGAAACTGATCGAAGACGCTGGCCGCCGCGTCCGCTTTTACGGTTCCTACCAGAACCAGGACATGCCCAGGCTGATGCGTTCCGTCGACTGGGTTGTGATGCCTTCTGTCTGGTGGGAAAACTCGCCTATCGTGATCCAGGAGGCGCTGCACCACGGACGGCCGATCATTTGCTCTGACATTGGCGGCATGGCCGAGAAGGTCCGCGACCGGCTGGACGGCTATCATTTCCGCGCCGGCAGCGCACAGGACCTTGCGGATCGACTGATCGACGTGCTGAGCACGCCGCGATCATGGGACAACTTTAGGGCAACTCTCAGGCGCCCGATGAGCCATGTCGACTGCGGCCGCGAACATGTCGCGCTTTATCGGAAACTGCTCAAGGAGGAGCAGCCGGTTCACCCCAGCGCCGCTGTGGCCTGAACAGAAAAGCGCTCTGTCTCCGTCACTCACCTCGCATTTACAAGCGACCGACTTCCCGACCCGACGGACATTCCATTGCTTATCGGGCAATGGAATGTCCTGGTTTTTTAAAGGTCAACTTGAACGGTGGAACCGGCGCCAAGCGCCGGAATGGAATTAATCGCCGTTCGGTGCCCACCATCTATGGAAATGATGAACCGGTCCCCGCCCCTGCCCGATTTTGAGCGCTGCTGCGGCAACAAGCGCCTCATGCAGATAGGTCTTGGCAGCGACAACCGCGTCTTGAAGCGTCTGCCGACGGGCAAGACCGGCGGCGATTGCGGCAGACAGCGTGCAGCCGGTGCCATGATCGTTCCTCGTCTCAACCCGCGGGCGCGACAGGCGCAAGGGAGTGTCCCCGTTAAAGAGGATATCAGCCGCTTCGTCGCCCTTCGCATGCCCGCCTTTCATCAGCACGGCGCGCGCACCAAACTTCAGGAGCCTCTCCGCCTGGCGGGCCATTTCCGTCTCGTTCTCGGCAATCGCGCGGCCCGTCAACAGAGCCGCTTCGGGCAGGTTGGGCGTCACGATAAGCCCAAGCGGCAGCAATTCCTCCTTGAGCGTCGCGATCGCATCCGGACGCAACAAAATGTCACCTGAAGTGGCGACCATCACCGGATCGATGACTGCTAAATGCCCGTATCGCTTCAGGCCGGATGCGATCGCAGCAATGGTCTCCTGGCGGGACACCATTCCGACCTTCGCAGCGCCAACCGCGAGATCCGAAAACACAGCATCGATCTGAGCTGTGACAACAGCCGGAGAGATATCCTCGACGGCCGTGACACCTCTGGTGTTTTGCGCGGTGATGGCGGTAATCACGCTGGCACCATAGACGCCGAGCGCCGAAAACGTCTTCAGATCCGCCTGGGCGCCAGCACCACCACCGGAATCTGAGCCTGCGATGGTAACGGCGATAGCGGTCATGCCTGGGCCCGCTGAAATGTAGAAGCAGCTCCAAAGATTGCGAACGCGCTCTCAAGCCACCGGCTCAAGCACGCGCAAACTGAGGCGGGTCTTCCGGGCAACCTGGAAGATAGATTGAGCCGATGGGTCGGTCGCCCCGCTCCCTGCAGTTCTTCGTCGCTACATTCTAAACAGCGTATTGGCACCAACAATCTCCCGAAACCAAAAACACGGAGATCCGGATGAACGGCGAAGACGCGGGGGGGCCAGAGAGGCCCTTGCCGTTCCTACGCCGGTATGATCCGGATCAGGTTCAAGGGTCTGGCTCACCGCCATCTCAGCACCGTCAGGTGCGCCCCTCGGCAGGCATGAATGCTATGGGAGCGTGGGAGGGGATGTCAATTGCTTGAGTTCAGCATGCGCGTATGTAAGCCGGTTCGATGCGGGCGAAGGAGGCCCTTAAAGGATACAAACAGAAAAAGGCCCCTTTTGCCTCAAGAGCATAAGGAGCCTTCCGTCTGAGCGTTCGACTTCACAGACGCTGGTAGACTAGCCACGTCAAGGCCGTTAAGGCAAGGGGGTTTGGAAGGCGAACCTATGCAATCCCGGAGTGATTTGGTCGGCAGCACTGCCGTTTCACTCAGTGACGACGCGCCTTCCACGCAGAACCTTAGATGTAAGGCCTCATCGCATCAATATCACCGCAATGCTTTGAGAATTGCACTTGCTCGGGCCAACGCCACTTCGGCTGCGCGCAGTTCGAGTGTGACAGACAGAATATCGCGGTGTGCCATTGCGAGCACAACCTGCAACACTTCATCAGAGTGTCTCGCCAGAAAAATGAGGTGCCATCCGTCGGGGCCGCGATCGCGAGGACCCGGCCGTCTTTCATTTGCTCAACGGCCACGTTCGTCTCGACGTGTTCAAAAAGCTTGGCCAAACCGAAGTCGTCTGTCTCGTTGCAACTGAAGACGAGGCCTTCACCTATAATCGGCGTCTTAGCCGGCTGGCGACGATCGAAGAAAAAATGATCCTGACTGCGATCGAGAAAGGTGTTTCGGAAGAGAGGATTGCGCGCGTCCTCCACGTCAATGCGTCCAGTATCCGGCAAAAGAAGAACTTGCTTGACGGGATCTGCCCGGAGGCGGTGGAGCTGTTCAAGGACAAGCACGTGCCAATCAACACGCTAGTGCAGTTTAAGAAGATGAAGCCGTTGCGCCAGATCGAAGCAGCTCAACTGATGGCCGCAATGAACAAGCACACGATCGCCTATGCTCGTTCTCTGGTAGCAGCAACGCCAGGAGCCATGCTCGTGGGGCCGAAGAAGCCCATCAGGGGCTTAACGGTGGACCAAATCGCTTTAATGGAAAACGAGGCAGCCAGTCTCGACCGTGAATTCAAGGCGATCGAACATGACTTTGGAACCGATCATCTCGATCTGGTGCTCACGACTGGGTATCTGATCCGCCTGCTCAGCAATGGACGCGTCGTTGGCTACCTCGCTTAGAAATTCCCCGATATCTTGGCAGAGTTCCAAAAAATCTCGGAGCTTCGGAAGGCAGCTTAGGAAACCGGTCCTTGCATGTTGCTGAGCGGCTGCAGGAAATTTCTGACCGCAATGTTCTATTTAGCTGTCCGCTTAGTGCACTGGTTCTCTCGCTTGATGCAGGCTGTCTCAGCCGTCGAGCATTCGGCAACGCCGTTCACGACAGCGCAGTGCGAGCATTGATCGGTGAACTCCATGCAATCCGGATTGGCCTTGATGAAGTCCCGCAGGCTGGCATCCTGGGTCTGCTGCGGTGTGGCAGTAGCATCAGCACCGGGCATATCCGCCGCGTGAGTGACGGTCATCCCCGCCATGGCAAGCGCCAGGCAAAGCGCGGCGCGATAGGTGGCATGCCTCATCCCCTGCTCCTCCTCAGCGCAAATCCGGACGCGGCGCAAAACGGCTCTCCGTTCGGGACTACACAATTTCAGAGAGTGCCGTCACAACGGCCGTCGCGCAAGCGACCGTCCCCCGCGTCACCCCAGTTCGTTGCGGATCGCCCGCATAAAGACCTTCGCGCCGACGCCGATCAGGCCATCCGGAAAGTCGTAGTCCGGATTGTGCAGCCGCGCATGGTTTTCGCCGGCGCCCAGGAAAAACATCGCCGATGGCGCCACCCGACCAAAGAGCCCGAAATCCTCCGACCCCTTCATCGGCAACACGCCCTCGCCGTGATCGTGGCTGACGCCCTCCGCGTCCATGGCGCGTTCCAGCGCGATGACTGCCGCTTCCGCATTGCTGCATTGGTGGAACACGTCCTCATAGCCGATCGTAACCTTCAGCCCCGCAGCCTCCGTCTCCTTGGCAACCAGCGCCTCGGCGCGGGCCACGAGATCGGCCATGCGTTCGTCGGTCAGCGTCCGCAGCGTCGCCCAGATCTCGGCATAGCCGGGGCTGATGCCGAAGGCCGCCTCGCCGAGGCGCGCATGCGTCACCGTCACCAGCGTATAATCCTCGTCGAGCGACCCGTTATTGCCAAGCGCCGTCAGGCCCGAAAGCAGCGCGGCAACAGCAAAGGTCGGCGCAATGCCGTCCTCCGGCGTCGAGGCATGCGCCGTCTTGCCGAAAAGCGCAATCCGCATGCCACGCGAGGCGCAATTGACCGGCCCGGTACGCAGCGCCACATGGCCAAAGCTTAATCCCGGAAAATTGTGCAGGGAGAACACGAGGTCCGGCTTGATCTCCGCAAATTTCGGATCGGCGAGCACGGCCGATGCACCCGCGCCGTTCTCCTCCGCCGGCTGGAACATCAGGATCGCGCGGCCCTTCACCGGCCGCTCGCGCCCCAATCCCTTGGCGAGCGCCATCAGGATTGTCATGTGCCCGTCATGGCCGCAGAGATGCCCCTTGCCCGTGATCTCCGAGCGATGTCCGATCTCCGAAATCTCCTCGATCGGCAGCCCGTCCAGCTCGGCCCGCACCATGACGGTTGGCCCCGGCTCCCGGCCTTCATAGATCGCCGCCACCCCATGCCCGCCAAGACCTCTGATCACCACGTCCGGCTTCGTATCAGCCAACGCCGCAACGATCGTTTCCGCCGTCTCCCGCTCCTCGCCTGAGACCTCCGGTCGCCGGTGCAGTTCGCGCCGAAACGCAACGAGCGCCTGAAGTTCACGGTCAATTAGAAACATTATGGTACTCCACGAAAAACTCCGCGCTCTCGCCACAACCCCCGCGTCATGGAGCTAGATCACGGCTCTCTCCATCAGCCTGGACGCGTCCGAAGCCTCACGTTAGACCACCTCGGCACTTCAAGGGAAAGCCTAAAGCGGCGACCGATACCAACCATATGATCGCGAACCGATTTGATGCCAGGGACCTTGTAGTTCCTCCAGCACGAACAGCGGCGGACCGACCGAGCTATTGAGAATAAAGGCGCGATGGCTTGTTGCCCTTTCCGCCCCTGCTTGTGAGAAACGCCATATTCGTTCACCACGCGCGTTTCGTCATCTGGGCGACAACCCTTGGCTCCTGGTTTGCCGTAAAGACGCTGCTTGCTTCAACGCGACAGACACTCGTTCATGGGCAGCAACTTGTTGTATTGTCCGCAAGAGACTCCAGACCGCCCGCAGATCTTTCCTTTGGGCCGCGGTCATCCCGGCTGCAACCTCGTTGAAAACCTCTCCATTGGCATCCCTCGCCGCGATTGCGAGAAAAGTGCGCTCACCAAACCTCTCGGTCACGGCCTTCGAGAACCGCTCAAGCTCAGCCCTCACCTTGCTGTGGGCATGCACAACGTGGAGAGCACTTTGCACATCCTCGCGGCCAATCGCGTCTCGTGCCTCCGTCAGAACCTGCCTTGCCTGTGATGAAAGCGCCGGGATGTCGATCGCGAGCTTCGTACGCAGTTTCTGCTCCTCCGCTCGGTATTTCTCCTCTGCTTGGTGGCGAAGCCGAATGTAGAGCGCGAGGTTCCGTGAAAGTGCGGGCACGTTCGCAAGCGCGCGCTCGCGGTCCTGTTTGTCAGTTCGCCAAGCAAGTACTCCATTCTTTCCATTGAGGGCACCAAACGTCTCAGGACTACGTGCAATCTTGGCAAGAGTTGCGCCGGCCACGTTTTCGTTCTTGAGCATGGCCTCGACATCAATCGCATTGAAGGCCATCTGCGGATCAGCATAGACGAGCCGAAAACGCGAACTCACATCCTCCCATTGCCGCTTCAGACCCGCATCGGCCGCAAGCCTCTCCTCGATAGTCTCCGCAAAGGTCCTAGAAAAGGTCTTGATTCCGGCGAGCATCGGAACTTCGTCGCCGCCTGCGCCGGATTGCTTCATTTGCGCGACTGCGGTGGTGAGCCGGAAGCGTTGGCCAATCGTCATCAACCTCTGAACAAGGTCGCTAAGCCGCTGCTTCTGTCGTACAGTCCATTCGAGACGATCACGAACGAGCGTGCGTGCCACTGCCATCAAGTGCAAACCTCGAACCTCGGCAAAACGCAAGGCATGCCGGTAGAGGGAACGATCTGTGTAGTCGAGCGTCGATTCCTTTGCATTTGCGCGAGACAATACTGAAACCAGCCCACCAGCATTCTCGAACGAGCGTCGCCCGTAGTAGATCGCTAGCTCTTCGCGGTGTCGCGTCATACCGACATAGGCCAGATGTCGATCGAGTGAGAGGGAAGCCAGTAACTTCACATTATCGACCGTTGTGCCCTGGCTTTTGTGTATCGTGGTAGCGTAACCAAGATCTACGTTCGGGTATGTTCGACTTTCCACGGTCACAGGGCGGCGATGGTCGTGATCACCAACCTCCACTACGATCCGATTAAGGCGAGCGTCGAGCACACGACCGATCATGCCGTTTTTGACGTTTAGCATTGCGTCGTTTTTCAAGAACACAATTTGGTCGCCCGGCGCGAAGTGGCGCACTCCCCCTTCCGTGGCAAACGGAAGCCCTTTTCCAACCATGCCGCGCTCCACAAGATTGGCACGCGCCTTCTCGTTCAATGTCCGAACGTCGCGACGCAAATGCGCGAGTATCAATGAGGTCTTTGTTGGGTTGTAGTCTCTGGCCCAATCGGCGATTAGCGCTTCTACTGCTCCTGCTTTCAGCCCGGTGCTGACGATTCTGTCGTGGACTCCGTAGGCACGGACCGCGTCCCCGACTTGTCCGCGAGCGAGGGCCAGTGACGCCGTTCGCATCCAGTCTTGGCGTTGGCGGTAAATAGTATCCAGTTCAGAGTAGCCGACGCGCTCCACAATGGCGCGAAATGGTGCACCCGCCGCGATTGGCTGGAGTTGATCCGGATCGCCAACCAAAACAAGTTTCGCTCCCTCCTTGGCGACGGTCTCGATCAGGAACGCCAACTGCCGCGACGAGACCATACCCGCCTCATCAAGAACGAACACTGTCTTGTTGTTGAGGGTGGCGCGTCCATTTGCCCAACGCCGCTCCCAAGAAGAAAGTGTCGCGGCGCAAATCCCCGCCTCCTTCTCCAATCCCTCTGCAGCCTTGCCGGCGAGTGCGCCCCCGACCACTTGATACCCGGCCGCCTCCCAGATTTCCCGCGCAACCTTCATCATTGTGGTCTTGCCGGCGCCGGCACGACCAACAACCGCAGCAAGTCGGCCCCCACCTGTAACATTCGCGATGGCCGCCTGTTGCTCTTTGGACAGGCGCGACACCGACATAGCACGCGTCAGCTCTTTCCGGATGCCGTCGGATGATTGACGCGCCAACCAAGCAGCACGTTTGGCCATTTCGGCTTCCAGACGGATCAGTTTCCGCGTCGTGTATTTGGCTGGAAAACGAGCGCCAGTTATTAAGTCAATACGCTCGCGATCGATACGCAAGATCTCCGGAGATTGGAGGATACGTGCCATGAGTTGGGCGAACACCCTCTCATCGTCGGTATATCGATGAAGCACCTTGGCGATGTCGCGTTCGTCGAAGACACTTTTCTGGCTAACGATGAGGTCAAGTACTATTTCCGGCCTGCGTTGAATGCGGCGGGTGTTCCTTGCACGCAGCTCCGCTTGCAACTCAATCGACTTCGGTTTTCGGAAAACCGGTGTCTTTTCGCGCTCTATTCTCCGCTCAATAGCCTTCGTTTCAGCGCTAAAGCGGATGATTGGCTCAAGGTCGATGCCCTGCCGCTCGAATGATCTCCCATCAATCCGGAGATCGAGACCAGCAAGCGCCAAATGACGATTTTGGCAGGCGAACCAACCGTCACGAAAGGCATTGAATTCCGCAAGTCCGCCAACCCAATTTCGGTAGACAATTCTGCCGTTGGAACTGCGCCGCGGCATACCATCGGTTGAAACCACCTTTATTTTCTTCGATCCAAAGCCTTGGACGGTGAGTGGCCGGAGCGTCATCATAAGATGTGCGTGAGGATTTCCGGGAGTGTTGTGGTAGACCCAATCAGCCACCATGCCGTTCCCTAGGACATGTTGCGCGACGAACTCGCGCACCAATGCAATGTTCTGATCGCTCGTAAGTTCGATTGGAAGTGCAAGTGTCACATCCTTGGCAAGCTGGGCGTCCAGTCTCTCTTCGAAATTCTCCACGCGGTTCCAGAATGCTTCCGATGCACGTGCGGCCGAGGGATCAGCCGCAATCGACCGCAACCACTCCGGCGCATCGACGGGAATGGCAAATTCCTCGTGCAAAAGATCACGCTTTTCAGAATAGTTCGCCGTACTGGCTTCGCGCTCAAAGTACATCTTCGCTCGATGCCTGTATGCAGCAGAAAGAACGGCGCTTCGTCCTTTCCCGCGACTAATAACGTTGACGTCAAAATGGGGGCTGACCACGACATTTTGCTCCCGCTTCGATGCGAATTTCCGCCAATTCCGGGTGGCGCCATCCGACCATGTTAAGAGCTGAGCCTTTAGGCGCATGTCTGGCCTTGCTGGACGCTTCCCGGAAGTGCCAATGAAGGTCTGTGTTCCATGCCCATTGCGAAAGGGACAAAAGTGCTCCCCAATTTGCGGGGTGGGCGCTTTGCCGGTTCAACGGTCTGGCATAGCCCAAGTATTACGGCTGCAGCTGCTGAAGCTTCACAAATCCCGCGCATGGCGCGCTGATTCACAACCAAACGAGAATGCATGCCGACGAGGTGAGAGACCGCATGCCGCGCGGTTATGCGCAAGCGAGAGCGTCCGTGGCTTACCTCACCTGCCCGGCCGGGCCAGCGACCGGGCAATGTCGATGATGTCGTCGCGAGATGCGGTTGGATCCTCTTTATTCCAGGCGACACCAAGCCCGATCTTGAGATCAACGCCGCGCACGGGTCTGAGCTCGAAGTTCCGGTTCGGGAGATCCTTTGTCCATTCAGGCGCAAAGCCGATGCCCAACCCCGCTGACACGAGCGACACCAGCGAGAAGGTATCATCGCAGCTATAGGCGATGTTGCCGGTCAAACCGTGGGTTTCGAACATCTCCGAGAAATAGCGCTCCGAGTATGAAAGGTTCTGACGGGAGAAGGCGATGATCTTCTCGGAACGAAGATCCTCGATGTCGATCTCGCTTCGGAGCGCCAGCAGGCTCGTCTTTTCAACGGCCAAGAGATAGCGCTCGTGCGCGATCGAGAAGAAGCGCAGGGATCCGATGTTTTCGACGGGGCGAATGAAGCCGAGATTGATCTGGCCGTTTTCGATCGACCGGATGATGTCGCTGGTCGATCCGCTTGTCACATGCAAAGTGACATCCGGAAACTTCCGGCCGATGCGGGCGAGAAACGTCGGCAGGACGCCTATGGTCGCGGGATAGACAGTTCCGATCTTGATCGTGCGCGCTGCCTTCCCAGCCACTGAGCGCGCCACCTCCATCGACAGCCCGACATCACCAATGATCCGGACCGCCCGGTCGTAGAACACCTCCCCTGCCCGCGTCAGCTCGACACGCCGCGTCGATCGCTCGAGCAGCCGCACACCGAGCTCCTTCTCCAGCGCCTGGATGTGCGAACTCAGCGCCGGCTGGGCAATGCGCATCCGTGCGGCCGCCCGATTGAAATGGAGCTCCTCGGCCACCGCAACAAAATATGAGAGTTGGCGTAGTTCCATTATCAATATCACCGAATATACGACGGGCGGCGCTTTCGCGCACTCCGATGAGAAGTGTCGTCCGGATGTTTTGTAATAAGGGACCTACAGTCCGTCGATTGTCAAGCGACCAATATCGCATGGTGCGCTATGGACATCAGACAAACCATTGGATGGAACCTGCGCAGGCTTCGCGTCGCTAAAGGGCTGTCTCAAGAAAGGCTTGCCCTGGAAGCGGGTATTGATCGGTCCTACGTCGGGCGTATAGAGCGCGGCCTGGAAAACGTCACGGTTTCCACACTTGAGGCGTTGGCCAAAGTTCTGGACGCATATGTAGCCGAGCTATTTGCTCAGGTGGATGAGAGAGCATCGCGTCCTGTCCCCCTTCGTTCCGGGAGAAAACCGAAGGCTTCATAGCCTTTTGAACGATAGGCCTTACGCGTTCCATTGCAATACCCGCCACTTCTGGCAGACTACCCACCTAGCACGGCCGCTACCGCGGAGTAAGTTGGACATCCACACCACGCATTTGTGCATGTCAGGCAACATAGGCGCTGCACTACGAATTCTGATTGCTGCAAAAAGAACAAGTGTCGCGGCCACTCCAGCCTCACTCCTCCCGGAACATCCGATGGAGGTGGTCCGTTAGCGGCTTAGTCAAATATGAAAGAACCGTGCGGTCGGACACCCGGATAAAGACCTCTGCAGGCATTCCAGGATATAGGTAAAAGTGGTCTGTACTTTCCAAATACTCGTTTCGTGGCCATACGCGGACTGGGTAGTAACTGATTCCCGTAAGTTTATCGGTCACTAGGTCTGGCGCGACTCCCTTGACGTATCCGTCCAATTCTGGCGTGGTCCGCAGATTGAAGGCAGTGAACCGTATGTTAACTGTCTGGCCGACCCGGACCTGATCTATATCTTTGGGCGCCAACCTCGCCTCAAGCTCGAGATCAGCACCGCCGGGCACGATCTGCATGAGCGTTTCGCCTGGATTGATCACACCGTTCACTGTATGCACAGAGAGTTGGTGCACCCTACCGGCAATGGGCGCGACGATATCGAGCCGGCGCAACTGATCCATGACAGCGGTACGCCGCTCCTCGAACTCAACAATCCTCACCTCGATCTCTTGCAAACGTACAAGGCGCCAATGCGTACCTTTGCGGCTGGGTGTGAGTATTCGATTTGATTATCCGGGGAACCGGTTGAGCATAAGTATGACCTATCATTGGACGCCCAAGATTCGCAGGTGGCGCTTGGAAGAACGTGTGTGCCCAAAGCATAGATCGCTCTGAGATTTATGCCGGCGCATGACGTTTGCGTTCGGCGATTTGGCTGAGTGAAGAGCCCGAGAGGAAGCCAACTTCACCCTGAATCCGAACACAGCTCCGGGGCGGCGGCCGGTTAAGTGGGACTTCTCAGCGCCTCTTATTGAGCATGGCGACCACCGCCTCGCGCATCCGCCAAATTCTCGAGGCGCGCATTCTTTCAATTGCGTCAGCGCGCTCCTCGAGCCTAGCGTTTGCGGCATCGAGAAGCTTTCTTAGTCGTTCGCACTCGGACGTGGCGGAGTTCCGCATTTCGAACGAGGACGTCTCGACGGCGGCCACCAACTGGCGAACTGATGATAGCTCGCTTCGCAAAATCTCGACCTCTTCGACTTTTTTTTCCAAGGTTGGGCGGACGCTGGAAATATCATCCCAGGCTAAACGTGCCACAAGGTCACTTGACGCGCTGCGTATACGAGCACTCCAACCGACTGCGTCCGTGTGCATGAGATCAGAAAAGACCTCCTGTTCCGTCATCCCATCAGGGATCGCGACGCGCAGGGGCGCCGGCCACCAGCTCACGCTATCCGCGATCTTCAACAAAGTGGCGAGTCGAAATGTCGACGAATGTCGGGAGTTCTTTCTCCTGGCACTGAAATGCAAAACGGTCGGCATACGACAATAAGATACCGGGTTGCGGGGGTTCTCAGCAATAATCTTTCGCCACAAATACCAGTCCGCTGCTACAGGTATGTCTTCCGGCCACGAGTCCCGTGCTGGAAGGCTGTTAACACGGTAGAGAAAGCAACTTGCAGCAATGCTGTTCCCTCTAGTCATAAAAGTTCTAAGTTCATTCGCTACCGTGAGATTGGCGAGGAAGGGTGCGGCAATACCATCTGTGGACACCCAGAGCGCCTGGCCGTAGGCAAGAGCTGCCCCTCCCTGGAGTTCTTTTAGTAAGAGTTCCAAATGGTCGGGGAATAGCAGATCATCGTCTGCCGCGAATCCAATGATCTCTCCGCGCGATTCACGCAACGCCGCATTGCGATTCGCATAGCCAAAATGGGGAGCCTTCGGCAGATCAAGGAAGCGAATGCGAGGGTCACGATAACGGGAAACAATGTCTCCCGTGCCTTGCGCGCAGCCGTCACCAACGACAAGCAATTCGAAGTCTCCGACCGTTTGCGCCAGGACCGACTCGATTGCAAACCCGATGACGTCGGTTCGAGAATGTGTCGGCATCAAAATTGAGACAAGCGGTCGACTTACCATCCCCTCACGTTCCCAAAGCTGTAGGGGATCAGTTCCGAGTCTATCGGCAGTCGATACTTGTCGGGGTTTGAGTGGTCGTACTGAATGGTCGGGAAGTTCATTACAACAACATCGGATGTTCCGATGTTGCGATCCGCATGCCAGACAAACTTTGGCACATTGATCAATCGCGGGCGCGAGCCCGACAAATACACCTTGCAGATTTTGCCGCGGGTACTGGACTCCGGTCGTGGATCGAACAGCACCAACTCTAGTTCACCGGTCAGAACGAAGTAGCGGTCCTCGTGCAACTTGTGCAGACCCCACCCTTTCACCATGCCGGGCCGGATAGTGAAGACATAGGAGAACACCAGCGGATCGGGATGCCACCCCCATCGCGGGTCGTAGATCTCGGTTACGCTGCCCCGATCATCGTCATGTCTGACGCTTTCGTAGAAGCTCATGCCATCCAGTAACGGTGCGGTGCTGCGTCGATTTTCATCAACCGTACGCTGGTCTTGGACGGCCGCTTCCAGCGTTTCGCGAAGCAGGTCTTTACATACAGGAACATCCAAGCCGTTCGCCACGATTCTCTTCCCCGCTACCCACTAGGTGGTATGCCACGATTGAAGATGGGAAGCCATATCCCGCAGAGGCGGCGTGTCTCGCATTGTCGACAGAACTCGAGACGTTTTGAGGGCAACCGACGGTCGCGTCCCCACAAGTGGTGTAGCTGGGCGGTAGCGAAGCCGCTCGCGAGCGCGCCCTCGACAGCGCCGTAGCGAGCGAGCGGCGTAGCGGTGGTCATCGAAGTTCCCCGGTAGGGTCGGGTTGCTGACACCAACCTGATTCGAAGGAACCATCGATGACCGACGACATGATGAACCTGCGCGCGCTCGTGGAGAAGACCCCGGATTGCGATCTCCTGCGCGAGATGATCGGCTTCGCCGCCGAGCGCCTG
>Ga0209256_1002843_pt1 | contig 13204 bp, 10 predicted proteins | sample AraplaCol_mCL_r2_2_FD_184270 | JGI IMG/M metagenome (GOLD analysis project Ga0209256, IMG submission 184270) | Arabidopsis root microbial communities from North Carolina, USA - plate scrape MF_Col_mCL_r2 (SPAdes) (version 3) | ecosystem: Host-associated > Plants > Roots > Endosphere | place...
CGGTGTTCAGGTCCAGGCGGCCGACCGACTGCCACTTGCCCTGCGGCAGGCGCGGCAGGTTGCGGAAGACGGTGGGACGGCCCTCGGGGTCGTTGAAGGTGACGACCTCGCCGACCGGCTTGTGGTACGCCAGGATGCGCGGCGCCACGGGGGCGATGCGGACCTTGATCGGCTTGCCGGCCACCGCGACGCGGTCGCCGTAGGAGATGCGCTGGCCGACATGGGCGACCTCGCCATTCACCGTGATCTGGCCCTTGGCGATCATGTCCTCGATGTCGCGCCGGGAGCCGACGCCCGCCTGCGCCAGCACCTTCTGCAGCTTGGGCGCATCGGCATCGGGCGCGAGCACGCGCTTGCCGGGCTGGCCGTCGGTGCCGGTCTCGCCCTCGTCGGCGGAGGCCTCGACTTCCGCCGCGCCCGTCTCCGCCACGTCGCCGTCGCCTTCGACATCCGCGTCGAAGGCACCGGACACCAGCGCGTCGAAGCGCGCCTGGGCCTCGGCCTGCAGCTGGGCGTCGTCGACCGGATCGGCGGCACCTTCAGCGCCCTCGCCTTGCGGCGCGCGCGCGGGGCGCTGGCCGGACTCCTGGGCCTGCGACTGCTGACCCTCGCGGGGCTCGCGATCACGATCGCGACCACGACGGCGGCGGTTGCGGCCACGCCCTTCACGATCGCCACCCGCGTCGCCATCGGCGGCGTCACCGCCCACGGGGCCGGCGCCGCGCGTCTCGGGCGACACCAGCTCACCGACCGCTTCCGCGACCGGCGACACCGGTGCCGGAGACACCTCGACGGTCGCGACCGGCAGGTGACGGATCGGCTCGGCCATCACAGCGGCGGACGCCTCGGCGCCGGCGGCGGGAGCGGCCTCGGCCGCCTCAGCGGCCTTTTTCGTCGTGCGGCGCTTGGGCTTGGGCGCCTCGGCGTCAGCGGCGGGCGCTTCGGCGGTCTCTGCCGCAGCGCCCGCGGGGGCCGTCTCAGCCGGCGCGTCGACGGCCGCGGCCGTCTTTCGGCGCGCACGCGGCTTCGGGGTCTCCTCGGCCACGGGCGCGGCGCCGGGCTCGGCAGCCTCCGTCGGGGCCGCGGCCGCCTTGCGGGTGCGCTTGGGCTTCGCGGGCGCCTCGGACGGCGTGTCCGCGGCGGCGGTCAGCGTGTCGGGCTTGGAATCGTCGATTTCGTTGGAATTCATGTGTCGGCTTGCACCTTGTCAGCGGTGGACACGGCCCCTTCCCGGGGCGTTCAAGTGGGCTCGGGGTTGACCGCCCCGGCCGGTGGTTCTTCACCCGGCTCGCGCGAGGCGGCCGGCTTGGATTCGTCTTCGATGGCGGCCTGCGCCGCCGCTTCCGGCACTTCGGATGCCTGATCGTCGGCTTCGGCCGCAGCCTCCACGGCGATCGTCGATTCGGTCGCCGTCGATTCAGCGACTTTCGATTCGTCGGCCGTCGATTCGTCGGCCATCGACTCCTCGGCCGTTGATTCAGCGGCCATTGGTTCCTCGGCCGTCGATTCAACGCCAGCCGATTCCGCCGCCATCAGGGCCACCGGGGTGGCGCCGTCCGGCTCGACTTCAACGACCGCGTCGCCGGGCGGCTCCTCGAGCAGCGAGCCCTGCAGCGCCCCGGCGATCGGCGTCGGGTCGCCGCCCTGGATCAGCGCCGGCAGTTGCTCCAGCGAGTGCAGCCCCAGGTCGTCGAGGAACTGCTTCGTCGTCGCGAACAGCGCCGGACGGCCCGGCGCCTCGCGATGCCCGATGACCTCGATCCAGTTGCGGTCCTCGAGCTGCTTGATGATCGGCGCCGCCACCATCACGCCGCGGATGTCCTCGATGTCGCCGCGGGTCACCGGTTGACGGTAGGCGATGATCGCCAGCGTCTCCAGCACCGCCCGCGAATACTTCGGCGGCTTCTCCGGATTCAGCCGGTCCAGATGCTCGCGCATCTCGGGCCGGCTCTGGAAGCGCCAGCCGGAGGACAGCGCGACCAGCTCGACGCCCCGCCCTTCCCACTCGCGCAGCAACTCGTCGAGCAGCGACCGCACGCTGTCCGCATTGAGCTCGTCCACGAACAGCGAACGCATCTCGCGCAGCGTCAGCGGCGCCTGCGCGCACAGCAGCGCCGTCTCCAGGACCCGTTTGGCCTCCTGCGTGTCCATGGGCTCAGCTCATGATGCCGGCCTCGGGACCGGTCAAATCGGTGTGTTTCGCCATCTTGGGCGCCAGCGGCGGCAACGGGCCGCGCTGGACGGGTTCGATCTGCTTGCTTGGGAGCTCTTCGCTCCATCGGCCGCCGTTCAGTGGACGGTCCCGGCCGGTGGGACGGACGCCGCGTCGGTCCGCGGCCTGCGCTGCGGACGAGGTCGACTGCCGCCCGCCGCCGTCTTGCGCACGTTCTCGCGCAAGAATTGGTCGGCATTGTAGCGCGGGCGCGCGGACTCCTCTCAGAACGTCGGATCGGGCAAACCCGCGACGCGCCAGCCCGACGCCAGCTCCGGCGGCAACGGGGCCTCGAAGCGCATCGGCGCGCCGGTGACCGGATGCTCGAAACCGAGCCGCGCCGCATGCAGCGCCTGCCGCGACACGCCCAGGGCCTCGGCGCCGCCGTACAGCGCGTCGGACACCAGCGGATGGCCGCGATGCGAGGCGTGCACGCGGATCTGGTGCGTGCGGCCGGAGTGCAGCACGCAATGCAGCGCGGAGACGGTCCGTTCCAGGCCGCGGGCGTCCTGCCACTGCCCCTCGGCCAGCTTGAAGAAGTCGGTGCGCGCCGGCTTGCCGCCGCCGACCACCGCCATGCGAGTGCGCGACTGGGGATCGCGCCCGATCGGCGCCTCGACGATCCACTCGTCCGGCGTGCGGCCGTGGACCAGGGCGAGGTATTCGCGATGAACCTCGCGCGCCGCGATCATCCGCACCAGCGCGGTCACCGCCGGCAGCGTCTTGCCGACGACCATCAGCCCGGAGGTGTCCTTGTCTAGGCGGTGCACGATGCCCGCGCGCGGCAGCGTCGCGGCCTTGGCGTGATGCGCCAGCAGGCCGTTCATCAGCGTCCCGGACCAGTTGCCCGCCGCCGGATGTACCACCAGGCCGGCGGGCTTGTTCACCGCGAGCAGGTGTTCATCCTCGAAGACGATGTCCAGGTCCAGCGGCTCCGCGCGGAAGGCGAGCGCCTCCTCGGTGGGCACCAGGTCGACGGCCAGGCGCTGGCCCAGCCTGGGCTTGCGCGACGCCTGGGTGACGAGCTGCCCGTCCAGCGTGACGCAGCCGCGCTCGATCAGGCCCTGCAGATGGCTGCGCGAGAACTCCGGCGCCAGCTGCACCAGCCACTTGTCCAGGCGCAGCGCGAGCTGGTCGCGACCGGCCTCGGCCTCGCGGCGTTCGGGCGCGTCGAGGCCGACGTCCTGGGCTTCGTCGATGCCCTCGCCGCCCGAGGGCTCGCCCGAGTCATCGCGCGGGTAAAGCCTGCCCTCGGGCGCCGGGTCGTGGCCGACCTGAACCATATAATCGCCGCTCCAATTTCAGATGAGGGCCGCCGTCGCGCGCGCCCTGTGGACCATGATCGAGACTTGGGTGTTGCGCCGCCGGACCGCGGAATCTGTCGAGCTGTCCGGGACCTGGCGCGCCGCGTGGCGCTGCGCCGCGATGACCGCCGCGACTGCCGCCGTGCTGGGACTGGCGGCCTGTTCGTCGGCCCCCAAGGAGGACCCGAATTCCCAGGCCAACCTGGAGAAATTGTACGCAGAGGCCAAGGAGGACATGCTCTCCGGCTCGTACGACCGGGCGATCAAGACGCTGGAACGCATCGAAGGCCGCGCCGCCGGCACGACGCTGGGCCAGCAGGCGCAGCTGGACCTGGCCTGGGCCAACTACAAGAGCGGTGAACGCGTGCAGGCCGTGACGGTGCTGGACCGCTTCATCAAGCTCAACCCGTCCAGCCCGGCGCTGGACTACGCGCTGTACATGAAGGGCCTGGTCAACTTCAACGACGACCTGGGGCTGTTCGGCCGCATCGCGCGTCAGGACATCTCGGAACGCGACCAGCAGGCGGCGCGCGACTCGATGCAGGCGTTCAAGCAGCTGGTCGAGCAGTTCCCCGAGTCGAAGTACTCCGAGGACGCCCGCATCCGCATCGACTACATCACCAACAGCCTCGCGGCGTATGAGGTGCATGTGGCGCGCTACTACTACAACCGCGGCGCTTATCTCGCGGCGGCCAATCGCGGTCAGGCCGCGCTGATGGAGTTCCAGTACGCGCCGGCGCTCGAGGAAGCGCTGTTCCTGATGATGCAGAGCTACGACAAGCTCGGCATGACCCAGCTGCGCGACGACACCCGCCGCGTGCTCGTGGCCAGCTTCCCGGATAGCTCCTATCTGACGACCGGAAAAGCAAAACCCAAAGACAAGGCTTGGTGGCAGATCTGGTGACCAGATCCAAGCGTTGGCAAAGAATGATTGAAGCCCGCTCGCTAGCGGGCTTTTCTCTTTCCGCTTGCTGGGGAGCGTCTCTCTGAGGGCTGACGCCGTCAGCGATCGTGGGAGGTCTTGAGCTCGGCGAGCCACGCTTGCGCGGCGGCCTCGTCGGGGACCTGCGTCATCGGGGGCAGCGCCTCGCGCAGGCGCTTGCCGTAGTGCGAGCCAGCCAGCCGCGGGTCGCAGACCACCAGCAAGCCACGGTCGGACTCCGTTCGGATGAGGCGGCCAGCGCCCTGCTTCAGGGCGATGGCGGCCTCGGCGACGAAGTACTCCATGAAGGGGTTGCGGCCCTCGGACTCCAGCCGCGCTACGCGCGCCTCGACCAGCGGATCGTTCGGCGGCGGGAACGGCAGCTTGTCGATCAGCACGCACTGCAAGGCGTCGCCCGGCACGTCGATGCCCTCCCAGAAGCTCGCCGACCCCACCAGCACCGAGGCGGGCTGGTCGATGAACTGCTGCAGCAACTGCCGCTTCGGCATGCTGCCCTGGACCAGCACCTCGATGCGGTGCCCACCCTCCTCGAAACGCTGGCGCAGGACCTCGGCCACCGTCTGCAACTGGCGCAAGGTCGTCGTCAGGATGAAGGTGCGCCCACCCAGCCGCGCCGCCAGCCGCGCCCCCAGCCAGCCGACCGATTCGCCGTGATCGGGCTCGGACGGCTTCGGGAAATGCCGCGGCACGTAGAGCCGCGCGTGCACCGCGTAGTCGAACGGACTGCCCACGCGCAAGGTGCGCGCCTCGCCGAGACCCGCCGGCTCGGTGAACCAGCTGAGCGCATCATCCTCGCCCAAGGTCGCCGAGGTGAAGATCCACGCCTTGGGCGTGCTCGCGAGCGCCTCCTGCATCGCCTCGCGGATGTCCAGCGGCGACTCGATCAGGCGCACCTGGTGCGTGCCGACATCCACCCAGCGCACCGCGCCAGGATCCGGCGCGCGTGCGAACAGCTGCGCCGTCTTGTAGAGCTCGACCGCGCGCTCATGCAGCCGCGCCAGATCCGGCCCGACCTCCATGACCGTCGCCAGCGCGTCGACGCTGAGCTCGACCGCCCGCGCCACCTCGCCCAGCGCCGCATCGAACTCGGTCCGGCCCTCGCATTCGTTCCAGCGCAGCTTCAGCACACCACGCAGCTCGCGTCCGCCGGCGCAGGCCAGCCTCAGTGCGCGCGCGGCGCGTTCGACGCCGCCAGCGATCGCCTGCCATTCCTGCAGCCCCCGCGCATGCGCAAGCCCCTGTGCCAGCAGGTCGCGTCCGAAGTCGAACAGCTGCGCGCTGCCCAGCATCCGGCCCAGGAAGTTCAGGCCCGCCTCGGGCAGCTGATGCGCCTCGTCGAAGATCGCGACCTCGACGCTGGGCAGCAACTCCGCGACGCCGCTGTCGCGCAGGACCAGGTCGGCGAAGAACAGGTGATGGTTGACGACGACAAGATCCGCCTCCATCGCTTCGCGCCGCGCCTTCACGACGTGGCATTCGCGGTAGGACGGGCAATCGGTGCCCAGGCAGTTGTCGCGCGTCGAACTGACGATCGGGATCACCGGCGAGCGCTCGTCCAGGCCGTCGATCTCGGCGAAATCGCCGGTGTGGGTGCTCAGCGCCCAGCGCTCGATGCGCGCGAGCTGCGCGACCGCCCGGCGATCCGGCAGCTCCGCGCTGTGGCGCGCCTGCTGCAGTCGGTGCAAGCAGAGGTAACTCCCTCGCCCCTTCAGCAGCGCGGCGCGCAGCGGCAAGGCGAAGGTGTCGAGCAGCCGCGGCAGGTCGCGCATGAAGAGCTGGTCCTGCAGGCTCTTGGTCGCGGTGCTGATCAAGGTGCGGCCGCCGCTGAGCAGCGCCGGCACCAGGTACGCGAAGGTCTTGCCGACGCCGGTCCCCGCCTCGACGACCAGCGTGTCGCGCCCGGCGATCGCCTGCGCGACGGCCAGCGCCATGCGCTGCTGCGGCTCGCGCGGCGCATAAGCCGGGTCGTGGCGCGACAGCGGACCGCCGGTGTCGAAGGCGGCGACCACCGATTGCTCAAGCTCGCCCGGCCGCAGCTCCTCGGCCACCGCGCGGGCGCGCGAGGCCGCCAGCGCCGGCGACGCCTCGGCGGCGCCCCAGGGGGCATCGGCCATCAGGGCGTCGGTCGAGTCGTCGGTGTCGGGTTCGTGAGGGTCAGGCCGGCTCATCGGGATCACTGGCCCGCTCGAGCCGCGCGATCTCGTCGCGCAGGGCCAGGCGCTGCTTCTTCAGCCGGCGCAGCGTGAGCTCGTCGACCGGCGGCACGGCGATGCCGGCGCCTGCGCCGCCGATGTCGATCACGCGCAGCGTGGAGGCGCCGATCAACGCGTCGATGCGGCCATCCAGCTCGGCATGCGCGATGCGCAGTTCGATCAGACGTCGGGCTGGAGAGTGAAGTTGTTCATCCATAAACGGGGAACCACCCGGCCGGAACGCCGAGCCGCACGATTATAGTTTTGGGATGAGTCGCACTACCCCAGGCTTTCGCCTCAGCGCCGCCACCGGCATCCATCGGGGCGATCGTCTGTACCAGCAGGATCAGGTCCAGGTCATCGCCCATCCCCGCCAGAGCGGCTGCGTGCTCGGCATCGTCGCCGACGGCATGGGCGGCAAGAGCGGCGGCCGCAAGGCCGCGGACCAGGTCATCCTGACCGCCCAGCAACTGTTCGAGCGCTTCGTCCCCGGCGAGGAGGACGAGGCCGAGCTGCTGCGCCAGATCGTCTCCGAATCCCACCTGATGATCCGCCTGACGGCGATCTCGGCCGAGGAGGAGCCGCACAGCACCCTCGCCGCCTACCTGCTGACGGCCGACCGCCGCTGCTTCTGGATCCACACCGGCGACTCCCGCCTCTACCACTTCCGCGGCCCCAACATGGTCACGCGCTCGCTGGACCAGTCCTACGTCCAGCGCCTGGTGGACGAGGGCCAGATCACCGAGGACGAGGCGCTGGTGCATCCGCAGTCGAACCTGCTGACCGCCTGCCTGGGCACGGTGCAGGAACCCACGCCCGTCGAGTCCTTCATCGAGCGCCTGGAGCACGGCGACAGCCTGATGGCCTGCAGCGATGGCCTGTGGCACTACTTCAGCCCGGCCGAGCTGGGCACGGTGATGCACAGCCTGCCGCCGCGCGACGGCGCCGAACTGCTGGTCAACAAGGCGCGCCAGCGCGCCAAGGGCACCGGCGACAACCTGTCGCTGGCCATCGTGCGGCTGGATCCGCTCGAGTAACGCCCGCTCGGCGCCGCTCCGCGGCGCTCGTGCCTCTCCCGCCTTGCCCCCGCCCCGGCGCGTTCAGCGCTTGGGCAGCGCGCGGATATCCGAGGCCGACGGCGTCGGCAGATGCGCCGCCGGCGGCTTGCTGTTCTTGCCCGCCGGCGCGGAGGCGGCGGATGCCGCCTTCTCCGCCTGCCGGACCTGGAGCTCGCCGGCCTTGCGCTGACGCTCCTGCGCCTTCTGGCGGCGCTCGGCGGCGGCCTCTCGGCGCTTGGCGGCGTCGGCCTTGGCTTCCGCCGCCTGCTGGGCCTCGCGGCGCTGATGCAGCTCGGGATTCGCGCGCGGCGTGCGCGCGCCCGGGACCGCCGGCGCCGAGGCCGGCTGCACCGCTTCCCGCACCGATTCGGTCTTGCGGCGCGCCTCGTCCTGGGCCGCCTCGCGTTCCTTCTCCTGGACCCGCTCACGGGCCGCGGCGCTGCGGCGCTGACGCTCCTCCGCATTGACCTGGTGCTCGACCCGGTCCAGCGGCCGCAGCTGCCGGATGCGTTCGTCCCGCGCCTCCTCCAGGCAGCCGGTCACGACGAAGCGCTGGTTGCACTCCTTCACCCGGGACTGGTAGGCCTGCTCGATCCGGGCGCGCGCGGCATCGATCTCGGCACGGGTCATGTCCGCGGCCACAGCGACCGGGGACACGGCACACAACGAGATCAGCGAGATCAGCGAGATCAGCGAGATCGGCGCAATCAGCGCATTCAGCGCGATCGGCGCCCTGGACGCGGCGGCGAGAACGAAGCGGAAAGTCATGGGCGCGATCATCGCATCCGCTGGCGCCCCCGCCGGCGAAGCCGCCGCCCGTGACTTCCCTACATCCCCGGTCGGCGGGGTGACAGCAGCCCGCGGACGCGCGCTCAGGTCAGGCGCGTGTCGACCTCGCGCCGCTCGAGTTCGAGGTACTCCTTGGACTGCATCTCCTGCAGCCGCGACACGGTGCGCGGGAACTCGTGCGCGAGCGGGCCTTCGGTGTAGAGCTGCTCGGCCGGCACCGCCGCCGAGATGATCAGCTTCACGCGGCGGTCGTACAGGACGTCCACCAGCAGCGTGAAGCGGCGCGCCTCGCTGGCCAGCCGCGGCGGCATGGCCGGCACGTTGGACAGGATCAGCGTGTGGAACTGCGTCGCCAGCTCCAGGTAGTCGTTCTGCGAGCGGGGGCCGCCGCAGAGCTCGGCGAAGTCGAACCACACGACGCCGCCGGCGCGGCGCCGGGAGCGGATCTCGCGGTGCTCGATGTGCAGCACGGGATCCTCGTCGCGCGCCTCGGCCAGCGACTCGAAGGCGGCCGTCAGCGCGCCTTCGGTGTCGGCGTTCAGCGGCGTGTGATAGAGCTCGACATGCTCCAGCGAGCGCTGCCGGTAGTCGGTGCCGTTGTCGACGTTGATGACTTCCAGGTTGGCTTTGAGCAACTCGATCGCCGGCAGGATGCGGTCGCGATGCAGGCCGTTGGGATAAAGGCCGTCGGGATGGAAGTTGGACGTCGTCACGATGGAAACGCGGTTCTTGAACAGCGCATCCAGCAGGCGGTACAGGATCATCGCGTCGGTGACGTCGGCGACATGGAACTCGTCGAAGCAGATCAGCCGGAAGCGCCGCGCGATGCGCTTGCCCAGCTCGTCCAGCGGATCCTGGATGCCCTTGAGTTCCTGCAGCTCGCGGTGGACCTCGCGCATGAACTCGTGGAAGTGCAGCCGCGTCTTGCGCGTCAGCGGCACCGCCTGGAAGAAGCAGTCCATCAGGAAGCTCTTGCCGCGGCCGACGCCACCGAACATGTAGACCCCGCGCGGCAGCGGCGGGCGCACCAGCAGCTTGGTCACCGCGTTGGAGCGCCGCGCCTTGTAGGCGGCCCATTCGTCCTGGCAGCGCTGCAGCGCGGCCACGGCGCGCAGCTGGGCCGGGTCGGCGGTGTAGCCGCGTTCGGCCAGGGTCTGGTGGTAGAGCTCGGTGACGGTGGTCATGCGGCGGAGTTCAGGTCACGGGATCGGGATCGCGATCGGGCATTCGGGCGGAAGACCCGCGCACGTCGGCGCAAGAAAAAAGGGGCGACTCGCGCCGCCCCTCTCCTGCGCGTCCGTGGCGCTTCGAGCCTGGGCTCAGAAGTTCAGCGTGCGCTTGTCCACGGCCAGCGCCGCTTCCTTGGTCGCTTCGCTCAGCGACGGGTGGGCGTGGCAGATGCGGGCGATGTCCTCGGCCGAGGCCTTGAACTCCATCGCCACCACGGCTTCGGAGATCAGCTCCGAGGCCATCGGGCCGATGATGTGCACGCCCAGGATCTCGTCGGTCTTGGCGTCGGCCAGGAACTTGACGAAGCCGGTCGTGTCGCCCAGCGCGCGCGCGCGGCCGTTGGCCAGGAACGGGAACTGGCCCGCCTTGTAGGCCACGCCGTCCGCCTTGAGCTGCTGCTCGGTGCGACCGACCCACGCGATCTCGGGGCTGGTGTAGATCACCCACGGGATGGTGTTGAAGTTGACGTGACCGTGCTGGCCGGCGATGCGCTCGGCGACCGCGACGCCCTCTTCCTCGGCCTTGTGCGCCAGCATCGGGCCGCGCACGACGTCACCGATGGCCCAGACATTGGGCAGGTTGGTCTTGCACTCGTCGTCCACGACCACCGCGCCGCGCTCGTCGAGCTTCAGGCCGACGGCTTCCGGGTTCAGGCCGATGGTGTTGGCGACGCGGCCGATCGAGACGATCAGCTTGTCCACCGCCAGCGTCTGCTCGGCGCCCTTGGCGTCGGTGTACTTCACGGTCACGCCGGATTTGCCGTTGTCGACGGAGGTGATCTTCACGCCCAGTTCGATGTTCAGGCCCTGCTTCTTGAAGACCTTGGCAGCTTCCTTGGCGACGGACTCGTCGGCGGCGCCCAGGAAGGCGGGCAGCGCTTCCAGGATCGTCACTTCCGCGCCCAGGCGGCGCCACACCGAGCCCATTTCCAGGCCGATGACGCCGGAGCCGATCACGCCCAGCTTCTTGGGCACGGCCGGGATGCGCAGCGCGCCATCGTTCGACAGGATGTTGGTCTCGTCGAACGGGGCACCCGGCAGCTGGCGGGCGTTGGAGCCGGTGGCGACGATCACGTGCTTGGCCGTGATGGTCTCCTCGGCGGCGCCGGCGACCTTGATCTCGTAGGCGCCGTCCTTGGCGGCCACGAACGACCCGCGGCCGTGGAAGAACGTGACCTTGTTCTTCTTGAACAGGTAGAGGATGCCGTCGTTGTTCTGCTTCACGACGGTGTCCTTGCGGCCGATCATCTTGGCGATGTCGATCTTCAGGTCGCTCATCGAGATGCCGTGGTCGGCGAAGCCGTGGCCGGCGTGCTCGAAGTGCTCGCTGGACTGCAGCAGGGCCTTGGACGGGATGCAGCCGACGTTGGTGCAGGTGCCGCCGGGAGCGGGACCGCCCTTGTCGTTTTTCCACTCGTCGATGCAGGCCGCGTTGAAGCCCAGTTGCGCCGCGCGGATCGCCGCGATGTAGCCGCCGGGGCCGCCGCCGATGACGACGACGTCGAATTGCTTGCTCATGTCGTGGTCGTCCTCGGATTACAGATCGAACAGCAGACGGGCCGGATCTTCCAGCGCATCCTTCATCGCGACCAGGCCCAGCACGGCTTCGCGGCCGTCGATGATGCGGTGGTCGTAGGACATCGCCAGGTAGTTGATCGGGCGGATCACGATCTGGCCGTTCTCGACGACGGCGCGGTCCTTGGTCGCGTGCACGCCCAGGATGGCCGACTGCGGCGGGTTGATGATCGGCGTCGACAGCATCGAGCCGAAGGTGCCGCCGTTGGAGATCGAGAAGGTGCCGCCAGTCATCTCTTCGATGCCGAGCTTGCCTTCCTGGGCCTTCTTGCCGAACTCGGCGATCTTCTTCTCGATGTCGGCGAAGCTCATCTGGTCCGCGTTGCGCAGGATGGGCACGACCAGGCCGCGCGGCGAGCCGACGGCGATGCCGATGTCGAAGTAGCCGTGGTAGACGATGTCATTGCCGTCGACCGAGGCGTTCAGCACCGGGTACTTCTTCAGCGCGTGGACCGCGGCCTTGACGAAGAAGCTCATGAAGCCCAGCTTCGTGCCGTGCTCCTTGGTGAAGCTGTCCTGGAACTTCTTGCGCAGCTCCATCACCGGGGCCATGTTCACTTCGTTGAACGTGGTCAGGATGGCGTTGGTCGATTGCGACTGCAGCAGGCGCTCGGCGATGCGGGCGCGCAGGCGGCTCATCGGCACGCGCTGTTCCGGGCGGTCGCCCAGGTTGACGGCGGCCGGGGCGGCCACGGCCGGCAGCGGCTTGGCGGCGGGAGCGGTCGGGGCCTGCACCGGAGCGGGGATCGCGGCCGGCTTGGCGCCGCCTTCGATCGCGCCCAGCACGTCGCCCTTGGTCACGCGGCCATCCTTGCCGGTGCCGGCGACCGAGCCGGCGGCCAGGTTGTTGTCGGCCATCAGCTTGGCGGCGGCCGGCATCGCGACGCCGGCCTTGCTGTCCGACGACGCGGCGGCGGCAGCCGGCGCGGGAGCCGCGGCGGCGGGTGCCGGAGCGGCAGCGGCGGGCGCGGCGGCGCCGGCCTTGCCTTCGGAGTCGATCTTGGCGATGACCTGGTCCGAGGTCACCGTGCCGCCGTCGCCGACAACCAGCTCGGCCAGCACGCCGGCGGACGGCGCCGGCACTTCGAGCACGACCTTGTCGGTCTCGATCTCGATCAGGATTTCATCGATGGCCACGGCTTCACCGGGCTTCTTCTTCCACTGCAGCAGGGTCGCCTCGGCGACCGACTCGGACAGTTGGGGGACTTTGACTTCAACGATTGCCATGATGTTTGTTCTCTCGGTTTTTCAGTAAACCGGAGCCTTGCGCCTGCCGGTCGCCGGGCCGCCCCCGAAGGCGGCGCGCGGCGCCGGTGTCATTGCGGCGCTTGGCGTCCGCAATGACTCACTTGGTCAGCACGAAACCCTTCAGCTTGCCGAAGGCCTGCTCCAGCAGCGCCTTCTGCTGCTCCTGGTGCAGGTGGGCGTAGCCGACCGCCGGCGAGGCCGATGCGGGACGACCGGCGTAACCGAGCTTCTGGCCGTCGGCCATGTTCTCGTGGATGTAGTGCTGGACGAAGAACCAGGCGCCCTGGTTCTGCGGCTCGTCCTGGCACCACACGATCTCGGCGAGGTTCGGGTACTTCTTGAGTTCGGCCGCGAACGCCTTGTGCGGGAACGGGTACAGCTGCTCCACGCGCACGATCGCGACGTCCTTCTTCTCGCCGCGGGCCTTCATCAGGTCGTAGGCGACCTTGCCCGAGCAGGCGATCACGCGCTTGACCTTGCTGGCGTCGATCTCGGCGTTCACTTCGCCGATCACGGTGCGGAACTCACCCTTGGTGAACTCGCTCACCGGCGAGGTGGCGTCCTTGGCGCGCAGCAGCGACTTCGGCGTCAGGATGACCAGCGGCTTGCGGAACATGCGCAGCATCTGGCGGCGCAGCAGATGGAAGATCTGCG
>Ga0209256_1002858_pt1 | contig 13148 bp, 16 predicted proteins | sample AraplaCol_mCL_r2_2_FD_184270 | JGI IMG/M metagenome (GOLD analysis project Ga0209256, IMG submission 184270) | Arabidopsis root microbial communities from North Carolina, USA - plate scrape MF_Col_mCL_r2 (SPAdes) (version 3) | ecosystem: Host-associated > Plants > Roots > Endosphere | place...
GAAGGCCTGTACGCCGAAACCCTGCGCCAGCGCCAGGAACAGGGCGAAACCTCGCTCGCCGATTCCGAGCCGGCCGGCAACGCCTGATCGGCGCTGCAGTGGTTGCGATGAGCGACAACGCAGACAAGATCGCCGTTCTCGGCGCGGGCTCCTGGGGCACCGCCCTGGCGAGCCTGCTGGCGCGGCACGGTCACCCGACCGTGCTGTGGGGGCGCGACGCGACGATGGTGGACGCCATCGACCAGCGCCACGAGAACACCCGTTACCTGCCGGGCATTCCGCTGCCGGAATCGCTGCGTGCCACCACCGACCTGGCCGCGGCCGTCGAGGGTGCGAAATGGATCCTGGTGGTGGTGCCGTCGCACGCGTTCGGGGAAACCGTACGCGCGCTGGCGCCGCTGCGCCCGGCCGACGCCGGCGTGGCATGGGCGACCAAGGGCTTTGAACCCGGTTCGGGTCGCTTCCTGCACGAAGTCGCCCGCGAGGTCCTCGGGCCGGACGTGCCGCTGGCAGTAGTGACCGGGCCGTCCTTCGCGAAGGAAGTCACCCAGGGCTTGCCCACGGCCATCACCGTGCACGGCGATGACCCGGAGTTTGCCCAGCAGGTGGCCGAAGCCATGCATGGCCCGGCGTTCCGCGCCTATACCGGCGATGACATGGTGGGTGCCGAACTCGGTGGCGCCATGAAGAACGTGCTGGCAGTGGCCACCGGCGTGGCCGATGGCATGCAGCTGGGCCTGAACGCCCGTGCCGGCCTGATCACCCGTGGCCTGAATGAAATGCTGCGGCTGGCTGCCGCGATCGGCGCCAAGCCGGAGACCCTGATGGGTCTGGCTGGCCTGGGTGACCTGGTGCTGACCTGCACCGGCGACCTGTCGCGCAACCGTCGTCTCGGCCTGGCGCTGGGACGCGGCCAGAGCCTGCCCGACGCGGTGCGCGAAATCGGCCAGGTGGTGGAATCGGTGCAGACCGCCGACGAGGTCATGCGCCAGGCACGCCGCCACGGCATCGACCTGCCGATCTCCGACCGGGTGCGTGCCGTCCTGCACGGCGAACAGACCCCGGAAGAAGGCCTGCGCGCGCTGCTGGCGCGGGAGCAGAAGCCGGAGTATCCGGATACGCTGTTCAAGTAATGCGATCAAGAAACCCCGGCCAAGGCCGGGGCTTTTTTTTTGGGGGCTCCGATCACAACCCGGGGCTGCTGCAACAAGTTGCAGTGCTGCCATCCGGCAAGGCGTTCAGACTGGCTCCAGCTTCTGCTCTGAGTCCAACCTGTATGCAAATTTTTGAGCTATCGGGCTTGGCCGCTTTGAGCGAAGCTGCGACAGGAGTAGGATTGAATCCTACTCAGGTGAAGGGCCGCCCCATGCGCTCGACCCAACAGTTCAGCATCACGCTGCCAAACGAGATGGCGGACTCCGTCCGCGCGAAGGTCGCGAGCGGCGAGTACGCCACCGAGAGCGAGGTGATTCGCGATGGCCTTCGCGCACTTCTGGCGCGCGACAAGGCAATGGATGCGTGGCTGCGGGAGCAGGTCATACCGGCAGCACGCGCGCTTGAGGCTGACCCGGCACAAGCCTTGTCGCTCGAACAGGCGCAGGAGCGTCTCACCAGCAGGCGCCGAGCCCGCAACGTTCCCAACCCGGTATGACGTTCCGCATCCAGTTCGCACCAGCGGCGTTGGAGCAACTGGAAGCGCTCGAAGACCACATTGAAGCGGCGGGTTCGCCACTTGCCGCCGTGCGCTACATTGACGCCATCGTCGCCTACTGCGAGACACTCGCCTCGTTTCCGATGCGTGGAATCAAGCGAGATGACGTGCTGCCCGGACTTCGGATCACCAACTTCAGAGGCACCACTATCATCGCGCTTCACGTGGATGATCAGAAGTGCACGGTGTCGATCCCCCACAAAAGCGAAGCCCGCCGGAGGGGCGGGCTTCTTGGCGCGTGGGAGAGAGGTCACGCGCCATCCAACAACGTAGCTTGCAACCTGCGTGTTACCAGGTGAAGCGCGGGCCGACGAACCATTCCTTGTCGCCGCCCTTGGCCAGCTTCACTTCGCCGCTCAGGCCCCAGTTCTGGTTGAACTTGGCCTGGGCGCCGACACGGCCGTAGAACTCGCCGTCCGGGTTGATGCCGTGCTTCTCGCTGAAATCTTCGTAGCCGGCCAGTGCGTAGCCTTCGAACATCGGGGTGAACGCAGTGCGCACGCCGACTTCGGTGGCGTAACCGTTGAAGTCCAGGCCTTCCTTCGGATCGTACTTCTGGTAGGCAACGCGAGCCACCAGGTCGGTGTTCGGCGCGATGCCGTAGTTGTAGCCCAGGCCGACGCGCCACTGGTCGACGTCGACATTACCGCGGTCGGTTTCCTGCGAGTTGTAATCGCCAAAAACGTGGAAGTTCGGCGCAATCGCGGCCGAGCCCTTCACCGCCCAACCGTCGGCGGAGCCGCCCTTGGTATCGGTGTTCACGTAGCCGCCTTCAACGTAGTTGTAGGACAGGCCATCGGCGGCCGACGCCGCGAACGGCAGTGCAGCGACCAGACCCAGGGCAAGCAGGGAAGACTTCATCATCGGGAACACACCTTTTTTATTTTGGTTTCGTCGGCCACCCGCTCCGGGGGAGGGGAGAGAAGCGGGTGGTCGACAGGTGTGAATTATCCGTTAGGCGTTCTAATCAACCCTGAATATTGAACTGACCGGTACATGAATGAAGCGCTTGTTCAGGGAACTCTGTCTGGTTTGTCGCGACCACCCGTTCCTGCAGCTTTGAAGAAATACTCCGCCAGCGGTGACCGACGCGCTGCTGCTTTGGGGCCGTCTCTCGTGTCTGGTGGCTGGCGTGGTTTTGCTCCTGCTGGTTGTTTATGGGTCAAACCTGGTGAGTCAGATTCCCATGGCCGCAATGGTCGCGGTGATGATCATGGTCAGGATCGGCACCTTCAGCTGGCGCTCGCTGCGCGAGTTGGCCATTCATCCCAAGAGCTCTTCGGTGGTGATGATTGGCACGGTCATCGTGACCGTGGCTACCCACGACCTTGCCAAGGGCGTGTTGACAGGCGTGATCCTGTCGGCGGTGTTCTTCACCCGCAAGGTCGGCAAGATGCTGATCATCGACGGCACTCAGGTCGACACCGACTCGCGCGTCTACGTTGTGAAGGGGCAGGTGTTCTTTGCGTCTGCCGGACAGTTCGTGAGCAGCTTCAACTATCTGGATGTCCCCAAGGGCGTCATCATCGATCTGAAGGACGCCCACTTCTGGGACCTGACCGCCGTTGATGCGCTCGACCGGGTAGTGATGAAGCTGCGCGAGCACGGCGCGACCGTTGAAGTGTTCGGTCTCAACGATGCAAGTGAGACCTTGGTGGATCGCCTGGGAAAGCATCGTACGCCAGGCGCCGCACTGTCGTCGGGTCATTGAACGAATGATCGAAGCGGGCACCGAAGGGTGCCCGCTTCGTGTCCGGCATTCATCGAACTGACATATGGCAAGGCAATACTTCGATTATTCTAGATAAATGATTACGATGATATGCGTACCCTGAATGTTCTGTTCCTCTGCACAGGCAGCTCGGCGCGCGGCATTCTTGAGCGACGACGCGCTGCTTGATGCGATGCTGACGCTCCCGATACTCATCAATCGTCCTTTCGTACAAACCGATAGGGGTACTCGTCTGTGCCGGCCTTCGGAAGTGATGCTGGGCATCCTGCCGCCGCTGCCCGGACCGTTCCGAAAGGAAGATGGAGAGTTGGTGACCGGGCACGTTTGAACCTCGATGCCGTGATGCCCTTGCCGGGCTGACCTGGCCGCTGTCAAGAACGGCAGGAGGCCATGCCTAGTGAGCGCGGAGGTACGTGCCTTGACCGGTGGCCTTAGTCAAACCAGCGCTTCCACCAAGGACGTGGAGCCTCAGCCTTGGATTGCCGGGAAGGCTGTGTGCCCGTCGACCGAGACGCGGGTGTAGGCTGAGCTGGGCCCGCCCCGCCATCTCCATAGAACGCAGCCCGTTGGCGTCTATCTTGGGCTCGGACAGCTTCCACTTCCTCCCGCGACATCTCATATGACCATCTCACTCGGCCACTTTCGAGCCAGTAGTGAGATTTGCATGGAAAGGCGTGGTTGCCGATGGAAGGGGAAAGACTTACGGAATGGCCGTCGAAGATGAGCTTCCAGTGGATGGGCGCCAACGGGGTCACAACTTTTCGACCGCAGCCGCAAGCGCAACGGTGCACGGCGACTGCGTGTTCGATCGAGACATAGAGAACCCGCTCATCCGGCTCTTTGGGGATGACGTCCACAAATCGGTGTGGGAATGCGGGGTTCATAGCGGTCCCGGCTTGTTGCCGACCTGGTTGAGGGCAGTGTTGTAGGTGCCTTCCGTTTCCGAACGATCATCAGAAAACATGCCAATCAAGCGCTTCCAGCGCAGAACGGCCATTGCGGCATTGAGTGCGTTCAGTTCGATGATTTGAACGTTAGACCGGTAGATGTCGTCCTCTCGATCAACCAGGGGCATCAAGCGAGCCGCCTCGTCGCGGTTGGTCGGGGTGCTGACGGTCGTTCGAATAGTGCCCCACAGCTTTTGCTCTTCCTCTGAAACGTTCATGCCCATGCCGCAGTCAATCACGACAGTGCTCGTACTTCTAAGATGGTCAAGGATCAACGCTCGAGTCTGTCCGCGATCGATACACAAAAAAACGTAGTCAAACTGAGAGAGATCGTGGACGTTTGCTTCGTGGATCATTTCGGCGTGAGGCACCACTCCGCGACGGAGGTTGCTGTAATGCTCGGCATACCACTGCACCTTATGAAGATGCCGACCCAACGCTTCGGCTGGAACCGCTCCGGGGGCGCGGAAAGCGTTGTGTTGGTGCAGTTGGTCACCGTCAAAAAGGTGAATCTCGGGCAGATAGGTAGGGGCAAGTAGGTCAAGGACATATCCACCTGTCCCCCCGAGGCCGACGATGGCTACACGGATCTGGGAAGCGCGCTCATTGATGGCTAAGATCCCTGCTCGAGTTGAAGCCGTGTCGGAGTAAACGAACGGAGTCGTATCGTCGCCCCAAGTGGCGACCTTCCATGTTCGAGCATCTACCGAAGGATCAATGATCTTTGCTTGACCCGAGATCACATCCACATACGTCTTCACCTTGACGTAGTAGTCCTCATAATCGATCCAGTTGCGGTCCTTGTCCTTACGCTTGTGAGAAAAGTGGTGCTGCGCTGATACGCCATTGCCCAAGGGAAAATCGCCCGAGCTGTGCTGGACGGGCGCAAAGACGCGCCCGTCCGCAAAGCAGGGGTGATCACCGATGAAGTGCATCTGATGGGAACTAGGTCTTCCAACGACGTCAGGGCTCTCCATCGAAAGCTCAGACACGAGTGTGCCGTAACCAATCCGTGCGTCCGAATTGACATAAGGCACGGCGTGGACGAGCAAGAGTCCAGGTTGGAACTCAAGCTCGTAGCCTTCCTGGACGAGCCTGGCCAGGGCTGGATTACGACTTGTCAGATGGTGTGACATAAAATTTCATCCCCTCTTTGATCCGAACGGATTGGCCAGCTGACAAGGTGCCCTCGGGATTTTGGTGCGCCCCCCCCGTGTAGTCGATGGTGTAAACGATCTCCTCGGCAGGGTTCGCATCCGGGAAGCCCAGTTTGACGACGTCCCAATACGCCAAGCGGGGGCGGGACACGGTCTCGGGGGACCCGTTGACGAAGATGTTGAAGGTCACCTCCCGCAGGTAGAAGCGCTCAACGCCTGGCAAGGTCAGGTCGACCAGATCTTCGTCCAAGACGAGTAAATCGGCTTGGCTGCGCAGGTCTTGCCAGATGAACAGATCAGGCTCATCGCGTCCTGCTAGAGCACGAAGCGTGGCTCCGGAAATGCGTCCTGCCCCCCAATCGAGCGTTCGGTCGTCCACCAGCAGACGGAAGGACCGATCGTTTTTAAACACCAAGAAGCGGGCCGCGCGATTCGAGCGGATATCGGTGGTCTCTTCAGGGTTGATTTCCTCCAGGAGCCCACTTGCCAGCATCTGGTAGACCAGGTGTTCAACCCGCTCCCTGATGCCTGCAGCGGCCAGGATCTGACTGCCCGTCAGGATCGGATCCGTCACGACGATGGAGCGGAATTGGAGCGCGTCGTCACCAACTTGGATGCGCCAAGGCCCCTCGTGGCTCACGGCACGCCCAGCCATCACTACGCGTTCAACGTCTTCTTCAACAGCCGGTTCAATGGTCATGTCACGTCTCCCGGGAGCAGGGGGCCCCGTTGAGCACATGATGTAAAACGCATGCGTAGTTTGTCAAGCATGCAGAGCATGCTTGACGTGTCAAGCGCAAGGGGCTACAATCAGTCGCCCCTGCACGATTAGGAGGACCAAGTGGCCCTGACTCTTGGCCAATACTTAGGTTCGATCCGACTTGATCGGAAAATGTCACTACGACAGGTCGAGGAGGCGACGAACAAAGAAGTTTCCAACGCCTATATAAGCCAGTTGGAAAATGGTCGCATTACTGCGCCAAGTCCCAATGTTCTACACACGCTTGCAGAAGCCTACGGTGTTGATTACATCACTTTGATGCAGCTGGCTGGTTATCTGCCTGCCGCCAGTGAGCGTCCCGATCAGGCACGTCACGGTCGAGCGGCAACCTTTGCCGAGCATAACTTAAGCAAGGATGAGGAAGTCGAGCTTCTCGACTACCTACAATTTCTCAGGACGAAGAAACGAACATGAAGCCCGATGACAGTTCGCTTGATCCAGCTGACCTTGTTGTTGTTGAAGGTCGTGCAAAACACTTCCTTGATCGAGCGGATGCATGGGGCGTTTTTCCCACGCCAGTAGATACCCTGATGGAGGCGGCGAAGCTCCAAGTAGCCCCAAAAAGTGCCTTCGATCCTGCAGTATTCCTTGCTTACGTTAAGCAGAAGACGCAACAAGCTGCAGAGACATTGAAGCGCGCAATTGGCAAGGTGTTCGGTCTTTATGACTCCACGGAGGGGGTTGTTCATATCGACTACGGAGTTGGACCCACGAAGCAGACCTTCTTGAAGCTTCATGAAGCCGGGCACCATGAGATGCCCACGCACAAGACAGTGTTCAAGTTGTTCCAGGACTGCGAGCGAACGCTCGCGCCTGAAATTGCAGACCGCTTCGAGCGCGAAGCCAACAATTTTGCACGCTTCGTGCTCTTCCAGGGCGATGCGTTCCGCAACGCTGCTGCGGATCATAAGATGGGCATCCGCGCTCCGATCGACCTCGCCAAGCGCTTTGGCTCGTCCAACTACGCTGCGGCGCGCGAGTTTGCGCGCACTCACCATGCACCCTGCGTCGTGTATGTCCTCAATCCACTGGAACTCGGTGACTCGGGCGGATTTAAGGCGGAAGTGAGAAGGATTGAGCCTTCTCCCAGTTTTTTAGTGAAATTCGGTCGACCTTCTGATCTTGTTATCGACCACAACCATCCGCTCGCAAGTTTGATCCCCATTGGAAAGCGTATGACGGCTCCAAGAGATTTCGCCTATGCAGATCGAAATGGGAACAAGCATCAGTGCATTGGCGAAGGGTTTGACACCAAGCACAACATCTTTTTGCTGATTTATCCCGTGGCCGAGTTGCCAACTAGCCTGTTGTTCTTACCGAAGTGACTCTTGGCGCTCCATCTCGCGCCCAGCAATGCCCGAATGCCCTGCTTGACTCGACTTCGCATTGAGCCAAATATCGACTGACAATTGACTACCTAGGCTAGCTGTGCAGAAAGATCTGAAGGAACGTCTTGGTGAGGCCATGTTTGAGGTCGAGCATGCCCTCGGAATGTATGCGCAAGGGTATTGCACTCTGCCGGCAGAGGGAATTTACGACCAAGAATCGCTCGCTCCGATGATGGGGTTCATTCAAGACTGCCACATCTACTTGATCGGACTTGTACCAAAGATTTCTCTCGAAAAGGTCGCGCTTGAGGGCGGGACGCTCACCTCGTACATGACTGTCCTTGGTAAAACCTATGAGGTCCCGCTCGATTGCCCTGTCGGCTTGACACTGGAACACTCAGAAGGCGAGTACGCCCTACTCTCACCGTCGGGTGAGAGATACCAGATCGATCCAGAGTTCATCCAAGCCAAGCTTAAAGGCATAAGCAACGTGATCGATTTCGATGTCAAGTACATCGGTCAGGCATATGGCGCAGATGGCTCTCGCAACGCACTAGACCGGCTACTGAAGCATGAGACGCTGCAGAAGATCGCCCTGAAGGGCGTGCCGGACAGTCATAGGCTCACGCTTCTGCTGTTGAAAACGCTACCTAACGGTCAACTCTTCACTGTCTTCAATCCTTTTGCCAAGAACAAGGATGATGATGGCGCGCGGACAATGGCAGGGATTGCCAAGCTGCACGACACCAACGAGCAGGAGCGGATAACTCTGTACGAGGCATCACTCATCCGCTACTTCTTGCCCGAGTACAACAAGGAGTTCAAGAACAGCTTCCCATCAACGAACCTGAAGGTCCTGCAAGATTGCTATGAAAAGGACTTCAGTGCATTGATCGCAGAGATATGCATCGATGAGCTTCCATTTCGCCTGTTTTCCAGCACCGTTCCGCCAGCGAACTACCACATTGTCAAGCACGCCCTGCACAAGGAGGAGCATAGGAGGATCTTCTTCAGCGTGTAAGGAGCATCACCTTTTATCGGATGAGCACCAGCTATGCGACTGAGGTCAATATTCTCCGAGCACCATCGGCGCTGGGATACGTCGACTGCGCCCTTGCACCTGCGGTGACGGAAGCGCGTCTAGGCAATGCCTAGAGCACTACTGGGTCTGGTTAATCCTGAACCGCTAGGTGCACACCTGACGCAGTATGTAGGAGATTTACGCTGCACACGTACAGCCTAGCCCTCGAGAGCTGTGGCGATGGTATCGCGGGGCGTTTCAAACCCGCTACAGACGCTGCAGGCCCAGTAGCTAGATGACGTTGCTGCGGTGGCCATCCCAAGACGCTAGGCTACGAAACACCAGTCGAGCAATACCGACGAACCGTTACGTTGATCGGTTGAGTCCAAAACTGAATGCAGACGGCCGGGACGTGAGATTGCGGGCCCGGGCCAGGGCCAGCGCACGCACTCTTAGCAGTCTGCCTACCCATTGATCACTTGCCAACCACCAAGCCCTGCGTCGCCTGGTTGCCAATACAGGAATCTGGCGTCGCAAGTAATGAGATCATGGCCGGGTAAAGTGGCTTGGTCCAACAAACTGCATGATCATCGCCTGAGGGTTCCTAGTGTCCACACGCGCAGCTCGCAAGCTTACGGTCCCTTTTGGAATGAAGGACGGACGACTTGTCTTCGTGTCCGACGTCGCATCTGGCTTGGAGTGCAAGTGTGTATGCCCGGAGTGTGGGCAACCGCTTGTTGCGCGTAACCGGGATTTTCCTGGCCGGCGTCGCGCCCGCCACTTTCAGCACATGCGCGCGTCCTCATGCCCAGGTGGTTATGAAACAGCTGTACACCGGATGGCTAAGGATGTGCTGGCCACGGCAGATGCAGTCCTGCTGCCGCGCTGGGCTAGCGGTGATGTTGTGATCGAGCCGGAGCCGGTGGGAATCGTGAGCGCTCGGATCGAGGTGCCTTTGCTCGACGGGACTACCCGGCCGGACGTCCTCGTGCATGGAATGGTGTCCGAGATCGAGTTCAATTTGCTCTGCATTGAGGTCCGCGTTCGGCATGCTGTGGACGAGCCCAAGCGGAGCCTGTTGGCCACCAACTGTGTCGACGCGATTGAAATCGATCTCTCGGGTTTGGACGACGAGGCCTTGGCCGATCCCGCAACATTTCGACGCGAAGTACTGGAGAACCCAGAAAATAGGCACTGGGTTCATTTATCGAACGCGACCTATGTCTCCCAACACGCTGGTAGAGCTCTTATCGAAGTTGAGGACCTGACCATCACAGAGTGCATGCTGATCACGAAGGCTGGGCGACCCTTCACCATCCGAGAGCAGTGGGCGTTCCTGGTGAAACCCGGGTCCCGCGATCGAGTGCGGATTCAGATCCCTGACGAGACGGTTGGTGAGCAGGTTCAACCCTACCCCCGCGGAATGCACACAATATCGAGTCGATCAATCATGGTCGACGAGTGGGGGCGCTTGCGACTTCGGTACAAGATGTATCTCGATCAGATTCAGATGAACCCATCCAAGCGCGAAACGCCCCAGTTCGGTTTATTTGAAGTATCAGGAGCAGGACCGGGCTTCAGAGTACGGGTGCGCGACTGGAAAGGGAGCCTTGGCTATTGACGTCTTTCGCCGAACCTGATGCTCTGAAGCTATCTGATAAAGATCTGCAGGCTCCTCGGAGATCGCGGGAAATTAGGCGAATTTATTGGGGGGGCGTCGGGGGCGGGATGTGCGTAGCGGACACGCGGTGGGCGTGTCGCCTGTCTACGGCATCCTGGGCGATTAACAATGCCGTCGTCCGCCGGATATTTATCCTGCCAGAAGCATGGAGATAGGGGCTATTTATCAACAACGAGTCGGTGATCGACATGTTGCAAGCGTCTTCGGTTGTCCGCTTCTGGCCGGGATCGGACACCGGCACGCCGTGGTAGCATCTACCAAAATGGCACAATGCGTTGGTTTCGCCCCACTTTCAAAAGGGATGACGAGCAGATGGGTGGGCATGTTCGATCCAACTACTCAGATTGATGACGCAACTCGTAGCGCCTCGCCCCTGGTGGCTTCGTACAACTGCCAGGGAACGCAACAGAGCGGACGGCAGATGCAGCTCAACACCGACAATGCCGATCAGGGTGTCGTCCTCGTAGAGACCACCGAACACCCTTGGCACGTCATCCTGGAGGTCCGCCACCGGCAGGCCGGCGCTGGTCAGCAGTGACAGCGCGTCCGCATCAAGCGTGATCCGGGTGAATGTTGTCACGGCCGTCCTCCGTAGGCGTCGCCGCTTTACGCGGCATCTTGAACGTAAACGCCGTTCCTGTCCCGGCGTCCGACACGACGTCGAGCGAGCCACCATGCGAACGGGCGATTTCCGCGGCGATATAGATGCCCAACCCCAGTCCCGGCCGTGGGTCGTCGCCCTGCTCGCGGGAGAACGGGCTGAAGATGTCGGCGAGCTTGTCGGACGGGATCTGGCCGCCATTGCGGACCACCAGTGACAGCGCGTCCGAATCGGCGCGTATGTCGACCGAGATGGGGCGGGACGTATCGCCGTGCTGTGCGGCATTGCCCAGCAGGTTCGCCAGCAGCTGGGCAAGCCTGCTGGCGTCGCAGTAAACACGTCCGTCGATGTCTACGTGTGCGGTGATGTCCGAGCGACCGCTGGCCACCTCCACTTCGACGACCACCTTGCGCAACGCCTGTTCCAGCCAATCGCAATCGCGCAGCAATACCGGGATGCCACCGCCGAGGCGCCCGCGCGCGAAATCGAGCACGTCGCTGATCAGCCCGTCCATCCGGTCCACGCCGGCACGGATGTGGCCCAGCATGTGGTCCTGGCTGTCCGTGAGCGTTGACATCTCCAGTGTGTCAGCCGCCATGCTGATGGCCTGCAGGGGACTGCGCAGGTCGTGGCCCAACACGGCGACGAACTGGTCGCGCAGGTCGGCGATGCGATGCGCTGCTGAGAGTTGCGCGGCGGCCTCGACCAGGCGGTCTTCGCTGTCGAGGTAGTTGCCCACCAGTTCCGCCAGCAGTTCCATGGAACGCTGCACGTGCGCCTCGTCGAAATTGCCGGGCGCCGAGTCGATCGCGCACAGGGTGCCGAAGAAGCTTCCGTCCGGACGGAAGATCGGGACCGACGCGTAGCTTTCCAGCCCGTAGATGCGTGGGGTGTGGTGCCGGGAATACAGCGGATGCTGGCTGGCGTGTGCGAACACCACGGCCGTGGAGGATTGCCTGATCTCATCGCAGAGGGTGGTCTCCAGCACCAGCTGGCCGCCGGGCACCAGGCCGAATCCCAACGTGTCGTAAGTCGCGCATGCCGTCCAGGTGGTGTCGGTGACCCGCGCGATGGCGGTGAACCGTGAGCCGGTGATGTGGGCAACCGTCTCCAGGATCCGCGGTACCGATCGGATCCGGTTGATGTCGGCGATGTCGCGCAGCAGGGCCGGGTCGGTCAGCACAGGCATGGGGCGGGTGGAGGTGTCTCTGGAACGTACGATGATCACACGAAAGCAGGCGCCGCACTTGTCCCGCTGCGGCGACGTCGGAAGCGGGACAGCCGGTACCGGGTTCAGCGCGGGCTGAATGCCTGCTGGTCAATGCCGTCCACGCTCACGATGTCATCCAGCCGTATCTGGCTGCCGTCATCGAGGTGCATGTATTCGACGGCGTCCCTGGCGCCCAGGTCGGTAATCCGGGCCACGACCACAGCCGGCGCTGCGCCGGCGGTGGCATGCACGATGGGCACGCGGCGACCGCCGGTGGCGACCGCTTCCAGGACATCGTGGAACTCGCAGTTGATCGGTTGGTAGGGACGGGACATGGGCTTGCCTCCAGGGGTGCGGGTGGCACGGTGGGCTGGCCGGTGTCGCCGGCCAGCCTGTGCTCATCATTCAACGCAGCTTGACGCCGGGGAAATCGACCGGCACCGCAAAGGCCACGTTGACGTAGTTGGTGAACAGATTCAACGCGACGTGGGCGAGGATCTCGACGATTTCCCCGTCGCTGAAGCCCACGCTGCGCAGCTGGGCGACGTCGCCATCGTCGATCTGGCCACGGCCTTCCACCACGCGCAGGGCGAAGTGCAGTGCGGCGGCGGTCTTCGGGTCGTCGGATTCACCGCCCTGCGCGGCGCTCATTTCCTGGCTGCTGGCACCGGCCTTGCGGCCCAGTGCGGTGTGCGCGGCCAGGCAGTACTCGCAGGCGTTGCGGTTGGCGATGGCCACGGCGATCTTCTCGCCCAGCGCGGCCGGAATGATGCCGCCGCCCAGCGCGCCGAACGATCCCCACATGCTCTTCAGGGCAGCGGTGGAATTGGCAACGGCACGGAACATGTTGGGGGTGGCACCGAAGGCGGAATGGATCTGGCCGAGCAGGGCCTGGCGTTCGCCGGTGGTGTCGGCGGCGTTGATCAGCGGGATACGGGACATGGTGTGGATTCCTCTGAATGCCGGCGCGGGGTGGCCG
>Ga0209256_1002862_pt1 | contig 13132 bp, 12 predicted proteins | sample AraplaCol_mCL_r2_2_FD_184270 | JGI IMG/M metagenome (GOLD analysis project Ga0209256, IMG submission 184270) | Arabidopsis root microbial communities from North Carolina, USA - plate scrape MF_Col_mCL_r2 (SPAdes) (version 3) | ecosystem: Host-associated > Plants > Roots > Endosphere | place...
CTGGTGTTCGGGAGCTGGGATGGCGCGGTGTATGCGCTGGACGCCGGCAGCGGCAAGCAGCTTTGGCGCTATCAGACCGAGACCGAGCAAAAGACCAGTACCTTGTTTGGCGTGCAGGCACCGCCACTGGTGGACGGCGATACGGTCTACATCGGCTCGCGCGACGCCTACTTCTACGCATTGGACCTGGCCAGCGGCAAGATGAAGTGGCGTTACAACGGCAAAGGCTCCTGGGTAATTTCCGGCGCAGTGGCCGATGCAAGGCACGTCTATTTCGGCACTTCCGATACAAACCTGCTGGTGGGCCTCGAGAAGCGCACGGGCCAGCCCCTGTTCGAACACGACACCAAGGTTTGGACCTATGCCACGCCGGTACTGGCGGGAGGCATCGTGTACGGCGCCAGCATGCGCGGCGAATTGTTCGCACTCGATGCGGCGAACGGGAGGCTGCAGTGGGCATGGCGTACGCCGGAAAGCCTGGCCGATGATTTCGGCCTGCTGGATGCCAAGAGCGGCAAGTTCGACAGCAAGCGCCTGTTCGAGGGACCGCAGTCCATGCTGGCGTCGATTGAGCATGTGAAGCGCCTGGGCGCCTTCATTTCGACACCGGCATGGCACGACGGCCAGCTGATTGCCGTCACCGCCGACGGGCGCATCCTGTTTTTCCGCTAGGCCGGCTTGGATGCGTGAATCCGGCCGAGGCTTGAACGCGCGCCGGCTACCGCTTCCAGCCGCTCCTGCAGGTATTGGCTGAGGCGCGGATGCTGGCTGAAGGCCACGTTGAAGCGGATATGCCGGTCGGGTACGTCATTCGGCGAGAAGGCGGCGCCGCGCATCAGCAGGATCTTGTTGCGGTATGCATCCTGCACCAGCAGGTCCACGTCCAGGCCTTCGGGCATGGTGCCCCACAGGAAAATGCCGGCGTCGCCCGGCTGCTCGAACTGCACGCCGGCTGCGCTGAGCTGGCGCGTACTGGCGTTACGTGCCGCCATGATTTTTCGCTGCAAGCGCTCCAGGTGCTTGCGCAGGTTACCCGCCCGCAGCACTTCCAGCAGCACATATTCGTTCAAGGCAGGCGTGGTCAGGATGGAGTGGATCTTGGTCCGCATCAGCACCTTGAGCAGGGCAGGGGCCGCGGCCAGGTAGCCCATGCGCAAGGCGGGACTCAGCGCCTTGCAGAAGCTGGAGTAATAGATCACGCCATCGAGCCCGGACAATGCAGCCAGCCGCGTACTTGGGGATTGCTGGAAATAGCCATGCACATCGTCTTCGGCGACAAGGAAGCCATGCTGCTGCGCCAGCATCAGGACCTTATGCAGGTTGGCTGCGCTGCTGCTCCAGCCGGTAGGGTTATGCAGGGCGGTCTGAACGAACAGGATGCGTGGCCGATGCTCGCGGCAGGCCGCCTCCAGTTCGTCCAGGTCGAGGCCATCGGGACGGCGTTTGATCGGCACCAGGCGGATGCCCTCCTGCCGTAGCCTGCCGAACATCAGGAAGAAGCCGGGATCTTCGACCAGTACGGTGTCGCCGGGCTGTAAGAAGCTGCGGCAAATCAGGTCGATCGCGTGGGTGCCGCCAAAGGTGGACAGTATGTTCCCGGCATCGGCGCCTATACCGATGCCGCGCAGCAGCAGCGCTATGTGCTCGCGCAATTCGGGCAGTCCCTGTGGCGGGCAGCGCGAGGCCATGCCGGCGGTGCTGCGTGCCAAAGCCCTTTGCACTGCCGCAGCCGGAACCGCGTCTTCCAGCCAGGTGGGCGGCAAGGCTCCGCTGCTTGCCAACAGCACGCCCTCACGCTGGTCGTTCGCCTGCTGCGCCAGCCAGACAGGTTCCTGCTCTTCGCCCGCTTCCAGCGCGGCTTCGTCAGGTATCGATTTGCCGTCGTCGTTCCTGGTGCAGACATAGAAGCCTGCCGTGCCGTGCGAATCGATGATGCCTGCCGCGACTAGCCGGTCGTAGGCCACGACGACGGTGTTGGTGCTTACGGCCAACTGCGTGGCGAGCTGGCGGATCGACATCAGTTTGGCACCGCCGGGCAGCGCGCGGCTCTCGACCATGTGCCGAAGCTGTGTCTCAATCTGCTTGGACAGTGGAATGGGAGAGGTGCGGTCGATGGCGAACATGGTGTGAGTCTAGCGCAAAAAAATCAGGGCCAGGACAAGCAAGGCAGCACCCATGGAAAGGTTGAACGCACGCTGCATGCGCGGCTCTTTCAGCAAGCGTCGAATAGACATGCCGAACAAGGCCCACATGAAGTTGCAGGGAGCTCCTACCAGCACGCCAATGAGCGACGCCTGCAATGCGTTGGCGTATGCGTTGCCTTCCGCAGGCATGAACACCGACGCCACGGTAATGGCTTTCAGCCAGCTCTTGGGATTCAGCGCCTGGAAGACGGTCGCCTGGACAAAGGACACGGCCTTGGATGCGCGCACGCCGTCCACTGAAGCTCCGCTGAGTTTCCATGCCAGGTAGATGAGATACAGCGAGCCCGCGACGCGCAGCACCTGTTGCGCCAACGGGTAGGTGACAAAGAGGCTACCCAGTCCAACACACATCAGCATGGTTTGCACGAACAGGCCTGCCTGTATGCCGAGGATAACGGGCAATGCGCCGCGCCCGCCAAAATTGGCGCCCGTGATGGCGAGCATGAAATTGTTTGGTCCCGGCGTGGCCGACATGACGAGGCAATAGCTGGCCAGAGGCAAGAGGTCTATCATGGTGTGCAATCCGCAACGAAGGAATGGCACGAGTCTAGGATCGCAGCGAAGGCCGAACAAGACACAAGGGGCAGGACAGGGAGTCATGCTGTATCAATCGAAGGACTGCTACAGCTGGCTGCAGAAACAAAAAAGCCTCGTCCGAAGACGAGGCTTTCCTGTTCATTCTGGTAGGCCGTGCGGGGCTCGAACCTGCGACCAACGGATTAAAAGTCCGCTGCTCTACCAACTGAGCTAACGACCCGAAAGAGGCCGTATTATATACGAGGATTTTGCCGTTTGCAAAGCCCCTTTTTCTGGTGTTACCCCATCGCAGTCACTTTGAGTACTTCCTCCGCCGTGGTCACGCCCTCGCGTACCTTGAAGGCACCGGCAATGCGCAGCGGGATCATGCCTTCGGCTACCGCCTGCTTGCGCAAAGCGGTGATGTCCGTCTCCGCTTCCAGCATGGAATTGAATGATTCGCTGGTAGTCAGCAGCTCGTAGATGCCGGTACGGCCGCGGAAGCCGGTCTGGCGGCACTCAGGGCAGCCAACCGGACGATAGACTTTCTCAGGCTTGGCAATGTCCCAGCCGCCGCTCAAGCCTTCCCAGATATCGTCCGCCAGCTCGCCGCCTTCCTCCTTGCAGTCCACGCACAGCGTGCGTACCAGGCGCTGCGCCATGATGCCGATCAGTGTCGCTTCCAGCATGTAGTAGGGCACGCCCAGTTCCAGCAAGCGCATCACGGCGGAAGGCGCGTCGTTGGTGTGCAGGGTGGACAGCACCAGGTGGCCGGTCAGGGCGGCCTGGATTGCCATTTCTGCAGTCTCCAGGTCACGGATCTCGCCGACCATGATGATGTCCGGGTCCTGTCGCATCAGGGCGCGCACGCCGTCGGCAAAGGTGAGGTCGATGCCTGGCTGCACCTGCATCTGGTTGAAGGATGCTTCCACCATCTCGATCGGGTCTTCCACCGTACAGACGTTGACCTCCGGGGTCGCCAGCGTTTTCAGCGTGGTGTACAGCGTTGTGGTTTTGCCTGAACCGGTAGGGCCGGTGACCAGGATGATGCCGTGCGGGCGATTGGTCAGCGAATCCCAGCGCTTGGCGTCCTCGGGCGGGAAGCCCAGTTCCGGCAGGGTCTTCACCACCACTTCCGGGTCGAAGATACGCATCACCAGCTTTTCGCCGAAGGCGGTCGGCAGGGTCGACAGGCGCAGCTCGATTTCCTGGCCGCCGGCGGTGCGGGTCTTGATGCGGCCGTCCTGCGGGCGGCGCTTCTCGATCACGTCCATGCGGCCCAGCAGCTTGATGCGGGCCGTCATGGCGATCATCACCACGGCCGGCACCTGGTAGACCTGGTGCAGCACGCCGTCGATACGGAAGCGGATGGTGCCGAGGTCGCGCTTCGGTTCCAGGTGGATATCCGATGCGCGCTGTTCGAAGGCGTACTGCCACAGCCAGTCGACGATGTTGATCACGTGCTGGTCGTTGGCGTCGACCGTCTTGTTCATCTTGCCGAGTTCGACCAGCTGCTCGAAGTTGTTGCGCAGGGCGACATCTTGGCCGGTGTTCTTGTTGGCGTGCTTGATCGATTTGGCCAGCGAGAAGAACTGCGAGGTGTATTGCGAGATATCGAGCGGGTTCGAAATCACGCGCTTGATGATGCGGCGCGAGACCTTGGCGATTTCCGCTTCCCACTCCAGCGCGAACGGATCGGCGGTGGCAACGGTGAGCGTGTCCGGCGTGATTTCCACCGGCAGGATATTGAAGCGCGCCGCATAACTGGCCGACATCACGTCGGCCACCTTTGTGAAGTCGATCTTCAGCGGATCGATACGGTAGAAGGGCAGTTTGGCGCGCTGCGCCAGCCACTCGGTCAGCACGTCCAGCGTCAGCAGCTTGCCGCTCTTGGCCGATACCAGCTTGCAGTGGGCCACGGCGCTGAGGGGGTGCATGGCGCCCGGCGTGTTGCGCAGGATGCCCTGCGCCTGGGCGTACAGCCCTTTGACTTCGGCTTTCTCGACCATTCCATCAGCCAGCAGCCAGGTGAAGATAATTTGAAGATCGAGCGCTTTTGCCATGTGTGACCTTATGCGAGTGCGGCTTTGAGTCCTTTGAGCCAGGACTTTGCGGGCAATTTTGTTTCGGCGACGATTTGCGCGGCGCGGTCGGCCAGCGCTGCCACGTCGATGTTGCGGCGAGTCTTGAAGGCGATTGCCACCACGTTCCCGTCATGGACTTCCGGCAGCGACACCACTTGCGGGAAGGCGAACTTCATCGCCTTCAGGTTCTTGGCGTAGCTTGGATGGTCGCCGAACAGGTTGATGGTCATGATGCCATCGTCATTCAGGCAGGCGGCGCAAGCCTGGTAGAACTCAGGCGTGTCGAGCACCGGGCCGCGCGCAGTGGCGTCGTACAGGTCGACCTGCAGCGCGTCCAGCGTGCCGTGGTTGGCCGGGTTGGTGACGTAATCCATCGCATCCATCTCGACCACGTTGAGGCGGCCGTCATTGTCGGGCAGCTTGAACATGGAATAGCAGATGCTGATCACCGACGGATTCAGTTCCACCGTGGTGACTTGCGCTTCAGGGAAATGCTTGTAGCAGAACTTGGTCAGCGCGCCGGTGCCCAGGCCCAGTTGGGCGACGTGGGTTGGCGCATCGTTCCAGAGCATCCAGGCCATCATCTGTTGAGCGTACTCCAGTTCCGGCCAATCCGGTTTGCGGATGCGCATGGCGCCTTGCACCCACTCGGTGCCGAAATGCAGGTAGCGCACGCCGTCCAATTCGGACAGCGTGACCGGGGCAAACTTGGGTTTCCGCGTGGCGGGACGCGAAGACTCTTCTTTTTCGATGGATTTACGTTTAATCAGCATGGCGGCATTATCCCGCGTTATCTTGCTTACAAGCAAGCGTCCAAATGAAAACTGCCGGCCATCGCTGGCCGGCAGTCCGGGTAAGGAGAGGTGGCCCGGGACTTAATTATTCATCGGTTCAACATTTACACGCAGGCGGATACGCTGGCCCGGGTCGTGGCTCATGAAACTGGTGTAGTTACGGCCGCGGTAATCGTACTCCACGTTATAGCCGGTGGTGCGGGTTTCGAAAGAATCGACCATGCGGCACTGCTTGACGGCCTGCTCCTGCACGGCGCCCGGCTGGGCGTTCGAATTCTGGGTGCGGTCGCCGATCACGGCGCCGGCAATCGCGCCGGCAGCGGTGGCGGCGGTCTTGCCGTGGCCGGAGCCGACCTGGCTACCGACTGCCGCGCCCAGGATACCACCGAGGATACTGCCGCCGACGCCGCGTTCCTGCGGCTGCTGCACCTGGACGTACTCGGTGCGGCATTCCTGGCGCGGACGGTTGATCTGCTCGGTCACAGGCGTGACGCGGGTCACCCGGCCGTAATCCTCAAAATCGATTGCTTGTGCCTGCGCCAGCGGAACGGCGCCGAGGCTCAGGGCTGCGAAAAACAATTTAGTTTTGGCTTTCATTTTGTTTACCTCGTTTCTGTCTTTTTGGCAGTTCGCTTGGGTTTAATTGGAATTGCACGCCTAAATATTAACGCCAAGGCTTGTATCCTTGGGGGAAGTAAGGCAACAAAATGTAACCCCATGCTTTTGGGTTAATATGGTAAGTTTTTAACAAAACTTGCGTTAGGACTCACTTTCGGGTTGATTCATAGAGTACAACACGTTACCCTTATGGCGTGGAATCAGATTGACAGGGAGAAACGAAAGCTCCGGCCCCGGCGCATTGACCCGCCTACGGCTTGTACTTGATAGGTCGATTTGAGGGAAAGATGAGTTTGTTGATAACTGTGCCGCCTAATTTAGTCCAGTCTATTCGCGCCTTCCGCGTGGCAGAGCTGCAGGACGAGGCAGCGCGCCTGGGGCAGCACTTCTTGTATGCGCATTGCAATGCCGGCCTGACCAAACAGCAAGTTCTGGGCATTATTGCCGAGTCTTTCCACATCCCTAAACCGCACTCCAAGAATTTCGACGCCCTGCGCCTGACCCTGACCGAAACCATGGACAAGGCCGGCCCCCAGCCGGGCTTCCTGATCGTGCTGGAACAGTTGCCAAACACGCAAAAGTTTGACCGTGAAGCACGCGAGTGCCTGCTGGATGTATTCCGCGATGCGGCCGATTTCTGGGCCGAAAAGAAGGTACCGTTCCGCGTCTTCTACTCGTTCGAGTAGCCTCAATTCCCCGCTTGCATAGTTTGCTGCGCAGCAGCATAATGTCGCGTTGGCTCGCCTGAGCAGGTACAATGGCGGCCATGAAAAACATCGTCATCCTCATTTCCGGACGCGGAAGCAATATGGAAGCGGTGGTCCGTGCAGCCCAGGCCGAACAATGGCCAGCCCGCATTGCCGCCGTCATCAGCAATAAGGCGGACGCCAAAGGCCTCGAATTCGCGGCCAAGCACGGCATCCCGACCGCAGTAGTCAGCAACAAGGATTACCCTAGCCGCGAAGCATTTGATGCTGCGCTGCAGGAAGTCATTGACGGCTTCAACCCCGACCTGGTGGTGCTGGCCGGCTTCATGCGCATCCTCACGCCGGGTTTTGTCAGCCACTACGAAAACCGCATGCTGAATATCCACCCATCGCTGCTGCCGCTGTTCCCAGGATTGCACACGCACGAGCAGGCACTGGCATCCGGCGAAACCACGCACGGCGCCACCGTGCATTTCGTCACCGCCGAGCTGGATCACGGCCCGCTGGTGGACCAGGTGTCCGTGCCCATCCTGCCGGGCGATACCGCCGAAGCACTGGCGGCGCGCGTGCTGGAACAGGAATGGATCATGTACCCGCGCGCTATCCGCTGGTTCATCGAAGGCCGTTTGAAGGTCGAGGATGGCAAGGTCAATATTGACCGCAACTGAATAAAGAAAGAACACAATGCGTTTGCCACCATACGTCCTCACCAGCGCTGAAAACGTGCTGCGTGAAATCATGCGCTTCACCGCGCCAGCCGACACCACCCTGTCGCACTTCTTCAAATCGCACCCGAAGCTGGGCGGCCGCGAGCGCGGCGCCATTGCCGAATCGGTGTACGCCGTGCTGCGTAACAAAGCCTTTTTCACCGACCGCGCCGAAGCCGGCGCCGGCGGGGCCACCATGCGCCGCCTGGTGTTGCTGGGCATGGCCGATGCCGTCGGCATCGACGCGCTGCCGGGCCTGAGCGAAGAAGAATCCGAATGGCTCAAGCGCCAACTGGAAATCGACCGCTCGCTGCTGCACAAATCAATGCGCGCCAACATGCCGAAATGGCTGTTCGACAAGCTGGTCGAGCAGTACGGCGAAGAGGAAACCCTGGCCCTGGCCGATGCCCTGAACACCCCGGCGCCGCTGGACCTGCGCGTCAACGCCTTGAAGACCGACCGCGATGCGGTGGTGGCCGAACTGGCCACCGCGCCAATCGTCGCCGAGCCGACGCCATACGCGCCACTGGGCCTGCGCCTGAAGAAAAAGCCGGCCCTGCAAAACCTGCCGCTGTTCAAATCCGGCGCCATCGAGGTGCAGGACGAAGGCAGCCAGCTGCTGGCCCAGATCCTCGGCGCCAAGCGCGGCGAAATGGTGGTGGACTTCTGTGCCGGCGCCGGCGGCAAGACGCTGGCGCTGGGTGCGCAGATGCGTAATACCGGCCGCCTGTATGCGTTTGACGTATCGGAAAAGCGTTTGGGCAAGCTGAAGCCGCGCCTGGCCCGTTCCGGCCTGTCGAACGTGCACCCGGTTGCCATTGCCCACGAAAAGGACGCCAAGGTCAAGCGCCTGGCAGGCAAGATCGACCGCGTGCTGGTAGATGCACCATGCTCCGGCATGGGCACGCTGCGCCGCAACCCGGACGTAAAGTGGCGCCAACCGGAAAGCGCGATCGCCGAAATGCATGAAAAGCAGGTCTCGATCCTGGACGGCGCCGCGCGCCTGGTCAAAGGCGGCGGCCGCCTGGTGTACGCCACCTGCTCGCTGCTGAACGAAGAAAACGACGCCGTCGCCAAGCAGTTCATCGAAACCCATCCGGATTTCGAGCTGGTGCCGATGTCCAAAGTGCTGGCCGAGCAAAAGATCGCCAACCTCGAAATGGGCGACTACCTCAAGCTGCTGCCGCACAAGCACCAGACCGACGGCTTCTTCGCCGCCGTCTTCGAACGCAAGCCAATGGCCAAGCCGGCCAAGGTCGACGAAGAGTAACAGCCCAGCCCGTGTCCCACCTTGGGGTCACACCCGAAATGGGACACGGGCGCAACCGTAACATAGCTGGGCTCGTGTCCCGAAACGGGTGTGACCCCATGGTGGGACACGGGCGCGACCATAAGGAGAAAACCGAACGATGCCGTTGGCGAATTTGCTGAATGATCTTCTGGGTGATCTGCGCGATCCAGGCCTGATGTGGCAGGCGGGTGCGATCGTGTTGTCCATCTTGCTGGGCTGGACCTTGTCGCGCTTCCTTTGGCGCGGTGTGAAGGCGCGTACCGCGGACAACGGCGTGGCGCGCTTTGGCCTGGAGAGCTTCGGCCGCGTCGTCGGTCCGCTGGCCATCGTTGTGCTGCTGTGGATTTCGCATAAGATGCTGGGCCGCATGCACCAGCACGTGAACCTGGTTAACCTGGCGCTGCCGATCTTCAGCTCGCTGGCCGTGATCCGTTTCGGCTTCTACCTGCTGCGCCGCGTGTTTGCGCGCGGTGGCGTGGTAGGCGAGGGCATGCAGAACTTCGAGAAGGCTTTCCAGCTGGTCGTCTGGCTGGCCTTTGTGCTGTATATCACCGGCTTCTACGTCGACATCTTCGACTTCCTCGACGATACGCTGATTCCGCTCGGCAAGCACAAGGTGTCGATCGCCACCATCCTGCAGGCAGCAGTGTCGGTGGTGGTGCTGCTGTTGCTGGCCATGTGGGCCGGGGCGGCGCTTGAAGAGCGGTTGATGAACCTGCACACCATGCATTCCAACCTGCGCGTCGTGTTCGCGCGCATGGGACGTGCAGTGCTGATCCTGGTTGCGGTGCTGGTCAGCCTGTCGCTGGTAGGCATTGACCTGACCGTGCTGTCGGTGTTCGGTGGCGCGCTGGGTGTCGGCCTTGGTCTCGGTTTGCAGAAGATCGCCAGCAACTATGTGTCCGGTTTCATCATCCTGCTGGACCGCAGCCTGACCATCGGCAATGTGATCACGGTCGACAAATACAGCGGCCAGGTCACCCAGATCAATACGCGCTACACCGTGCTGCAGGGGACCGATGGTGTGGAATCCATCGTGCCGAATGAAATGCTGGTGTCCGGTGCGGTGCAGAATTCCTCGCTGACCAATCCGGCAGTGGTGATCATCACGCGCGTGACGGTCGGCTACGAAAGCGACGTCGACTTCGTGCTCAAGCTGATGGAAGATGCCGCACTGAGCATCCCGCGCGTCATGAAGGACAAGCCGCCTTCCGGCATGCTGCAGGCCTTTGGCGCCGATGGCCTTGAACTTGCCTTGGCTTTCTGGATCCAGGACCCGGAAAATGGCCGTGGCGGCGTGACATCGGATGTCAATCGGGCAATCTGGAAGTCCTTGAAAGAAAACGGGATATCTGTACCGTTCCCGCAACGCGAGATTCGCGTGCTCGGCACTCTGCCGGGGCAGTCTGCCTAAAAAATAATCAGTGCCTGCGGGAAAACCTTCCGCAAATCACCTACGAAAGCGCGTACAATTGCGCGTATTCGCAGTCCCTAAAATGGAGTTGTAATGGATTTAAGTGCAGTTCTCGATTTCATCAGCAATGGCGTGACCGGCCTCGGTGTCTGGGCAACGGTTGGCGTTACGCTGATCCTGACCCATATCACCATCGCCAGCGTGACGATCTTCCTGCATCGCCACCAGGCGCACCGCGCATTGGAACTGCACGCGATCCCGTCCCATTTCTTCCGCTTCTGGCTGTGGCTGACCACCGGCCAGGTGACCAAGGAGTGGGCTGCCATCCACCGCAAGCACCACGCCAAGTGCGATACCGAAGAAGATCCGCACAGCCCTGTGACCAAGGGCATCAAGACCGTGTTCTGGCAAGGCGCCGAGCTGTATCGCGCTGAATCCAAGAACAAGGAAACCATGGAGAAGTACGGCCACGGCACTCCTGACGACTGGATCGAAAAGAACCTGTACAGCAAGTTCAGCTGGCAGGGCGTGGCGCTGATGCTGATCATCGATTTCATCCTGTTCGGCGCCAAGGGCATCACCGTGTGGGCCGTGCAGATGCTGTGGATCCCTGTGACCGCCGCCGGCATCATCAACGGCATCGGCCACTGGTGGGGCTACCGCAATTACGACTGCGCCGATGCCGCCACCAACATCATCCCTTGGGGCATCATCATCGGCGGCGAAGAGCTGCACAACAACCACCACACTTATGCGACTTCGGCCAAGCTGTCGTCCAAGTGGTATGAGTTCGACATCGGCTGGGGCTATATCCGCGCCATGGAAATGATCGGCATGGCCAAAGTGAAGAAGATGCCGCCGAAGCCAAAGTTCGACCCAGCCAAGGTGAAGGCCGACTTCGAGACCCTGCAATCGGTGATCGCCAACCGCTACGACGTGATGGCCAAGTACGCCAAGTCGGTCAAGCACGCATGGAAAGAGGAACTGGCGCAGTTGACCGACAAGTCGCAGCTCAAGGCGCGCTTCCCGAAATCTACCCGCAAGCTGCTGCAGCGCGAGCCAGCCAAGCTGGAAGCCCCGCAGAAGCAGCAACTGGTGGAACTGTTCCAGCATTCGAAGGCGCTGGAAACCATGCACAATATGCGCGTGGAACTGGGCATGCTGTGGGAGCGTTCGCACTTTACCCGTGACGAGCTGGTGCAGAAGCTGCAAGACTGGTGCGAGCGCGCGGAAGCGTCGGGCATCAAGTCCCTGCAAGAGTTCTCGATGCGCCTGCGCAGCTACGCTTAAACGCCGCTGCCCTCAACGAAACGGCCCTGCATGCAGGGCCGTTTTTTTATGGAGCGCCATTCGCTGCGTTTTGAAGCAGCCGGGCGCGTTCACGTGCCAAAGGGTCGCCATGGCTGAGTGCCTTGGCGTACCACAGCTCGGCTGCTTCCTGATCGCGCTCCACGCAACAGCCGTCCTCGTAGCGCTGGGCGAGTTCATATTCCGCCATGGGGAAGCCTGCATTGGCGACCAGTTTCAGCATTTTCATGCCGTTCTCCCTGGTCTCCTTCACACCAAGCTGCAGTTTGGCGAACATGTACAGGGCCGCTGGATCCCCTTCTTCTGCCGAGCGCAATATTTTTCGCCACTCACTGCCCATGGCGCCAGATTCCGATGCCATCCAGGAATAGTAGACGCTCTTCCACATGGCTACAGGCCGTTGATTGACGGTGCCTGGTTTGAAGATGCAGTTCTTTAGCGCGGCTTCCGTTGCGTCGTCGAGATTTGGAAAGCCGGAAGAGAGTTGGACGGCGGTCTTGATGACTTTTCCGTCTGCGCCAACCATCGCGGCTACCTGGACACCACCTTCATGTCCTAGCTCCATATCGCGCGGCGGCCAACTGGGTTTCCTGCATTGGCTGGCATCATAGCCCGGGCGCACCAGCGTATCTTGTGCAAAGGAGGGGAGTGCGAATGCGCTCGCGGCGAGGAAAGCGATTATCTTCATGATAGAAAGATAATGTTTTTGCGCGCGCCTGTAAATTGATCTTTCTCTTGCCCAATGTCGGTGCCTCAGTATGCGGGAGCCTTTGCTGCAGTGTGGCGTCGCTTTCAGATCAAGAGTATGCTGTTGCCGTGAATCAATAAAATCCAAGGGGGTAATTGTGAAATTGTGGTTAGGGCTTGCGGCTATGCTGCTGGCGGGAGGGGCTCAGGCGGCGAGTTGGGTCATCAAGCCGGATGGGCTGGGGCCATACAAGGTCGGTGCCCGTTATGAAAACCTGGGCAAGACTTTTGGTGGCCTGGGCGAGGAAACAGTCTACCGTGACGACAAATCGTGCCGTGTGGCACGGTCGAAACGCTATCCGAACGTGCAAGTCACATTTGTGAAAAAGGTACTGGTGCGCGTCGACGTGTCAGGGGGCTTTGGTACCGAACGTGGCGTGCGCATTGGTGATCCTGCAGCCAAGTTGCTGCGCGTCTATGGCGATGCAGTGAAGCCGCATCCTCAGCATGATGACTGGTCGATGGTGGAAACGGGGGACCGTGAACTGGCTATCCGCTATGTGATGCATGAAGGAAAAGTGAAGGCGATCCACGCCGGCAAGCGCCTGCAGCTCCAGACGGAGGGCGGCTGCGAATAAAAAAACCGCCCTGAGGGGCGGTTTTTTGTTCGAACCGAGATCGATTACTTGATCTTGGTTTCCTTGTACATCACGTGCTTGCGTGCTTTAGGATCGAACTTCATGATTTCCATTTTGGAAGGCATGGTGCGCTTGTTCTTGGTCGTGGTGTAGAAGTGACCAGT
>Ga0209256_1002873_pt1 | contig 13085 bp, 9 predicted proteins | sample AraplaCol_mCL_r2_2_FD_184270 | JGI IMG/M metagenome (GOLD analysis project Ga0209256, IMG submission 184270) | Arabidopsis root microbial communities from North Carolina, USA - plate scrape MF_Col_mCL_r2 (SPAdes) (version 3) | ecosystem: Host-associated > Plants > Roots > Endosphere | place: USA...
CCCAGAAGGCCTTCGAGAAGCGCGGCATCACCTTCCGCATCGGCGCCAAGGTGACCAAGGTCGAGAAGACCAAGGACGGCGTCTCGGTGGCCGTCGAGGTCGGCGGCAAGGCCGAGACCCTGACCGCCGAGAAGTGCATCGTCGCTGTCGGCATCGCCCCGAACACCGAAGGCCTGGAAGCCCTGGGCCTGAACATGGATCGCGGCCATGTCGTCACCGGCAAGCACGGCGAGACCAACGTCCCCGGCCTCTACGCCATCGGCGACGCCGCCGGCCCTCCCTGGCTTGCCCACAAGGCCAGCCACGAGGGCATCCATGCCGCCGAGTTCATCGCCGGCTACAAGACTCCGAAGGTCAATTCGCCGATCCCGGGCTGCACCTACGCCAACCCGCAGGTGGCCTCGGTGGGCATGACCGAAGCCGCGGCCAAGGCCGCCGGCATTGACGTCAAGGCCGGCCGCTTCCCGTTCAAGGTCAACGGCAAGGCCGTGGCGGCGGGTGAGGTCGAGGGCTTCGTCAAGACGGTGTTCGACGGCAAGACCGGCGCCCTGATCGGCGCCCACATGATCGGCCACGAGGTCACCGAGATGATCCAGGGCTTCGTCACGGCCATCACCCTGGAAGCCACCGAGGAAGACTTGCACGGCATCGTCTATGCCCACCCGACCATGTCGGAAGCCATGCACGAAGCCGCGCTCGACGCCTACGGCCGGGTTCTGCATATCTAGGGCTTGGACCTAGCGGCAAAGAGAAGGGCGGCGCTCCGACGAGCGCCGCCCTTTTTGTTTGGGTTCGAACGGACCCTTACGGCCGCTTGCGAACCTGGGCGTCGACGCTCCACTCGCCCGGTCCGGCGAAGGCCAAGTACAGGAAGACAAAGCTGAACAGGATGGCCGCCTCGCCGCCGTTCAGGGCGGGCCAGAAGCCTTGCGAGGCGTGGGCCAGGAAATAGGCCACGGCCATCTGGCCCGACAGCACGAAGGCCACCGGGCGTGTGAACAGGCCCAGCACCAGCAACGCCCCGCCGACGATCTCCAGCCAGGCGGCGGCGATCAAGAGCGGCGGTAGCGGATCAGGCGCGCCCGGCTGCGGCGCTGGGAAGTGGAACACCTTCATCAGACCGTGCTCCATGAAGAGCAGGGCGGCGATGATCCGCAGCAGGCTGAGGACGCGCGGCGTCCAGACGATCAGTCGTTCCATGTCGATCTCCCTCCTAGTCGACGGTGACAACGAAAAACCCCGACGGGCCAGGGCGGCCCGCCGGGGTTGCTAGAGAGGCGATATCCGCCAGGTCCATCAGGCGGCCCGAGCGTCCTGGTCGGCCATCCGCTGGATGGCCACATAGTCGGTCTTGCCGCTGCCCAGCACGGGAACCTGGGTGACCTTGAGGATCTTCCGCGGCACCGCCAGCTCCGGCGCGCCGATGCTCTGGGCGTGGGCCACCAGCGAGGTGACGGCGGCGTCCTGGCGGTCGGTGACCAGCACCAGTTTCTCGCCCTTCTTCTTGTCCGGCATCGAGATCACGGCGTGGCGACCGTCGGGCCAGACGGCGCTGGCCAGGTCTTCGGCGGCGGTGAGGGAGACCATCTCACCGCCGATCTTGGCGAAGCGCTTCACCCGGCCCTTGATGGTGATCCACAGGTCGTCGGTGACCGTGACCACGTCGCCGGTGTCGTGCCAGCCGCCTTCGGGCGCGTCGACGCCGCCATCCTCGCGCAGATAGCCCGTCATGATGTTGGGCCCGCGCACCAGCAGGCGACCGCCGTCGGTGATGCCTTCGACCGGCTCGATCTTCCACTCCTGGCCCGGCAGCAGGCCGCCGACCGTGCCCCGGCGGTTGTCGTCGGGCTTGTTGACCGCGATGACGGGCGAGGCTTCGGTCGCGCCATAGCCCTCGAGCACGGGCACGTTGCCGAACCGCTCGTTGATCAGGTTGTGCGTTTCCTCGCGGACCTTCTCGGCGCCGCAGACGACGAACTTCAGGCCGCTGAGTTCGTCGCTCTCGGACGCCCGGGCGTACTGGTTGACGAAGGTGTCGGTGGCCAGCAGCACCGAGGCGCCAACATCCTTCAGCAGAGCCGGGATCTGCTTTGTGTGCAGCGGCGAGGGATACTGGAACGCCTTCATGCCGGTCAGCAGCGGCAGGATCACTCCGCCGGTCAGGCCAAAGCAGTGGAACACCGGCAGGGGGTTGAAGAACACCCACGCCGGATCCAGCTCGATATGGGCGGCGATCTGCTTGGCGTTGGAGACCAGATTGGCCTGGCTCAGCACCACACCGCGCGGCGCGCCGAAGCTGCCCGACGTGAACAGCACCACGCCTGGATCCGACGGCTTGGCGGGAGCGCGAAACTGGCGAGGGAAGATGCCCGCCGCGGCGGCGAACAGCTTGTCGGCGATGCCGATCGTGGCCCGCACATCTTCCAGATAGGTGATCTGGGCGCGTTCCTCGAGGGCGTCGACGATGTCGTGCAGCTTGCCCAGCTCGACGAACTTGTGGGCGGTCAGCACGCGCTTGACCCCGGCCAGCTCGCAGGCGGCGCGCAGGTTGCGCAGGCCGGCCGTGAAGTTGAGCATGGTCGGCACGCGGCCGAAGGCGTGCAGGGCGAAGAACGTCACGACCGAACCCGCGCCGGAGGGCAGCAGCACGCCGACATGCTCGCCCGGTTTGGTCATGGCCGCGATCTTGCGGCCCAGCGCGAAGCTCGCCCGCACCAGGTCGGTATAGCTCAGCGGATTGCGATCCTGATCCTCGAGGATCAGCTTCCTGGCGCCGTACTTGTCGCGAGCGTCGAGCAGGGCGTCGAAGATGGCCTTCTGGCCGTCCTGCGCATTGAAAACTACCGGCATGCCGGCGAAACCTCCCGGAAGCGCGACATCGCGCCCTCGTCTGATTGAAGCGGGACCCTAGCGACGGCGTGTCGCTTTGCAAACACCCGTTACGCGCACGGAAGCGCACCGGTCCTTCTAAAATGCGCTCAAACCCTTGTCGTTCAAGGCTTGGTCGGCGGAGATAGCGTGCGAGGGCGAAGGGACTGGTCGACACGTTCGAGCCATGGCGATCGCACCGAATCTGTCTCCAGATGCAAGGCGTGGCGCGCCTTGCCGTAGCGAGTCTCCACACAGCGGGGCAGGGCGCCGCAGACGGTGCTCTGCGGGCCGGGCAAGGCTTTGACATCCTCGCCGGCGGTCAGCATCACGACGGGGGTTTGAACGCGTTTGAGGTCGCGGCCGGTGGCGTCGACGGCGTCGTAGAAGCCTGCGTACCAAGCCAGGCTCGGCGCGCCCATCCGCAGGTCGGGATTGGCCAGCCGCCACGCCTGTTGAACCGCGCCTCGCGTCCGGTCGTGGGTCAGCTTGGAGCCGAAGCCGTCCTGCCCGTCTCGTTTCCAGCCTGTCTGACCCGGATAGCGCATGAAGCCCAGGTGCAGCCCACGCGCCCAGCGGGCGATCCGGACCAGCTCGGGCTTGGCGCCAGGTAGGTCCCCGAGGTCGAAATTCGGCGAGGAGAGGATCAGCGTATCAGCCTGCAGGCCTTCCTCGAACGCCCGCAGAGCGACTAGTCCGCCGTCGCCGGCGCCCAGGATCGCGAACGGATCGTGGCCTCCAGCGCCGCCGTTCGCGGGGCGGATCACCGCCTTGACCATGGCCCGCGTCGCCGTGACGTCGGGCGCGAAACTTGAGACGTGTCCCAGGTCTCGCCAAGGCGTGGCCCGTTCCGATCCGCCTTGGCCCTGGCGCTCCAGGATCCAGACGACATAGCCCCGGCCATTAAGATCGCGCGCCGTCTCGAACCAGCCCTCGGCGGTCTCCCCGTAACCCGGCAGGATCAGGATCTGGCCCCTGGCCACACCAGCGGGCGCGGAGACGCCGTAGCGTTGCACCAGGTCGTCGCCGACCTTCACATAGCCCCAGGCCCAACCCACCGGCGGCTCGAAGCGCACGTCGAGGGAAGGGGGCGTCCGGCTCTCTGCGAAAGGCGCGCGGACGGCCTCGTCGCCACAGGAGACGAGCGGCAAAATCAGCAGCAGACTCAGGAGACGGCGACGCATTCGGGCCACTCTTTTCGCGCCTTAGCGTCACATGCAAGAACGCATGCTTGATCCGGAGGCCAAGAAGACCGATCTAGGCCGTTATGGTCACCCTGATCGACACGCTGAACGCCCGCCCTTCCGAGGATCGCGCGGTTCGCCACCCCGAAAAGCAGAACCGTCCGGACACGCCGGTCCTGCGCAAGCCTGAATGGCTGCGCGTCCGCGCTCCCGGCTCAGGTCAGTACAACGAGACCAAGGGCATCGTGCGCGAGCACAAGCTGACCACGGTCTGCGAGGAGGCAGCCTGTCCGAACATCGGCGAGTGCTGGAGCCAGAAGCACGCGACCATGATGATCATGGGCGAGATCTGCACCCGCGCCTGCGCCTTTTGCAACGTCACCACCGGCCTGCCCACCCAACTGGACCCCGATGAGCCGCGCCGCGTGGCCGAGGCCGTCGCCAAGATGGGTCTCAAGCACGTGGTCATCACCTCGGTGGACCGCGACGACCTGATCGACGGCGGCGCCCGTCACTTCGCCGAAGTCGTGACTTCGATCCGCGCCATGTCGCCGGGCACGACCATCGAGATCCTGACGCCCGACTTCCTGCGTAAGGAACGCGCCGAGAACGTGGTGATCGACGCCCGTCCTGACGTCTTCAACCACAACCTCGAGACCGTGCCGCGCCTCTATCTGAAGATCCGCCCCGGCGCGCGTTACTACAACTCCCTGCGCCTGCTGGAGCGGGTCAAGGAACGCGATCCCTCCCAGTTCACCAAGTCCGGCCTGATGGTCGGCCTGGGCGAGACCAAGGAGGAGGTCATGCAGGTGATGGACGACATGCGCTCGGCCGGCGTCGACTTCATCACCATCGGGCAGTACCTGCAGCCCACGCGCAAGCACGCCGCCATCGACCGGTTCGTGACCCCGGAAGAGTTCAAGGCCTACGAGGCCATCGCCCGGGCCAAGGGCTTCCTGATGGTCTCGTCCAGCCCGCTGACCCGCTCGTCGCACCATGCCGGCGAGGACTTCGCCAAGCTGCAGGCCGCGCGCCGGGCGCTGGACGCCAAGGCGGCGGGCTGACGCTTGCATCGTCACGTCGTCACCCGGGTGCTGCCCTATGCGCCCGAGCAGCTGTTCACGCTGGTCGGGGACGTGGAGGCCTATCCGCAGTTCGTGCCGTGGATCACGGCCATGCGCACCTGGAACGGCCGGGCCGACGCCCAGGTCTCGACCGTGGACGCCGAGGCCCAGGTCGGGTTCTCGTTCCTGCGCGAGAAGTTCGCCACCCGGGTCCGGCGCGACGCGGCGGCCCACACGGTGGACGTCAGCCTGCTGTACGGCCCGTTTAAGCGCCTTTCAAACCAGTGGCGTTTCCTGCCACACGAGACGGGCACGACCGTCGAGTTCGTCATCGACTTCGCGTTCAAGTCCCGGATGCTGGACGCCATGCTGGCGGCGAACATCGACAAGGCGGCAGCCAAGCTGATCGGCTGCTTCGAGGACCGAGCGCGGGTGATCTACGGCTCGAAGGCCTAGCGCCCCTTGAACGCCGCCGGACGCTTCTGCAGGAACGCGCTGACGCCTTCGATGAAGTCGTCGGTCTTGCCGGCGTACTTCTGAGCATGGCGTTCGGCGTTCAGTTGGCCGACCCAATCGGCGTCCAGGCTGTTCCAGACGAGCTTGCGGATCGCCGACAGGGCGGCCGGGCCGTTGGCCAGTTCCTGGGCGATGGCCCTGGCGGTCGCCGTCAGCTCGCCGTCGGGCACGCAGCGATTGATCAGGCCCCACTGCAGGGCGGTGGCGGCCGGGATCTTGTCGCCCAGCAGCATCATCTCCATCGCCCGCGCCTTGCCCACCAGACGCGGCAGCAGGTAGGTCGAGCCGCCGTCGGGCACCAGGCCGATCCGCCGGAAGGCCTGCAGGAAATAGGCGCTCTCGGCCGCGACGACGATGTCGCCCAGCAGGGCGATCGAGCAGCCGACGCCGGCGGCGGGGCCGTTGATCGCCGTGACGATCGGCAGCGGGAAATCGCGCAGCAGGCTGACCAGCGGGTTGTAGGTGCTTTCCAGAGCCGAGCCGGCATCCGGCTTGCCGTCGACATCGGCCTCGCGGTTGGCGGGACCGCCGCCGCCCGAGAGGTTGGCGCCCGAGCAGAAGCCGCGACCTTCGCCGGTCAGGATCACGGCGCGGGCCTCGACCTTGCCGGCCGCGATCGAGCCGAAGGCGTGGGCCAGTTCGCGGGCCATTTCCAGGCTGGCGGCGTTCAGGGTGGACGGATCGGCCAGGGTGACGACCGCCAGGCCGTCGGCGGCTTCGAGCCGGATCTTCTCGTAGGTCATGGCGTCCTCCCAAGGCTTTGTCGTTGTCGCCCGGAGTCTAGGCGCGACTAACCTTGGGGAAGACCAGAAAAATCTGAGACGCCCTCGAAAGGGCGCTCAAAATCAGGCCGCGTTGGCCGAGTCCGGCTTGCTCTCGGCGGCGGTGACGCGGTTGCGGCCGCCGCGCTTGGACGTGTAGAGCGCCGCGTCGGCTCGCTCCATCACCGAGTGGCCGGCCTCGCCCGGGCGACGCTCGGCGAAGCCCGACGAGATGGTGATCGCGCCCAGGTCCTCGTTGGTCGAGCGACGCTTGAGCATGCGCGACGAGACCTCGACGCGGATCTCTTCCAGGGTGCCGGCGACGATGGCGGCCGACTCCCGCGGAAAGATCATCGCGAACTCCTCGCCGCCGTAGCGGGCGGCGAAGCGGGGCGGGGCGGCGACGCGGCCGATGACGCTGGCGACGTAGCGGATGACCTGGTCGCCCGTCTGGTGGCCCCAGGTGTCGTTGAAGCCCTTGAAGTGATCGATGTCGAGCACGGCCAGGCAGATGGTGGTCCCGGCCTCGTCGGCCTCTGAGCAGGCGCGGTCCAGCTCTTCGTCAAAGGCCTTACGGTTGGCCAGGTTCGTCAGGCCGTCGGTCGTGGCGTCGCGGCGGACCTGTTCCAGGTGTTCGCGCAGGCGGTCCACCTCGGCGGTGGACTCCGCCAGGCGGGTCTCCAGCGACTTGTTTTCCTTCTGGACGCGGCGGGTGGCGTCGGCCAGGCCGCTGACGACGGCCTTCAGCTTGCCTACGTCCTGCGAGGCGTCCAGCTCCTTGGCCGCGCCGTTCAGCGTCTTGCCGTAGGCGGCGTTGCTCTTCTGGGCGTTCTGGATGGCCTTGGAGACCGACTCCAGTTCCTTGCTCAGCAGGTCGCCGGCGTCGCGGATCTGTTCGTTCAGCTTGGCCTTGGGCAGGTAGGTCGCGGCCAGTTCTTCGCTGAGCAGTTCGGTCAGCGGCTCGCCCAGCGAGATCAGGCGGGTCAGTTCGCGAGCCAGGGCGCCATCGGGATCGGCGACGAAGTGGGTCCACAGTTCGAAGTTCAGGGCCGTCGGCCACACCTGATGGCGTTCCATCAGGTTCAGGGCGCGACCGGCGATCTTGTAGGCTTCAGGGCCGCGCAGCGTGGTTTCGACGTCCGACATTTCTAGTCCCCCAACAGCGCCGCATCGCCCGGATGCGCGCTTGGACCGCCAATCTAGGCCGAAGAGTTCAAACGAGCCGTTAAGAACGAACGACGTTCGCTTGCGTGTTCCTCTCGTCGCAAGCATTGTGAACGCTGATAAGATGAGCCTGTAGGCCGCTGGGAGGAACCTGAACGTGAACGCGCCCGCCAACCTCAACCTGGAAACGGCGAAAGCCTCGATGTCTCGGATCCTCGAGGCGCAGAAGGCCGCCCATCTGCGACAAGGCGCCCCGACGGCCGAGCGCCGCATCGAGTGGCTCGATCGCTGCATCGGCCTGCTGGTCGATCACCAAGCCGAGATCGCCGACGCCCTGAACGCCGATTTCGGCGCGCGTTCGAAGGATGCGACGGGCCTGACCGACATCGCCGGCTCGATCGGTCCGCTCAAGCACGCCAAGGATAACCTCGCCAAGTGGATGCGCCCGGAGAAGCGCAAGACCACGCCGGCGATCTTGGGCCTGTTCGGCGCCAAGGCCGAGGTGCAGTACCAGCCCAAGGGCGTGATCGGCGTGATCAGTCCCTGGAACTTCCCGGTCAACCTGACCTTCGCCCCGCTGGCCGGGGTGCTGGCGGCGGGCAATAGGGCGATGATCAAGCCTTCGGAATTCACGCCGGTCACGTCCGAGTTGATGAAGACGATGTTCGCCAAAGCCTTCTCGGAAGAGGAGATCGCGGTGATCACCGGCGGGCCCGAGGTTGGCCAGGCCTTCACCAGCCTGCCGTTCGACCATCTGGTCTTCACCGGCGCGACCTCGGTGGCGCGCCATGTGATGCGGGCGGCGGCCGAGAACCTTGTGCCGGTCACCCTGGAGCTGGGCGGCAAGAGCCCGGTGATCCTGTCGCGCGGGGCCGACATGGCGACGGCGGCGGCGCGGATCATGAACGGCAAGACGCTGAACGCCGGCCAGATCTGCCTGGCGCCCGACTATGTGCTGGCCCCGGCCGACCAGGTGGATGCGTTCGTGGCCGAGGCCAAGGCCGCCGTGGCCAAGACCTTCCCAACGATCAAGGACAATCCGGACTACACCGCCGTGGTCGCCCAGCGCCACTACGACCGGATCAAGGGCCACGTGGACGACGCCCGCGCCAAGGGCGCCAAGATCGTCGAGATCAATCCGGCCGGCGAGGATTTCAGCCAGCAGGAGCACCGCAAGATTCCGCCGACCCTGATCCTGGACCCGACCGACGACATGACGGTGATGCAGGACGAGATCTTCGGTCCGCTGCTGCCGGTGAAGACCTATGGCAAGGTCGAGGAGGCGGTGGACTATGTGAACGGCCGGGACCGCCCGTTGGGCCTCTACTGGTTCGGGGCCGACACCGCCGAGCGCGACATGGTGCTGAACCGCACGACCAGCGGCGGGGTTACGGTCAACGACGTGATCTTCCACGTCGCCCAGGAGGAGCTGCCGTTCGGCGGGATCGGTCCGGCGGGGATGGGCTCGTATCACGGTCGCGACGGCTTTCTGGAGTTCAGTCACAAGAAGGCGGTGTTCACCCAGCTGAAGAAGGACATCGCCCCGATGCTGGCCCTGCGCCCGCCGTATGGCGCGGCGATCCGCAAGTACTTGGCGGGGCAGATCAAGAAGTAGGGCAGGGTTCGTTCTCCAGCGGGTGTCACCACTTGCCCCCTGCGGACCGCGACCCTTCCCCTGTGGGGGGGAGGTGTCGGCGAAGCCGACTGAGGGGGATTAGCTGAAGGGTCGATCGTAGATCTGGCCGTCATCCGATCACTCCCCCCACCGGCCTTCGGCCGCCTCCCCCACAGGGGGAGGGACTTTGGGGCGCGGCTTCGCGTTCTCACGCCAGAAGCTATGAGTGGATGGAAAGGGCTGCGGAGCGCCGGACGCCGTCCGGAGGAAATAGAGAAATACCGTTTCGACGAAGCCCGTTCGCTCCGCGCGGTCGTTATCCGAAAGCGCGGCGGCGCTGAGCTCTGTTGGAGCCTCGCCGCCTTGAAGCCTCCGACGGGCGGGCTGGATCAACGCCTCCAGTCCCGGACCGCGAGTGTGTCACCGCTCGCCTGCTGCTCTGACGACCCTCACGTCACGTCGTATCTGTGTTCCAGGCCCGACCGGCACCAGAGACGCAAGGTTGGTTCCGAAGAACCATCGACAGAGCTTCTCGCTCGATCGCCCCTCGCCGCCGCATCGGTCGCTGGCCATGCGCCCTTTCCCGCGTCGAGGTGCAGCCATTATGCGGCCACCTGGGAAGGCTGCTGGGAATAGAGATTTAGCGCGGAATTTTCAGTGACTTGTCCTTCGCAGTGACGGGGACATGCGCTCGCGCGTGTCCCCAACCGCCTGGCTCGGTGCGGACCTTTGGGGGACCCGCCCAAGGGCGTGTCCCCGTCAGCGCCCGCACAGGGACACGCACTGACCTCAGCGCGAAGCCGGCAGCGCCCTGTTGTGAGTGCGCGTCCCCAAAAGAAAACGCCCGCCTCTCCGAAGAGAAGCGGGCGTGATCTTCAGCGGTCGAACCGCATCCTACTCTTCGCTGTCGCCGACCGGCGCCAGGCGCGGCGGGGCGCGCATCAGGAAGGCGGGGATGTCGTTGCCGAAGCCGACCACGCGACGGTCGTCCTCGTCCTCGCGGCCGCGAACCGGCTGGACGCCGCGCACTGGCATCGGGGCGTTGGCGCGCGAGGGGCGTTCGGCCGGGGTCTCGGCGCGGGGCTGTTCGTCGCGTTCCGGACGACGACTACGCTCGCGCCGGCCAGGACGTTCGCCGTCTTCGCGTTCAGGACGCGGAGCGCGTTCGGCCTCGACGACGGGCTGCCCGGCGGCGTCCTGTTCGACGCGCGGTTGGCGACCGCGTTCACGGGACGAGCCGCCACGATCGCGACGGCCGCGCTCGCCCGGAGCGGCGTCTTCCGAGGTCGGCGCTTCCGTCTCGACGGCCTCGATGGCGGGCTGTTCGCCGCGCGGCTTGCGCGAGCGCGACGGGCGCTTGGTCGTCAGGGCCTCGCCCGGCGCCGAGGGGATCGGCTCGCCGGCGATGGCGGCTTCCAGATTGGCGGCGGCGACATCCGACGGGACGGTCGGAGCGCGGTTGCGATCGCGGTCGCGGCCACGCTCGCCGCCGCGCGAGCGGTCGCGATCCCGGCCGCCGCGCTTGCTGTCGCCTTCGCGGCGCACGGTCACGGCGTTGGAGTAGTCGATGTCGAGGACTTCCTCGTCCGGCGTCTGGCCGATCAGCTTGATGACCTTGTCGAAGCCCTTGTCGTCGGCCGGGGTGACCAGCATGTAGGCTTCGCCCGTGCGGCCGGCGCGGCCCGTACGGCCGATGCGGTGCACGTAGTCGTCGGCGTGGTGCGGGACGTCGTAGTTGAAGACATGGCTGACGGCCGGGATGTCGAGGCCGCGCGCGGCGACGTCCGAGGCCACCAGGATCTTCAGCGAACCATCGCGGAAAGCCGCCAGGGTCTTCATGCGCTGCGACTGGTCCAGGTCGCCGTGGATGGCGGCGGCGTCGAAGCCGTGGCTCTTCAGCGACTTGGCGACGATGTCGACTTCGCTCTTGCGGTTGCAGAAGACGATGCCGGTCTCGGGCGAGGCCTTGGCGATGATCGAGCGCAGGGCCAGGCGCTTGGCCTTCGGGTCCGAGGTCGGAACCTTGATCAGGCGCTGGGTGATGTTGGCGTTGGTCGTGGCCGGCTTGGCGACCTCGATCCGCACCGGATCCTTCAGGAACTGCTTGGTCAGGCGCGTGATTTCCGGCGGCATGGTCGCCGAGAAGAACAGCGTCTGCTTGCGCGGCGGCGTCAGCTTGAAGATGCGCTCGATGTCCGGGATGAAGCCCATGTCCAGCATGCGGTCGGCTTCGTCGACGACCATCATCTGGACGCCGGTCATCAGCAGCTTGCCGCGCTCGAAATGGTCGAGCAGGCGGCCCGGGGTGGCGATCAGCACGTCCACGCCGCGGTCCAGCTTCTTCTCCTGGTCGCCGAACGACACGCCGCCGATCAGCAGGGCCCACGAGAGCTTGGTGCCCTTGGCGTACTTCTCGAAGCTGGCGGCGACCTGGTCGGCCAGTTCGCGGGTCGGGGCGATGACCAGGGCCCGCGGCATGCGGGCCTTGGCGCGGCCGGAGGCCAGCTTGTCGACCATGGGCAGGGTGAAGGCGGCGGTCTTGCCAGTGCCCGTCTGGGCGATGCCCAGGACGTCCTGTCCGGCGAGGGCGACCGGGATGGCCTGGGCCTGGATCGGGGTGGCGGTGGTATAGCCGGTGTCGGCGACCGCTTGGAGGGTCGTGGGCGAAAGCCCGAGTTCGGAAAATTCTGTCATTTCACGCTGGTCTGAAGTCCGAAGCCACCCGTGTTTGGGCGAACGGGTGGCGCGGATTCGCCAAGCCTGCTCCGAAGCTGGGGATAAATAGGCTTTAGACGGCCAAAGTCAATCTTTGGCGGTTTCCGCCGCCAGGGCCGAAGCGAGGTCGCCGGCGGGCGCAACCGCAACGCCGGCAAGGCCTAGCCACGCGGCCATGAGCCGCAGCTCCGCCGCCAGGGCGGGCGCCGTTGCGGAGTCGGCAGCCGGTTCGCCATGGGCCGAGAGGACCCGCAGCAGGTTCGCCTTGCGGTCCGCCTTCAGATCGACCCTGGCCGTGATCGCCTCGCCTTGGAGGAACGGCAGCACGTAGTAGCCGTGGGTGCGCTTGTGGGCTGGGGTGTAGATCTCCAGCCGGATGCGGACGTCGAACAGGCGCTCGGCCCGCTCGCGGAACCAGATCAGGTTGTCGAACGGCGAGAGCAGGGCGTTGGCGTTGACGCTGCGCGGCCGCCTGGCGCCGGGCGCCAGATAGGCCGGCTGGTCCCAGCCCGTCACCTCGACCGGGGTCAGGTCGCCGGCCTCGACCAGTTGCGCCACCCCGCGCCGCGCGTCGGCCAGCCCCATGCGGAAGTAGTCGCGCAGATCGCGCTCGGTGGCCACGCCCATGGCGGCGGCGGCTCGCCGCAGTAGGACGCGATGGGCTTCTTCGCGCGAAGGCGCCGGGGCCGACCAGATCGCCTTGGGCAGGACCTCCTCGGGCAGGCCGTAGACCCGCTCGAACGTGCCGCGCCGCGTGGCCGTGGTCAGCTCCCCGGCCCAGAACAGGCACTCGGTCGCCCGCTTGGCCTCGCTCCAGCCCCACCAGCCGCCTTGGCCGCGTTCTCCGAGTTCCAGTTCGCCGGCTGAGAGCGGGCCGCGCTCATGGATCGCCGCCAGCGCCTTGTCGATGAACGGCCGGTGGTCGGCCAGGAACTTGGCGACATGGCTCCAGACGCCGACGCCCGCGCGCGCGTCGTCCATGCGCCACCGCAGCAGCGGCTGCAAGTCCAGCGGCATCAGCGAGGCCTCGTGGCCCCAATATTCGAACAGCGCCGGCTTCTTGCCCCAGGCCAGGTCCTCCAGCAGGGGGCGCGGATAGGCGCCCAGGCGCGAGAACAGCGGCAGGTAGTGCGAGCGCGAGACGACGTTGACGCTGTCGATCTGCAGCAGGGCCAGCCGCTGGATCGTCGCGATCAGG
>Ga0209256_1002878_pt1 | contig 13053 bp, 12 predicted proteins | sample AraplaCol_mCL_r2_2_FD_184270 | JGI IMG/M metagenome (GOLD analysis project Ga0209256, IMG submission 184270) | Arabidopsis root microbial communities from North Carolina, USA - plate scrape MF_Col_mCL_r2 (SPAdes) (version 3) | ecosystem: Host-associated > Plants > Roots > Endosphere | place...
AACGGCCGCTTCTACTTCATCGAAATGAACACCCGCATCCAGGTGGAGCATCCGGTCACCGAGATGGTCACCGGCATCGATCTGGTGCGCGAGCAGCTCAACATCGCCGCCGGCCACAAGCTGTCGATCAAGCAGAGCGACATCGTGCTGGAGGGCCACGCGATCGAGTGCCGCATCAACGCGGAAGATCCGGACACGTTCATGCCGTTCCCCGGCCTGATCCAGCACTTCCACGCGCCGGGCGGCCCGGGCGTGCGCGTCGACAGCCACATCTACGAAGGCTATCGCGTGCCGCCGAACTACGACTCGATGATCGGCAAGCTGATCGTGCACGGGCCCGATCGCGAAACCGCGATCGCGCGCATGCGCGTGGCGCTCTCCGAGATGGTCGTGGACGGCATCAAGACGAACATCCCGCTGCAGCAGCGGATCATGTCCGACGCCGGCTTCCAGCAGGGCGGCATGAACATCCACTACCTGGAAAAGCGCCTGAAGGAACAGAAGGAAAAGGCGCTGTCCATCGTGTGACCCGAACCGCGGCCCAGGCCGCGGTTTTTCTTTGCGTAGTCCGAACCCGCAACCCAGCACCGCACCGGAGCCTGCATGTCCCCGCGTCTGCTCGTCATGCTCATGATTGGTTTGTCGTCGTTGCAGGCCGTGGCTGCGCCCAAACATGGTGTCCAGAAGCCCGGCGTCGAAAAGCGCACGAGCGCGAAGGCGCCGACCGACTGGCTGCAGGTCGAAGCGGTCGGCATTGCCGACGACGACGTCGCGCGGCTGTACCGCGAGCAGCTGCTGTCCTGGTATCGCACCAGTGGCGCGATGGACGAGCGCGAACTGGCCACACTGCCGGACGCCGACTATTTCGCCTTCCGCCCGGACCTGACGACCTTCTCCGTCGAGCGTGGCGATTCCGCCGGCCAGTGGACGTTCGCACCGCCGGAGCAGGGCCGCTGGCCGGCCGCCGCGGTGCAGGTGATCGACCGTTCCGATGCATCGACCTACCGCATCGTCGCGCGCGTGCACTGCGATCCCGCCGCCTCGACGTGCCGCAAGCTGCGCGCCGACACCGCCGCGATGTCGCCGCCGGAGCCGACCACGCCGGAAGACGCCGCGTCGTACGACGCATGGCGCCGCCTGATCGAAAAGGAAGCCTGCACGCCCGCGCCGAAGGACATCCCGGCGCCGCGCTATCCGGAGTCGCTCGCACGCCACGGCGAAGGCGGCCGCGTGGAGCTGCGCCTGCTCGTGAATCCGTGCGGGGAAGTGCGTGCGGTGCGCCTCGCCGAGTCGTCGGGCTATCCGCAGCTGGACCAGTCGGCGATCAATACCGCCTGGGGTTGGCGCATCCAGTCGGAACGCCAGGAGTCGGGATCAATGGTGCGGGTGCCGGTGGATTTCGTCCCGCCGCAGTTCGAAGCCGCGCCCGGTGGGCGCGCGGAGCGGGCGTCGCGCTGAGGGCGCCCGCGATCAGTCTTGCCTGGTTCAGCGATCGACGGCCTGCGCCGACGCATCGGCGGCGGCATCGGTTGCGGCGTCCGAGAGGGCTTTCACGGCGTTCTGCGTGCCGGCGATGGGATGCACGCCGCTGCTCGAGTTCGGGCTGACGACCATCACGTACTCGCTGGAACCGTCGGGCCAGACCACCTTGAACGTGCTGCCCGGCGGAAGCGTCGAGAACGGCGCGCCGCTGCTGGCGCGGTACACCGCCGCGACCTGCGCCGCGCCCGACATCCGCAGTTCCTCCGACGAACGCACGGTGGTCACCGCGACGTTGGAGAGGTGGCGGTACTCGTCGGCGAGCACGTCGATCATCACGCCGGCAGCGCCCACCGAATAGGTGCCGAACAGCAGCACCCAGAAGTATCGGCGGACCTTTCCGGCCAGCGGTCTCTTTGTCAAAGCCAGGCTTTTCATTTCAGTTCCCTCTTCCCGCCCATGAGCGAGTCGACCATGTCGTTGATGACGTCCACGCCCTGGCGCGGGACCGCGGCGTCGAAGACGAAGCGTTCGAAGTCCTGTCCGGGCACGCTGGAACAGATGCCGCCGTTGGCGCAGTACGAGGTCATGAGCGCGCTGTCGGACGTGCAATCCATGCCCAGCCGGCAAGCCGCCAGCTGCCAGGCCAGTTCGGAAAACTGCGTGCCGGCGACTTCGCCGGTGTATTCGGTCTTGCCGCTGGCCGCGATGCCCATCGCAGGCGCCAGCGCGGAATAGGCTTCCGGGTCTTCGGACTTGCGCACGCGCTCGACGAGCTCGCGCTTGTATTCGGGCGTGTCCTTGATCGGCTCGCCTTCGGCCATCAGGGATGCCTCGGCAGCGACGCTGCCCGCTTCGGCCGCTTCCACGCGCTTGAGCACGATCATGCGCGGCGTCAGTTCGTCCTGCGGGACGAAGCGCGCGCAACGCTCGCTCACGCGTTCGCGCGCGGACACCATCGCCGCCGAACCGCGCATGCCCATCTCGCCGATCACGCGCGTGTCGCGGTCGAACGCCGCCGGCGCCATCGCGAAGCCGGAGCAGTAGTCGTAAACGCGGCTGATCATCCAGATCGCGTCGGCATCGCGCTCGCGCGCGGCTGGTTCGAGCGATTGCGCGTAGGCGTACAGATCGCGGCTGGTTTCGAACGCCGCGCGAATCGCGGACGGACGCGTGGTCGCTGCACCCGGCGTACGGATCGCACTGGGACGTGCACGATCGACGGTGCCGTCGTCGCTGCCTTCGGACATGCGAGCGTCGACTACGGTGGCGATCGCCACGCGTTCGACCCGGTCGTGGTCCCCGCTCTGCACCCATGCCGCCACCGACGCGATGACGAGCAGCACCAGCGTCGCCCAGGCGAGCGTGCGGGTGCCCGGCCACGAAGGCGATCGTCTGCTCATCCCGGTTTGCAGGGTGTCGGTCATACGGCGGGGGATCGCCAGCAGGTGCCGGCGTTGCGCCATTCTAGGCCAAGCGCGGCAAAGTGCCGTCGCGAAGCCGCCTGAATGCGCGATCGGGAATGTAATCGCGTGATCGGAGCCCGCTTTACGCCGCCCCCCGCCACGGCCCACCATGGCCGCCCCAACACCTGCCGCGGTCACCTCCGCGCCGATCCCATGCCGTTCCTCGAACTCACCCTGCCCTGCACCGAAGCCCAGCAGCCGCGCTACGAGCGCGCACTGGAGAACGTCGGCGCGTTGGCCGTGACCCTCGCCGACCAGCACGCCGACGCACCCGACGAACAGGCGATCTTCGAGCCCGGCGTCGGCGAGCAGCCGCTGTGGAACGAGATGCAGCTGACGGCGCTGTTCGAGGGCGGTACGTCCCCGGAATTGCTGCTCTACGCGCTCGACGCCGCCGACGAAGGCCTGGACTGGTCGCGCGCCAGCTTCCGCGAGGTCGAGGACCAGGACTGGGAACGCGCCTGGATGGACCAGTACGAGCCGCTGCGTTTCGGCCGTCGCACCTGGATCGTGCCGTGGAACCACGAACTGCCCGAAGGCGCCGACGCCGACGACGCGGCCGTTGTCCGCCTCGACCCGGGCCTGGCCTTCGGGTCGGGCACGCACCCGACCACCGCGCTGTGCCTGCGGTGGCTGGACGAGCTGGCCGACGAAGGTGCGCTGCGGGGCCAGCGGGTGCTCGATTTCGGTTGCGGCTCGGGCATCCTCGCGCTGGCCGCGTTGAAGCTCGGCGCCGCGCAGGCGATCGGCGTGGACAACGACCCGCAGGCGCTCATCGCCACCGAAGACAACGCGCAGCGCAACGAAGTGGCCGACCGCCTGGTCGCCTACGCGCCGGAAACCGAACCGGCCGACACCTACCCGGTCGTGGTCGCGAACATCCTCGCCTCGGCGCTGGTGTCGCTGGCCGACACCCTGTCCGCGCGCGTCGCGCCGGGCGGGCGCATCGCGATGTCGGGCATCCTCGCCGGGCAGGAAGTCGAGGTCATCGAACGCTATCGCGCCGACTTCGACGACCTGCGCGCCGAACAGATGGAAGACTGGATGCGCGTCACAGGCGTACGCCGCCGATGACATCGTCGCGCGGCGGCATGCTTGAATAGCCGCCATGTTCGTTCCCTGCCCGCACTGCGGTTTCCTGGTCGCGCTCATCGTCCGCCCCGACGGTGCGCCGCAGCGCTGTCCGCGTTGCGAAGGGCTGGTGCAGGACGAGGCCGCGACGCCCGTCGATGAGACCGTTTCGACGGTCGAGACCGACGCATCTTCCGATGCCGTAGCGCCAGGCGAGGCGGTGTTGATCGAGACCACTTCGATCGAAACGCCGACGTCGATTGACACGCCGTCGGTTGCGCCCGAAACCAACGACGACGAAACGCTTTCGAACGAAAGCGCCGATGACGCGATCGAATCGTCGCCGTCGCCGAGCTACGAAGACGCCATCGCCGCCGTCACCGTCGGCGCCACGCCCGCACGTCCTGCCAAGCGCGCCGCGCGTCCGCGTCGCAAGGGCGCGCCGAGCTTCGCGCGCCACGTCGTGCAGCACGCGCCGACGCGCACGCACTGGGGCTGGTACGCGGGCATCGCTGCGCTGACGCTGTTGTTCGCATTGCAGTTACTTCTTGCTCAGCGACATGAACTCGCCGCCGATCCGCGCTGGCGACCGCTCGTCGCAGGCGCGTGCGGCGTGTTGCGCTGCGACGTGCCGGCGTGGCACGAACCGGCGGCATTCACCATGCTCCAGCGCAGCGTGCGACCGAAGCCGAACGCCGCCGGCGTGCTTGCGGTCGACGCCAGTTTCCGCAACGACGCACGCTGGCCGCAGCCCTGGCCGACGCTGGTATTGAGCCTGTCCGATGTCGATGGCCGACCGGTCGGCGTTCGCGCGTTCGACCCTGCTGAATACCGCGGCGCGCATCGTCCCGACGACCGGTTACTGCCCGGCCAGAGCGCGAATGTGACGTTCCAGGTCATCGAACCGGCACCGCGCATCGTGGCGTTCACTTTCGACTTCCGCTGAAGCCGCACGATCATTGGCGCCTGCGACGGACGCGCGATAGACTCGCCCTCCCGTCGAGCCTGCACCGGGCAAGTTCGACGGTTTGACCGGGGATCAAGTTTGAACGCCGCAACCGACCGCAACGACATCGCACGACCCACGCCGCGCGTTCCGCTGCGTGACCATGTCGCCACGTCGATTCGTCGTTTCCTGGGCGACCTGGACGGTCACGGCACCGAGAATCTCTACGAGATCGCGTTGCGCGAACTCGAGATTCCGCTGTTCGTGGAAGTGCTGGAACACTGCGACGGCAACCAGAGCCGCGCCGCCGCGATGCTCGGCATCCATCGCGCCACGCTGCGCAAGAAGCTGCGCGAGTACGGGCTGGATTGATCGTCGCTGGCGCTTCGCGCGCTTGCATCCCACACGCGTAACGCACCTCACCGTCATCCTCGCGAAGGCGGGGATCCATGCTTGCATGCGTCACGCCTTTCGAAAGCCGGAATCCGATTGGACGCGTGGAGAGTGCCGCCGTTCGGCGTCCCGAAAGACCCCGCCTTCACGGGAATGACAGCTGAAGTTTTGCCGTCATCCCGGCAAAAGCCGGCCCCAGGCCCGCACCGCACGGGCACTCCCACACACGAACCCCATCTCACCGTCATCCTCGCGAATGCGGGGATCCATGCTCGCGTGCGTCACGCCCTTCGAAAGCCGGAATGGGCTCGGATGGATGGATTCCCGCCTCCGCGGGAATGACGGCTCAAAGCGAACGAGGGGCGTTGCCGGCCGCCAAGCCCGTACAAGAGCCGCCCGCCGCCCGCTGCGTATAATTCCCAGCTCCCCGCCGCACGCTCCTGCCCCCATGACCTCCGAACTCCTGTCCGGCCCGCCGGTCACCGTCCGCCGCGCCCTGTTGTCCGTATCCGACAAGACCGGCCTGATCGAACTGGCGCGCTCGCTGCACGCGCTGAACGTGGAACTGCTGTCCACCGGCGGCACCGCAAAAGCGATCCGCGATGCCGGCCTGCCGGTGAAGGACGTCAGCGACGTCACCGGCTTCCCCGAGATGATGGACGGCCGCGTCAAGACGCTGCATCCGATCGTGCACGGCGGCCTGCTCGGCCGCGCCGGCCTCGACGAAGCGGTGATGGCGCAGCACGGCATCGGCGCGATCGACCTGCTGGTGCTGAACCTGTATCCGTTCGAAAAAGTTTCGGTGAATCCGGCCAGCACGCTGGAAGACATCATCGAGAACATCGACATCGGCGGCCCGGCGATGCTGCGTTCGGCGGCGAAGAACTTCGCGCGCGTGACGGTGGCGACGGACCCGGCGCAGTACGACGCGCTCGTCGCCGAATTGAACGCGAACGCCGGCGCGGTCTCGGGCAAGACGCGTTTCGCGATGTCGGTCGCCGCGTTCAACCGCGTCGCGCAGTACGACGCGCGCATCAGCGATTACCTGTCGTCGATCAACGTCGATGACGGCTCGCGCGCCGCGTTCTCCGCGCAGGCCAACGGCAGCTTCGTGAAGGTGATGGACCTGCGTTACGGCGAAAACCCGCACCAGCAGGGCGCGTTCTACCGCGACCTGTGGCCGGTGCCGGGCACGCTGGCGACGTTCACGCAGCTGCAGGGCAAGGAGCTGAGCTACAACAACCTCGCCGACGCCGACGCCGCATGGGAATGCGTGCGCCAGTTCGAGCGCCCCGCGTGCGTCATCGTGAAGCACGCCAATCCGTGCGGCGTGGCCGAAGGCGTGGCCTGCGGCGACGCGTACGAACTCGCATACGCGACCGACCCGACGTCCGCGTTCGGCGGCATCCTCGCGTTCAACACGAAACTCGATGCCGCAACCGCGAAGGCGATCCTCGATCGCCAGTTCGTCGAGGTGCTGATCGCGCCGGACTACGAGGAAGCCGCGCTCGATTACGCCCGCAAGAAGGCGAACGTGCGCGTGCTGCGCATTCCGCATGGTGAAGGCCGCAACAACGTCGACGTGAAGCGCGTGGGCTCGGGCCTGTTGATGCAGACGGCCGACATCCGCGAAGTCACGCGCGAGGAACTGAAGGTCGTGACGAAGATCGCGCCAACCAAGGAACAGCTGGACGACCTGCTGTTCGCGTGGCGCGTGGCGAAGTACGTGAAGTCCAACGCGATTGTTTACGCGAAGGACCACCGCACCATCGGCGTCGGCGCGGGCCAGATGAGCCGCGTGTATTCGGCGCGCATCGCCGGCATCAAGGCGACGGACGCGGGCCTGATCGTGCCGGGTTCGGTGATGGCGTCGGATGCGTTCTTCCCTTTCCGCGACGGCATCGACGCCGCGGCGGAAGCCGGCATCAAGGCCGTGATCCAGCCCGGCGGTTCGATGCGCGACAGCGAAGTCATCGCCGCCGCGGACGAGCACGGCCTGGCGATGGTGTTCACTGGCGTGCGGCATTTCCGCCACTGATGCTTTGAGCCCCTCTCCCGATGGGAGAGGGGTTGGGGTGAGGGTCGGCGTAGCGCGGGTGTCTCCGATCGCTGCATGAAACCCGGGTGCGCTTCGCTTACCCGGGCTACAACTGCGCCGCCATCCAGATTCACCGTCGTCCCGGCGAAGGCGGGGACCCGGGCGCAGCCTCGCAAACTCATCCCCGCGAAGGCGGGGATCCAAGCTTGCGTGCATCAACGCCTTCGAAGGCCGGGATTGGATCGGAAACATGGATTCCCGCCTTCGCGGGAATGACAGAAGTAGGAATGACAGCGCCGATAAGCGACGCCGCCCCCGCTCGACACCGCCATAACCGCCGCACGCGCAAACTCCGCCCACACGCCCGGAGGCTCTATGTGGATCCGCACCGAAACCCAGGCCGACCACCCCGCGATCCGCGCGCTCCTCGGTGAAGCGTTCGCCGATTCGGACGGCAACGGCCGCGTCGAGCAGCGCATCGTCGACGCCCTGCGCGAGGACGATGCCCTGAGCCTGTGCCTGGTGGCCGACATCGACGGCCGCATCGCCGGCGTGGCGGTGTTCTCGCCCGTCGCGATCGAAGGCGCGAAGTCCTGGTTCGGCCTCGGGCCGGTCGCGGTCGCCGCGCGCGACCAGGGCCACGGCGTCGGCACCGCGCTGATCCGCGCCGGCCTGGCCGAAATCGCCGACCACGGCGCCGCCGGCTGCGTCGTGCTGGGCGAACCCGAGTACTACAGCCGTTTCGGCTTCCGCGACGACGGCGAACTCCATTACGCCGACGCCCCGCCGCAGTACTTCCAGTCCCTCGCCTTCGGCGACGCGACCCCGAAGGGCGCGGTGCGCTACCACGCGTCGTTCTCCGGCGCCTGAGCGCCGTGCATGAACGCGCCGCCGGCCGATGCCGCGATGCGGACGCGTTCAACTCCATGAAGACGCCCTGCCGCGGACGCGCGGGTCGCGGCATGCGCGCGGCTTCCGTAAAATCCGCGGTCCCACGTCGCGTCGCGCAGGAGTGCTCATGAAAGTCCTCGTCATCGGATCCGGCGGTCGCGAGCACGCCCTGGCCTGGAAGCTGGCGCAATCCAAGCGCGTGAGCGAAGTCCTCGTCGCCCCCGGCAACGCCGGCACCGCGACCGAAGACAAGTGCCGCAACGTGGACGTGCCCGCTTCCGATATCGACGCCCTGCTCGCACTGGTCGAACGCGAAGGCGTCAGCGTCACCGTCGTCGGTCCCGAAGGCCCGCTGGTGAACGGCGTCGTCGACCGCTTCCGCGAAAAGAAGCACCGCATCTTCGGCCCCACGGCCGCCGCAGCGCAGCTGGAAGGCAGCAAGGCGTACGCGAAGGATTTCCTCGCGCGCCACGGCATCCCCACCGCGCACTACGCGGTGTTCACCGAAGCCGATGCCGCGCTCGAATACGTGCAGGAGAAGGGCGCGCCCATCGTCATCAAGGCCGACGGCCTGGCCGCGGGCAAGGGCGTGATCGTCGCGATGACGCTGGCCGAAGCCGAAGCCGCCATCACCGACATGCTCTCCGACTACGCCTTCGGCGCAGCCGGTGCGCGCGTGGTGATCGAGGAATTCCTCGACGGCGAGGAAGCCAGCTTCATCTCGATGGTCGACGGCAAGCACGCATTACCGATGGCCACCAGCCAGGACCACAAGCGCGTGGGCGACCGCGACACCGGCCCGAACACCGGCGGCATGGGCGCGTATTCGCCCGCACCGGTGGTCACGCCCGACGTGCACGCGCGCATCATGCGCGAAGTGGTCGAACCCACCGTGCGCGGCATGATCGCCGACGGCATTCCATTCACTGGCTTCCTCTACGCCGGCCTGATGATCGACAAGCACGGCGCGCCGAAGGTCATCGAATACAACGTCCGCTTCGGCGACCCGGAAACGCAGCCGGTGATGCTGCGCCTGCGTTCGGACCTGCTGGAACTGGTGGAAGCGGCGATCGACGAACGCCTCAACACGGTGAGCGCGCAGTGGGATTCGCGCCCGTCGCTGGGCGTGGTGATGGCGGCCGAGGGTTACCCCGGCACGCCGCGCGCGGGCGATGTCATCGGCAGTTGGGACGCACCGGAAGTGGACGACGTGAAGGTCTTCCATGCGGGTACGAAGGTGGAAGGCGAACACGTCGTCACCGCCGGCGGCCGCGTGCTGTGCGTGTGCGCGCTGGGCGACACCGTCGCCGACGCGCAGCACAAGGCCTACGAAGGCGTGGCCGGCATCTCGTGGCATGGCGAGTTCCATCGCCACGATATTGGCTGGCGTGCGATTGAGCGCGAGCGGGCGGAAGAGCCGGCGTAACGCCTTTACTGCGCCTCTCCCATTCTCCCTCGGTGTTGAGCCCCTCTCCCTGCGGGAGAGGGGTTGGGGTGAGGGGCAACGAAGCGATTTCGGCGACCAGCCTCACCCGAACAGCGCTGCTGTCTTGTAGCCCGGGTAAGCGAAGCGCACCGGGGGTTGCATCTAACTCACAAGCCAGTCGCCGGTCATCGGTGCAACGCGCTGCGGCGCGTTCGTAGTTGCCACGACTGAACTGCCCTGGGGCGCGGTGCGCTCCGCTTACCCGGACTACGAAACACCCCTACGCCGTTCCCTCCTCCGGCGCAGGCGTCAACTCCACCGCCACCGCTTCGAGTTCGGAAATCGCCACCTCCAACCCATCGTAGAACTGCGACTGCTTCGTCATCAGGTCTTCGATGACGGACGCCTTCTTCAACTTCGAAAGCTCCCCGTCGAACATCAACCACTGCGTCGTCAGCATCTCGACGTTGTTCTTCGAGTAATGCCGCATCTCCTTGAGCTGCGTCACCGTATCGTGCACATGCTCCAGCGGCGACTTGGTATCGGCCGTCATGGCGACCTCCTCTTCGGACGTGTACACCGAGCCTACGGGCGCTAAGCTGGCTCGAAGGTGAAATCGCGGCGTTTGCGTGGAGATGGCGTGAATTCCACATGCGCGCGGGGACGCCGCCAGTTCTCACATACCCCGTCATTCCAGCGAAAGCTGGAACCCATTCTCGACGTTGCCGCCAACTATTCTGTCGCAACCTCTCCCGTCATCCCGGCGAAGGCCGGGACCCAGGCCCGTACCTTCTCCGGCTTCCTGCCTTGATCCTCACGAAGCAGGGTGCGCGGGACTGCGCCACCTGCTCTACTGCAGCCATCTTCAACGTATGGATTCCGGCAATGCCGCATTCCCATGAGGCCATTGCGAGCAGGACACTGCTGTGGTCACGTAAAGGCGAGGAAGTGCGAAGGATCGTAGTGATCGGCATCAGCGCACCTCATCCCATTCCACCGGGCTCCGTCTCCTTCGAAGTTCATGAGGGAGCGGCCAGCTGCGTCATCATGTTTGACGGTCTTCCGCAGGAAGACATCGTTGTTCAAGGCGCCGATGCGATCCAGGCGCTGGCGTTCGCGACAGATCTTGATCCTTACATTCGCGGACTCAGTCGCCGCTATGAGTTCTATTTCGAGACCGGCGATCCCTACTTCGAAGACTGATCTGCCTTGCCACCGCGCCGGGGGAACTGCTTACGTCCGCTCTGGCCGAGTTAAGTCGTGACGCGAACTGTGACTTCGAATCACCAACCGCGACACTCTCGCGTTGCCGCGATTCGGCCGTGTAAGCAGACTCGGTTGCAAGGAGCTTCAAATCTCCTCGAACTGCGGAAGCCACCTCCGCAACATCGGTGGCTTTTTTGTGCCTGTCTCCAGGCACAGCCGGCGCAAGCGTTCCGCGTCGGGAGGGCGGCTAATACAACACCCGCAAGGGAAATACGCCCGGCCGTAGTTCGCGGTATTTGAACCTCCCGACATCCTCGCGTTGCACGAAGCAACGCGAGTCGGCCTGCCCGAACGGAGACAAACAAATGCGCAAAGGATCCCGCAACATCGAGACCGCCACCCCTGACGGTGACGTCGCCCGCATCACCACCACGAGCACCTACCTGCTCCCCCTCTCCGCCCACGCCGTCCTCGTCCACACCCGCGACGAACTGCGCCTGCTGTCGCAACTAGCCGAACCCCGCAGCGAAGACGACCGCGATCAGATCGTGCTGTCTACCGAAGCGCTGTCCGACTGCTTCAGCCGCATCGCGGAGCAGCTGGATGGTGTTCTGGGGAACATGCACAAGGCCGCTTGAGGCGCGGTCACCTCGCCCGCTCTGTTGTGGGGCAGCCGCAAGATCAAGATGGGTTCCAGCTTTCGCTGGAATGACGGAGAGGGTGGGCGCGGGGACGGAGTTCGCGTGCGGTTCGAGGCTGTGGCGGCAGCGGGAGTGCCCGTGCGGTACGGGCCTGGGTCCCGGCCTTCGCCGGGATGACGGGACTTGATTGAGATCGGTTCGACCGCGATGACGGGGCGTCCTGCACATCTACCTCGTCTGGGATGACGATGCTTTTGCGCTTTTGCTAGTCTCGCGCCGACCGTCCTACCCAACGTTGAGTGCATGGCACACAGTCAGTTCGACCTGCTGCGGCAGCGGCGCTTCCTGCCGTTCTTCCTGACCCAGTGCCTGGGGGCGTTCAACGACAACGTGTACCGGCAGGCCATCATCGGGCTGCTGTTCTGGCTGGGCGTGACGGACGCAGAGCGCACGCTCTACACGAACATCGCGCCGGCGCTGTTCATCCTGCCGTACTTCCTGTTCTCGGCCACGGCCGGGCAGATCGCGGAGAAGCTGGAGAAATCCAAGCTCATCCGCATCACCACCACGATGGAAATCGTGATCATGTCGCTGGCGGCCGTTGGCTTCGTCACGCAGAACATGGTCGTGCTGCTGGTCGCGCTGTTCTGCACGGGCGTGCAGTCCACGCTGTTCGGGCCAGTGAAGTATTCGATCCTGCCGTCGGTGCTGAAGCCTGAAGAACTCACCGGCGGCAATGGCCTGGTGGAGATGGGCACGTCTATGTCGATCCTCGTCGGCATGATCTTCGGTGGCCTGATCTTCGTTCTCGCCGGCACGCACGGGCCCGTCGTCGCCGCGACGGCGATCATCGCGCTCGCGGTAACGGGCAACATTGTCAGCCGCTTCATTCCGAAGGCGGATGCGGGCGCGCCGGACCTGAAGTTCAACTGGAATCCCATTCCCGAATCGCTCGCGGTGTTGCGCCTGGCAAAGAAGCAGCCGGCGGTGCGCAATTCGGTGCTGGGCGTGTCGTGGTTCTGGTTCATCGGCACGGTGCTGACCTCGCAGCTGCCGACGTACGCCGACACCAACCTCGGCGGCGGCAACACGCTGTACATCTTCGTGCTGGCGCTGTTCTCCATCGGCACGGGCGTTGGGTCGATGCTGTGCGAGAAGCTGTCCGCGCGCACGGTGGAGATTGGCCTCGTGCCGCTCGGCGCGTTCGGCATCAGCGCCTTCATGATCGACCTGTATTTCGCGCGTACCGGCGCGGCGACGGCCACCGAACTGACCATCGGCGCGTTCCTGCAACAGCCGGGCAGCTGGCGCATCGCGATGGATCTGACCGGCATCGGCCTGTTCGCGGGCTTCTTCGTGGTGCCGTTGTTCGCGTTGATCCAGAGCCGCACGCCGCGTACCGAGATCTCGCGCGTGATCGCGGGCATGAACATCCAGAACGCCGGCTTCATCGTGCTGGCCGCGGCACTGGGCATCGTGGTGCAGCGCTTCTTCGG
>Ga0209256_1002879_pt1 | contig 13051 bp, 12 predicted proteins | sample AraplaCol_mCL_r2_2_FD_184270 | JGI IMG/M metagenome (GOLD analysis project Ga0209256, IMG submission 184270) | Arabidopsis root microbial communities from North Carolina, USA - plate scrape MF_Col_mCL_r2 (SPAdes) (version 3) | ecosystem: Host-associated > Plants > Roots > Endosphere | place...
GCCGCGTCGTCACTGAAATCGCCGACGAACCCTGGCGCCTGCGCATCCGCAAGCTCAAGCGCCTGGTCTCGGCCTACTCCAGCAACCGCGACCTGATCGCCATCGGCGCCTACCAGCGCGGCAACGATCCGGCCACCGACGAAGCACTGGAACGCTGGTCGGACATCGTCGATTTCCTCGGCCAGGACGTCGGCAAGGCGGCCGACCTGCCGCACAGCCAGGCCGCGCTCAAGCGCCTGGTGGAACCTGAGGGCTAAGCCATGCAATCCAAGCGCATCGATCCCCTGCTCAAGCGGGCCCAGGACCACGAAGACGAAGTCGCCCGCGACCTCGCCGAACGCCAGCGCGTGCTCGACACCCACCTGTCGCGCCTGGACGAACTGCGCCGCTACGCCGAGGAGTACGCCAGCGCGCAGATGGCCGCCACCAGCCCGGCCCAGCTGCTCAACCGCCGCGCCTTCCTCGACCGCCTCGACACCGCCGTCGCCCAGCAGCGCCAGACCGTGGACAACAACCGCGAGAAAGTCGAAGCCGAACGCGCCCGCCTGATCCTCGCCAGCCGCGACAAGGCCGTGCTCGAACAGCTCGCCGCCAGCTATCGCGCCCAGGAAAAAGTCCTGGTCGACCGCCGCGACCAGCGCGAGATGGACGACATCGGCGCCCGTCGCAGCCGCCTGGCGCGCGCCGCCGACACCGACACCGGAGACGCCCCGTGATGCCCCCCAGCCTGCCCGGCAGCAGCCTCGGCACCGCTGCCAGCAGCAGCGCCAGCCCCGCCACCCCCGGCCCACGCAGCAACGCCACCGGCGCCCGCAGCGACCGTCGGGACTTTGACGCCCTGCTCAAGGCCGACGGTGGCAACAAGGACGCGCCCGCCAAGGGCGCCGCCGACAAGCACACCCCGGACAACGCCAGCAGCACCTCAGGCGACGCCGCGCGACGCCCCGCCGCCGACGCCCCCAGCGAGGCCAGCGCCCCCGCGGCCACGCCGGCCACGGCTGCTACCGACAAGCCGACCAGCAGCGACCCCACCGACGACACCGACACCGCCCCCTGGCCGCCGCTCGGCCTGGCCGGCCTGGCCGGCCTGGCCCTGGCCGGCGTCGAAGCCGTCACCGTCATGGCCGCACCCGCCGCCAATGCAGACACCGCCCTGGCCAACGCCGCCCCGGCCCTGCCCGTCGCGCAGGCCGCGCCCGCCAACGCGCTGACCGCACCCGCATTGCCCGGCGTCAACGCCAACAGCGCCGCGAGCACGCCCGCGCCGCTTGCCCTGCCAGCAGATGCCCTGGTCAGCGAAGACACCGCCGTGCCGGACGCCCTGGCCGACGCCATCGCCAACGCAGCCGGGGACGCCGACGCCCCCACCACCCCGTTCCTGCACGCCCTGAACGCCGCCGCCGAGCTCAAGGCCGCCGCCACCGCCAGCACCCCGTTCCAGGGCGAGCCGACCGCCACCCCGCACATCGGCGGCGACGACTTCGACGACGCCATGAGCGCCCGCATCGGCTGGCTGGCCGACCAGAAGATCGGCCACGCGACCATCAAAGTCACCCCGCACGACCTCGGCCTGATCGAAGTGCGCCTGCAGATGGATGGCGACAAGGTCCACGCCACCTTCAGCAGCGCCCACGCCGACGTCCGCCACGCCCTCGAATCCAGCATCCCGCGCCTGCGCGAGATGCTGAACGACCAGGGCTTCCAGCTGGGTAATGCCGACGTGGGGCACCAGCAGACCGCGCAGGATGGGAAGAACGGGAGTGGCAATCCGGCACACGACGGCAGCGAAAGCGACCTGGCCATGGCCGAAACCATCGTCTCGCCCGCGCAGTTGATGCGTCAACGTGGGTTGGTCGACGCATACGCGTAAAGCCGGCCCGACCAACGGTCGGGCCCTACCGCTCTCACCTGCCGTCAATCACACACTGTCAAAGGTGGGGCGGTATGGGTTTGTGGGGGTGTGAGCCGCATGGATGCGGCGACCAAGCCTACATGGACGTATTCACGGCGTCCCCCACGAACCCATACCGCCCCGCCAAGCCAGAAGGCAACGCAGAGCCGAGGCCTTTGAAGTTGACGTTGACGTTGACGTTGACGACGCAGGTCCCAAAACACCCCGTCAAATTCCCGGCAACGAAAAACCGTCAGGGTTCGGCACAGCGTTTGCATGTAGCCAGGAAGCAATCCTATGGAGCTTCCCCTCGTGGCCGCAGCCGCTGACAAAACCAAGAAATCCACCGACAAGGACAAGGCCGCCAAGCCGCGCAGCCCGCTCCTGGTCACCGCCCTGATCGCCGTCGTCGCCGCTGGCGCCGCCGGTGGCGGCGTGTGGTACTTCACCCAGTCCCACGACGAGAAGACCCCGGCCAAGGCCGCCGCCGCCAAATCGGCCGTGCCCGCCCCCGCTCAGTACTTCGGCCTCGAACCGCCGTTCGTCGTCAACCTCAGCAGCAGCTTCGACGGCCCCCGCTACCTGCAGGTCGAAGTCCAGCTCATGACCCGCGACCCCGCCGCCCTCGAAGCCATCAAGCTCCACGCCCCCGCCATCCGCGCCAAGCTGCTGATGCTCTTCTCCCAGGTCGAACCGGCCCAGATCGCCGACCGCGCCGGCAAGGAAAAGCTCCAGGCCGACTCCCTCGCCGAAGTGCAGAAACTGCTGAAGGCCGAAACCGGCAGCAAGGGCGTCGACGAACTGCTGTTCACCAGCTTCGTCACCCAGTAAGGGCACCCCATGAACGACCTGCTCTCCCAGGACGAAATCGATGCCCTGCTGCACGGCGTCGACTCCGGCGCCGTCGAAACCGAAGTCGACACCATCGCCCCCGGCGAAGCCCGCAACTACGACTTCGCCAGCCAGGATCGCATCATCCGTGGCCGCATGCCGACCCTGGAGATGGTCAACGAACGCTTCGCCCGTCTCTGGCGCATCGGCCTGTTCAACCTCATCCGCCGGTCCGCCGAACTGTCCGTGCGTGGCATTGAACTGATCAAGTTCAACGACTACATGCACTCCCTGTACGTCCCCACCAACCTCAACCTGATCCGCTTCAAGCCCCTGCGCGGCACCGGCCTGATCGTCTTCGAACCCACCCTCGTGTTCGCCATCGTCGACAACTTCTTCGGCGGCGACGGACGCTACCCCACCCGCATCGAAGGCCGCGAATTCACCGCCACCGAAATGCGCGTCATCCACCTCCTGCTCAAGCAGACCTTCGCCGACCTGCGCGAAGCCTGGGCCCCGGTGATGGATGTCGAGTTTGAATACATCAACTCCGAAATCAACCCCCACTTCGCCAACATCGTCACCCCCCGCGAATACGTCGTGGTCTGCCGCCTGCACGTCGAACTCGACGGCGGTGGCGGCGACATCCACGTCACCCTGCCGTATTCCATGCTCGAACCGATCCGCGAACTGCTCGACGCCGGCATCCAGAGCGACCGCAACGATCGCGACGAAAGCTGGGGCACCATGCTGCGCGAACAGCTCAACATCGCCGAAGTGACCCTCTCCAGCGTCCTCGCCACCAAGCGCATGAGCCTGCGCGACCTGACCACCCTGAAGATCGGCGACATCCTGCCCATCGACCTGCCCAGCCAGGTCCCGGTCTGCGTCGAGAACATCCCCGTGTTCACCGGCCAGTTCGGCGTCGCCAACGGCATGAACGCCGTGAAGATCACCGCAACCCACCCCCCGGGCACCCGCCCGCGCGTTCCCGTCATCCAGGAAGACCCGCAATGAACGACATCCTCGAGTCCAACGAACCGGCACCGGCGCAGTTCACCACCCTGCAGTCCGACGAGAGCCACGCCGGCGCAGACCTGAACCTCGACGTCATCCTCGACGTCCCGGTCACCCTGTCGCTCGAAGTCGGCCGCGCCCGCCTGCCGATCCGCAACCTGCTGCAGCTCAACCAGGGCTCGGTGGTCGAGCTCGAGCGCGGCGCCGGCGAATCCCTGGATGTGTTCGTCAACGGCACCCTCATCGCCCACGGCGAAGTCGTCGTCATCAACGACCGCTTCGGCGTGCGCCTCACCGACGTCGTCAGCCCCAGCGAACGGATCCGGAGACTGCGTTGATCGCCTCGGCCCTCCTCGCCACCGCCGCCCCCGCGGCCAAGGTCGGCCAGCATGCCGCCGCCGCGCCCAGCATGTTCGGCGCCGTGCTGGCCCTGCTCGGCGTCCTGGCCCTGATCGTCGGCCTCGGCTGGGTGCTCAAGCGCATGCCCGGCAGCGGCTTCAAGCCCGCCGAAGGCCTGCGCGTGGTCGCCAGCCTCAACGTCGGGGCCAAGGAACGCGTCGTCGTCGTCGACGTCAACGGCCAGCAGCTGCTGCTCGGCGTCACCGCCGGCGGCATCAGCACCCTGCACCAGCTGCCCGAATCCCTGCCCACCCCGGAACCGGCGCGCCTGCCGGATCTGAAGAACCTGCCGAATTTCGCTCAGCTGCTGCAACAGCGGCTGCGCAAGGACAAATGATCATGCGTCGCCTCCGAGCATCCTGCATCCGTTACCTGCCGTTGCTGTTCGCGCTGCTGCTGTGCGCCCTGCCCGCACTGGCCTGGGCCGCGCCCGGCGCGCCCGCCGTGCCCAACCTGCCCGACGTGAACGTCGGCAAGATCGGCGGCGCACCGGTCAGCCTGCCGCTGCAGACCCTGCTGCTGATGACCGCGATCACCCTGATCCCGTCCATGCTGCTGGTGCTCACCGCCTTCACCCGCATCATCATCGTGCTCGGCCTGCTGCGCCAGGCACTGGGTACCGGCCAGACCCCCTCCAACCAGGTCCTGCTCGGCCTGGCCCTGTTCCTCACCGCCATGGTCATGCTGCCGGTGTGGCAGAAGGCCTGGGGCAGCGGCATGGCGCCCTACCTCAACGGCGAGATCGACTTCCAGACCGCCTGGACCCTGACCACCCAGCCGCTGCGCGCCTTCATGCTGGCCCAGATCCGCGAAACCGACCTGATGACCTTCGCCGGCATGGCCGGGCACGGCACCTACGCCAGCCCAGACGCCATCCCGTTCCCCGTGCTGGTCGCCTCGTTCGTCACCAGCGAACTGAAGACCGCCTTCGAAATCGGCTTCCTCATCTTCATTCCCTTCGTGATCATCGACCTGGTCGTGGCCAGCGTGCTGATGTCGATGGGCATGATGATGCTCTCGCCGATGCTGGTCTCGGCCCCGTTCAAGATCCTGCTGTTCGTGCTGGTCGACGGCTGGGTACTGGTGGTCGGCACCCTGGCCGCCAGCTTCAACGCCGTCTGAGGTTGCCATGACCCCCGAACTTGCGCTGACCGAACTGCGCGGTGGCCTGATCACCGTGTTGTGGGTGGCCGGCCCGCTGCTGCTCACCGTGCTGATCGTCGGCGTCGTCGTCGGCGTGGTGCAGGCCGCCACCCAGCTCAACGAACCCACCATCGCCTTCGTCGCCAAGGCCGCCGCGCTCACCGCCGTGCTGTTCGCACTCGGCAGCCTGCTGATCGGCCACCTGGTCGAATACACCGTCCTGCTGTTCCAGCGCATCCCGCACCTGATCGGATAGCCGCGCGATGGATTCGGCAACCCAGATGGCCGCCGACGGGCTCAACGCCTTCGGCATGATCGGCACCGTGCTGTGGACCATGCTGCGCATCGGCGCCATGATCATGGCGATGCCGCTGGTCGGCAGCCGCGCCGTCCCCTCGCGGGTCAAGGTCATGCTGTCCGGCGCACTGGCCATCGCCCTGTCGCCGATGCTGCCGCCGGTACCGGCCTGGACCGGGTTCGATGCCGCCACGGTGCTCAGCATCGCCCGCGAACTGGCCATCGGCATCTCCATCGGTTTCCTGCTGCGGCTGGTGTTCGAAGCCGGCGCGATGGCCGGCGAACTGGTGTCGCAGGGCACCGGCCTGGCCTTCGCGCAGATGAGCGACCCGATGCGCGGCGGCACCTCCGGTGTCATCGGCCAGTGGTTCTACCTGCTGTTCGGCCTGTTGTTCTTTGCCGCCAACGGCCATCTCGCGCTGATCTCGCTGCTGATGGACAGCTACAAAGCCGTGCCGATCGGCACCGCGTTGCCCGATATCGACGCCTTCCTGAATGTCGCGCCGATGTTCCTGCTGCAGGTGCTCCGCGGCGCCCTCACCCTGGCCCTGCCGCTCACCGTGGCCATGCTGGCGATCAACCTCGCCTTCGGCGTGCTCTCCAAAGCCGCACCTGCGCTCAACCCGATCCAGCTCGGCCTGCCCGTCGCGCTGTTGCTGGGCCTGTTCCTGCTGACCGTGCTGGCCGGCGAAATGGGCCCGCCCGTGCAGCGCCTGTTCGACGCCGCCTTCCAGGCCGCCGACAGCGTCACCCACTGAGGCCGTCGCGAAAAACATACGGCCGGGTACGTCGCCGGCGTGATGGTCGCGTGATCAAAAACCGGGTTTTTGGCAGATTTTGCGCTTGCCTCGCCCGTGCCGATGTCGTCTCATGCGGCTACGGCAGGGGGAACGTGCCGGAGCAGTAGTCGGCATCGCAGCGCGCGAGCCAGACAAATTTGTCTGCTGCCTGAGCCAGGGAGAGTCAGCATGCTGATCGGCAGTTACACCCCGTGGTTGGTCGTGGTCTCGCTGGTGGTCGCCATCCTCGCGTCGTTCACCGCGCTGGACATGGCCAACCGGGTCACCACCGCCCCGTCCCCGCGCATCAGCGTGCTGTGGCTGCTGGGCGGCGGGTGCGCCATGGGCCTGGGCATCTGGTCCATGCACTTCATCGGCATGCTGGCGTTCCGGCTGCCGATCCCACTGGGCTACGACCTGCCGCTGACCGCGGTATCGCTGCTCGCCGCGGTGGCCTCATCGATCTTCGCGCTGTGGCTGGTTTCGCGGCCCACCCTGCCGCATTCGCGGCTTGCGCTGGGCGCGGTCCTGATGGGCTTCGGCATTGCCAGCATGCACTACATCGGCATGGCGGCGATGCTGATGCGGCCCGGCATCGAATACCACGCCGGTTGGTTCACCTTGTCGGTGCTGGTCGCGGTTGCCGCCTCGTGGGTGGCGCTGTTCGTGGCCTTCCGCCTGCGCCACAACGACACCCGGCTGCACCACCGGATCGTGCCCGCGGTGCTGCTCGGTACCGCCATCGTCGGCATGCACTACACCGGCATGGCCGCCGCACGCTTCCCCGCCAACAGCATCTGCGGCGCCGCCGCCGGCGATGGCCTGCAGACCCAGTGGCTGGCCGCGCTGGTGATGGTGCTGACCATCGCGATCCTGGCCGTGGTGCTGCTGGTGTCTTGGCTGGACCAGCGCCAGCAGGCCCAGCTGCTGCGGCTGCGCAACCAGCGCCTGCGCAGCTCGCTGGACGACGCCGAGGCCGAACTCAGCCAGGCCGCGCTGCACGACCCACTGACCCACCTGCCCAACCGCCTGCTGCTGCAGCAGCATATCGACCAGGCACTGGTCGATGCCGAGCTGCGCGGCGGTCGCTTCGCAGTGATGTTCATGGACCTGGACGGATTCAAGCAGGTCAACGATGCCTATGGCCACCAGACCGGCGACTCGCTGCTGGTGGCGGTGGCCGCCCGCACCCGCCAACTGCTGCGCCCGACCGACGTGCTGGCGCGCCTGGGCGGTGACGAGTTCGTGCTGGTGGTGGCCATCGAGAACGACGAGGACGTGGCCGCGGTGGCCAACCGCATCCTGCAGGCGATCGGCAAGGGCAACCTGGTGCCCAGCCACGACCTGCAGATCACCGCCAGCATCGGCATCGCCATCTGCCCCGACCACGCGGCCAGCGAGCGCCAGCTGATGGGCTATGCCGACGCGGCGATGTACCAGGCCAAGGAAGCCGGCCGCAACGCCTACGTAGTGTTTGCCGCGTGGATGAGCGACAGCGCCGAACAGCAGTTCCGCCTGCTGGCCGACCTGCGCCGTGCGGTCGAGTTGAAGCAGCTGTTCCTGCAGTACCAGCCCAAGGTCCGGGTCAGCACCCACCAGGTGTGCGGCGCAGAAGCGCTGCTGCGCTGGCAGCACCCCGAGCACGGGCTGATTCCGCCCGACCGCTTCATCCGCCTGGCCGAACGCAGCGGGGTGATCAACGACCTCGGCCGCTGGGTCCTCAACGAAGCCTGCCAGCAGGTGCGGCGCTGGCACGACGCCGGCCACGACAGCTGGTCGGTGTCGATAAACCTGTCGCCGATCCAGTTCGGTTCACCCAACCTGCTACAGGAGGTCAGCGACGCGCTGGAGAGGCATCGGGTCGAGCCGCGCCGGCTGGTGCTGGAGATCACCGAAAGCGCGGTGATGCGCGATACCGACACCAGCCTGCGCCTGCTGCAGTCGCTGGCGCGGCTGGGCGTGGGCATTTCCATCGACGACTTCGGCACCGGGTACTCCAGCCTGCTCTACCTCAAGCGGCTGCCGGCCACCGAGATCAAGATCGACCACGCCTTCATCCGCGACCTGGAAAACAGCTCCGAAGACGTGGTGATCGTCTCGGCCATCGTCGCCCTGGGTCACGCACTGGACATGGACATCGTCGCCGAAGGAGTGGAAACGGCCGGCCAGCGCTCGTACCTGGAGCGGCTCGGCTGCGACTTCCTGCAGGGCTACCTGCTCGGCCGCCCGGTCGACCCGGAGCGTTTCATGCAGCTGCACGACCTGCCCCGCCCGCGCATGTCGTTGGCCCCGGAGCTGAACACCCTCGGCGGCGGGCATTTCCTGGATTGAGGTGCCAGCCACGCAGGGCGTGGCTCTACGGGCGTTTCCTGGACTGATGCGCCAGCCACGCAGGGCGTGGCTCTACGGGCATTTCCTGGATTGATGCCCAGCCACGCAGGGCGTGGCTCTACCCGCCGTCGTGGCGTTGCGCCGACCACCCCGTAGAGCCACGCCCTGCGTGGCTGCGCACCGTCCATGTTCCCTACGTCGCTCGCGCGCGATACCGGGACGCTTACGCGAAGCGCAGGATCGCGACCCCGCTGACGATCAGCCCGGCGGCCATCCAACGGCGCCTCGGTACGCGTTCGCGCAGCACCCAGGCCGAAATCATCATCGCGAACACGATGGAGGTTTCACGCAGTGCTGAGACCATCGCCACCGGCGCCTGGGTCATTGCCCACAGCGCCAGCCCATAGGCACTCAGCGTACCCACGCCGCCCACGAGACCGTACTGCCAGTTCGACCGGGCGTAGGCCAGCAGCTGCGGCCGGCGCCTCCACAATGCCCAGAGCGGAAGCGGCAGGCCCGAGAGCAGGAACAGCCACAGCGTATAGGCGACCGGCGATCCCGACTGGCGTGCGCCCCAGGCGTCCACCAGCGTGTAGGTGGCAATCACCCCGGCGTTGGTCAACGGAAGCCACAGCTGTCGGCGCACCAGTCCGTGCGCCATCGACAGTATCCCGGCACAGATCAACGCGATGGCCAGCCACGCCGCGACCGGCAGCGATTCACCCCACAACAGTGCCGCCAATACCGCCACCACGATCGGCGCGCAGCCCCGCATCACCGGGTAGGCCGCACTCATGTCGGTCCGCTGATAGGTGCGCGCCACCAGCACGTAGTACCCCGCCTGCAGCACCGTCGAGGCGGCCAGCCACGGCCAGCTGCGCGGATCGGGCGGGCGGGCGAAGGGCAGGCAGATCGCGGCGATCAGCGCCGCCGTGCCGGTGACCAGGATCGTGGTCAACAGGGTGTCGCTCCCGCGCTTGACCACGGCGTTCCAGCTGGCGTGCAGGAACCCGGCGAACAGGACCAGGCAGAACAGGAGGGGCGACATCGGCATCCGTGGCAATGACGGGGTTGCTAGGGTCGCATTCCAATCGACCGCACGTACATCCCCGCGTTCCGGAACGGTTCTTGCACCACCCCGGATAACCCCCGTGGTGCCCTGCCCCGATGTCCGAAAACGAAGAAGCCGGCGAAAAAACCGAACAACCTACCGAAAAACGCCTGCGCGATGCCCGTGAAGAGGGCAACATCCCGCGTTCGCGTGAGCTGGCCACCGCCGCGGTGTTCGGCGCCTCGGTGCTGGCGCTGATGGCGTTTTCCGGCAGCATGGCCAGCGGCAGCAGGGAATGGATGAAGGCCGCGCTGAGTCCCGAGCCCGGACTGCGGTTCGAGCCGCAGGGGCTGTTCAGCCACTTCGGCCACCTGTTCCTGCAGCTGATGCTGGCGATGTGGCCGCTGCTGCTGATCTGCCTGCTGGCCAGCTTCCTGGCGCCGGTGGCGATGGGCGGGCTGCGCTGGTCGAACAAATCGCTGATGCCCCAGCTCAACCGGCTCAGCCCGATGGCCGGCATGAAGCGCCTGTACGGGCCCGAAGCCATCGCCGAGTTCATCAAGTCGCTGCTGCGCATCCTGTTCGTCGGCGCTGCCGCCGGGCTGGTGGTCTGGCACGGCATCCGCTCCCTGCGCGACCTGATCCACCAGCCGCTGGAAGCGGCGATGGTCAACGGCCTGGGCTTCACCCTGAAGCTGATGCTGGCCACCGGCGGCGCGATGATGCTGCTGGCCGCCATCGACGCCCCGTACCAGCGCTGGAACTGGATGCGCAAGCTGAAGATGACCCGTGAAGAGCTGCGCCGGGAAATGAAGGAGAGCGAGGGCAGCCCCGAAATGAAGGGCCGGATCCGGCAGATGCAGCACCAGCTGGCCAATCGCCAGATGATGGAAGCGGTGCCCAGCGCCGATGTGGTGGTGGTCAACCCGACCCACTACGCGGTGGCCCTCAAGTACGACGGTGGAAAAATGGGCGCCCCCACGGTGGTGGCCTTGGGCGTGGACGAAACCGCCCTGCGCATCCGTGAAGTGGCCGACGGCAACAAGGTCGCCATCGTCTCGGCGCCGCCTTTGGCACGCGCCTTGTATCGGGAAGGTCAACTTGGAAAGGAAATCCCCGTGAGACTGTATTCGGCCGTTGCCCAGGTGCTGTCCTACGTCTACCAGCTGCGTACCTGGCAGGGCGGGCCGATGCCCGCGGCGCCGAACGTGGACATCGATGAGTTCGGCAAGGGAGGCCGCCCATGAGCGCCCAGCCTGCCGGCATGAACACCCGACGCGCCCTGGACATGATCCGCCAGGGCCTCGGCGCCCCGCTGATCGTGCTGGCCCTGCTGGCCATGGTGGTGGTACCGCTGGCCGCGCCGGTGCTGGACGCGCTGTTCACCTTCAACATCGCTATCTCGCTGATGGTGCTGCTGGCGGTGGTGTACGTCAGGCGTCCGCTGGACTTCACCATCTTCCCGATCGTGCTGCTGATCACCACCATGCTGCGGCTGGCGCTGAACGTCGCCTCCACCCGCGTGATCCTGCTCAACGGCCAGAACGGCCACGAAGCCGCCGGCAAGGTGATCGCCGCCTTCGGCGAATTCGTGATCGGCGGCAACTACGCGGTAGGCATCGTGGTCTTCGCGATCCTGACCATCATCAATTTCGTGGTGATCACCAAGGGCGCCGGCCGCGTCTCCGAAGTGACCGCGCGCTTCATCCTCGACGCCATGCCCGGCAAGCAGATGGCGATCGACGCCGACCTCAACGCCGGTTTGCTGACGCGCGAGGAAGCCAAGGTCCGCCGCGAAGAAGTCCGCGAGGAAGCCGACTTCTACGGTGCGATGGACGGCGCCAGCAAGTTCATCCGCGGCGACGCCATCGCCGGCATCCTGATCCTGTTCATCAACCTGCTGGGCGGGCTGGCGGTGGGCGTGCTCCAGCACGGCATGCCGTTCGGCGAAGCCGCGGCTACCTATACCCTGCTCTCGATCGGTGACGGCCTGGTGGCGCAGTTGCCCGCCCTGCTGGTGTCCTCGGCGGTGGCGATGCTGGTCACCCGCGCCTCGCGCTCGCAGGACATGGCCCAGGCCATGATGGGCCAGGCCTTCGGCCAGCACCGCGCGCTGAGCATTACCGCCTTCATCCTGATCCTGGTGGGCCTGGTGCCGGGCATGCCCAACGTCGCCTTCTTGACGCTGGGTGCCATCATCGGCTTCATCGCCTGGAAGCTGTGGAAGAAGAGCACCGCGGCTGAACGCGCCGCCGCCGCCCCGGCCGCGGCCGGCCCCGGCACCGCGCTCGGCCTGCCCGCAGGCACCCCCTCGCCCACCGCCGAACTGACCTGGGACGAGCTGCGCCCGGTCGACCCGCTGGGCCTGGAAGTGGGCTACCGGCTGATCCCGCTGGTGGACAAGAACCAGGGCGGCGAGCTGATGGCGCGGATCAAGGGCGTGCGCCGCAAGCTCACCCACGACATCGGCTTCCTGATTCCCTCGGTGCACATCCGCGACAACCTGGAACTGGGTGCCACCGCGTATCGCCTGCTGATCCACGGCGTGCCGGTGGCCACCGCCGAGATCCACCCCGACCGCGAACTGGCGCTGGACCCGGGCAGCGCGCTCGGCGCGCTGGAAGGCATCGCCGGCAAGGACCCCGCGTTCGGCCTGGACGCCACCTGGATCCAGCCGCACCAGCGCGCCCACGCCGAATCCATGGGATACACGGTGGTCGACCCGGCCACCGTGGTCGCCACCCACCTCTCGCACCTGATCCGCGAACACGCCCCGGAACTGCTCGGCCACGAAGAGGTCCAGCAGCTGCTGGCCAACCTGGCCAAGAGCGCGCCCAAGCTGGTCGAAGACCTCACCCCGAAGGCGCTGCCGCTGTCGGTGGTGGTGCGGGTGCTGCAGAACCTGCTGATCGAGCGCATCCCGGTGCGCCAGCTGCGCAAGATCGCCGAGTCGCTGGTGGAGCACGCGCCGATGAGCCAGGACCCGGGCGTGCTGACCGCCGCCGTGCGCAACGCACTGGGCCGTTTCATCGTGCAGGAGATCGCCGGGATGTCGGCGGAGCTGCCGGTGTTCACCCTCAACCCGCAATTGGAACGTGTCTTGCAGGAGTCCACCCAGGGCAACGGCGCCGCGCTGGAACCCGGACTCGCCGAGCGACTGCACCAGAGCCTGGCCGAATGTGTCGGCAAGCAGGAAGCGAAGAACGAGCCCGCGGTGGTGTTGGTGCCCGGTCCGGTACGTGCCGCGCTGGCACGGCTGGTACGCCACAGCGTTCCGTCGCTGTCCGTGCTGGCCTACAGCGAGGTGCCCGA